>Ga0265316_10002779_pt1 | contig 17936 bp, 17 predicted proteins | sample 4522metaG_FD_202092 | JGI IMG/M metagenome (GOLD analysis project Ga0265316, IMG submission 202092) | Rhizosphere microbial communities from Carex aquatilis grown in University of Washington, Seatle, WA, United States - 4-5-22 metaG | ecosystem: Host-associated > Plants > Roots > Rhizosphere >... | reverse complement strand
GCAGGTCGGGCGGGGCAATCAGCACGGTGGCGTGACCGCCGGCGGCCAGGCTCGACGCGTGGGCCTCCAGAATACTGATGAATCGTTTGGCGGTGGCCAGCTCCAGCGCCAAAGACACCTCGCCGTCGGTCTGGCCCAGCGCCTTGCGCAGACAATCCTCGGCGGCGCGATCCAAGGTCAAAGCGTGCACCGTCCCCTTGGCGTCGGAGAGGCGCGAAGTGATCTGACGGGCGAAGCGCCGGCGGACCTGCTCCACCAGGAATGCCGTGTCCTTGCTGCGCGGGGCGGAGTCGCCAATCGCTTCGAGCACGCTGCGGAAATCGCGAATCGACAGGCCCTCGCGCAGCACACCGCGCACCACGCGCACCACCTCGCCCAGGGTGATGGTGTTGGGCACCACGTCCTCGACCAGCTTGGGTGCTTCCTTCCCACAATGGGCGAGCAGTTCCTGAATCTCTTGCCGGCCCACCAGTTCGTGCGCGTTGTGGCGCAGCACCTCGGACAGGTGGGTGGTGATGACCGACGCTGCATCCACCACGGTCAGGCCCGCAGCCTCGGCGCGCGCGCGATCGCCAGGCAGCACCCACAAGGCCGGCAGACCAAAGGCCGGCTCCTTGGCAGGTATCCCGGCGAGACCGGGCAACTGCGGCGACTTGCCCGACTGGTCCAGCACCATGAGTCGGTCGAGGTAGGCCACCCCGATGGCCAGATCCACGCCGCGCAACTTGATTCGGTATTCGTTGCCGTCGAGACGCAGGTTGTCGCGCAAGTGAACCGCGGGAATGATCACGCCCATGTCCCCGGCAATCTGACGGCGCAGGTTGGTGACCCGACCCGGCAGCTCGCCGCCCTTGTCCAGATCGATGAGCCGCAGCAGTCCGTGTCCCACTTCCAGTTCCAAGGTGTCGAGCCCGATCAGATCGCCCAGTTTTTCGCCCGTACCGGCCTGAGCTTGCGCCGCGGCCTGCTGCGCCTGTGCCGCGGTGACGGGCGGAGCAACGCGACGGCGCGAGATCAGAAAGGCCGCACCGGCCAGGGCGCCGAAAACCAGGAACGGCATGCCGGGCAACAGCCCCAGCACGAGAAGCACGCCTGATGCGTGCATCATCGTGCGGCGATGACCGAAAATCTGCAGACCCATCTCGGTTCCCAGGTGCGAGCCCGAGCTGGCGCGGGTTACCGTGATGCCGGCAGCGGTTGACACCAGCAACGCTGGCATCTGGCTGACCAAACCGTCGCCGATGGTCAGGATGGTGTAGGTTTCGACCGCGGCGGAAAGCGACATGTGGTCGCGCGCCAGGCCCGCCACCAAGCCGCCCACGATGTTGATGAGAGTAATGATGAGGCCGGCGATGGCATCGCCGCGCACGAACTTGCTGGCGCCGTCCATGGCGCCGAAGAACTCGATCTCACGTTCCAGGCCGGCCCGGCGGGCGCGCGCCTCGCGGTCATCGATGATTCCTGCGGCCAGATCGGCATCGATGGACATCTGCTTGCCGGGCAAGGCGTCCAGGGTGAAGCGGGCCGCGACCTCGGCCACGCGGCCAGAACCGCGAGTGATGACCACGAAGTTCACCACCAGGAGGATGAGAAAGACCACCGAGCCCACGATAAGACTGCCGCCCACCGTGAACTGACCGAAGGCCTGGATGATGTGGCCCGCGGCGCCGGTTCCTTCCGAACCTTGCAGAAGGATGAGGCGGGTGGTGGCCACGTTGAGGCCCAGCCGGAACAGGGTCACCACCAGCAGCAAAGTCGGGAAGACCGAGAAGTCGAGGGGACGGGCCACGCCCAGTGCGACCAGCAAGATGAGCAACGCTATGCCGATGCTGACTGCCAGCAGGCCGTCGAGCGCGAGCGGCGGCAATGGCAGAATCAAGAGGGCGACCACGCCCAGCACGGCTGCCGCGAGCAGAAGGTCGCTGCGCGGGACATTCCCAGAGGCAGGGGCGGGAGCGGCGGCCGGGGCGGAAAGACTCACGCGGCACCTCGCGCAGCACGAACTTGAGCAGCGCCATTACGATTCAGCACGCGGTAGACAAAGGCGAGAATCGCGGCGACCGCGCGGTAGGTTTCCGCCGGCACCGCGCGACCCACCTTCACCCGACGATAGAGCAGACGGGCCAGCGCAACGTCCTCGATGATGGGGATGCCGTGCTCGCGTGCCAGCTCGCGCATGATCTCGGCCAAGCGGCCTTTGCCCTTGGCGGTCACGCGCGGCGCTGCATCCTCACCAGGCCGATAGCGGATGGCCACCGCCACGTGAGTCGGATTGACCACCAGGGCATCGGCGCGCGGAACCTCGACCCGGGCGTGACCTTTGGCCAGCTCGCGGTGGCGCCGGCGGCGACGCGAGCGGATCATTGGATCGCCCTCTTCGTCGCGATAGTCACGTTTGGCTTCTTCCTTGGTCATCTTCATGCGCTGGTGATAGCGATAGCGGGTAAGTGCAATGTCCAGGCCGGCCAGCAGACCCAGCGCCGCCAGAATCCTGACGAAGCCATGGGCGAGCGGGGCATAGGTGGACTGAAGTTGCGCTGCCGGTGACTGCTGCAGCATGCGTGGCAGCGTCAGGAAGTCGTCATGGAACGCACTCCACACCGCGTACCCCAGGGTCATGGTCTTGACGGCGGTGAAGAAAAGATCGACCAACATCTCCTTGTGGAAAAGCCGGCCCAAACGCGAGCCGCTGAACACCCGCGAGAAATCGGGAATTGCTAGCTGAGCCCAGGTACCCAAGCGGGTCTGCACAGCCAATGCGACCGCTGCGGCCAGAGCGACGGAAGCCGCCACCGCCAGGGCGATGAACAGAGGGCGCGCGAGCAATGGAAGCAGGCGCGCGGGTGTGGTCTGGGGCAGGCCGTCGGCCGAAGCCCACACCAGATTCACCAGAGCGTCGCGAAGCGCAGGCCCCACCGCGGTCAGCGCGCCCAGCCCGGCCACCAGCGCCGCCCACATGGCAATATCGCGGCTGACGGGAAGGTTGCCTTCTTCCCGCGCCTGCTGCAGCCGCCGCTGACTCGCTTGTTCGGTTTGGTCTTCTCTCTGAGTGTTGGCCATGGCGCCAGTCCCTCAATGGCCGATCAGGGCCGAGCGCGCGGCCTCGGCCGCCATCAAAGCGGCGGGCGGCGCGACTAGGTAGAGCGCCCCGGCACCCGCCAGCAGGGCTACCGAAAAGCCGATGTTGGAAAGGCCGAGTTGCGGCGTAGTGCGGTTGAGCAGACCAAGCGACAGATGTCCGATGGTCACCGCGGCGAGAACCGGAAAAGCGATGCGTATGGCCAAGGCGATGGCGCTCGCCGACTGGCTCACCACGCGTGCTGCCAGCTCGCTCATCGAGATAGGTGAGCCGGGCGGGATCTCGATGACCGATCGGCACAGCCAAGCCACGGCTTCGCGGTGAATGCCGCCTGCCACGGCAAACCCCAGCGCCAGCAGGGAGAGAACTTGCGACACCGAAGGTGACTCGGTTCCGTGTATAGGATCATAGGTCGCGGCGATGCTGAGCCCCATCGTCATGCCGATGGCCGATCCCGCCGCCGCCGCCGCGTCGAGCACCAGACGCGCGGACAAACCGGCGCAAAGGCCAAGCATGACCTCGGCCAAAGCAGCCATGACGAAACGGTCGGCGTGGTCCCAGGCGGCAAAGGACGGCGCGCCTGCACCCAAGAACGCCGCCACCGACACCGCCAGGGCCGCTGCCATGCGCACGCGCGCGGGAATAGCGGGCAGACCGAACAGGGGCACGACCGCGAACAAGCCGGCGCACCGGATCACCACCAAGATAAAAGCGGCGGCCATAGGCGAAAAGCTAAGCGCCATGGCTGCCTCACAAGTGCTGCGACATGCGCTCCATGGCGCCGGCCAAGAACTGGGCCATGCGCTCCACTGCCCAGCCGCCTGCGAACCAAGCGACCGAGACAGCGACTAGTACGCGCGGCAAAAATCCCACGGCCGGATCGTTGATTTGGGTCGCGGCCTGCAGGAACCCGACCAACAGACCCACTGCCAGCAGGGCGCCCACAAAAGGGCTACCCACCGTGGCCAGCATGGCGAACCCCTCACGCAACAAAGCTGACGGTAGATCCAGCGACATCAGAAGCTCCGAATCAAGGAAGAAACCACCAGATGCCAACCGCCCGCGAGGAGAAACACCCCCAGCTTGAGCGGCAGCGCCACCATGGTCGGCGGCACCATCATCATTCCCAGAGACATGAGAACGATCGCCACCAGAAGATCGATGAGCAGCATGGGCACGAAGAGATACAGGCCCATGCGAAAGGCAGTGCCTAGCTCGGACACCATGAAGGCCGGCACCAGCACGGTAATCGGCACGGTCTCGCCGCGGGCTGGACGCGCGGAGGCGGAAACCTCGAAGAACAGGCGCAGGTCTTCCTCGTGCGTCTGCTTGAGCATCCAGTCGCTAAGCGGCCCCTCGGCCCGTTGCAAGGCCTCGCCCACCGAGATCTTGTCGTCCATGAGCGGCTGGAAGGCCTGCTCGTGCACCCGCCGGACGGTGGGTGCCATGATGAAGAGCGTGAGAAAGAGCGACAGCCCGATCAACACCTGATTGGGGGGCAACTGCGGGGTGCCCAGCGCTTGGCGCAGAAACGAGAGCACGATCACGATGCGGGTGAACGAGGTGACTGACAGAACCAGAGCCGTCCCGAACGACAGCGCGGTCAGAATCAGGAAGATCTTGACGGCCGAGGAACCACCACCACTGGCCAAAGCCAGCTCGTTGCCTGCGCCGACGGCTTTGGAAATAAGCTGCGTCGTGGTCGGGCCGTTCATGAAACCTTGCCCGAAAGCCCCTGAGCCAGCTTGTTGCGCAGTTCCTGATCCTCGTAGCTTTCTTCCAATAGCTCGCGGAAGGCGGCCTCGTCTCGCGCCGAGGAATCCTTGGGCCGGCGCCCAAACAATCGACCAAGCACGCCCATCTCGTTCTCTGGCTCGGCTGAAAAGTCGGCCGGCGAATCCGGCGTAGGCTCATCGAGTTGTTCCTTCACCGCGGGTAGGTTCCCCATCACCGCCGCGACTGGCGGCTCGGTCTTGCCTTCCAGCGAGGCCAACAGAGCGATCCCCGCCTCGCTTGCCCCCAACACCATGGTTTGACCATTCACCCGCGCCACCAGCAGGGTGCGCTTGGGTCCAATAGCCGCGGTTTCCAAGATCTGGATCAAACCCTGACGCCGCGCGCGTTTACGGGTAAGCGCCAATACGCCGCCAGCCACTGCCACCAGCATGAAGATGGCCAGTACCAACGACGAACTGGAATGGCTGGAACCGGCCACTGCGGCCACGGGAGCGGCGGCACTGTGCGACGGGGCCGCGGTGCTGGCAACAAGCGTCGGCACGGCAGCAGCGGGTGTCTTCACGGGCGCTGCCGTCTTGGCCTCTTGTGCAAGAGGTTTGGCCGTCTCGGTTGGCACCGGCACTACCACGGTGGCTGCAGGCGCCGCCGGCTTGGCCGCCTGTGCAGGCACCGGCGCTGCTGCGGAAACCGTCGACACGGTGGGCGTCGCTGTTTGAACTGGTAGGGCCTTGTTCTCGACGCTCGGCTTGGCTTCGGCCACGGGCTTGCCGGCTTGATTCTCGTCTTCCTCAGTTTCCGTCTTGGCAGCGAAAGGCATCTCTGCCGGCAAAGCCAGCGCGGCGGCGAGCAACTCCTGCGTGGCGGCGCGCCCCGCGGGCTTGCTGGTTTGGCGTCCTTCAACCGGCGCCTTCCTTTGCCCTTCGGCCATTGCCGCTGCGCCAGCGGTCGAGCCGCAAGCGAAGCGCACGCGCAACCCCGATGCGATGCTCGCGACCGTCGCGGGCTCACGGCAGCGCACGCCGGGATCCAGGGGAACTTCCAGCTTGGTGTAGCGTTCCCGCGTGCGGGCCGCGATGGGGTGGCTGCCGTTATCGAATACCGCACGGTCAGGTGTGGCTCCGTCGACGAACACGTAGAGCAGGCTGTGGCCGGTCATGGGCCGGGCCACGCGGGCCGGGACCGGTTCCGAGGTCGCAACATCGATGATCACATCGCTGTCGTGGGTTTCGCTGGTGACACCCGTGACGGTTACCGCGAGAAGCGGAAGCAGGGCCAGTTGGGTCAACATCCGGTGTCCTCCTCAGCGTAGACGAGCGATTCGTTCTGACGGACTGACGATGTCGCTTATGCGAATGCCGAACTTGTCGTTGACCACCACCGCCTCGCCGCGCGCAACCAGGCGACCATTGATGAGGATGTCGAGCGCCTCGCCTGCGATCTTGTCCAGCTCAATGACCGAGCCGGGGCTCAGGTTGAGCAGGTCCTGGATCGACATGCGCGCCCGCCCCAACTCCACCGAAAGATCGAGCGGGACGTCGAGCAGCAGCTCGAGTCGTCTTCCTTGGGTTGCGGAATCGGAAGTGCTTGGGGTTTCCTCGGCCATGTTTTCCTCTTGCTTGAATTCGCTAGGCGGCTGCCTGGGTGAAACTGTGCGGATTCGGGCGCGCGGCACGGTTGGGCGCAGCGGTCTGCACCATGGACTTCAATACTTCGACGGCCATTCCGCCCCCGACCACTTTGGGCAGGGCGGTCATCTTGGGCCGCTCCTGCACCATCACCGGCAAAGGCGAGCCCTCGCTAGTGTTGAGCGTGACCACGTCACCAACCTTGAGGCCCAGCAAGTCAGACAGGCGCAGGTGGTAGCGTCCCATTTCCACCCGCAGCTCGACCTCCACCAGCTCCAACTCGCGTGCCAGCGCCTGGCCGAAGCGTGCGTCGCGCTGCCCGCCCAGACGAGGCGGCGAGCTCAACAGCTTCTTGGCTGCCTCAACCGCGGCGTAGGGGATGGCCAGCATCAAGCGGCCGTCGATGGGACCGGTGACTTCGAAGGCACACAGAATGGCCACGTCGCTGGGCGTGGCAATCGCGGCCATGCGCGGGTCGGACTCGAATCGCAGGGCCTGCGGCTTGAACGACAGCACACCCTCCCACGAGGTGCCCATCGCCTCGCACAGCATGTTGAGCACGTGGCGGAGCACCACCTTCTCCACGTGGGTCAGCTCGGAACGCGCATCGCTGGCCTCGGACTTGGCCTTGCGATCGCCGAGCGACGCGGCCAGCAGCGACTGGGCCAGCGGTCCCTCGACTATGACCAGCGCAAGCCCGTGTCCCGCGCCCAGGCTCATCACGCCGACGACGTTCTTCCCGTTGAGGAAGCTGTTGATGTCGGCAAATTTCATCAGGCTGGCGGGCGCGGCCGTCACTCGCAATTCCAGGCGCGTGCGTCCCGACAATGTGCGACCAAAGAGCGAGGCGATGCGATCGTTGATGGAATCCAGAGTGGGCATCTGACCACGAATGATGCGGTCCTGGCTGGTCAGGTCGTAGGGCACCACCGGCCCCTTGGCCTCGGACGAGGCGGCGTCGGGAGGAAGCTGGCCCTCCTGGATAGCCTGCATGAGGGCTTCGACTTCTGTTGGATCGAGAGGAGATGCCATGTAGAGAACCCTTCGGTTACTGGATGATGAAATCCGTGACGTACAAAGCGTGAACGCGACGGCCCGGCACGATCTCATCCAGGCGTTTCATGAGGGCGATCTTGGTCCGTTCGATACCGTCGCTGCCGCGCAGCTCGTCGAGCGTGCGGTCAGAAAAGTAGGTGATGACCGAGTCGCGGATCTGCGGCAGGTGCGCCTGTACGACTTCCTTGTCGGCGTCGGCGGTGACCTCCACGTCGAAGGCCACGCGCACGTAGCGATCCTGGTCGACCCCACGAAGCTGGATGACGAAATTCTCGAGTTTGAGCACGGGCCCGGGTGCCGGGCCATGCCCGGGACCACCGCCAGCACCCGCGGCTTCGCCGTGCCCGCTGGGCGCTGCCGCCTCCACGCTGACCTGGGCTGGCGCCGCGGAGGGCTTTCTCACTACCATTAACAACACCACGCCCATCATCAGCACGTTCACTCCGAGAATGATGGGAACCAACTTGTTTGCGTTTGCCTTGGGGCTTGCTGCTGCGATCGGGGCTGCCTCTTCGTTCTGTGCCATGGCGATTCTCCAGCGAGTGGTTCAGCAAGCCGCGTGCCTGCCTGACGGCAATGATCCCGCGGAGTTCTGCGCGTCAGTCCACTGACGCGGCCAAGGCTTGGCGTCAGGATGATGGCGGGAACGAGAAGCGCGAAGCGAACTGTGCGGTGCTCTGGCTAAAGAACGAGCGTCATTGCGCCGACATAGAGATCATGCCGGGGACGATTGAGATGGGAACTCTCAAAGGGTTCCCAAACCTTCCCGCAATGGTGCGCCACGCGCAACGCTGGCGAATCCGGCGGGCTCCCCACGCGATCAGGCGGGTGCGTCTATGAACATGACTCAAGCTCACCAGGACCGTCCTGCGGAACCGTCCATCGAAACCTTCGAACCCGGCATCCTCACCCACCAGATCGAAGACATCGCCCTGCGAGCCGTTACCGATAGCAAAGCGATCCAGCGCAGCTTGCCCGACGTGGCGGCTCATGTGATCGAGCTGTGCCAGCTCAACTACACCGACGCAGCCCGGGTCGAAAGCGCCGTCAGCAAGGATCCCTTCATCAGTGGTCAGTTGGTGTCAGTGGCCAACTCCGCCATGTTCGCTCCCCGGGTTCCAATCGTCGGCGTGCGCGATGCCGTGGTTCGTTTGGGCCTCGACAACGTGTGCGACATCGTGATGATGATCGTCAGTAACTCAACCATGTACCGGGTCAGGGGTTTCGAGGCGGAAGTCGAGCGTCTGCGCAAGCGAGGGTTGGCGGCTGCCCTTGCGGCCCGCGCCATGTCGCGCCTGATGCGCTCCGATCCCGCGGACTACGCCTTTCTGGCTGGGCTTATGCACGACATCGGCGAGTTAGTCTTGCTGGAACGTTGTGCGACCGTGGGCGGGGTTACCCCTGAGATGATGGCCGATGAAGACGAGGGGCCGGTCATTCGCGCGACCATCGCCCGGCTCCACACCGAACTTGGCGCGGCGGTGTGCCGCATCTGGAAGCTGCCACCCAGCGTGGTGGATTCGGTGTTGTTTCACCACAACTGCCGCAGGGGTGAGAATCGATATCTCACCACCGCGTTGGTGGCCGCCGCCGACCGCATCACCGACCACATGGGCTTGAACGGAGATCCCCGGCCGCTCGACGTAGAGGATCCCCTATTCACTGACCTCAAGCTCTCGCCAGACCTGGTGCGAGCGGTGCTGACGGAGACGCAGCATACCCTGCCCGCTTTGTCGGTCGGACACTAGCGACGTAGCTAGCTTTTTCCACCACAGAGAGCACGGAGGCCACAGAGCCGGACCGGAAAGGGAAGGGTTGGGTTCTGTCCGATCCGAACCCCTTCTTCCTTTCCAACCTCTGTGTTCTCTGTGCTCTCTGTGGTGAATCAGGTAGCTCCCGGCCAGAAACGTGACAGTGGAACCGGCTGGTCAGGATCGTGACGGGTGAAAAGGTTGGTATCGTCGAGTACGAAATCGTGCGCGCAAGACCCGGCGATTGTTCGGGAAACCGTCGATGCGCAGTCTCCGACGGTGGTCGGCACGTAGCTTGCGAGAGTGTTTCTCCACAAGGAGGCTCCCGTGAAGTCAGCAACAGCAACCATCTCCGTCGACGAATTCAACCTGGCCCCCGAATTGACCCCTGAGGTCCAATCGCTGAGGCCCACCCTCGACCAACTCGTGCGCGAAAACGCCAGCTTGCGGTGCGCCCTGGCTGCGAGCAGCCAGATGCGGAATCTCGCCTACCGCGATCCGCTCACCGAGCTATGGAATCGGCACGTATTCGAGAGCCGCCTTCTTGAGGAACTTTGTCGTGCGCGCTTCCGTCCCGTCTGCTGTCTATCGATTGTCGTGGTGGATGTGTTGGGCATGACGGCGATCAATGAGATCCATGGGCGTGATGCCGGGGATCGCTGTCTCAAGGGAGTAGCCTGCCTGCTGCGAGAAGCGGTACGCGAATACGACGTGGTCGCGCGCCTGGGCGGCGACGAGTTCGCAATCTTGCTTCCCGATACCGACGCCCGTGGTGCGACCCACGTCCTGGCGCGCATTCGCCGGCTGACTACCGATGCCAATGGCCGCTGGGGTCTGCCCCTGGGCCTGAGCATGGGCAGCGCCACCACCACCGACGGGGAAACCAGCGGCAGCAGTCTGCTTCGCTGCGCCGAGGTGTCCATGCAGTGCGACCAAGAGCGCCGCGAGGGCTTAATCTAGTTGATCGCGTGGGGAGCCGGCGAGCTCCCCCTGCGGGGGCTTCGGTACCCGCCACCCACCCTGCCCACCCCGCGCGCTTTCGCGCGCGCCCTCGTCGCTCGCCGCGGACCATCGCGGGAGGGTTCCCATGTCAATCGAGGGCTTTTCTGACATGACGCGAGCCGCGCCGGTGTCGGCCGCTCGACACCCCCCACCCAATTGTTGAAGTTCTGTCACGCCAAAGCGGTGGATCGCCGGTTGCATAGGTGATCTTCGTAATGTTTGCCCTTGAGATGGTTCGGCCTGGCCTGCTCTGGAATTCTGGCCGGCCAATTGGTGTAGGCGAGGTCATCTAGGATGGGTCCTGACGTTGAAAGACACACGCTTCCGTTGGCCGAAGTCGCGGCACGCATTCTGATTGTTGACGACGAGCCGCCCGTGCTGCAGGCCGTGCGTGGGGTCATCGAGCAAATGGGCTACCAGACCCGCGAAGCCAACGACGGGGCACAGGCCATTGCGGCGCTGGAATCGGAATCCTTCGACCTGGTGGTCACGGATCTGCGCATGCCCAACCAGGACGGATTCGCGGTAGTGCGCCGGGCGCGGGAACTGCCGGCACGGACGCCGGCCGTCGTGCTCACCGCCAGCGCCTCCATCGCCGATTGCGTCGAGGCCATGCAAGCAGGCGCGTTCAATTTCTTGGTCAAGCCACTTAACCGCGACGAGCTACGCAAGGTGGTATCGAGCGCGCTGTTGGCCGCGCGACCGCAGAGCCATTCTGCGGACGAAGCGCAGCCAGGCGCGGGCCAGCCGCAAGCTGCTCTCATCGGCGAGTCGCCGGTCTTGCGACGCTGTCTCGATATCGTTGACAACGTGGCGCCCACCGACGCGACCGTGCTGTTGCTGGGCGAAAGTGGCACTGGCAAGGAAGTGGTCGCGCGACTGATTCACGCCTTCTCGTCGCGCGCGGCTGGACCTTTCGTGGCCGTGGACTGCGCGGCCCTGCCAGAAGCCCTGGCCGAGAGTGAATTGTTCGGCCAAGCCAAGACCGGCGCCAGCGAGGGCCAGCCCGGCCGGTTCGTCGAGGCTGACGGAGGCACGCTGCTGCTCGACGATGTGACCGCCCTGCCCTTCGCGGTCCAGGGCAAGTTGCTGCGCGTTTTGCAAGATCGGGCGGTCAAGCCCATGGGCGACGCCCGCATCCGCCAGGTGAACACGCGCGTGCTGGCCGCCACCAACCAGGATCCGGAGGCCCTGGTGCGCGAGGGGAAGTTTCGCGCCGATCTCTTCTTCCGGCTCAACGTGGTTCCCATCACCCTGCCCGCGCTGCGCGAGAGAACCGAGGACGTCCCGCGCCTAGCCGAGCATTTTCTGGTTCTGGCCTGCCGGCACACGAGCAAGAACGTCAAGTTTTCCGAGGCCGCCCTGGTGACACTGCAACTCTACGACTGGCCCGGCAACGTGCGCGAGTTGGAGAACATGGTCGAGCGCCTGGTGATCCTTAGCGCGACTGACACCATCGGGGTCAACGACCTGCCGGACCACGTGCGCACGCCCTCGGCGCGCCTGGCTGCGGTCGCAGCGGCGACCACCGGCACGCCGGGCGATCACATCGATCTCGCCGCGACCTTGTCGCGCATCGAAGCGACGCTCATCGCACGCGCCATGAAAGCGGCCAACGGCAACAAGACACGCGCAGCCGAAGCCCTTGGTCTCAACCGCACCACTCTCATCGACAAGCTCAAGCGTGTGGGTACAGAGCCGCCCGACTAGCAGACTTCCCAAGCAAAGGACAATCGTGCCGAAAACCGTCCCCGTCATTCGTCCCTCCGCCCTCATCGCCCTGCAAGGCGAGGCGGCGCTGACCCGCGACATGGCCACGCGGGTGGAAGAGAGCGTACTGGCCGCGATCGAACGCAACGAGCTGGAACTGCCCACCCTGCCCTTGGTGGCCGCGCGAGCCTTGGCGATGCTCGGGCGCGACGACTATTCCTTCCCGCAGATCGCGACGCTCATCGAAACCGATCCAATCGTGGCCGCGCGCCTAGTCCGCCTCGCCCACAGCGCGTCCTTTGCCGGCTTGTCGCGTTTCGATTCCGTCCTGACCTGCGTCACGCGGTTGGGCGCTGAGGAGTTGCGCCTGTTCTTGGTCGAGGTCGCGGTCCACCACGTGTTGGAGTCACGCGATCCGTGCATTGCCCATATGTGCCGCGATCTCTGGCACCATTCATTGGCCGTGGCCATGGTGTCGCGCGATCTGGCCGGCGCCGTCCATGCGCTGCATCCTGATTCGGCCTATTTGGGCGGCCTGTTGCACGACGTGGGTCGTCCCGTGCTGGCGGCGACCCTTCTCGACGCTGAACAGCGCCTGCTGGGCTCTCGCACGGAGCGCTGGATCATGCCGTCGGCCTGGTTGGCCATCATTTCGGGCAAGCACCGCAGCGTGGGCGTCGCCATTGCACGCAAGTGGGGTCTGCCCGACCCGGTGACCCACGCCATCCGCGACTCGGCCGACTACGATACCCGCGATCGATTCTCGACGGGCAACGTGGTGCTCATGGCCGACACCCTTTCCAAGCGCGAAGGGATCTTCGTGGGGCCCATCGACGCTGAAGAAATCGAACAGCGCCTGACCCAGGGCAAAGAACTACTGTCGGTGGACGATGCCCTGGTCGAGCGCCTGGTCGCGGACCTGTCAGCGCGCGTGTCCAGCCGGATCGGGTAGCGGTACTGCTACTGCTGCTGCCAAGGCGGAATCGGCGGTTTTACCCCGAGCGGCGGCGCGGGTGGCACCTGAGGGGGCTCGCGAGGCGGGTTGTCCGAGACATACTTCTGCGTCCAGGTCGCCATGTGATTGGAAGTCAACATGTCCTGGAACGGGAGGAAGAAGCCGGGATAGCTTCCGTCGTTCCCGGCCAGCACTTGGTCGGCATCGACGGCAAACATCCACAGCAGGAGCTGCGTCGGCTCGTCACCAACAACGCTGGGGTTGGCTTTGAAAAGTCGCAGGCCGGCCCGGCGCTGGGATGCCACCGTGAACCAGAACAACTTGTGTCCGTTCTGCGTGGCCCTAAAGGGCGCGGATCGCGGGAATGTGTTCATCAACATTCCGCTGGCTATTCGGCTGGTCACCAGGGCGCTACGTCCGTCGACGATGGTCAGCTTGTCGGCCACGCTGACCGCGTTCGCCTTGTCTAGCCGCACGGGCGTGGCCTGGGCTTCGGGCTTGACGGCCCATACCGTGGCTGAAGGATCCGAGTAGCTGTCACCCAGAGAATTCGAGTCACTCGCTTGCAGGATCGCCTCGCTGTACAAGAGGAAAGACGAGTCAGGAACGAAATTCGGGGTGTAGCGACTCTTGAGGGCGACGTGAGGCACGACGACCTCCTCGGTGGGGCTCCATACCGTGGCCGATTGGCTGATGACGGAGATGCCGCCCTCCTGAAACTGGATGGTTGAACCGTTGTTGCCGTAGATATGGGTGACGGCGATGGAATTGCCGTCTGGCGACCAATCGGGGTAGCTCACCTGGAACCCCACATCCAGCGAACTCTGCCGCACGCCAGTGACGCCATCATGGAAAGCCAATTTGGTGCTCCCCAGGGAGTCGCCCACAGGTGCGTCGGCAACGAACTGCGTGCCGTCGGGATTGAAGGAAGCGGTCATCACTCGGTTCGCGGCGGCGGTTCCAGAAGAACGACCGTCGACCGTCAGCCAATTCGTCGCAGTATTTGGCAAGGAAAGATCGCTTATGTAGACGAGATAGCCCGCCCACGAGGCACCCTTCGAGGCCACCATGTGCTTTCCATCGCGGGACAGGGCGTGACAGCCAACGCAGGTCGTGTTCGCGTGCGGGTTTCCCCCATCGTCGGGCAAGTCGCTCGGCTGCAGAGCAACGTCGAGGGCGGACTGGGAACCAAAATCGAAACGCATGATCCTCGGCAACTGTGTGGTCGAGCTTGTGGGCGGGCTTGTGGTCCAGTAGTAGATGGCTCCGTCCACCCGGTCGCCAGCGAACTGCACGCTGATGCTCGCCGAACCACCCACGTTGCCATTCTCGTCGGTTCCGCGAACGGTGAGGGTGACCGGATCGGTCCCGCTATTGCTGCCCGCGATCAAGTTCACCGCATCGGCGTCGAACTCCAGAGCACAGACTCCGGCCAGGAACTTGGCGGGATCGGCGTAGCAACGCGTGTAGTATCGGTATTCCGAGAAATCGCTAAGCAGCGAGATCTCGTAAAGTTCGCCGGTCTTGCTTCCTGGCTGGAAGTGCACTTCGAGCTGCTGCATGTTGGGCGGCAGCAGCACGCCGTCGTTGGGATAGACCAGCGTAGGGGCCAGGGTTGCTGTGTCGGTCCCCGTGAACTCGGGCCCTGGATCGCTGGGAATGGCTGGCGTGGCACCGGGCGAACCGTCCACGGCCGAATCCGAGCAGACTATCTTCACCGTGATGCTGGTCGTGACAGTGGTGATTGTACCGTCGGTACTGGCCGCCTGGGCTTGGACGGTTGCCTTGCCCCCGCGCTGGGGTGGCGGGGGATTGGTCGGGTCGGTGACCGGCCCGGGCAGGTAGGTTGTGAACGTGGCACTGCCGTCCGTTGGGAAGCTGCCGACTAGGTAATTGTCGGGAACGTAGAAAACCGAGCGATCCGTGATCTCGACCTCGCCGCCGCCCGCCTGCATGGTGGCGAAAGCCTTGAAGGCAACCGTCTGGCTCTGTCCGCATTGAACGACTATGGCCGAACCCTCGGGGTCGATGCGCATGGTCGCGATGTTTTGCGGCACGCCGCCTGGCCCGGCATCAAAGTAATAGACTTGTACCGGCCCGGCCTCGATAGCAGCGAGGATGAATCCATCCGACGCCGCGCCTGAGTCCGGGTTGATTGGGTTGACTATCTGGCCACCATCTTGCCCCTGTGGCTGAATCGGGCTCACAGTGGCCTGGTTAGCGCAAGCGCTCGCGGTAGCTACTGCCGCGCATAGAATCCATGACCATGTCGACTTCAAACCTGCACAGGTCATTTGTTTCTCCTGCGATCGAAACGACGTGAACGAAGCATGGTCCATCTTGCGGGCGATGTAAACTGAACGTGGTCATGCACCCCACTTCGGCAGTCCATCGCATCACGGAAACTGCCTCCACCTGCTCCTGTCGCAGTGTTTCGTGGTCCTGACTAGCGTGACGCAGTGATTCTGTCTATAATCTGACCCTACCTCGGTCCGACCATGTTCTCCTGCGCACATAAACCCACCTACTTCTCCTGGCCCTCGAGTCGCGCCCAAGTGCTGGCGTCGCTCTTTGTGCCCCTCCTACTCGCCTGCGAAAACGGGCCGCACATGAGAGACGGGGCAGTCCCGTTCACCCAGCGGGTCGCCGAGGTTTCGCTTCGCCTGGATGTGCCCACAACCGGAGCGCCCGCCCTCTCGGCGCTTGCGTTCCGCGCTGACGTGACTGACCGATCCGCGGTCGACGTGCTGGGCGTGGTGGATCCCCTGGTGGCACCAGCTCCTGATGGTCCGTGTGAGCTGCGAGACGTAGCTGGACAGGCCCGCGCTCTTCGCGCCCAAGGCGGTGCGGTGAGTCTGGAAGAGCTGAGCGGCGTATCCGTAACCTCTGGCCAAAATGGGCCAGGGCTGCGTCCCGCTCCGCGAGTGTATCCCCCCCTGGCCGAAGTGGTGGGCGGCGTGATTGCCGAGGCTGGCCCGGTGGATATCGCTGAGGTACCGCAGGCGCTGGCCCTGGATCTTCCTGGGCCTGCCGATCGACCGGCCAAGGTGAACCTGACCCTGCCAGGCGCGCCGCGCGTCCTGGATCGAAACCAGGTGCCGCTGGCCACGGGAAGCCGCCTCGATGCATCGGGCGACCTGGTGCTGCAGGTGACCGGGCCCGAGCGGACCTTCTTGGAAATCCGTCCTTACGGCGCGCCAGTGGCGGTGGCCTGTGCCGTAGGTGCGGGAGGTCTGGTCGTGGTATCGCACGACCTCTTGGTGCGCATGGCGGCTGCGGCAGGAGGGGTTCCGGTTTCGCTTGAAGCCGTGTGGCGCGAGAGCCGCATGGTCGCGACCGCAGTTCCCCCCACGCGCGTATCCGTGGAGGTGCGCTCCTCCACTATGGTGGACCTGCGTCCGTGACTTCACCCGGGCGCAGCGACACGCGGCGGTTTTCCCGTCGGGATGCGCTCCTGCCCGTGGTCGTTCGCGCTGCCGGCAACCGGGTCGAGGCTGGCATCCGGCTGAGCACGGCCGATATGTCCGAAGGCGGAGTCTTCTTGCGCTCCGACCTGCTCTTCGAGGTGGGCGAAAGCTTGAGTCTGGAGATCCCCCTGGCGACCGGCGAGACGCTGGCTGCCCGTGGTCGAGTGGCGTGGGTCACCCGGGGCGGGAGCGGCGAAACTCCCGCGGGCATGGGAATCGAGTTCGGGAAGCTGTCGCCGCAGGACCGCCGCCGCCTCACCCAAACTTTGCGCCGGCTGGCCCAGCCGGCTGGCCGCAAGTCCGTCCGAAACGAGGAGCCCCATCATGGCCGAAACCCTGGATGAACTGACCTACGACTACGAAGACGAGGGCGTGCTGGTCCGCAAGCAACTGGAAAAGGTCGTCTTGACCAAAGGCGCGTGGGCCACCCTGATGTTCCTCTACCAGGAGCTGGACAAAGCGAGCGGCAAGTTCCGCGCGCCCAAGATGGCCATCGTGCGTTTCAAAAAGTTCCACGGCTCCTATCGCAAGCAGTCGTCGTTCAACGTGTCGAGCGAGAAACAGGCGCGCCAGATCACCGAGGTCTTCGAGAGCTGGTACCCCAAGATGGCGACCAGCGCTGAGGCTGGCGAAGAAGAGTCCCCTGGCGCGGGAGAAGAAAGCTAGCTCACTTGGCCGAACGGCCGGCGCGCTAGCAGATGTCGCCGTCCCGGGTGTTGCCGTCGGATAGCCTCATGCTGACTATTCATCCGAACGTCGAGCACCGTGCCGCGGACTACGATCTCGATTGCGAAACCCTAAGGGGTTTGTGGCGCATGGAGGAGCGACACTTCTGGTTCGACGTGCGCAATCGCTGGATCCAACAAGCGCTGGATTGCTACGGGCTGCGGCCACCGGCACGCTTCCTGGAGGTAGGCTGCGGTTCGGGTGCCGTGGCCGGGGCTCTCCAGCGACACGGGTTCTCCGTCGTGGGTATCGACACGGCGACCGTGCTGGTCGAGAAGGCGCACGAGCGCTTTCCCACGATCGCCTTCGTCTCCGGTCACATCGACCAGCTCTCACCAGACCTCGGCCCCTTCGATGGCGTCGGACTGTTCGATGTCCTCGAGCACCTCGACGACCCAGTCTCCTTGCTGCGGTCCGCACTCATGCACGCGGCTCCCGGCGCGCTTGTGGTGGCTACCGTTCCGGCGCTGCGCTCGCACTTTTCGGTCGTGGATGAGATAGCCGGGCACAAACGCCGCTACCAGCCGGGCGAGCTGAAAGCGACTTTCATCGACGCGGGGTTGCTCGAAGTTTCTGAGCATGGAATCTTTCGCGTGCTGCGTCCGCTTCTGCGCGCCAGACGAGCCGCGCTTGTCGCGCCCACCGACCCGGCACAGCGGCGGCTCATCATGCTCAACGACTTCCGCATCCCGCCGTTTCCCCTGAACGACCTGCTTCGGCTGCTTTGCGTGCTGGAGGCACGCATCGGCTTCGGAAGCTCGCGAGACAAAGCCGGACCCACACTGCTGGCCGCGGGTCGGAAGCCAGCCTGACGTCATGGACCGGCTC
>Ga0265316_10002778_pt1 | contig 17937 bp, 16 predicted proteins | sample 4522metaG_FD_202092 | JGI IMG/M metagenome (GOLD analysis project Ga0265316, IMG submission 202092) | Rhizosphere microbial communities from Carex aquatilis grown in University of Washington, Seatle, WA, United States - 4-5-22 metaG | ecosystem: Host-associated > Plants > Roots > Rhizosphere >... | reverse complement strand
AAATAAAAGAAAGCTGTGAGCATATGAAACCATCAACCGTTAACATTAAACTAGCGCCATCAAGGTTCAAGCACCAGGTACCGAAATACAAGGTTACCCGGTCCGATGCCTGTATCAACTGCGGCACATGTGCAAAAACATGCCCGTACGGTGTACATGAAAGGGTTGAAGGGCATAACAAAATAAAACCGCCCATTAACTATAAATGCATCGGCTTCGAATGTCAGAGCAAGGATTTCTACTGCGTCGCGAAATGCCCGCAAAAAGCCCTGAGCTTGTCGTTAAATCCGATGTATGCGACCCTTGGCGATTTTCGCTGGACTGCGGATATGATCACCGGAACCTGGATAATGGCGGAAACCGGGGCCCCGCCGGAGCGCAAGGACCTTGAATACAATGTCGGTAATTCCGGCGGCGGTTTTGATAAATTGCGGCTTAAGTTCCCCGTACATCCTAAAAAAGTGAATAAATCAGAAATATCCACCGAGATTCCGCTCAACCGCAGAAATGACGGCCGGGCGAATGTCGTAATTTCTACTCCGGTCTACGGCGGCGGGATGTCTTTCGGCTCGGTCAGCCTTCCTACGATGACCGGCAAGGCACATAATGCAGCCAACTGGAATACATTTACCTGTACCGGCGAAGGCGGTTTCCCTGATAACCTCCAGCCGTACAGCGACCACGTGATTACCCAGGTCGCCACCGGCCTTTTCGGGGTGCGCGAAGAGACGATTCAGCGTGTAAAAATCGTCGAATTTAAATATGCCCAGGGCGCCAAACCCGGCCTCGGCGGGCACCTTCTCGGCGAGAAAAATACGGAAAGTGTTGCTAAAATGCGTGAAGCCGTTAAAGGCACCTCGCTCTTCTCACCGTTTCCGTTCCATTCTGTATATTCTATCGAAGACCATAAAAAGCACATCGATTGGATCAAAGAGATAAATCCCCATGCCCTGGTCTCCGTCAAAGTTTCAACTCCCAACGATGTGGACATGGTGGCAGTCGGTTCGTATTATGCCGGCGCGCATATCATCCACATTGACGGCGGCTACGGCGGCACCGGCGCAGCGCCGGATATTGCCAAGAAAAACATCGCCATGCCGATTGAATATGCCATTACCAAGGTGCATAATTTCCTGAAAGATGAAGGCGTCCGCGACGGTATCACCCTCATTGCTTCCGGCGGTATCCGTTCTGCTCACGACCTGGTCAAGGCTATTTGCCTGGGCGCCGACGGCGCAGTTATCGGCACCGCGGAGCTGGTCTCGTTAGAGTGTGTCCGCTGCGGCAACTGCGAATCGGGTCGCGGCTGTGCCAGAGGTATCGCATCTACCGACTCTGAGTTGGCGGACCTGTTTAATGAGGCATGGGCTACGCAGCGCCTGACCAACATGTATAATGCCTGGAACGTCCAACTGGTTGATATCCTGCAGAAATTTGGCATGAAAAGCGTCCGGGAACTCGTCGGGAGAACGGACTTGTTGACGCATATAGATTACAGTCAAGAAACGGAGTCAGACCACAATGGATAATGCTGAAAAAATATTGTCTTCACGCTCTGAATTATGCAGCCGGTTACCGGAGCTCGAAGCTAACACCGAAGAAGAAGGCGGCTGCGGCGTAACGGGATTTGTCTGTTCGATTCCTGTGACCGGTAAAAATATCTTCGAGCCTTCGGCCCAAATGCACAACCGCGGTAACGGCAAAGGCGGCGGTATCGGCGCGGTCGGATTCGTTCCGGAAGCATTGGGCGTTTCACGTAAAGTCCTGGACGAAGACTACATGCTGCACATTGCGCTGCTGGATCCCGCCGTGGCTCAGGAAATCGAAAATACCCATATCAAGCCGTATTTTAAAATTGATAAATTTGAGAAACTCGATACCATCGATGACTACAAGAGTATCGGCCTGGAAGTCAAACCACCGGATATTATGCGGTATTTCGTCCGGGTTAAAACTGATGTTCTGGATAAATTCATTGCCGACGAGAATTTCAAATCCCTAGACCGGCGCGACGCCGAAGATGAGTTTGTCTACCAGAACAGCTTCAAAATTAACAAGCAGTATTATGCTTCGCTGGGCGAAAAGAAAGCTTTCGTCATGTCCCACGGCCGAAACATGATGATTTTAAAAATCGTAGGCTATGCCGAGAATGTTGTCCGCTATTATAAACTGGACGATTTTAAGGCCCACGTCTGGCTGGCCCATCAGCGCTATCCGACCCGCGGACGTGTTTGGCACCCGGGCGGCTGCCATCCCTTCAGCGCGCTTAATGAAGCGCTGGTGCACAACGGCGATTTTGCCAATTACCAGTCAATTCTGGAATACTTGAAGCAACGCAATTATTACCCGCTGTTTTTAACCGACACGGAAGAAGCAGCGCTGCTGCTTGACCTGTGGAGCCGGGTGTACAAATATCCGCTGGAATACTTAATTGAGGCCCTGGCGCCGACATCAGAAATGGACTTCGATATGCTGCCCGCGCAAAAACAGGCAGTGTACAAAGTCATTCAGAAACATCACGTCATTTCTTCCCCGGACGGGCCTTGGTTTTTCATCATCGCCCGCAATGACGTCAAGAACGACCAGTTCCAATTGATCGGTATTACAGATACCGCCATGCTCCGACCGCAGGTATTCGCCCTGCAGGAAGGCGAGGTACAAATCGGCCTCATCTGTTCTGAAAAACAAGCCATCGATGCCACGCTTGTATCCCTCCAGCGCGAAGATGCCCGCTTCCGTCCGATCGCCGACAAATACTGGAACGCCCGCGGCGGCAGTTACACCGACGGCGGCGCTTTTATCTTCAGCCTGAAAGATGCTAAAGACGGCTCAGATAAAAAACAACTCATCTGCGCCGATAAGTTCGGTAAGGTCATTGAAACCACCAAAGACAAGGTTGTGATTGACGTCTCGAAGAAAGTCAAAGTAAAAGCCGCCGAAGGCAAGGTCATTGAAGAAAAACTTGCCGCTCTGTTCGCAGTTACCGACGGTTCCGCAGCAAATAAAATATTCACTTATATCCGGGATGCGATGATTGGATTCCAAACCGATAATGAAGATTTCAGGTTCGCAATCGAATCTATTAAATCGCACGGCCTGAAAAATGACGCTTTCAAACAGACTGCCATTACCGCTTTAACCCTGTTGAACGACCTGCGCTACAACACCGGAAAAATCAAACGCAGTTCCGTGCTGCATGTCCTGCAAATTAATCTGGACGAACTTTTAGCCGCCACACCGATGATTACGGAAAAATCAACCTCCCGGTTCGCACAAATTGATTTTACCAATCGCGGTTCATTACGGAAACCGCACCAGACGGAGCAAACCCTGGTTATTGATGCAGGCCATTTTGAGCCCGAGGGGGAAAACTGCGACGCGGTGCTGATGACCAAAGCATTTAAGCTCGGCTGGCGCAATTTCATCGTATATAAATACCGGGGCCAGCGATTCACGGGCTGCGGTTTCGGCCCCGCCACTAAAGGCGTCAGGATCGATGTTTACGGTTCATCCGGCGACTATCTGGCATCAGGTATCGACGGTATGGAAATATATGTCCACGGTAACGCCCAGGACCAGCTCTGCCAGATTATGAAAGACGGCAAGCTGGTAGTCTACGGCGATGTCGGACAGACCTTTATGTACGGCGCCAAGGGCGGCTCCGTATTCGTTATGGGCAATGCTGCCGGACGGCCCCTGATCAACGCCGTCGGTAAACCGCGTGTAGTCATCAACGGCACCGCACTCGACTACCTGGCCGAATCCTTCATGGCCGGTGATGCGTTAAACGGCGGCGGGTTTGTCGTTCTGAACGGTCTGGGCTTTGATGACAATGACGGAGCCATCCGCGAGTTGGAATCTCCTTATCCCGGCTCCAATATCTTTTCCCTGGCCTCCGGCGGTGCGATTTATGTGCGCGACCCCCACCGGAAACTGGTAGAAGAGCAGCTGAACGGCGGGCAATTCGCCAAAATGATAGAAGCTGACTGGAAATTGATCGAACCTTACCTTCAGGAAAACGAAAAACTGTTCGGTATTACCATCGAACGGCTGTTGACGGTGGATGGGGAGAAAAAAGCCCCCAAAGACGTCTACCGGAAGATCCGCCCGAAGAAAACCGGGGCGCAGGTCGATGACGACGGATTAGCCGAAACAACAGACTGAGTCGAAAAAGATTAATAATTAAATATCTGAAGTTTTAATAAGGTGGGCAGGATAAAACCCACCTTATTCTTTTCTCACACCTGCATTACATTGCGCTGCATACGCACGAATGGTATAATTTTGTCAGCTTGATTTGTGAGGCGAATTATGAAATTATCGCGTGAAGAAGTCATCCATATTGCCGCCCTTGCCCGCATGGGCTTGAGTGAAGCAGAAATTGAAAAAGCCCGGGAGCAGCTCGCCAACATCCTGGAGAACTTCGAGGTGTTGAAAGAAATTGACACCACCAATGTTCCCCCCACGGCTCAGTCCATCAATCTCTCGAATGTCATGCGTGAGGATACTCCCCGTGAATCACTGGCAGTGGAGCAGGTTTTGGCCAATGCCCCCGACCGCGAAGAGGATTTATTCAAACTGCGTCCGGTGCTGGAATAAGGAGACCTGAAATTGACCGATAAAAATAGCGATTTAACCATTCATGCCGCTCACGAATTGCTCAAAGCGAAGAAAATATCCTCCGTCGAATTAACGAAGGATTATCTGTCCCGCATCAAAGCCGTTGACCCGCAGGTGCGCGCTATCGTTACCGTTACCGAAGAACATGCGCTGCAGCAGGCCAAAAAAGCCGACGAGCGTATCGCTGCCGGCAATACCCATCCTTTGACCGGTGTGCCTTTCCTGCTCAAGGACAACATGTCCACCAAAGGCATCAAAACTACCTGCTCTTCAAAGATGCTGGAGAATTTCGTGCCGCCTTATAACGCCACTGTCGTGGAAAAACTGAACGGCGCCGGCGCTGTGATGGTGGGCAAAGCCAATATGGACGAGTACGCCATGGGTTCCTCGACAGAGAACTCGGCGTTTTTCACCACCCATAATCCCTGGGATTTGTCCCGCGTGCCCGGCGGCAGCAGCGGCGGTTCGGCGGCCGGAGTCGCTGCCAACGAAGCGGTTTTCGCCCTCGGTTCCGATACCGGCGGCAGCATCCGCCAGCCGGCGGGTTTCTGCAGCGTGACCGGATTCAAGCCGACCTACGGCCGGGTCAGCCGCTATGGACTGGTGGCTTTTGCCAGCTCCCTCGACCAGATCGGCCCGTTAACTAAAGATGCGCTGGATGCCGCCCTGGTGATGAATGTCATCAGCGGCCATGATACCGCCGATTCTACCTCCGCGACGGAACCTGTTCCTGATTACACCAAAGGCTTGACCAAAGACCTGAAGGGAATGAAAATCGGTATCCCGAAAGAGTATTTCGTCGAAGGGATGCAGCCGGAAGTGGAAACCGTCATCAAAGAAGCAATCCGCCAGCTCGAAGCATTGGGCGCTAAAGTCGACTGGAATGTTTCCCTGCCGCAGACGCCGCATGCCCTGGCAGTCTACTACATTATCGCCCCGTCGGAGGCTTCCGCCAACCTGGCGCGCTACGACGGCTCCAAATACGGCTACGCTTACCTGGACACCGATAACATGTGGGAAGGCATGGAAAAGACCAAGCAGTTCGGCTTCGGCCCGGAAGTGAAACGCCGTATCATGCTCGGCAACTATGCCCTGTCTTCCGGCTATTACGACGCCTATTATCTGAAAGCGCAGAAAGTGCGCACGCTCATCCGACGTGAATTTGACGCAGCTTTTGAAAAATACGATGCGCTGGTAACCCCCACTTCGCCCACAGTGCCTTTCAAAATCGGGGAAAGGGCAGACGACCCGCTGCAAATGTACCTCAGCGATGTCTGCACCCTGCCGGTGAATATTGCCGGCATCCCGGGTATTTCCATTCCGGCCGGTTTTGCAAAAGGATTGCCTGTCGGCATGCAAATCATCGGCAAGCCGTTCGCCGAGGAAACCCTGCTCAAAATCAGCTATGCCTTCCAGCAGGTCACCGACTGGCACAAAAAGACAGCAGCGTTATAGGAATTGAAATATTGAAAGCTGACCGCTGATAGCTGACAGCTTTTTTAACCTGCTATAATGTAATCACCCAATAAATTCATTAACCGCACCCGTCAGGAGCTGAAAATGCTGAAAGACATTCTGAAAATTCTGGAAAATGACGCCCTCGCCACGCCGAAGCAGATTGCCGCCATGACCGGCATGTCCCCGGCTGAAGTGACGAAACTGATCAAAAAGGCCCGGGAAGACCGCACTATCCTGAAATTTAAAGCCATCGTTAACTGGGATAAAGCGGAAAATGAGCATGTCTTAGCCTGGATTGGGGTAAAACTGGAACCGCAAAAAGATGTTGGTTTCGACGCTATCGCCGAGCATATTTACCGCTACCCTCAGGCCAAGAGTGTTTATCTCGTCTCCGGCACGGTCGATTTACTGGTGATGGTGACCGGAAAAAACAATCATGAAATTGCCGATTTTGTCTCACAGAAACTTTCCCATATCGACGGCGTGAAGGAAACGGTCACCCAATTTATCCTGAAACGTTATAAAGAAGACGGCGAAATAATGGAAGCCGAAGAAGTAATGAAACGGCAAGCCGTGGTGCTGTAACCCTAGACCTGCAGGAGATAATTATGTCGACACAATCCAGAACTCAAAAACACCGCAAGCAGCATATTTCCCAGCGGGCAAACGCGATTCAGCCGTCCGGCATCCGTAAATTCTTTGACCTCTTGTCTTCAATCGACGGCGTGATTTCCCTGGGAGTGGGGGAACCGGATTATACTACGCCTTGGCACATCCGTGAATCAGCGATTGAGTCCATCGAAAAAGGGCAGACGATGTACACTTCGAATTCCGGTATGCCCGAATTGCGCAAAGAACTTGCCCGGTTCCTGAAAACCGAGTATAAAGTTGATTATGACCCCACCGGCGAATTATTGATTACTGTAGGCTGCAGTGAGGCCCTCGACCTGACGATGCGGGCGATTATAGACCCCGGCGACGAGGTCATTATCCCCAATCCTTGTTTTGTCGCCTATGGCAGCTGTGTCACACTTGCCGGCGGCAAACCGGTGCACATCCCGACTTATGAAGCGAATAATTTTGAAACTTCCGCGGCAGATATTGAAAAATATATCACTAACAAAACCAGGGCCATTCTTATCGGTTATCCGTCCAATCCTACCGGCGCGGTAATGAGCCGTCAGAAACTGGCAGACATCGCGGCGCTGGCGGTCAAGTACGATTTAACCATCATCTCCGATGAGATTTACAGCAAACTGGTCTACGGCGTAGAATTTACCTGTTTTGCCTCCTTGCCGGAAATGAAAGAGCGCACTGTGTTTCTGGGCGGTTTCTCCAAGGCTTATGCCATGACCGGCTGGCGTGTGGGTTATGCCGCCGCCCCCAAAGAAATTATTGCCGCTATGCACAAGATTCATCAATATACGATGATGTGTGTTTCCACAATGTCGCAGATGGCCGCGATCGAAGCTTTGAAAGGCGACCAGGAGAGCGTCACCGAGATGGTGGAAGATTATAACCGGCGGCGACAGGTGATTGTCAAAGGGCTCCGGGGCATCGGCCTGTCCTGTTTCGAGCCCAAAGGCGCGTTTTATGCGTTCCCGTCAATTAAAAGCACCGGCATGACTTCGGAAGAATTTGCCGAGAAACTGCTCTCCGAAGAGAAAGTGGCGGTCGTGCCCGGCTCGGCTTTCGGGAAATGCGGCGAAGGTTATATCCGCTGCTGCTATGCCACTTCGCTGCCGGATATTGAAGAAGCCCTGAAAAGAATGGGGCGCTTCGTGAAAAAAAACAAGAAATAGAATTTTCTCTCCTTTGTAAGGAGAGATTAAGAGAGAATTTATCAACTGAAATGGGTGATTTCACCCTCACCCTTCGGACCTCTCCCCTCGAGGGAGAGGGAACTGAATTACCGGGAGTAAAAATGGAAAAGCTGGTTTGCGATAAATGCGGCTTTGAACTCACTGAGCCTGAGGATATTAACCTGGCGATAGACGGCATGGAAGCCTGGCAGGAAGCGCAGCGGCAGCGCGGCTGTGAACCAAGAGGGCTCTTCCCCTGTAAATATTTCGCGCAATGCCGGGGCGAAATGCAACTGGTAAAAGGTTCGAAGAGTAAGGTAAAGCGGGAAAAATAGTTGGGGAGATTGGTAGATTTATGCCCAAGAAATCTGTAAAACAGACCTATGCCGCCGCCGGGGTAGACCGCGACGGGCATTCCGATATAACCCTGGGTCTCCGTTCCCGATTGACCAGGAATGACCCCCGCCTTTTAAACCGCGTCGGCGCTTTTGCTTCCCTTTTCGAGGCGGACTTCCCGGGCATCTCCGATCCGGTGCTGGTGCTGAAAGCCGAAGAACCCGGTTCCAAGCAATTATTAGCCAAGAATTTTAACAAAATCGATAATATCGGTTTCGATATGATTAACCATCTGATTAATGACATTATCGTCATGGGCGGTAAGCCGCTGGCGGTGCTGGATGTTATCGTGGTGGGGAAACTGGTAAAAGACGATATCAATAAAATCATCACCGCGATTAATCAGGCCTGTGTGAATCAGGATTGCAGCCTGGTCGGCGGCGAAATCTCAGAGCAACCCGGCGTTTTACCCGAAAGCGTTTTTATCTTGAGTTCCAGCGTGGTCGGCGTAGTCAGTAAAAAGAAAATAATTGACGGCTCCCGGATCAAAAAAGACGATAAAGTCATTGCCATGGCCTCCAACGGTTTACATACCAACGGTTATTCTTTAATCCGGAAATTAATCGCGGATAAACCGTCAATTTTGAAAGTTAAAATCAGTAATGAGCCGTTTATCGATGCGGTTTTGCGTCCCCATACCGCTTATTATCCATATTTGAAAGATATCCTCGATTCGCCGAAAGTGCGCGGCCTGGCGCATATCACCGGGGATGGGATTTGCGGCAACCTGGAACGGATTTTACCGGAGGGTTTAAGCGCGCTGGTAAATCTGGATAAAATCGAAGTCCTGCCGCTTTTTAAAGTAATCAAAGATATGGGCGGGGTGCCGGAAGAGGACATGATCAACAACCTGAACATGGGTGTGGGCATGACCATGGTCACCGCTCCCGGACAGGAAACACCGATGATTGAATACCTGGAAAAGAAGGGGATTCATTCCTACCACATCGGTGAAATCATCAGCGACGAAGATAATACAGTCAAGTTTTCCGGTAAGATCAACTGGGGAAAATAGAGAAAATGGTTTTCCAGGCGGCGGGTCTTTCAATGAATACCGACGAAATTCTTAAGTGTTGCGTATGGCGGTCGGGTTCGAAACCCGACCCTACAAATCTATTATTTACAATGCCGGTTCCAAAATCATAATTTGACCGGATGGAATCTTCCCGGCGGTAAACTCAAGTTCGCTCTTGCCGGTCGCAATTGCATCCGGCCTCAATTTCAGTAAATCTTCCTTACCATATTTCGGGAACAGGAGTTTCGGACTGAGAAAATGCATCGGGATCACCACACCCGGTTTCATTTTGTCCCAGAGCGCGACGGCCTCAACTAAATCAATGGTTTGCGGCGGCCCGCCGGTGGGAAATATCAGGACATCCACACGGCCGATGGCTTTCAATGAAGCGCTGTCCAGGGTGTGACCCAAATCCGCGCAATGACAGACCCTGACGCCGTCCAGCGTGAAACAAAAAATTGTATTCGGCCCGCGCTGCGCGCCCGAGACATTATCGTGGTAAGAAGCGACTCCTAATAATTCGATGCCCTTGACGGAGTGAATTCCGACGCCGCGGATAATTTCAGGATGGCCCTGGATACCGGCAGTGTGATTGTGGTCGCCGTGCTCATGGCTGACGGTGACAATATCCGCGGATTCTTTGATGGGAGCGTGTTTGATATTGCCGCGCGGGTCGATCTCATAAGAGTCCATGATAATCTTCAGCCCGTTATTGCCGGTAATCAGAAAACATGCCACGCCGAGCCACTTAATTTTCATCGCGACATCCCCGCACCTTGGTTATTTTCTCTATTCTAACAAGATTAAAAATACTTCGCAAGCTATTCGTTAATGATGAATTATCGACAGGGATATAATGATGGTAAGCCGGGATTTTACATACTTTTTACGCTGCGATAATATTGGGGTAACGGCCTTCGGGTAAAATAAGTAAAATGGGAGAAGAGTAGTTCGTTTCTTAAGAAAATCATGTATAATACAGGACGAGGATAAAATGGCAAAGATACTTATTATCGACGATGAAGTCCACATTATTGAACTGGCCAAACTCTATCTGCAGCGTGACGGTTTTCAGGTAGAATATGCCACCAAAGGGCAGGACGGTCTGGCCATGGCGGCTTCTGTCAATCCCGACCTTATCATATTGGATATCATGCTGCCGGATATCGACGGCTTCGACGTTTGCCGTCAGATCAGAGCGAAGAGCAAAGTACCGATTTTGATGCTCAGCGCGCGCCGGGAAGATGTCGATAAAATTGTCGGTCTGGAATTAGGCGCCGATGACTATCTGGCCAAGCCATTCAATCCGTCCGAGTTGGTGGCCAGAGTGAAAGCTATTTTGCGCCGTTCTCAGGCGGAAGTTGAGCCGCCGCAGACCATCGATGTTTACGGTATCCATATCGATATTTTGAAACGGGAAGTGGTAATAAATAACGAACAGCTCAAACTCCGTACCAAAGAGTTCGACCTGCTGTCCGTTTTTGCGCAGAATCCGGACATAGTATTGACCCGGGAACGTCTGCTGAACCAGGTTTGGGGATACGATTATTACGGAGAAACCCGGACGGTAGATGTCCATGTCAATCACCTAAGGGACAAGCTGGACGGTTCTCCGGCCGATATTGAGACATTTCGCGGGACGGGATATAAACTGGTGGAGCGCAAGGAGCCGAAATGAGTCTCCGGTTAAGCCTGTTCAGGACATATGCGATTGTCATCCTGGTGTTTTTAGCTGTTATCGCCGTGAGCGCTGTTTTTTTAATGCGCGGTTTTGTAGATAATCAATCTCTGGCCGGTTTGGACGATATGACACGTCCGATTGACGTGCAAATAGTCGCGCTGGTGCGCGGTAATGTCACCGCCGCCCAACTCCTGAACTCTCTCCAGGAACAGGCCGATAAAAATGGGGCTTACATCCTTCTTGTTGACGGTGCAGGTGATATTGTCAGGCAGCTCGTACCGCTGCAGCCGGAAACGTTGTCACCAATCAGTATAGCTTCAGGCACATTGCCCAAGGGGATAACTGCTGCGGTGAAGGGGGTATTCAAGACAACCGACGGGAAAATATTTCTGTACGCCGCCTACCCGTTGACCAGACAAAGCCTGCCGCTGACCAGTGTCGATACACTGGTACTGGCGACACCGCGGCCGGGGATTATGACGGTAGTAGGCACTTTTATCTGGCCGCTGCTGCTGGCCGCAGTCTTCGCCCTGGTAGTCTCTCTGATAATTGCCATCTTTCTGGCAAGGGCAATTTACCGTCCCCTGGCAAAGGTTACCAAAGCAGCCCAGCAGATATCAACCGGAGATTACAGTCAAAGAATTAAACCCGAAGGCCCGAAAGAGATTAGAGAACTGGGTGACAGTTTTAACCGTATGACGGAGGACGTCGAGCAGGCGCAATTAAAACTGCGGCATTTTGTAGCTGATGTTTCCCACGAGTTGAGAAGCCCGCTGACCTCCATTCAGGGTTTTGCCCAGGCATTAATTGACGGCACGGCCGCGGACGATACGACCAAGCTGAAAGCAGCACAAATTATCAGCGAAGAATCCAGAAGGCTTAAATACCAGGTGGATGAATTACTTGAATTATCCCGCATGCAATCAAATCAGATAAAATTTCATAAAGATCCGGTGTTGATCGGGGAAATATTGGAACAGTGTATCGAAATGTTAGCGATACAAGCCAAGGCGAAACAGGTAACGCTTGAATTAACGGCAGAGCCGAAATTGACGGTGATTGGCGATGCCGATACTTTGGAGCAAGTGTTTCTAAATCTGCTGGATAATGCCGTGAAGAACAGTCCGAACGGCGGAAAAATTAGAGTAGTCTCAAGCAAGCGCGAAGGCAATTTTGCACGAATTACAGTGGCGGATGAAGGCCCCGGGATTCATCCCGACCACCTGACCCATGTCTTTGAAAGGTTTTATCAGGTCACCGGCGCCAGAACCGGGGTCGGATTAGGACTGGCAATTGCCAAAGAGATAGTTATGGCACACCACGGTACTATTGAGGCCTCCAGCACACCAGGGGAGGGCGCTGTTTTTACTGTCAACCTGCCGATATTAGATTCTGATGCTAAGTCAACGGGAATAATTAGTAAATAACCACTTAAGAAGCTAAATTGACTTTCACCGGCGCCCGCTCAAAATCGGCAGCACCCATCAATGTCTGAGGTTTCAACTGCATCACTTTCGCCAGGAAGGTATCCGGGATGATTTCCAACCGTGTGTTGTAAAAGGTGACGAGCTGGTTGAAATAATCCCGGGCAAGGGCGATGCGCTGTTCAGTATCGGATAATTGTTTCTGTAAATTTAAAAATAGGTCACTGGCTTTTAAATCCGGATAATTTTCGACTGTTACGCGTAGAATCGGCCCGAACCCCGCATAATCAGGGCCGGTCACACCGGGCGGAGTCGCGGACATCTGCCCGCGCAGATTAGTCACCAATTCCTGTAATTTACTCTCGTGAGCAGCATATCCTTCCACTACCTGAACCAGGTTAGGAATGAGGTCGTTGCGCCGTTTCAGTTCGATGTCTACCTCCGCCCAACCCTGCCGTACCCGCTGGCGAAAAGTGACCAGGCTGTTATAAACCAGCCAAATCCAACCTAATACGATTATGAGCAAGTAGCCGCAAAGCGCAATGGCGAACTGGCCGCCGGCCGATTGTCCGGCAGGCGACAAACGACTGCCGAGCCAGACTGCGCCCATAATTGCCAGCAATCCCAAAGTCATCCAGCCCCAGAACCAGATACCGAGACCGGAACTAATCTGTTTTTCAGAGCGGGTAGAAATCAGAAACATTGGAGCTTTTTTGTCTTTGGCGATTTCTGCGGCGACGATGTCCTGACGTTCCCGCGCCTGCCCCATGACGTATAAACCGGCATGCAGCGGGACGGCAGTTTCGACAAAACGCCGCTCATGGTCGGAGTTAGCGATTTCCCGCAGGGGGCCCTTGCTGAAATACAACGGGTCTGAAAACCGGCAGGTTTTATTGAATATTTCCTTATCCTGGATTTCAGCGCCCTCAGGAATGATACGGATGACGCCCTTATCGTCTTTCAAGTAAAAAGGAGTGAGCTGCTCGTCTTTAGCTACAGTTGTCCAGCCACTTTCATGGCGTGTCGTCGGCACACCTTTGGCCCCGATGCCGGTGAGGGTCCGCGACCAGTGTTCTTCGATTTTCCATTTGAAGAGCACGCAAGGCGCGCCTGCCAGGTAACTGGTGAGGGGTTTGTCAGTTTCCGCTGTGCCTTTTAACTCCGCTAAGCCGATAAACACCCCCAGTGTTTTCGAAGTCGGCATGTCGTCGATGAGCCGCTTTTTTTGTAGAATGCGAAACGCCGCAATCAGACAGGCAAGGGTTAATATTACACCGATAATAATTAAAATGTTCATCCTCGCTCCAAAACGGCCATTGTAAAATGATACCGCTGTAAAGGGAAGGTGTCAAGAAAGTTGCACTCAATCCCTAACTTTTTCTCCGCAATTCCGTTATAAATAGTATAAAGAAGAAGGAGGAAATAAAGCGATGAAAGATTTAACTCAAAAAATCCTGTTTCGCCTCAGATGGCTAACAATGTCCGAACGAGGCAGGTATGCTTATCTCTGGGCAAGAACAAGAGAGAATTTGTTATAAATGCCGGTAAAAACTGAAAATAGTTCGAACTAAAGCCCCGGAGGCCGCCAATCCAATTCCGGGGTTTTTTGTTGTCTACAACAAAATCATGTTACATTGCTCGTTAAAGTGAGGCTTACAACTTCCCCTTTTAGAATCGCTTGTTTGACCGTTCCACACTAACAGACTATACTCAAATTAGATACTAAACAGATTTAAATCCTTTTTAACGGCAAAAATTATGACTAATCTAATTGACTCATTTGACCGTCAGATTGATTATATGCGCATTTCGGTGACCGACCGGTGCGACCTGCGGTGCATTTACTGCGCGGCGAGCTCTTTCCAGAACCAGACCCACGAAAATACGCTGCGCTACGAAGAAATCGCCAGAGTCGTTGAGGCGGCTGCCACACTGGGCGTGACTAAAATCCGGCTGACCGGCGGTGAGCCATTGGCAAGACTGCACCTGGATAGGCTAGTCAGTATGATCGTCAATATTCCGGGAATTGAAGAAGTATCGATTACGACCAACGGCACTTTACTCACCAAGTATGCCGCCGAACTGAAGGCTGCGGGTTTAAAACGTGTAAATATCAGCCTGGACTCGCTAAAGCCTGATAAATTTGCCTATATTACCGGCGGCGACAAATTAAAAGAGGTGCTGCACAGTATCGAAGTGGCCAATAATATCGGCCTGGTACCGGTGAAAATAAATACAGTCATCCTGAAAGGCATCAATGACGATGAAATCCTCGATTTTGCCCGTAAAACGATTACGGACGGCTGGAATGTAAGATTTATCGAGCACATGCCGTTTGCCGGGGCGAAAAAACAGGATAACGATTTAGTGTCCTCTCAAGAAATTATGGATGTTATCCGCAAGCAATTTGGGGAACTGCATCCCCACCGTTCGCATATCGGTAACGGCCCGGCTAAATATTTTAGATTGCCCGGTGCCAACGGGACAGTAGGATTCATCGGAGCAGTAACCGAGTGTTTCTGCGCAGAATGTAATCGATTCCGGCTGACATCCGACGGGAAACTGCGTCCCTGTCTGCTGGATGATGACGAAGTCGATATCCGGGAAGCATTAAGACGAGGGGCTACCATTGAAGAACTGGCAAAGATTATTCAATCCGCCGCAATGGTGAAACGGGCACAACATCATCTTGATACCGGGAGTAAGCCGTCAGCGCGGTCAATGAGACAGATCGGCGGTTAAACCAACCTTAAAATAACAAAAAATAAGAAAGCCCCCCGATGTTTGCGGGGGGCTTTCGTTTAACCCACGGTGAGAGTCCTTTGTAAGACTCACGAAGTGGCCGAGGGCACTAGTTAGCCGGCGATACATGGACATCGTTGTATAATTTTTGTCCGTTCGCTATTTGGCCCTTTATCTTAACTTGTCCCAGGGTGTTAACAGTAACCAGATTAGATACATCTCTCTGATATCCGCACAGCAGGCACTCTTCATACCAGCCATCCTGTTCACGCTGAATGAAGAGGTCACCATTACATCGGGGGCAACTCTTTAATTTCCAGACTGCCATTTTCTTTTTCCTTCAAATTTACGAGGACATCGGTAATCTGCCGGATGCCCTTCTCATATTTTGCAGGTATTTATTTCGTTACCCGCTAACGACCTTTTATTTATACTGGTTCGCTTGATTACCCAGTCCGTATTAGAGAATAGACTATTGTGGTTACGATAACATTAAGAATCCGAAGAAGAGGTAACAACAAAGTAACGGTTATGTAAATATTTAGTTAAAAAGCACAATTTATCTAAACCTTCCGAATTAAATAAATCAGTAACCGATCCCTGTCAGTTTGTCTGCAGCGGGATGAAGATCGAGTCTTCACCGGAAGCGTTGGCAGGATAATTAATCTCGGTGTAAATAACTTCCTTCGAATTGATATCGGAAAGGTTGTTATGGAAAACCAACCTGTAACTTGTACCGTTCACCTGTGTTGCGGTAAAAGTAAGTTTATCGGAAGTATTCCCCACTGCGCCCGTACCTGCGGCAGCCGTTGGATAAATCACCGAAGTACCGGCTTCAATCTGAAAATTGACACTCCCGCCGGAAGTCGGTTTTTCAGTCGTGTACCAGCAGGATACTACGTTACCGGGCGCCAGATTTAAGTCGATCGGGAAAGTGCCGCCGCCCTGGAGCGTCAGCCTCAATTGGTAATTTTCCCATTTTACGCCTTGCATATCGGTAATTTCCGTCACTTTGACTATGCTGTATACCCTGGTAGGCGTGGTCGAGGTGGTTGTCTGACCGGCGCAACCAACCAGTAATGTCGCCGCCAGCAGCGAAACTATCAATATAGATGAAATAATATATCTATTTATTTTCACATTAATTCCTCAACACTATATACCACTATAATTACAGTACAACCGAAAATGGCCCTCGTCAATATTTTTCAGATTAAATATTTTCGTATTTGACGGCTTTAAAAAGCATAATGGATAGAACGAAAATACTTATTTACGTCGGTAAAAAAAGCTAGTACAATGTGGGATATCAACCGTCGCACCCGACAGTGATTAATGAGAGGAGGCCGTCAGATGGATTGTATTTTTTGTAAAATTGTTGCCGGGCAAATACCCAGTGAAGTAGTTTATACAGACGACAGGGTGATTGCTTTCCGCGATATCAATCCGATGGCGCCGGTGCACCTGCTGATTATTCCCCGGGAGCACATTATTTCTCTCAACGATATCACCGAACGTGAAACACCGCTGGTTGGGCACATGGTTCAAATCGCGAAGCAATTGGCGAAGCAGCAGGGGATTGCCACCAAAGGCTACCGGGTGGTGATTAACTGCGGACCGCAAGGCGGACAGGTAGTACAGCACCTGCATATGCACCTGCTTGGCGGACGCGAGCTTTCAGGCGGATTGGGATAGTAATTGTGCTGATGCAAGCCTAAGCTGCGCGTAGGGGGTGAATATGAGAGGTATCGTTCTGAAGTTACGCACCTTACGGCCTGAAGAATCGCCCTGCGGTAGCAAGAAAAGCGATGCGCATGTATACAGTAGAGACGGAGACTCCTTTCGGCTTCGCTCAAGGACGTGAAACGGTATTTCGAGCTCAGTGCTTCTTCCGGTATTCGAGAAACGTATAGAGCCCAGCGATACTTTTACCGTCGCAGATTTTACCGGAGTTCAGCAGCTTACGGATTTGAGACACCGGCACCCTGACCACGGTAATGCCTTCGGTGTCTTCCGCCACCAGGCGGCTGGTAATCAGGTCTTCGGCAAGATAAAGGTGGAGGTATTCAGTGGAATAACCGGGCGCTAAATAATAGCCTCCCAGATTCACTAATTTCTGCGGCAGATAACCGGTTTCCTCCTGCATTTCCCGTTTTACAGCGGCCTCAACATCTTCACCCGGGTCAACGCCGCCGGCCGGAATTTCCAGCAATTCTTTCCCAACCGCTTCACGATATTGGCTGACCAGCAGGATGTTATTATCCTTGTCGATTGCCACCACCGCAATACAGGCGCCGTGTTCCACAATCTCACGGGTGGTTTGACGGCCGTCCGGCATTTGAATCGTATCGACTCTGAGTTTGACGGCGCGGCCTTCAAAAACAATCTTGCTGGACAGGGTTTTATCCGGTTTCATGTCCAACCTTATTTTTTCGCTATTTTGATTGTCATCGCGGTTTCGTCGCAGTTGGGGAATTTCGAACAGCGGTAACATTCGGTCCAGATTTTTTGCGGCAAGGTCATTTTTTCCACTTCTTTCAGTCCGAGTTTCTCAAAAAACTTCGGCTTGTAGGTGAGGCAAAAGACCGTTTCAATGCCTAAATCCGCAGCATCCTGCAGGCAGGCGGTTACCAGTTTGTTGCCGACACCTTGCCGCTGCATTTCGTCATCGACGGCCACCGACTTTATTTCTGCCAGATCGGACCACATTACATGCAGCGCGGCGCAGCCGACGATTCGCTTGCCTTTCCGCACCACCACGAAATCGCGGATATTTTCGTAGATTTCGCTTAACGGGCG
>Ga0265316_10002777_pt1 | contig 17941 bp, 15 predicted proteins | sample 4522metaG_FD_202092 | JGI IMG/M metagenome (GOLD analysis project Ga0265316, IMG submission 202092) | Rhizosphere microbial communities from Carex aquatilis grown in University of Washington, Seatle, WA, United States - 4-5-22 metaG | ecosystem: Host-associated > Plants > Roots > Rhizosphere >... | reverse complement strand
CATCCGCTCAGCTCGGGCGCCATCGCGCACGGGAACACCCCGGTCCAGCACGGACCGGGGTTCGACAAACGGCGGCGTGGCAGCGCGCCGCCTATCCGCGGTCGCACGAGACGCACTTCAAAGTAGTGCTATCGCAGTGGCCATGGTAGCCGGAGCACTCGCCGATCGTGCCGGTGCAGGTGGCCCCTGGTGCTTTCTGGGCGTGGCAAGTGCCTGAGACTGTGACACTGGTGGCGTCGCAAGTGAAACCGTACTGGCAGTCGACGGCTTCGCCCAAAATCGTCCCGCACGGCTCGCCCTCCACGCCCAGGTGATCGTCGCAGATGCCGGCCGCCGTGCAGTGGCTGCTATACAAGCACTCGCTGTTACCGGGGGTGCAAGTGGCGCCGTTCTGCTTGGGTGGCGAGCACTGCCGATTGCCGCTTGGTCCGGCACAGACGGTTGACCGTGCGCACTCGTAGCTGTACGCACACGGGCCCGATGACGGGGGCGTCTGACAGACGCCGGCGACGGTTGCGGAACCGCCCACGCACCGGGTGGGCGAAAGGCATTCCGGGCCGCCCGGTCCCTCGCAGGACTGGCCCGCCCCGACATTGGAAACGCATTGTCCCGGCGCAGGGATGCTCGCATTGCACGTGGTGCCCGACTTGCACTGCTGACCATCCCACGAACAGGCCGCACCCACGTCGAGGAATGGCTTGCACGTGCCGGAGCATGCGTACAATACACTGCCCTCATCGCAGTACCCACCACCCGCGCACTCGTTGATTCCATAGTCCGGGTCGATAGTCGCGCACGTGCCCCCGAGCGGCACCTGCGGGACCAGCGCAGAAGCACAGTCACCGGGCGGGGTGTCGCTCGACGCGCAGAAAGCGGCCGTCGGTGGCCAAACGGCCGCCAGTTCAGAAAGGCAAGCGGCGCCCCTCGCGGGGTTGTACACGATGTGCCCCGTGCCGACGGACTGAAGGATGGGTTTGCAAACGACTGCGGGAAACAGCTGCGCCAAGGACGCATTGATGCCGAAGCATATCCCAAGAAGCTGGTAGGCGTAGCCGTAGTAGCTGAGACAGAAACTCTCGGCGGTGGCGGCGCTCATGGCGTCGGACATTCCCGCATCGGCGAGATTGCTGCCGCCCGCGCCGTTTCCGCCCGCACCACCACCACCCGCACCCACTGCGCTGCCGCCCGTGTTGTTTGCACCGGTGCCGCCGCCTGTGCTCTTTCCGCCTGCTCCGCCGATGCTGCCGGTGCTGTTCCCGCCCGCGCCGCCACCGCCCGCACCAGCGCCGCCCTGGGCATCAAGGGCAGGGGCAGCGTCGTGGCTCTGTGGGCCGCCATCGGCGGCAGCCAGGTGTCCGAGTTCGGTGGACCTCCCCGAGCAGCCAGCTACCAGCAAGGTCGTCAAGGATGTGAGAAAACACCAGGTGAAGCATTTGTTGGTCATGCTCGGCTTAGTGGGTGCAGGGGCCATGAATTCTCACTCGCCATCGGACACAACTGCTTTGATGCGTGCGCGGTAGGGACTTCCGGGATAGGTCCGCAAGAAGGCTCGGGCTCGCTCAACTGCGGCAGGACGAAGAGCCGGAATGGCCGCTTGGGCTTCGATGGTGAGCGCCTCGCGCTCTTGTGCAAGTGCGGTTGTTCCCGGCGCGCCGTCGCGGAGCAGGCGAAGCGCGTGGGCTGGCTCGCCAGCCCGCAGAGCGGTGCGGGCGCGGTCGAGTCGCCGGCTTTCTTGTAGCAGTTCGTTGACCGAGACCGGTGCATCCCCTGCCGGCGGGGTCGCCTCGGCCGCCCGCGGGCCGGCCGCGCGCTCTTGCGAGCTGGGATATTCGGCAACCGCGGGTTGAGCAGCGGCTGCAGTTGGCGACGGCGCGCCGGCGACAGATCGCGGATGTGCGCTTCTTTCCAAACGCGATCGGTTTTCCCGCGGCGCAACTGCGGGAACGGCTGGCGCGGATGCCGGCGGGCTCGCCGGTTCCGGCGGAATTGGACTTACCTGCGGCAGCGACGGGCGATGGTCTGTGGTGCTCGGCTCAGCAGCGTGCCGATCGCGCGAGGAAATCGCACGCGCTCCGACCGCGCCGACAGCCGTCGCCAACACGACAGCCAGTGTCACCTTTGCCGCCAGCGCGCCTGTGCCGGCGGACGCGGCAACTTGCAGTCCATGGCCCGGCATGCCGGGCTGGCCCTGCGATGGTCCTGGCGGCGGATGGGTGATATCCAGCCGGGGCGCGAGAGCAGCCCACATCCGGTTCGCCTCGCTATGAGACGGGCCGACTTGCGGCGCCTGCTGCAGCATCGCGCGGGTTTCGGCGTCGGCTCCCCCGGCAGGATCGCTCCAGCGTCTTGGCTCTTTCATGGTGCTTGTCCTCTGCGTGCCAGTGCCCCGCCGGTGGCCGAGTCCAGCGGCGGATCCTCGGCCATCCGCCGCCTGGCCATGGCCGCTGCGAAGGCCTCGCGAGCCAGGCGCAAGCGCGAGAACACGGTCTTGACAGGTGCCTCGACGATGGCTGCGATTTCCTTCCCGGAAATCTCCTCCAATTCAAACATCACGAACACCTCGCGCTGTTCCGGTCGAAGTTCGGCCAGCAACTCGTCCAGCAGAGCGATGCGCTCGCGGCGTTCGGCGAGTTGCTCCGGTCCGGGACGGTCACAAGCGCGAGCGAGAAGCGCGGGACCGTCGCCGATTTCCCGTCGCACATGCGCAACCTGCCGGCGATCGCTGGCCACGCGATAGCCGATGCCCACCAACCACGTGCTGATTTTGGAACGACCTTCAAATTCTGGAAGTTTGCGAAAGGCGACGAGAAAGACCTCCTGGACGGCATCGGGCAGGTCGGCCCTCGCCACACCCAGGCGAAAAAGCGTGCGCCAAACCAAGGCGACGTGCTCGTCATAGAAGGCTCGAAAGTCCATGGAGTGATGGGTACTGATCTTGTGAGCGGGAACAGGACGGCGAAATTCTCACCAAATTCGTACTTGCAGCTCCAGCCCGGCCAGCCAGCTAGGGTGGCCTGACTCGTATACCTGGCCTATTCCGCCAATCGTCAATTGTTCGTTGCGCAGGGGGAAAAGGCAGCCGGCGTACGCGGTCATGGCCAAGCTCTTGTAGATACGAATCCCGGCACGCGCCGATCCGCCAGCCGCAAGCCAAGAGCGCAGGGCCGACTTGGCGTCGAGGTAGCCTTCGCCGGTTCCCTGCAGCACGCCTGCACCGAATTCCCCGCACAGGGACGGGAAGAAACGCCCACCGAACGGAAGGATTTCCCAGCAGCCTCTTGCCAGGCCGGCCTCGACCGACACCTTGGTAGCGCCTGGGCCTCTCTCGATACTGCGGCTGGGCATCCAAATCCCCATCAGGCCAGTCGCCACATGCGGCCACGGATGCCAGAGCACATCCACGCTGTATCCCAGGGTCGGCGCCCCAAGAATACTTCCTGCGCCGAGAACACCGGCTCCCAATTCCCAGGGACGGCGGGGGCGAATCGGGGCCACAACCTCGGGCGGCTTCTCTGCGGACAGCGGCCGTCCATCCGCGATCATGGCCAACATGAGTGACAGCGCCTCGGCGAGTCCGGCGCAGTCCTGGCTGGTATCGACGAGCCGTCGCGTTCCACTGTCCAACCCAAGCGTGGAGATGGTCGCGACGTAGTTGTTTCCCGAGCGCACAACGGCGATCTCAACGTGGTCGGCGACCGGGACGTGGGGCGATTCGCGCGGCTGGGCCAGGCGCAATTCAACTTGTGCCGCCAGCGCGTCCCGGTCTGGACAGCGCTCCGCACCGGGCCCGCGCGACAGATCGAACGAAACACTTTGCGGGGCAGCCGCTCGGACAGGCCGAGGAATCGCAGCAAGAGCAATGCCAACTCCAACGGCCAAAGAGCGCGATGACGAACCAATCACGGATTTCCAACAATCCTATCAGCCGTCATGGCTTGGCCTTCTTGAGAAAATCGGCGCAAAGGCGCAGCCGCCGACGGGTCATGTCCCGGCCGAGCACGGACAGGGTTTCAAAGAGCGGCGGCGTGGCCTTGCGTGCCGTGGCGGCCAGGCGCATGACCATGAACAGCTCCTTCACGTCCCACGCTGATTTCTCGGCAAAGGCGCGCGCCATGGCTTCCAGCGCCGGCGCCGAGAAGTCGCGCTGGACGTCCAACGCCTCGATTAGGCCGAGCAGACACTCGGACACGTCCTTGGCGGTGCGATTGGCGGGAACCAGTTCCTTCAGCCAAGGCGCGTGGTCGACATCGCCCGAGAAGAAGAACTCGGTCATAGGAACAAACTCGTCCAGCCGCTGTATGCGCTTGCGTACCAGTGGCACCAGGGATTTCAGGTACTCATCCGAAAGTCGCCATTCGCGCAGCCGCGCCACGATGCCGTCGTCGTCGAGAGCGCGCAGGTAGTCCGCGTTCACCGCCGACAGCTTGACCAGGTCGAAGACCGGGCCGCCCAGACTGATGCGATCAAAGGTGAAGGCCTCTATCATTTCCTGCAGGGTGAACTTCTCGCGATCGCCCGCGATCGACCAGCCCATGGTGCCCAAATAGTTGAGCAACGCCTCGGGCAAGAACCCGGCCGCGCGGTAATAGTCGAGCGACACGGGATTCTTGCGCTTGGAGATCTTGGATTTGTCGGCGTTGCGCAGAAGCGGCATGTGGATCCACTCGGGCGCGGTCCATCCGAAGGCGGCGTAAAGCACCACATGCTTGGGCGTCGAGGTCAGCCATTCCTCGGCACGGATGACATGGGTGATGCCCATCAGGTGATCGTCGACGACATTGGCCAAATGGTAGGTGGGAAAGCCGTCGGTCTTCATCAGGATCTGATCGTCGATCTGGGTGTTCTCGAAGTGCACCTCGCCGCGCAGACGATCGACCACGGTGGTCTGGCCGATCTTTGGCATGGCCAGGCGGACGACGAAGGGCTCGCCCGCCGCGGCCCGCGTGTCCGAGGCAGCCCGGTCCAGGCCGCGACAGTGGCCGTCGTAGCCCATGAAACCCGACTTGCCCTTCTGCTCGGCGCGCAGCTTGTCCAAGCGCTCGGCCGTGCAGAAGCAGCGATAGGCCGCGCCCGAGGCGACCAGCTTCGCGATCTCGCGTCGGTAGATGTCAGCGCGCTCGGATTGGCGATAGGGACCATGGGGCCCGCCCACGTCCGGCCCTTCGTCCCAGGACAGGCCCACCCAGCGCAAGGCGCGCATGATGGCCGCCTCTGACTCTGGCGTCGAGCGCGTGCGATCGGTGTCTTCGATGCGCAGAATGAACTGCCCGCCATGGTGCTTGGCGAACACGTAGTTGAACAAGGCGATGTAGGCGGTCCCCACATGGGGATCGCCGGTCGGAGAAGGCGCGATGCGGACGCGTACGCTCATGATGGGAGCTTACAGTCGACGGTCGAGCGGCGACAGTCAAATTCCGCCGCCGTGTTCCGCGTGCCTAGCGGAAGCTCGTGGTCGCGACCACGACCGCCAACGGCCACTTCGCCGCGCGACTCGATCATGGAAAACTGACGAGGCGTCTGATAGTAGGAGCAAGAGCTTGTTCGAGCGTACCGGGTCGGAAGCCATCACGGGAAATTGATCCATGAAACACCAACGCTGGGCACTTTCTCTCGCCGTTCTCTGCGTTGTCTTTGCGGCGTTCTTTGAAAGCTACCTGCCCTACTACTTCGCCGATCACAACAAGCCGCCGTCAGCGAGTTTTCTCGGCCAGGCGGCCCACACCACCGACCAGAACATGTATTTCTCGTTCATTCGTCAGGCCTACGACGGGAACATCATCTTCAACAATCGCCTGACCGCTACACCCAACGGCGGTGCCTTCGTCAATCTTCAGTTTCTCGCCGTAGGGCGCGCCATGCGCGCATTTCATCTTTCGGAAAACGCTGCCTACCAGGTTTGGCGCTTTGCCGGCGTCTGCTTCTTGACCCTTGGCTTCATGCTTCTTTCACTGGTCGCTCTGCCAAGCCTTTCGAAACGGCTGGCTTCCTTGTGCGTGTTCGTTCTTGCCGGCGGATTCGGGGCGTTCTTTCACTTCGCGGCAAGCAATGGCCTGCTATCGCGCGAGGCTGCGTTCACGCTGATGCCAGACCTTTGGTCCGGCATGCTTCCCTTCCAGCAACTCATGCTGAATCCGAACTTTTCCCTTCCCCACGGTCTCATGCTGGTTGGATTCGCACTTTTTCTCTTGGCAGAAGTACGCTCTCAATCGCTGTGGCTATATGTTGCCTCGGGAGCGGTCTTTCTTGTCAATGGATTTGTCCGTCCCTACGACCTCATCTCACTCGCGGTCGTGTTTCCGGTCTTCATCGCCACCGAGGCCATTCGGCGCTTTGATTGGCGCGTCTGCGCGTTGCGCGCCATTCCGCTAGCGCTTGCGCTGCCGGCACTTGGGTATTCAGTCTGGCTTTTTGAATACCACCCAATTTTCAAGTACTGGTCACAACAGGGTCACAATATCCAGTTCATGCCATCGCCGCATATTCAGATGTTCGCCTACGGGTGCATCGGTTTGCTTGCCATTGGCAGAATCCTGCAATTCAGGAGCAATCCGCTTTCTTTGGTGGAGCGTTTCCTTCTTGTTTGGTTTGTCGGGATCTTCTTCTGCGCCCATTTGGGTAGTTTCGTGCCGGCGCTCGGGTTCAGCCCGCAGAACTGCATCCCGCTCTTTGCGCCGCTGGTTGTGTTCGCGTTCTCGCTGCGCCTGCGACTGCAGCGCTTCCGGCGCGGACTGTTCATTGCCGTGGTCGCCGCTCTTTTGGTTATCAGCAATATCGGCGGCGTGGCCTATTCTTCGCAGCCATTCACGGGCACGCCAGATACTCGCAACTACTGCGCCACCGCCGACGAAAAAGCAGCGCTTGACTGGCTCGACCGGAACCTCCGCCAGGGGGCCGTCGTCCTGGCAATGCCCCCAGCTTCCGGACGCGTGAGCAAATACAGCAGTGTCTCCTCGCTGGTCGGCCACCACAGTGTGACTCCACATTACAATTCCATACTGGCGCGTGTCCGTCGCCTGCTGGCGACCCGTCAGTTCGCCTCCTACGAGCACGGCGTGCTGCGCGAACTTGGGGCTGACTATCTCTATGTCGGGCCACAGGAGCAGCGGATGCTTGGTTTTGATCCAAACACAGCGCCCGGCCTGACGCGAGTTTTCGCTCAGGGAGAGGTGGCGATTTACAAGGTCGAGTCGCGTCCCGAGTGATCCGGTGCGCGGCAAAAACCAGACATCCTAGATGACCAGCTTGTACCCGATCCCGTAGATGGTCACGATATGGCGCGGGTTGGAGGCGTCTTCCTCGATCTTCTTGCGCAGCTTGACCACGAAGTTGTCCACCGCCCGGGTCTGGCTGTGACCCGAGACGCCCCAGATCTTCTCCAGGATCTCCTCGCGACTAACCGGCTCGCCGGCGCGTTCGTGTAGCAGTCGCACCAGCTCGACCTCGTAGAATGACAGCGGAACGGTCTTTCCCTTGCGCACCAATTCGTGGCGGCGCGGGTAGACCGTGACCGAACCGACAGAAACCGCTTCGTCGAGCGGAACCGGGCGATACAAGCGACGGAAGATGGCGTTGATTCGCGCCACCAACTCGCCCACGGAAAAGGGCTTGGTCACGTAGTCATCCGCACCCGCCTTGAGACCGCGAATCTTGTCCGTCTCCTGCGAACGCGCCGTGAGCATGATGATGGGCACCACCGGGTGACTGCTCCGCATTTCCTCGCACACCGAGAATCCGTTGATGTCCGGAAGCATGAGGTCGAGGATGACCAGGTCAGCGCCGCGTTCCCGCAGCATCTTGATTCCCTCGCGGCCGTAGCCGGTGGTCAATACCTCGAACTGCTCGAACTCCAGGGCGTCGGACAGACCGCGCGCGATGTCGGGCTCGTCCTCGATGATGAGAATGCGCCGGCGGGTCGCGGGCGCATGGTTGGCGGAGAGATTGCTGCTCATGTTTCGACGGCTGGGGTTGCGTCTGCCGGCGCTTGCACGGCGTCCGGCTTGGCGCCCGCAGCGACAGGCGCGGGCAAGAATACCTCGAACATCGAGCCGGGGGCGCCATTCTGTTTGCTGGCGACTGGGCTAGTCACCACCACGCGGCCTCCGTGGGCCTCCACGATGTGCCTGACCAGAGACAGGCCGATGCCGCTCCCGCGCACGTTGCGCGCGCGCGTTCTTTGCGATCGATAGAAGCGCTCGAAGATCCGGTTGTGTTCGTCGCGCGGCACGCCCGGTCCGAAGTCGCGCACGCCCAGCACCACGAAACCCGGCGCTCGGCGCAAAGTCACCAACACCTTGCCCCCGTCGGCGGCATGCTTGATGGCATTGTCCACCAGGTTGAGCGTCACCAGCGTCATGCCGTTGTCGTCCATGCGCAGGCCGGGCAGCTCGGGCTCGAAATTGGTCTCCAGTTTCATCTTCTCCTTGTCCAACCGGTAGCGGCACACGTCCAGCGCTCGCTCCACGACTTCCGCCAGGTCGCCCTCGGAAAAGTTGTAGCTGGCCTTGCCTCGCTCCAGCCGGGCAAAGTCGAGCACATTGTCGATGAGGTGCGACAGCCGCTCTGATTCTCGCGTGATGATGCCGCCATATTCGCGTGCCGTGCGATCGTCTTTGTGCCGGCCAGTCGCCACCAGTTCACCGAACATGCGAATCAGCGACAGTGGCGTCTTGAGCTCGTGCGATACGTTGGCGATGAAGTCGCTCTTCAGTCGTGAAGCCCGCCGCTCGGCCACCACAGCCAGCCACACGATCCCCAAGCCCACCGCGATGATGATCGTCGACAGGAAAATAAGTAGCCGGCGAGTCCCCTTGGTCCGTTCCCACTGAGCGCGAAAAGCCTCCGAATTTTGTGGAACCATTTGAATGCGCCATCGGTACAGCGCCTTGCCGAAGGGACCTTCGTAGAAGAATCGTCCGCCGGGACGGGCTTCCGGCCCACCCAGGGCCGAACCGGCCACCAGCGTGTTGTTCTCGTCCACGATGGCCACGCGTCGGTTCTTGCGCAGTCGAGCCAGTTCCTCCTCGGACCAGTGCTTGCCCATGAAGTCCAGCCTCAGGCTGGCCACCGCGTGAAAAGCTTGGCCTCCCTCGGCGTGGCGCGTCGCATATGCGAGCAACACCGATCCGCCCCCGTCAAGCAACTCATGGTAGTAGGCGAAGTTGCCAACCCCCACTTGAGCCCAGGCCAGATTCTTTATCTTGGCTGCCCAGGCATTGCGGGCCGCGGGAGGCTCCGGCGAGGCCTTGTGCTTGGAAGACGTCGGTGGGTCGCGCAGTTTGGGCCAGGTGCACTCCACTTTCAGGGCAGCGTTGAGCACCACGAACGATTCGATTCCGGGGCCTGGATCGATATCGCAGGGGTCGGCCGAGGCCGGATCATCTTTTATGTCGGCGATCTTGTCGAACAGGGAGACCGACTCTTTGTCGATGCGGGCTTCCACTGCCTTGGCCAGATCGTCGGCAAAGTCCTGCGATTCCTGGCGAAAGAGCTGCTCGATGGGGCGCGACACGTCCTCGGCGTGCTTGAACCCATAGTAGGCCAGGGCCAGAGCAGCCCCGATCATGGCCGGGAAGACCAAGGCCAAGATCAGCGAAATAGGCGCGCCGAAGCGTTGGCTAGCCGCGCCGCGCATGTTTGTCCCGCGATGCCACTTCGGACCTGACTATGACCGATGCACGGTGAAGCCGTCCACTCCTATGACTCAGAAAGCTAAGTAGCACTGAAAGCGTCCTTTGCTGGTCGGTCTTCTGGTGACGGAAGAACCGCCTAAGTTTCCCCGTCGGAACTGCCGATGGAAAACTGTGGTGGTTCCAGGTGCCGCACACAGCCCCTGCCTGAGACTCGATCTCAGCAGCCAGCCACGCCCGTACATGGTGTCCGTCGTACGTAGTTTCGTGGAGGAAAAGATACGGTGACGCTCGTCGCGAATTGGTCTGCCCCAAGAGAAACCAGCATGGAAAATCCCTGGCAGGAGGCCATCCGTGAAAACGACTTCACCGCTGAGGCAAGCGTACGGGGACAGTACATGGAGGTTGCACTGAGTGGGACGGCTGACTTCATGATGAAGGGACATCTTGATCGGTTCTTGCGCGCCCTGCACGCAGAGGCTCAGCGGCGCGCTCTCACCAAGGTCAACGTCGACGTGCGCAGGCTCGAGTTCATGAACTCCTCCTGTCTCAATAGCTTCGCGTGGTGGATCAGCACCGTGCAGGAGCAGCCTGCCGAGAGTCGCTATCGCATCGTCTTTCTGTCCAGCCCAACGGTCTATTGGCAGCGCCGCAGCCTGAATGCCCTGGCTGGGATGGCAGGCGATATCATTTCTGTCCAGGCATAGGCCCTTTCCCGTCCCTTGCGGTAGACTGCGCGGCGTGTGCCCTCACGCCCAGACGATAGGGTGATGTGCTGATGTCTTGCTGTCGCTCGGTGCTTGCAGCGGCTGCTTGCGGCTTGTTTACGCTCGGCTGTGAGAGCGGGGCCAGCGAGGTTCCGCTGTCGGAAACCATATCGCCCATTGTCGGCGGCAACCTGGCCGCCCCATGCGAGTGGCCGACGACTGTAATGATGATGGGGTCGTCGGTGGTTTGCACCGGCACGCTCGTCCACCCTCGTGTCGTGGTGACAGCAGCACATTGCCTTGTCGATGAGGGCGGCCGTTTCGCCTCAATCGGTCTGGGCGAAACACGCAACCCCTGGGCCAAGATCGTGGCCATTTCCGGCTGCACCAAACATCCTGTAGACGATTTCGGCTTCTGTGTCCTCGACGAGGACGTGGCGGACATCCCCATCGTTCCGGTCATGGCGCCCTGTGAAATGTCCGAGCTGGCAGCCGGCAAAGCCGTCTTCGAAGTGGGGTTCGGAGTGTCCAGCGCCACGAGCAAGACCCCTGCGAACAAGAAATGGATCAACGGAACCATCGCGTCTGGTCCTTCTCCGCCTGAGGTTCCTAGCCCGGTAAACGTCTACGCCACCAGTGGCACCCAGGACGGCGAGTACTTCGGAGACTCCGGCGGCCCACTCTTCTTCCAGATGCCGGATGGTACCTGGCGCCTCATCGGCGAGGACTGCGAATCCCCGGATATCATTGCTGGCAGCACGGCCCCGCGTGTCTCCACCTACACGTCCGTCCCCTACCACGTTGCCTGGGCGGAAGAGGCATCAGGCTTCGACCTGACACCCTGCCACGATGCCAACGGTTGGAATCCGACCGCGGCTTGCACGGGATTCCCGACCAACCCTGGAGTCGGCGTAGGCTCGTGGACCATGCTGTGCCAGGGCGAGACGATGCTTCGCCAGCCGACGTGCCAGGGGGCGTTTTCCGAAGCAGACGCAGGCTGGGCAGACGGCGACGATGGAGCGAGTGACGGCGGAGGAATAGGGGACGCGACCGGCGGTAGTGAAACAGGTGCTGACGCCTCGGAGCTGGACAGCTCTGTCTCCAGCGACAGCGGTGCCAGTGCGGACACTGGCGGAAGCAACGCCGACGGAGGTGGCGGCGAAAGTGATGGCAGCGCCGGCGTGGGCGGCACGGCTGACGGCGGAAGCGATGCTGGGGCCAAGGCCGCGGACTCCGGCGGAAACACCGGCGCAGATGGGACAACGATCCGGGATGGCGGTTTGGGCGCGGACATAGCCACCTGGACAAGCTCCGACGGCGGTCTGGATCAGCAGGCTGGCAGACCCATGGGCGGCGGGTGTGCCTGCAGCAGCGTTTCGGATCGAGGTGCCGGCTCATGGCCAACCTCTATGCTGCTGGGCTTGGTGCTCGTCGCCGCGCGCCTTAGCCGCCGGCGTGCGCGAACCCAGGAGGAGGCTAGCTTCTTTCACCACAGAGAGCACAGGGGCCACAGAGCCGGAAAGGGATGGGTTTGATTCTGTCCGATCCGAACCCCTTCCTTCTTTTCCGACCTCTGTGCTCTCTGTGGTGAAGAAGCTAACCATCCTCAGCACTAGATTGCGCGGGCGGTTCGTGGTTTGATTCTCCGTCGGGCCCATGCTCTCTGCCTACATCGTGTGTTTCCTTGCCGGCGGCATAGTGCTGGGCGCGTCCATGTTCGGCGGGCACGACGGCGGTGATGCCCATGTGGGCGACGTACATGGCGACACGGTTCATGATGGACACCACGAATGGACCACGCGGCTTCCCTTCCTGAGCCTGCGTTTCTGGATTTGGAGTGTGACCTTCTTCGGCTTGGCCGGCTTGGCCTTGACCCTGGGCAGAACTCCTGCGCCTCTGGTTCCCGTTCTGGCCGCAGTCGGCGGCGTGGGCTCAGGATGGGGTGCGAGCTGGGCGCTGGGCCGCCTGACCCGCGATGCCGTGGGCGTTCTGCCTGAGGCCAGCAGTCACATCGGCCGCGAGGGCAAGCTGCTGCTTCCCCTGCGCCGGGGCGAGCGCAGCAAAATCCGCCTGTCGATCGGTGGTGTGGAGACCGACCTCTTGGCGGAAACCGATCTCGAAACCGAAATTCCGGCTCCGAGCACGGTGTTGGTGGTGGGCATGCGGGGCTTGACCGCTCTGGTCGAGCCCACGCCCGCTGCCCTGCAATCCGGGACCGACGACAACCAAGATTCTGGGAAGGAGGACTCGTGACTGACCTAGTTGATGCGACAATGAACCCCGCCACGGCCGCGGTGGCGGGCTTGGTGATTGGGGCGGCGTTTCTGATCGTGTTGGGAATCATCAGCCGCTTTCTCTATATCTGCCGGCCCAATCAACTCCTGGTCATTTCCGGTCGCCGCCGGCGCACCGAGGATGGCTCGCTGGTTGGCTATCGCGTGGTGACCGGCGGCTGGGCCATGCGTCTGCCCATCATCGAAACCGTCGAGCGCATGGACATGCGTAGCATCCCCATCGACGTGTCCATCAACGGCGCCTACACGCGCGTGGGAATTCCGCTGCGGGTGCGCGCCATCGCCATCATCAAGATTTCGTCGAATCCCAAGGTGGTGATGAACGCGGTGGAGCGCTTCTTGGGCCGCGGCCCGGGTGACATCCAGCAAGTCGCCAAGGAAACCCTGGAAGGCAACCTGCGCGGCGTGTTGGCCACGTTGACTCCCGAGGAGGTCAACGAGGATCGTCTGAAGTTCGCCGAATCGCTCTCGCAAGAAGTGGAGCACGACCTGGCCAAGCTGGGCCTGCACCTGGACGTGCTCAAGATCCAGCATGTCACCGACGACGCCAACTACCTGGCCAGCATCGGACGCGGGCAAATCGCCCAGGTGGTCAAGGACGCGGAGATCGCCGAATCCAACGCTCACAACGAGGCGGCCAAGGAAGCAGCCGCGGCCGAGATGCGCGCGAAGGTGGCCGAGGCCGAAGCCGAGCGCACCATCGCCCAGCGCCGCAATGATGTCCGCCGCATCGCCGCCGAGCTGGAGGCCGAGGCCAAGTCCATGGAGGAACGGGCAGAGGCTGGCGCGCTGGCAGCCCACGCGCTCGCGATGCAAGACCTGGAGGGCGTGCGCCGCGAACTGGAGGCCCTGCGCTTGCAGAGCGACGTGGTGGTACCCGCCGACATCCAGCGCGAGGCCGCAGCTTTGGCCGCAGCCGGCGCTGCCGCGCCGACAGCAGAAAATGGGCGAGCCACCGCCGAGTCGCTGGGATTGGTGGCCGACGCTTGGACCAAGGCCGGGCCGTCGGCGCAAGACATGTTCCTCATCAACAAGATCGAGGACATCACCACCATCGTGGTCGATGCCGTCCAGCGCATCAAGCTGGGCCCCGTGCATTTGATTGACGGCGGCGACGGGCAAGCCCTGCCCCGCTTTGCCGCCTCCTACCCGGCTGCTGTGGCCGAGGTGCTGCGCACGCTCTTTTCCACGACGGGCGTGGACATCACGGCGCTGCTGGCGCGCCAAGCAGTCCAGCCTGCTGCTGCGGGCCTGGGCAGCAAGGAGGTGCGGCCATGACCAGCCTCGGCCTACTCATCGGCGTCGGCGTGGTGGCCGGCATCGTCTTGCTCATCGTCATGACCCGCCTGCTCTACATCTGCCAACCCAATGAAGTGCTCATCTTCTCGGGCGCGCGCCGCGTGTTGGCCACGGGTCGCGTGGTGGGCTACCAAATCATCAAGGGCGGCCGCCGCGTGCGCCGGCCTTTGATTGAAGCCGTGGACCGCATGGATCTCACCAACATGCCCATCGAGTTGGCCGTCACCGGCGCGTATTCCAAAGGCGGCATTCCGCTCAACGTGCACGGCATTGCCAACGTGAAGGTCGCGGGCGAGCAGCCCATGCTCGACAATGCCATCGAGCGCTTCTTGGGCGTGGACCGCGCGCGCATCATGGCGGTGGCCAAGGAAACCCTGGAAGGCAACCTGCGTGGCGTGCTCGCCACGTTGACTCCTGAAGAGGTCAATGCCGACAAGATAAAGTTCGCGCAGTCGCTACTGACCGAGGCCGAAGAGGATCTGCGCCACATCGGTCTGGAGCTGGACACCCTGAAGATCCAGGACGTGTCCGACGACGTGAACTACCTGGACAGCATCGGCCGCAAGCAATCGGCCGAAGTGCAGAAGCACGCGGCCATTGCCGAGGCCCGCAACAAGGCCGACTCGGCCATTCAGTCGGCGCAGAACCATCAAACCACCGAGGTCTCGCGCCTGGACGCGCAACTGGGGACTTTGCGCGCGGACATGGCCCGGCGGGTGACCGATGCGCAGACCAAGGGCGTGGCCATGGTGGCCGAGGCCAAGGGCCAGGTGGCTTCCAAGCTGGCGCGCGCCCAGGCTGAACTGGACGTACAAAAGGCGCGCGTCGAGCAAGTGCGCCGCCAGTTGCAAGCCGACGTGCTGGAACCGGCGCGTGCGCAGAAAGCCGCCGCCGAGGCCACGGCCAAAGGCGAAGCCGCACGTATTGTCGAGCAAGGCCGCGCCACCGCCGCTGCCATGCAGGAGATCGCCACCACCTGGCGTCGCGTGGGCGACAATGCCCGCCAGGTGTTCCTGATGCAAAAAGTGGACGGCCTAATGCGCATCGTGATGAGCAGCGCCGGCGATCTAAAGGTGGATCGTCTGACTGTGCTGGGCGGAATCGGCGGCAATGGTGGCAGCGGCGACATGGCCGGCAAGCTCATCGCCATGAGCGAGCAACTGAAGGCAGCCACCGGCCTGGACATCGTGCAAGCTGTACGCGAGCGCGTGTCGGCCGGACACCCGACCCCAGCGCCAGTGCGGGTGGGGACGTAGGGGGAGATGAACTCGCAATAGCGCGGGATTTTGGACGCGCTGAGCGCGGCTGGCATCGCAGGGCAAGCACAGAGAAATCGAGTATCTCGGCGCAGAGTGGCGAAACACGCCCTGAGTATCGCAGAGTTGCGACGAACGGCTCGTGTTTTGCCGCGTATCGCGTCGAGCGGGCGCGGGTGGTGGGGCCGGCCTCGCCTATGCAGGCATTCAGCGAATCGGAAGGCCCGCCGGCGGCAGTCCACCCACCGAGCAAGGGCACCATTGTCGACCACGGCGTTCGTGCAACTTGCTGCACGAACGTCGATTCCGATGTATCTGTCCATAGGGGCCCTCCTTGCTCGGGGTGCGTGCGCTCCGAGGTATTCCCGAAAGGCACAACGCCATGTCCAATACCGATGATTCCTCCAACGTCCACGTCAGGCTGGACAAGTGGCTGTGGGCAGCCCGCTTTTTCAAGACGCGATCGCTGGCGGCAGAAGCGGTAGATGGTGGAAAGGTGGATCTGGGGGGCGAGCGCGCCAAACGATCACGCGTGGTTGCCGTTGGCGATCTCCTCACGATTCGCCGGCCGCCCTTTTCCCAGACCGTGGTGCTGCGCGGGGTTTCCTGTACCAGGGGATCGGGCACTGCCGCGGCCACGCTCTGGGAAGAGACCGCGGAAAGCCGCCAAGCGCGCGAGCTGCTGGCATTCCAACTGAAGAACGCGTCCACTCTCACCTTCGACACCGGCGGCCGTCCCACGAAGCGCGACCGTCGGGAAATCCAGCGGGTCAGGAACAAGTGGCCATAGGCCAGCGGTGATAGCGCCGCACCTACCCGGCAAGTGCACAGCGAATAGCTGTACCTCCTCCTGTGCGACCGGGTATACACAATGCACCTCGGGATGCGTTGATCTGACGTCGGACAATTCCAACTGCGGCTCCTGCGGGAATCCATGCACCGGAAAGTGCCAACAATCGGGTTGTTATGCCGTCTGGAACGTGTCGCAGTTCAATTCGACAAGTGTCTTGGCACCCTAGCCAATGCGGTGCGACCACATTTCGTGTCCAACACAATTGATGGAGCTATCACATGAGTAAATTCAGCAAGCACAAGTGGTGGATCTTGACTGTCGTTCTCACCATGCCCGTCGTGGCGCTGGGAGCAATTGCAAACTTCCAATCAGGCACCACCATATCAGCGGCGACCTTCAATACCCTATTCAATGGCCTCGACAGCAGGATCGCGGCTTTGGAAAGCAAGGTCGCCCCGACCATGAGCTGCTACCTCCAAACGCCCACGCAGTATGCCTGGGCAGCAACGTGCCCTAGTCCCTATGTCCTGACCGGAGGTGGGTGCGCCACAAACGCGAGCACGAACTCGGCCGCGATAGTCCAAGCTGATTACCCGTCGAGTTCAAACACATGGACCTGTGGCATCAGTGCGGGCTCGTCCCCTGGTGACGGATCGGCGTATACGTACGCTATCTGCTGCAAGATTGGTCCGTGATCCCAGTTAGGGAAACACGACCATTCAGTCTGAGCCTCGATGATTGTGTGTAATGCGGCTTCGCACCGGTGCAATCGCTCGGAAGTTTGGGCCACGAGCAACCCGAGCGATCGCGCTCACACCCAACGCGCTTACCTCCATCGGACTCCTTTCCAGAACGATCAGTACTGACGGGAGACTGGAACCGGGGCGGGCGAGTTGATCTGAAAAGGTGCAAGAATGTCCGTTCTGGCTGCCCCGATATGTCGTCTAGCAACTACTTTCGGTTTCCTTGCCTTGTTGAGTCTCTCTTTCTTGATTGTGACGGGATGTCGCAGCGACAAAGTTGCTGTTTCACCTGGGGAAGACGGAGGTAGCCTAGAATCGCCCGATGGTGCGACCGGGATAGGCAGTGAGGTCGATGGAGAGCCTTCAAACGACTCGGAATGCGCGGTCTTCGCTGTCACTTTCGATTCTCTGCTTACCGAAATGGCCGACCTCGCGCGGCTCACTCACAAGCCAGTGCAACCGTTTTCTGTTCATCTGGCTTCAAGCTACGATCGGTCATCCACTACGCCGGTCGCTTCGAGTGACACACCAAGCGGCTGGTATGCGAACTCGGACTGGGGAAACTATCTGAGGGTCGAGACGAACGCCAGCCGAACGGAGTATGTGATGCTCGATGTTGATGGCCCAGGAGCCATCATGAGAATCTGGAGCGCAACGATGGGCGGCATGCTGCGCGTCTACATCGACAAGGCAGTCCAGCCAGCTCTCGCAGGGGATTTTACCAAGCTGCTTTCGGGCCAGATCCCCCCATTCCTCCCTCCTTTTGCCGGAGTGACCGCTGTCGCCGGGAATTTCGACCTGCCAATTCCATATCGACAACACGTCAAGGTGACACTGGAAGGGAACGGCCCTGCCTATTTCTACCAGGTCGAGTACCGCAATTACGTTGCGGATTGCGTCGACGTGACGAGTTACCAAGCCGCAGACGTGGATACAGCGAGACTCGACTCGGTTCGGACTCTGCTGATGAATCCGAGCATCCCCGAATCCGGAGCAACGATCGAAGCCGCCACGCTGACGGCGCAGCGTCCTGCCATGGCCATAGCCGCGAGTTCGGCAGGGGAAGCCATTGTGGGTTTTGAGATGACTTTCGACACCCAAGACGCAACCACGTTACGAACATCAAAGCTCTTGATTACCTTCGATGGGCATCAGACCGTAAGAACGCCGCTGGGTGATTTTTTCGGAGCTGGACCCGGATTGTCGCCTCACGCAACGCTGCC
>Ga0265316_10002776_pt1 | contig 17945 bp, 8 predicted proteins | sample 4522metaG_FD_202092 | JGI IMG/M metagenome (GOLD analysis project Ga0265316, IMG submission 202092) | Rhizosphere microbial communities from Carex aquatilis grown in University of Washington, Seatle, WA, United States - 4-5-22 metaG | ecosystem: Host-associated > Plants > Roots > Rhizosphere >... | reverse complement strand
GAAGATATTAAGTTTGGTGAGCAAATCTTTCATACCGATCTTCGGTTCGATCCGAACAATCTACACAGCAGTAGTGCGGATCTGGGTGCAGCTATATTTATAATGACCGCTCCTGATGAGTTTTATATTGGAGGAACAGGTATATCAATAACTTTTTCACAGAAAAATTCTGAATTTAAAAGCGGACTGGCAACTGTCGAAGAAGGTACCTTTGTTGATGGGAAATGGATCCCGGGGCGCAGACTGGCAGGCGATGATACAGCTCAGGGAAACAACCTCAGGCTGGGTAAAGAATACAGCATCCTAAGAGTTACTTTATATAGTTATAAATAAAATTATGAGAATCAAAAAAACTCTTCTTATGTCAATGCGATATCATATTTTGATATTGTCTTCATTGGCAACTAATTTTTTCCCGGCATACGCCCAAATTCCAATCAATTCAGGAGACAAAAATCAGGAATTGCTGAATGAACCCTACGACATCAGTCCTGATTTCCGGAATTTCTCGAACACATATTACCTGGCCGACAGCCTTTCGGCGTTCGACCCTGCAACTGGTAAAGGTGAAATTACCTACAACCGTTACGAATATTCCACACGGCAGGCCTTCAACAACATGCTGGCCGTGCTGAAGCCGGTGAAGCCCAACGAGTTTCCTGAGAAAGAATATGCCGTTTCACCAAATCTGCCATTCTCCATCACGTTTGTCTCGCCTCGCACAATCCGAATCCGCACCAATTCGCGTTTCGATGTCAAACCCGATCCGGAATCATTAATGCTGGTAGGTGGAAAAGCGCCGCAGGACCTTACGTCCTGGAAATACAGCCCGGTTGACGGCGGTTACAAATACACGAGCGAATACGGTTCGGTCATTGTGAAAACTTCGCCATGGCGAATTGAGATCCGTGATGCTTCAGGAAAAGAGTTGACCCACACGGTTAGTAATGCCGATGGCCCTGAATCACTTACCCCTGTTTTGCCCTTCTCATTTGTCCGTCGTGCCTCGGATTATTCGACCAGCATGTCGGCTGTTTTTTCGCTTTCTCCGGAAGAAAAAATATTTGGTTGTGGCGAGTCGTTCACGCAATTGGATAAACGCGGTCAGAAAGTGGTGCTGTGGGCCGACGATGCCAACGGCGTCCAGAATGAATCGATGTACAAGCCCATCCCCTTTTTTATGAGTAGCCGTGGATACGGTTTGTTCATGCACACTTCGTCGCCAATTACCTGCGATTTCGGGAAATATTTCAGCGGCATTTATTCGCTCATGATTGGCGACGACCAGGCCGATCTGTTTGTTTTTCTCGGTGAGCCGAAAGACATCCTGAATGAATACACAGACCTGACCGGAAAACCAGCCATGCCTCCACTGTGGTCGTTCGGTTTCTGGATGAGCCGGATCACTTATTATTCGGAAAAAGAGGGACGCGAAGTCACCTCAAAACTTCGCGAAAATAAAATTCCTGCCGATGTGCTCCATTTCGATACCGGTTGGTTCGAAACCGACTGGAGATGTGATTATCAATTCTCGAAAACCCGTTTCACCGACGCGCCAAAGATGATGGCCGATTTCAAAAAAATGGGGTTTCGTACGTGTTTATGGCAATTGCCCTATTTTGTTCCGAAGAACACTCTGTTTCCTGAAATTATTGAAAAGGGACTTTTTGTAAAAGATGCCAAAGGCAATTTGCCGTACGAAGATGCCGTTCTCGATTTCTCGAATCCGGCCACTGTGAGTTGGTATCAGGACAAAATCGGAAATTTATTAAAACTGGGAGTCAGCGTGATTAAAGTTGATTTCGGCGAGGCTGCTCCCAAAAACGGTTTGTTCTTTTCAGGAAAAACCGGTTTTTACGAACACAATCTGTATCCGCTGCGGTACAACAAAGCGGTAGCCGACATTACCAAGAAAGTAACCGGCGAAACCATCATCTGGGCACGAAGCGCCTGGGCAGGCAGCCAACGCTATCCGCTTCACTGGGGTGGTGATGCCGCAAATACAAATACTGCTATGGCTGCTGAGTTACGTGGAGGTTTGTCATTCGGGCTCTCCGGATTTTCGTTCTGGTCGCACGACATTGGCGGATTTGTGAACAAGAAACCTGAAGATCTTTACCGTCGCTGGCTTCCATTTGGAATGCTCTCTTCGCACACCCGCAGCCACGGCGCACCGCCCACCGAACCCTGGGGCTACGGCGAAGATTTTATGAATGCTTTCCGCCTGGCCGACAATATGCGCTACGAAATGATGCCATATATTTATGCGCAGGCCAAAGACTGCAGCGAACGCGGATTGCCCATGTTGCGCGCGCTTTTTGTGGAATATCCAAATGATCCGGGTTCGTGGCTGGTTGACGACGAATATCTGTTTGGCTCGGATATGCTTGTAGCTCCGTTATTTGAAAATGTTACTAAGCGTGAAGTATATCTTCCTCCCGGACAGTGGATTGACTATCAGACAGGTAAAGTATTTTCAGGTGGTTGGCACAATATTGAGGCCGGGAAAATTCCAATTGTCGTTCTGGTGCACGAAGGAGCAGTTATTCCACACATCGCTCTTGCACAGTCTACTGCTCAGATGGATTGGTCAAAACTGGACCTGATAGTTTATGCAACAGACACAAAGAAAGTGAGCGGATTGATCTGCCTTCCTTCAGACAACTTGCTGCATAAGATATCCCTGGTGAAAAAGGACAATCAGTTCGTTATGGAAACTGATCCGTTTGCCGGAAAGGTTTCGTGGAAAATCAAACTGTATTCAAAATGAAAAATTAACCTTTAATTAATAGAAAAATGTTTCACAAAAATCCTACAAATAATGGCAGAAGAATTAGATTCTCTGTCCTGTTCCTTTTGATCCTTATGCAGGTAGCCATGTTCGCTGCCGCGCAAGGGAAACCTCAGGCTCCGGAAAACATTTCCACCTATCAAAACTTCAATGTTGCGATCTTTGTTCAACTGAGTGACATGGATCACATGATAGCCGACCCTCACTGGCTTGAGGAGAGCTGGAATATAATCAGCCATTCTATCAAAGTGGACAAAGTGTACCTGGAGACCTATGTTGATGGGGAGCAAATGTCGAAAGAAAACGTTCTCAAGATCAAAAATTTCTTTACCAGCAAAGGTGTTAAGACATCTGGCGGCATAATGTCTACGACAAATGGGCAGGCTGGTGACCGCCTTGCAGGGTTCGACTACTCGAACCCCAATGATCGGGAACATTTTCGAAAGATAGTGGCGTTCACCGCATCCATTTTTGACGAGATTATTTTCGATGACTTGTTCATTTTCAATTCACGATCTGAATCAAGTCAAAAAGCCAAAGGAAGCATGAGTTGGACTGAATATCGCTTAAACGCGATGAAGGATGTATATGAGAACCTCGTCATAAAGAACGCCAAGAGTGTCAACCCGAAGATTCATCTCATCATTAAGCCACCTAATTGGTATGAACAATACCAATTCAGTGGATACAACCTTGAGGCTGCTTCCAAGTTGTTTGACGAGATCTATGTCGGCACTGAAACAAGAGATGTGGAAAACACGACTCAATTTCTTCAACCATACCAGAGCTACAGCCTGATGCGCTACTTCGAGCATTCGAAACCCGGAAATTTCGGTGGAGGCTGGTTTGATGATGGTGATTGTCAGACAATGAATCGCTATTCTGAAGAAATCGAAAATACCTTATTTGCCAAACCAAAGGAAGTTACCCATTGGCATTATGGCGATTTGGTGGAAACATTAACTGAGGCTGATGGACAAACCAAGCTCCCCAGCATCTTAGCTGAGTATGCAGGCTATACCTTCAAAAAACTGGATGCGTTTCTTGGTAAGCTAGGCGAGCCATTTGGTGTAGCCACTTACAAACCTTATAGTTCATCTGGCGAAATGTTCCTTCACAACTTTATCGGGATGATTGGCATTCCGATGGATATGTATCCTTATTTCCCCGACGATCGCGGAACTATATTTCTCACTGAAGCTGCGAAATCAGATACAGCCATCGTCAGCAAGATAATCAAACACTTAAACGAGGATAAAACTGTCATTATCACCTCGGGACTCCTTAAGGCGTTACATGGGGAAAAGGGCATCGCGAAGATCGCGGAAGTGGAATACACTGGGCGTAAGGAGTTGATAAAACAGTTCACATCACGTCGGATCATGGATGAAGGGAATTTTTCAAACTTATACTTTTCGAACAATGGGATTCTATTCCCTGAACTGGCCTATGGTCTGGTGGATGTGGAACCGATGATCCAGGGTATGGGTAACAACGACTATGCCCGTTATCCTATTCTATTGCGTGTGAGAGGCTTGTCCAAAGGCAAATTTTATATTCTTGCAGTTCCGGATAACTTTGCTGATTTATATGAACTCCCACAAGAAATTCTTTCTCAAATCAGGCGTGATTTGATGCAGGATATTCCAGTTTATCTTGACAGCCCTAGTAAGATATGTCTATTTGTGTACAATAACAACACATTTATTACGCAGTCATATCAGCCTTATCAAACAAGATACAATATTGTGATCAAAAAAGCGGGGGCAAAACTATACGATATTATATCAGGTCAGGAATTAAAAGGCATTGTGAACGGCGAAACTACTCTTTTCGAAGTGTCGCAAAAGCCTCGAACGTACAGTGTTTATAGGTTTGAATAATCAATAATTGAATCAGGCGAACTGACGATCTGTTGTTTAATGTTACTCCTCGCAGGCTGCTGCGAGGAGTTTTAATTAAAAATATATTATATATAATGATATCCGGGGCTTGTAAATTTGTTATAATTATGAAATAGGTCAATATGGAACGACGCAAATTAATAAGGAACGTGGCCGGCTTGGGAATGGCCGGATTTATTGGAAGCAAGATGAACCTTTACGCAACTATACCTGGCACGGGAGTTAGCTCAGGATCTGAATGGATGGACGGATCACAGATCGATGACTGGCATACCGAATTGACGAAACGCATCGTGGTTCTGGAGCAACAGGGCGGAGGAACGTTGGAGTTAGGTGATGGAGTATATGAGATAGGCAAACCACTTCGTCTGCCATCTTCAGTCAGCCTGGTAATGACACCAAACGCCGTCATCAGGGCAAAGACCGGTTTCGAAGGAGACGTAGTACTTATCAAGGGTACTGGTGATAGCTCAAAATTCTCGAATACCAGCGGTTGGATTCGCGGTGGTATAATTGATGCAAACAAATTTCCAATAACCGGTATCAGGTTAGAAAGCACGGGGCGATGTGAAATCGCGGACCTCGTAGTAATAAACGCAACTTATAAAGGTATTCATTTTCTTAAAGGAGGATATGAGACAAACCTTACCAGGATCCGGGTCGAAGTTGAAAAGAATACACATTGTTTGCCCGGGAGCATCGGTATCCATTACGAAAATGGCGACTGCAAAGCAAATTTGGTGCATATAATTGGGTATGAGACTCATTTGCGCAGCGACAGTTCAAGCAATTGGTTCTCTATGGTTCATGCCTGGAATTGGGAGCCCACTCAGGGGCCATCATTATATAACTTCTATTGTAACGGAACAAGTAATTCTTTTAACCAATGCTATGCGGATTCACCAACCAATGCTGGATTCTACATAACCCAGCCCCACCAAACCTTTGTACAATGTCGTGTGTACTTTAGTCGATGGGCACCAGACAATACAGGAGTCGGATTTCTTATCACTCCCGTTGGCAAACAAGGAACTTATATGGCCAACGTTCTGTTTGCTGATAAGGAACACAGGCTGGCCAAGGCATTCAGTGGCGACCTCGGTGGCTCAGTCATTCTGGGAAATAGTTGTTGGGGAGATGGGGTTTTGGGGGGCATGGAGAACCGTATTTCCGGGGGTGAGTTATTAAGTGAGACTGACAATTACTTCACCAAAGAACTGGGGTCCACTTTCGAAAACTCCCGGTTAAACCTGACGGGCGGTTTCCGCCTTACTCAACAAACAAAGCCCCCGTTGCCTGATCAGGGAGATATAGGTGAAGTCAGATGGGTGGATGATGGCAAGTCTTCGGCATTGTGGGTCAAGACCACGAGCGGTTGGATGCAATCCAAACTTCAGAAATAACCTGAAAGGGAACTTTTTGACTAAAATTACATATATCACAGATATACAAATATATAGAAACAAATTTAATATAATAGAACTATGACATTTATTGACACCTCTCCTAAGTCCCCGGTAACTGCCTTTAATAAAGGAAATCCGGTATATATAATGGCCCTGACACTGGTTGCTACATTAGGAGGGCTATTGTTCGGATATGATACTGCTGTGGTAAATGGTGCTGAAAAATCGCTTGTTGAACTGTTTATTACAAAGATTTTCAATCCTGAAAACCATGAGTATACACTTAAACTCATCAGTCAATATAAACTTCTGATGACACTTACTATCTATCTGGTTTTTCTGGTTATCTCTGGTCAGATTATCAGATTATTGGGTCTGAAAAAGGGAGGATCGATCAGTGCAGTTCTCATCATAGCTGTCACCATTTGGGCTGTAAGTTTCCTAAGTAAGTCAATTCCTACAGAAGGGTCAGCTTTACAGGATACTGCTAATATAATAAAAGGGTTTGTAATTGCAAGTGCACTAATAGGTTGTGTAATAGGTGGAGCTTTAGCTGGTTTTATCTCCAAGTCGCTTGGCAGAAAAAACGGTTTGATAATCGCAGCGATTGCATTTTTTCTTTCAGCAATTGGAGCGTGGAAACCTGAATTTTTTAATATTTTCGGTACCCTTCCCGTTTTTTCATTTTTTTTCTATAGAATAATCGGAGGTATTGGTGTAGGTATAGCTTCAATGATCTCTCCCATGTATATTGCAGAAATTGCTCCGGCAAATATCCGCGGTAAACTGGTTTCATGGAACCAGTTTGCAATTATTTTTGGTATGCAGGTCATTTATTTTGTCAACTATTATATTGCAAAACAGGGAAATGATCAATGGCTCGTTAATGAAGGGTGGCGTTGGATGTTCTTGTCCGGAGCCATTCCTGCAGGATTATTTCTGATCCTATTGTTCTTTGTACCTGAAACACCCCGGTATCTTGTTATGAAAGGCAAGGATGACAGGGCTTTGAAAGTGCTCAATAAAATCTCGGGCAGCGATAACGCACCTGCTATACTGCAGGAGATTAAAGGAACTATTCATGAAAAGAGTGCACCATGGCTTTCATTTGGTTTTTTCGTAATTTTTGTTGGTATATTGCTCTCAGTCTTCCAGCAGTTTGTCGGTATAAATGTTGTGTTATATTATGCAGGGAACATCTTCAGGAATATGGGAGCCTCAACAAATAGTTCTCTTTTGCAAACAATCATAGTTGGTATTGTGAACCTGACCTTTACTGTTCTGGCTATTATGACTGTTGATAAATTCGGAAGGAAACCTCTTATGATTATTGGGGCATTAGGTATGGCAGTCAGCATGATCGCTCTTGGCTTGTCTTTCTACACACATAATGAAGGTGTTGTCGCACTCATTTTCATGCTTATGTACACAGCTTTCTTTGCTATGAGCTGGGGACCTGTTACCTGGGTGCTTCTGTCTGAAATATTCCCTAATAGTATCAGGGGGGCCATGTCAATTGCCGTAGCCGCCCAATGGATTGCAAACTGGTTAATTTCTCTTTCATTTCCAATTTTGAACGATAACCAATGGCTTACCAAACAGTTCAACCACGGATTTTCATATTGGATATATGGAATAATGGGAATTTTAGCTGCTCTGTTTGTCTGGAAACTGGTTCCCGAAACTAAAGGAAAGACATTGGAAGAAATTGAAAAACTTTGGAAAAAATAAGGAAGGGCTGGGAAACGCGAGTAGCATAGGAAAATCATCTGCATCCCTGCAAAGACCGTTTAATACAACTGTGATTCTATTATATCCGACAGGCTTCTTGCATTGAAGATGTGAAATGTTATGTGCGGTTTCTTATAAACGGATACCCATCACCGTAATATCATCTGTCTGAATATTATCTCCCATCCATTCCTTAAGATTTTTTCCCAGCGCTTCTTTTTGTTTAACCATTGGTTTTCTATGAATGTCTAACAACAAAGTATAAAACCTGTGTACAAAATACTTCCTGTCATGCTCCCCACCAAACTGATCCTGATATCCATCGGAAAAAAGGTATAATACGTCTCCTTTTTCATAGTCAATTTCTTTCATAGTAAAAGGGTCTGAATTGTCGTATACAACACAAACTGAGGAACGATCTCCCCTTATTACCTCGAGTTTTCCATTATGGATGAAAACAAGATTATTCATTCCTCCGGTATATTGAATCTTTTGTTGTTGCCGATCCATCACACACAAGGATATATCAATTCCATCTGAGGTAGGAATGTCTTTCCTGCTTTGCTGAAGGGATTGGATTAAACTTTCACGCAATTTAGTGATAATGGCATCTGATCTTGTGATTCCCTGAATATTTACTATTTCATTTAATAATGTAATACCCATAAGGCCCATAAATGCACCCGGGACGCCATGTCCTGTACAGTCTGCCACAACAAATACAATTTTATTATCCTTCTCTGCCAACCAGTAAAAGTCACCGCTTACAATGTCTTTAGGCTTACTCAGGATAAAATTGTCGGGCAATAATTTATCTATGAACTCGATGGGCGGTAAAACCGCATTTTGAATATGACTTGCATACTTTATACTTGAAGTGATACTGGCATTCTTTTCATTAATCAGATCCCGTTGTAACTCAATTTCATTTTTCTGAGTTTGTATTTCATAGGTCCTTTCCCGGACTTTTTTTTCGAGTATTCTTTTTTCAGCCAGGAATCTATATTCACGTCTTTTTATGTAAATGAAAGTCAGGATAATCAGAATAAGTACATTTATAGGGTAAAACCACCATTTCTTCCATACCGGTTTCTTTATGATAATACTAATTGTCAGAGGGTTTGGCGATATAGCGCCATCTCCACTAGAGGCTTTCAAGAGAAATGTATAGTCCCCTTCTGTTAAATGATTAAAGGTGATACTTGTGTTTTTTGTAATTTCAGACCACTGATCATAACCCTCCAGCTTATATTGATAGGTAACAAGCGCCGGATCCTTTAAACTGACTCCCAAAAAATCAATTCTGATTTTGTAATTTCCGGGAGAGAGTATTATTTTATCTTTAATCTCTTTTTCATCATCATTAATCTTAATCAGGGTTATTCCTAAAACCGGTGGTATTAATTGGGGATACTCCATTGAGGCATCATATGAAACCATCCCTTTATCCGATCCGAACCAGATTTTTCCCTGGTGATCTTTAATTATCGCATTTGGATTAAACAAAAAACTTTCAGTTCCTCCTTCTATATGCTGAATAGGTTTAATGGAAAAATCAACCTCTCTGATCCTGCTTAATCCACCTTTATGACCAACCCATATGTTTTTATGATCATCACAAATAATTGAATAGCAAAAATTGGAGAACAGGCCTTCTTTTGTCGTAAGATTAGCTATAGAATCTGACTGTATCATAAAAACACCATTCCCGTTTGATCCTACCCAAATCCGGGAGTCTTGATCTTCAGTGATTGGACCTAAGGTCAAATTACCGCTGCGAGAATTTACAGGTATCTTAAACACCTTTTCATTCTCAATGTACGCCAGTATACTGCCTGGAGTGCTTACCCATAATCTTCCGGTTCTGTCAAAATATAAATTGTTAATATAATTATGAGGTAAGCCTCCCTGGTTTATAGAATACCATTTTTTGTTATTGGTAACAGAATTAATATTCCATAATCCTTTTCGGGTACCTATCCAAATCTGTTCTCCTTTTCCTGTTATTGTGGTTACGGAGTTTTCAAGTACTCCTGTCTCAATAGGATACTTAAAAATTTTATCGTTATCTGTCTCCATATGAAATACACCGTTTTCACCTGTTCCAATCCAAAGATACTTTCCATCGGTGGAGTAGATCGTTGTAACCTTATCTTTTGGCAATCCACTGCCCTCACCGTAAAACTTAACAATTCTATTAGTAAAAAGATCCATTTTAACCAGACCATTTTCAGTGCCCATCCACTTGTATTTCTGATCGAAGTAGAATGAGAAAACGCTATTCCCATATAAAGAGTTTCCAAATGAATAAACAGAAAAGGTTTTAGGTGTAATCAGTGTCAGTCCCTGTCCAAAATTGCCACTCCAGATGTTTCCTTCATTGTCTTCAAAAACCGTTTTTACGTTATCTGCAGGAAATCCGTTGGCCTTGTTGAAATATTTAATTTTTGTTAACTTCCCTGCTGAAGAATGGCTCATTTTTATGAGCCCCATTCCAAAGGAACATAACCACAAATCTGACCTGCTGTCTTCATAAAGAGATTGTATACCAGTGAAGTTATAATCCGGTTCTGAAATTATTCTCAAAACTTTAAACAGGTTTCCTTCCTTAGTGAATTCAAATATGCCGTCATTTTCAGTAGAAATATAAAATCCGGATTTGTTCCTCATTTTTTGAATACATGTTACTTTTGATTCAGGAATTCCTGAAACACGGTTAAGTATTTCAATTTTCCCCGATTCTGTCAACCTGCAAAATAATAAGCCCGAATTTGTACCAACGAGCAATTGATTATCATCAAGAAAATCGAACGATATTATTATTGTCTGATCCTTAAACAGAAAATGTTTTATCACTCCTGTATCTTTACTTAACTTCAATAATCCATCGGAATAGGTACTTGCCCAGATCAGGCCATCAGGGCTTTTTGCAAAATGGGTTACAGGACTAAGATTCGGTTGATGTAAATTGATATCATGATACCTTTTTCCATCAAAATAAGATAAGCCTCCGTTATAATGGCCAAACCAGAGGCAGCCACCATCGTTTATACTACAAGTTATAAAACTGTTTGCCAGTGAGTCAGTAGTCAGATAGTTTTCAAATATAAAACCATTATATCTCGATAATCCATTACCTGTACCAATCCACAAATAACCATTCACATCCTGAATGATGGAATAAACATAGGATTGAGCTAATCCATCTTCTGAATTGAAGTTCCGGAAATTATAATCCTGGGATAATACATAGAGGGAAATAACTGAAAAGAAAGAAAGCAGTATAGCTTTACAGACGATATGGTTTTTTATAGGAATTTTTAGAGATAAGAACTTTATAACTGATGAGCGTCCGGATCCTAAAGTGACTAAAATGCCTGAAGTACTCATTTCATTCGTATTTTCGGAGAATAAACGGGAACTCCTCCAATTGGTACAACATAAAATGGCAATGAAATTCCATACTGGTTCCTGACAATAACTTCAACATTGTTGTTTCTTATCTGTACGGATTGATTTTTTATAAATTGTATCTCAACAGTCGAATTTTTTTCTTCCTCAACTATAGGAAATTCTCTTATAACCCAATTGTTATCTCCCGAAACATCGCATAAAATACCATTTTTAGCAACTGAAAATATCCGGATTATTCCATCATTATCCCAGTCAAAATTTGAGATCTGGATAGAAATTGTCTTATCATCAACAAAAGGATAAATTTGAGATACATGTTTTTGATCATCCGATAACCTGAAATGATATTTATAGGTAAACCAATTACCTCCTTCGACAGCAACATTTTCATTCGGGCTGGTGCTTAAAAAATATTTATATATATTCCCATCATCCCCTGAAATACCTTGTGCAACGATTTTAAATACACGGCCTCCAAGATTTTTAACAAACTTTCCTTCAGAAGGATTAAAAGGTCCAAAACTGTACCACTTTTTATCATATTTCGGTTCATTCCCGAATGATTTTGATGATAATAAATATCCGTTTTTAATATTTTCCGAATTTTTCAGAACCTGAGCTGCTGTATCTGACCAGCAATCGTTCCCTCCATAGATTGAAAAGTTAACTATAGTATTAAATTCTCCTTTAATTTCATCAAGGTCTCCGCCCGTGTCAGGATCATAAACACGGATATATACCGGCCCGGTTTGCGATGGAGGAATTATGCAATAGAATATCTGACAAAAATCATCGTCACCCCATGATGTCTTGGCGTCTCCTCCAAAGGTTATGAGGTAAGGTATGTTTTCATCAATCGCCGGAGCAGATTGTGAAAAAAGACCTATACCGGTACTTAAGATAAACGATATGATCAATGCATATCTCTTCACTTCACTTTATTACTATTTTTTTCATAACACAAATTTTGGGAATCACACCCAGACTATCCTTTTCAGACAATAGCCCCAGTTTAACTATATAATCACCCTTATTTTTAAATGTATTGCTTATAAGTGGTCCCCCTGGTTTAAAACCGTCTCCGAAGTTCCAGAAATAGTCCGTTATTCTAAAACCTTTCAGGTCGGTAAGTACTCCTTTGAAGGATATTGATTTATCTACAAGACCAACTTTATCTGAATTAATGTTAGCCTGATTTATATTTTCAAGTTCAGTCTTATACTCTACCTGTTTTGCAATAGTATCATGGGTGAGTCCATCAATTATTGTCAATTTAACAGAGTATTTCCCGGGCCCGGGAAAACAATATTTCACCTCTTTGCCGAGATGCATTATCCCGTCACCAAAATCCCATTGATAAATTGCCGGTATAGTATCAATAAGTCTTTGTTTCTCATCATAAAAAGTAAAGCAATACTTATTTTCCTTTATAGTGTCGCAGTTAGTGAATTCCAACGGCGCTAAGCTGAAACTGAAAATATCATCTGTTTTCTGCCTGTTACTGGAAAAATATCCGTTTTCAAATGTTGAATCGATAACGATCCCAAAATCATCTGCTGTGGAGTTAATTGCTGAATCAAGATGCACCGGTGATATCCATTCTTTATTTATTTCCTGGGTATAAAAAAGGTCTTTCCCACCAAAACCTTTATGCCCATCTGATGCAAAAAAGAGTTTACCAAACCTGCAGGCAAAAGGGAAGGATTCATTTTTTGATGTATTTATAACGGGGCCCAGGTTTACAGGTTTATCCCAGTCATTATTAAGTCTGTCACAATAATAAAGATCCATCCCCCCATAGCCACCAGGCATATCCGACGAAAAATAAATTCTATCTCCATCAGGTGTAAGCGCCGGTGTACAAAAAGAATAGAGAGGGTTATTATAAGTAAAAGGTTTGATATTAGTCCAAATTCCATCAACTAATTCCGCAGAATAGATACCCAATTTATTTGAAGTATCAGAAATGTTCCTTAGCGCATTTTCAATAGAATTATTCCTGGAATAGTAGATGATATTCCCATTTTCATTGAAAGTAGCCGGTCCGTCATTAAAAGCTGATGTAATTCCCTTTGCCAGTATTTTTGGATGTGTCCATCCTGAACTTCCTTTTTTGGTCACAAAGAATATTTTGAAAAGCCTGTTTTGACCACCCTTATAACTCATCAGAGAATTGTCGTTCTGGTCCGAACAAAATACAATGCCTCCCTTATAAAATACCGGGGAAAATTCATTATATATCCTGGAACTGAATTGAGTCGGTTTTACAATATAAAGATCAGACTGGGCGCACAGTTCAGTCTTAATCAGCAATGATGCCAGTATTATTATACAGAAGTATTTGCACATAAAAATAATCCACTAAAACTGTCTTGGGCCAATTACCTTTCTTTCAAATTTAAATATATAATTTAAAACGATCTCATGCGAACCATTCATATATTTACCGATACTGCCAAAATCATAATCATACGAATATGCCATTCTGATTTGATAATTGAGTTGACACTGAAGCATTCCGACCAGTATATCTTTGTTGCGGTAACCTATACCCAACCAGATCCTGTCTTTAAGATTGATCTGTGCATTATAATCTATCTGGATCGTATTATCCGGATGATATTTTATTAGCACGGAAGGGAGAAATTTAACCTGCGGACTTATACCCACTTCATAACCCGTCGTAAAAAAGTAATTACTCCCTGAAAAATTATTATCAATTTTGTATTTGCCCGTGCTTTTGTCCAGTTCATGACTTAAGAAAAGGGGCATGGAAATACCAATAAAGTACTTTTTTGTATAATAATATGCACCCAGACTAAAATTTGGCAAAACCGTCGAAGAAGGATCATTCATCAGTTGTATATCATTCGCATCAGCTGCAATCAGCTTATTCCATGCAGTATTGTATAAAGTGAAACCAAAGCCTAACCCCAGCGCCAATTTGCCTCCCTGTAATTCCATTCTATATGCATAATTTCCAAGAATAGTGGTTTCTCTAAAGATACCAATACTGTTATTCTCAATGAGTAATCCAAGCCCGACTCTGTCATTAAAAACAGGCGTATGAATGGACAGAATATAGCTTTTTGGAGCATCACTGAATCCAGCCCATTGATCCCGGTATGAAGCAGTTAAACTCAGTGCATCCTGGCATCCGGCAAAAGCAGGATTTATTGCGAGAGCATTAACAACATAATGATCTGACAACGGAAACATCTGTCCCGACATCTGCAATGTAAATGAAATTGCTAATATGCTCAGAATAATTCTGTTCATTTACCTTTTAATTAAAACAGATCCCTTTAATATTTTCCCGTTTTCAAATTTCAAAATATAAAAATAGGTGTCCTCGGGAAGTTTCGACCCCCTATTATTTCGTCCGTCCCAGTCATTTAAATAATTATTACTTGAATATTCTTCATTCCCCCACCTGTTAAAGATTATCAGCTCAACTTTGCCACTTGACTCACTGATCTTAAAATAGTCATTTTTACCATCGCCATTTGGAGTGATTACAGAAGGTATAAACACATCAAAAACTTTAATTTTAACTTCTGCGGTGTCCTCACAGCTGCCACTCAGCACTTTCCATAAAAATTTATTTTCCCCGATTGATAATCCGGTTATCCTGGTTGTCGGAGAATTAATATCACTAATGTGGCCGGAGCCAGAAATTAAAGACCATTCACCTGTTTCAGCTGATGACAATTCCGCATTCATTTGAGTTTCAAAGGTAAATTTCAATTCCTGATCTGGCCCTGGAACTGCTACAGATGCAACATTAACAACTATATTCTGTGAAGCCGTATTGGTGCATCCATTGGTATTGGCAACAACCAGAGTGTAAGTCCCTGTCATATCTAAAGTGGCACTGTCAGATACTGATGGATTTTGTAATAATGAGGAAAATTCACCCGGACCCGACCAATAATAGACCATCATACCGGGTGGGCCGCCACTCAGGCTGAGAGCACTTCCCGCACAGACGGGACCATTATTACCTGTGGAAACTACCGGTAAAGTGTTTACAACTATTGCAACTGAACCTGAGGCGTCACTCAGACATCCGCTTTCATTAGTTACCTTAACCGTATAACTTCCCGCTGAGGAAACCGGTATGCTTTGTAACGTTTCTCCATTTGACCATAAATAACTAATTCCATCACTCGAAGTCAGAGTTACTGTGTCGCCTTCACAGAATGTTGTTGGACCTAGTGCGGTAACATTTGGTACTCCTGGTCGCGGATTTACAGTTACTATGGTCGCAACCGAAGATGCACTCTGACATCCGCTTGCATTTGTAACCTGTACGGTATAGCTTCCTGCTGATGTAACATTTATAGATGATGAAATTGCAGAATTGGACCATAAATAACTTGCTTCTGCAGTTGAAGTTAAAGTTACATTACCGCCATCGCAGAAAGTCGTTGGACCGCCAGATGAAATAGTTGGTGTTGCCGGTAATGCATTTACTTTTACGACTGTGACTGCTGATTGGACGCTCTGACATCCGCTTGCATTTGTTACCTGAACTGTTAAGCTATCTGATGTTGTAATGTTTATACTATTTGTGGTTGCTCCATTTGACCATAAGTAAGTTGAGCCTGCACTTGAAAATAATGTTACACTACTACCCTCGCAAAACGTTGTCGGTCCGTCAGTTGTAATAGTTGGTGTTGATGGCAAAGCATTTACAGTAATTGCAGTGGCTAATGATGGGACACTCTGACATCCGTTTGCATTTGTTACCTGAGCTGTGTAATTACCTGTTGTAGTAATGTTTATGCTTGGTGTAGCTGCTCCATTTGACCATAAATAAATTGTTCCGGCACTTGAAGTTAAGGTCACACTGCCACCGGCACAGAAGGTTGTTGGTCCATCAGCTGTAATAGTTGGTGTTCCAGGTAATGCATTTACCGTAACTACTGTTGCTACCGATGCAGCACTCTGACATCCGCTTATACTGGTTACTTTCACTGTGTAACTACCTGCTGCGGTCACATTTATACTTTGTGTTGTTGCTCCATTTGACCATAAGTAAGTTGCCCCGGCACTTGATGTTAAGGTTACACTACCCCCGGTACAGAAAGTTGTTGGCCCACCGGCAGTAATAGTTGGTGTCACAGGTATGTCATTTACGGTAACTACACTTGCTGCTGATGCTGCGCTCTGACATCCGCTTGCATTGGTCACTTTTACTGTATAAGTACCTGATGTGGTAATGTTTATACTTGGTGTAGTTGCTCCATTTGACCAGAGGTAACTTGTTCCTGCACTTGATGTTAAGGTAACACTACCCCCGGTACAGAAGGTTGTTGGACCGCCGGCTGAAATAGTTGGTGTTGCCGGCAGAGCATTAACAGTTACTGTAATCTGTGGATTAACAGTATTAAATCCGTCGGAAACGGTTAAATGGTAGGTTGTAGAAACTGAAGGATTAGCTATTGGATCAGCAAGAGATGATGAAAATCCACCAGGTATAGAAGTCCAGGTATAGGTATAAGAACCTGAACCACCAGATGCTAAAGCATGTAGTTGTACATTCGTGCCGGCACAGATCGTTCCTGGGGTAGCTGTCGGATTCGAATTTAATGGAACTCCACTTATTGTTATTGTTATTGCATCTGTGTTAGAACATAATGTTGTAAGAGAAGTAGCCATTAATGTAAAGACTGTAGTTGCAGCCAAATTTACAGTTGTCGGGTCTTTTATTGAAGCATTTACAAGTTGTGCAGAAGGTGACCAACTATAGGTAAACGGACCTGTTCCTGTTACTGTTGCATTGATAGTTGTGAATGTTCCATTTGGAATAGTGATATCTGTTCCTGCATTTACTACAGGCAATGCATTTACATTTACTATGGTCGCTGCTGATACAGCACTCTGACATCCGTTTGCATTGGTTACCTGAACTGTATAACTTCCTGCTGTGGTAATATTTATACCTGGTGTAGTAGCTCCATTAGACCATAAGTAAGTTGTTCCTGCACTTGAAGTTAAGGTCACACTACCACCGGCACAGAAGGTTGTCGGACCACCGGCTGTAATAGTTGGTGTTGCAGGTAAAGCATTTGCAGTAACTACAGTTTCTACTGATGCAGCACTCTGACATCCGCTTGCATTGGTTACTTTTACTATATAACTACCTGATGTGGTAATATTTATACTTTGTGTAGTTGCTCCATTAGACCATAAATAACTTGTTCCTGCACTTGATGTTAAGGTCACACTACCACCGGCACAGAAGGTTGTTGGACCGTTGGCTGTTATGGTTGGAGTTATTGGTAAAGCATTTACAGCAACTACAGTTGCTGCTGATGCTGCACTCTGACATCCGCTCGCATTTGTTACTTTTACTGTATAACTTCCTGATGCGGTAATGTTTATACTTGAAGTAGTCGCTCCATTTGACCACAAATAACTTGTGCCCGTGCTTGATGTTAAAGTTACGTTACCTCCTGCACAGAAGGTTATTGGGCCACCGGCACTAATTGTAGGTGTTCCAGGTAAAGCATTTACAGTTACAACTGTAGCTGCTGATGATGCACTCTGACATCCATTTGCATTTGTTACCTTTACGGTATAACTTCCTGATGAGGTAACATTTATACTTTGTGTGGTTGCGCCGGTTGACCAAAGGTAAGCTGAACCGGCACTTGATGTCAAAGTTACGCTGCCGCCTGAACAGAAAGTTTT
>Ga0265316_10002773_pt1 | contig 17952 bp, 12 predicted proteins | sample 4522metaG_FD_202092 | JGI IMG/M metagenome (GOLD analysis project Ga0265316, IMG submission 202092) | Rhizosphere microbial communities from Carex aquatilis grown in University of Washington, Seatle, WA, United States - 4-5-22 metaG | ecosystem: Host-associated > Plants > Roots > Rhizosphere >... | reverse complement strand
ACATCGTGAGCTCGCTCGTTCTTGAAAGGCAGGAAAGCAGCAGAATCCACGATCCCGCAAAACAAAACGGCAGGTAATGGAAGACGCGATCCGGCGCTTCACGCGCGCCCATCAGTTGGTCGAGCCGCATTTTCGTGCACGTAAGCATGTGGTCAAGATTGCCGACCGTAAGCATCACCCCTTTGGATTCGCCTGAGGTTCCCGAGGTATAAAGAATAGCGACGGTGTCATCAACCGCGAGCGCGACAGGGGCGCGGGCCGATGCCGAAGCGTCCGCGGCGGATAACGAGGACGCGCTGAAAATGTCATCGAACAATACGAAGCGCGGCGATTCCGGCCACGCCGTCTCGATTGCGTCCCGGAGCGCGGCGTCGCCGCAGCAAATCAAGCCGGGAACCGCATCGCGCAACATCGCTGCCAATTCGGCGGGCGCCTGCCGCGCGTAAAGCGGCACGGCGATAAAGCCCTCGGCCAAAATCGCGAGATCGAGCGCGGCCCAATGAATGCTGTTCGGCGCGACGATTGCGCAGCGATCGCCTTTTGCCAGACCCGAAGCGCGCAGATAGGCACGGGCAATGCCGATTTTGGCCAGCAGGTCCGATCCTGTGGCTGTCCGATTGCCGCTGATATACGCTTCGGCCAGAACCGGGCGGCCGGCGGAATCATTTAAGCGCGAGAAAATGTTTTCCAGGAAGTTCATTTCAATTTCAGTGGCATAGGCTTCAGCCTGTGCTACGAATTCCCGACTGCCGCGCCTTCGTATGTTTCCAGCAGCCTTTCAAGATTGGGGCCGAGGGCCGGAAGATATTCTTCCCAGCTGTGAACCCCCGAGCGCGTTGGAAATTCCGGATAGCATTTGTGCACGGCACGCTCGAAGAATACGCCCATGCGCGCCATCGTTTTCAGATTGCGCACCACGGAGCGCGCGATGCCGTCGCGAATGGCGTCGGCATCGGCCGCAAGACGCTCCATCACAACGAGAAGTTGGGTTTCGAGGTCCGGATCGTCCACGGTGAGAAGCAAGTGATCGTGGCCACGCTCGCGCAGCAGGTTGCGAATGCGTTCGTCCATCGTGATGCCGGCGGAAGGAACCAGCCCCGGCATGGACGTCACCATCGCGTGATAACGCGAGGAAACCATCAGGCTGCAGCAACGCAACACACTCACCAGTTCGTACATGTCGTGCGTGTCGGAGGTGAACACCGGCGCTCCGCCAAGTTGCGGGGCGAGCGCTTCACACGCCCTGGCGTCGAGCCGCTCCATTGCGACCAGAATCGGAAACACCTTATGCTTCGCGCGGAACGCCTTCACCGCGCTCGCAATCGAGGCCAGATATTTTTGGTACGCGGCGTCCACGGCCGGGCCGGAATTATGAAAATAGATGGAGCTGTAATGGCTTTCCTTGTACGCGCCGAAGCAACCGTGCGCGATCCATTTTGACATCGACGGCTTCACCGGCCACCAGAAGGGATTGATCGGACACAGTGCCAGAACCGGCGTCCGTCCATCCCAGCCCGCATCGGTGAGCATTTTGCGGCCGTATTCAAGGGGATGCGGTTCAAACGTCCAAGCGGTGTCCGTGCCAAGCTCGGTAGGAATTCCAAGCTTGCTCAGGACGGCCTGCGATTCTTCATTTCGCGTGATGATCAGTGAACGCCGGCAGTAGTGCGCGCACATTTTTTCGAGCATCGGGTCCATGCCGCCCGCCTCGCCGCCATAGCCGACGGAAAGTTTATTTTCTCCGGCGGCGATGCCAAGCGCGCCGATGGTCATGATCGACAGCGCGTTGGCGAATTTGCTTTTGAACATTGAGCCTTCGCACGCGACCACGCCGTCGTACTTGCGCACTGTACTGAACAAAAATGGCGGAAAAATCATGGGGAGCCGCACTTGCGATGTCCCGGCAAAATATCCGCGCGAGCGGTTCGGATCGAAGGTCATTACGCTCAGCGCGACGTTCTTCTCTCCCAGCACGCGCCGCACCTGTCGCAGCATTTCTTCGACGCGCACATCCGATCCCGTATTGCGCGTTCCGTTGTAGCCGGCAAAGAGAAGCTTCAGCGGTTGGCCGGGCTGCCAGGAATGCCCGGCGCCGAATTTCCAAAGTGCGCGGGACATTTCCAGCAGCGAACTCGTCCAGGCCTCCAGGACGAAATCCATCATGGGTGAGACCCTCGAGCGTGCGCCGCCACGGCGGCGATTTCATGAACAGGAGCAATCGTACCGGGCCAGTGACGGTATGGATATGTGAAATGATTATCACGGCTGAATCGGAGCAGGGGATAGCAATATTTGGAAAACGGTTCCGGGATGCGTCCCATTTCCTCGACCACACGCGAGTTATCGAAAACCGTGTCCCAAACCAGGTAGGGCATAAACACTTTCAGCAGCGACGCGCTTCGTCCAATTCCGCTGCGATAATTCGCCAGCCAGTTCACGATGGAAGAAAACGGAGCTTCCAGCCCCGGCCAGTAAAGCGGCTCCATCTTTCCGGCGGCTTGCGCGAGCGCATGCGTTAATTGGCCAAAAGTCTCGGCTCGTGTGCCCGACGAGAGATGGTAAATCTCATGCAGCGGGCGTTCTTTCTGATGCAACATCACCACCGATTCCGCGACATAATCCACGGGCACGATATCGACCCGGTCGGTCGAACGAAACGGCAGAAACGGCAGGCCAGCCAGAAACACGAACGCGCGAACCATGTCAAATTGAGTGGTTTCGGGGCGGCGGCTGTCCCCCAGAACGATGCTCGGGCGAAACACGATTCGCGAAACATCGGGAAGCAGTTCGCGCACCATGTGCTCGGTGAATTTTTTCGTGCGCGCATAGGGATCGTAATCGGATCGGTTCCAGTCGATCGAAGCGTCTTCGGTGACCACTTCGTGGCTGCGCGTGCCCGCCACCGCGACCGTCGAAACCTGGCTGAAGCGGCGCAGGCCATGCGCGTCCTGCGCGCGACGGCCGAGCTGCGCGACTTCCAGCGTGCCGCGCAGATTTACATTGAGGCAGGTCTTCTCGGATTTGCGATTCAGTGACGCGGCGCAATGAATAACGGATTCTGTCGTTCCGACTAGCCGCGAATACTCGGCGTCGTCCAGGCCAAACCGCCCATCGGTAAGGTCGCCGCGGAAAACGGAAATGCGCGAATGAAGAAAATCCTCGAATTGAGGAAAACCCATGTGCAATTGCAAGGCGTGCCACAGGCGCTCGTTCGCTTCCTGCTCCGTCTTCGCGCGCACCAGCAGGTTCAAGCGGTCGCTGTGGCGGTCGAGCAGAATGGACGCGATATGCGCGCCGATGTAGCCGGTCGAACCGGTCAGAAAGATGGCCATGGATTAAGCTTGGGTCCCTGTGCCGGATGCCGCCCCCGCGTGCGGCTGGTCTTCGCGGCGTTCCGTTCCGTTTCCATTTTGATGCGGAGCAAACACGCGCCGCGAACGCGATTCCGGCGCGCGTCCCTCGATGAGCGGGTAAACCCACCTGCGCAATGCCGGAACATGAGTATTAATCCAATAATCCCACCAGTCAATCTGAGAGGGATCATAGCCAAAGGCCGAGCGCTCGTCCTCCGGAAGGGCCGCCGAAAGCAGTTGCACGTTTTCGGATTCAAAGACCTGCTCGTTATGAAGAATGAACGGCTCGTACAGCTCGATCAGTTTTTCGACGCGCGCCAGATCGCGCTCCGCCCGCGCCAGCGGAGGTTTCTTCATTTGCAGCGCGGAAGCGGCGCGATTGATGCCCTTGACCACGGCTTTTTGCGCGGGAACGGAAAATTTTTCGTATCGCGATTTGGAAACGGGAATCGTATCGAACTGCATGCGCATCCAGTTTTCCATGCTCTGCTGCGCCTTGAAATGCTTGCGGTGCGCGAGGCCGGTCAGTTCGATCGAGCGGCCCATGTCGCACGGATTGCTGGCCGACGTGGCGAGCTGGTAGATCGGTTTCTGGCGGCGCGCGACGATGGCCGCGGCAATCAACGTCATCCCGCGGCACACCATATCCACGGGGATCATGTCGAGGCACTTGCGTTCGTTGGTCGGCAACTGGCGGAAATAGGTTCCCAGCAAATAGGAGAGCGGCGCAGAAGTGTTGATGCCCTCGTTCCATCCCCGAAAGGGTTGGTGAGTGGATGTCTCCACAATCGATGGCCGCACAATCGCGATCGGCAGGCCGGCGCCGTATCGAACCAGCAACGACTCGGCGAGCGATTTCGTCAGCGTATACGTGTTGGGCCAGCCCAGGCGGCGCGCTCGTCGCGTTCCTGCCCGCGTCAGCCGGTTCCGCAGCCAGCGCATGCGATTTTTGCGGATCAGATTTTCAAGTTCGGGACCCGAAGGTTCTTCGGTCCCCCGATGTTTTCCCAGCGCCTGCCGGTGCAGCGCCGCGGTGATCTCCGCGCTCTCCGCCCGGGCTTCGGCGTGCGCCACGACTTCCAGCAGCGATTTCCATTCATGCTCGGCGTCGAAATCGGCAGCCCCGATCGGCGTGTAATTCGGATCCACTTCCTCGGTCACCCGGCCGTCCCTTGCTCCCACCACATAGCAGGTGGAAAGGTGCAGGAGCCCGGCGTGGTCCGAAGCTCTCAGGAACTCCGTGAGATGAACGACAGGGGTGACATTGCTGGCAAGCGCCTCGCGCAGGTCCGGATTAAAGTCCGTCAGGCCAGAACTATTGACCACCACATCCAGGGTTTTCTCGAGACGTTTCCGCATCTCCGTAGTCATGCCAAGTCCCGGCTGGCTGACATCGCCCTCGACGACCTCGACACGCTCGGCGACGAAGTCCGAAAATTGATCGCCCAGCTGTTCCTGCAGTTGATCGAAGACCGGCGACTCCTCGAACAATTTCTCGAACCGCCGCTGCGCGGTGGTCGTTCGTTGGCGCCGGATCAGCAGATAAATCTTCCCGATCTGCGGAACTTCGCTCAACAGTTGTGCGAGCCACACTTTCCCGATGAATCCGGTCACGCCGATCAAAAGGATATTTCTGCCGGCCAGCGTCCGCCGAACCGACAGCGGCCCGGATTGCGTAGTTCCATCGAAAACGACCAGGGCGCGCGGATTCGACGGTTCCGGACGATTGGCCGGAAGTATCGCTTTCGAAAGCTCTTCGGAACGTCCTGTGAGGCCCAGATTCCTTAGGAGGCGATCGGCCTTGACGCTACCATCGGAGCCGCGCTCAAATGCCCAGGCCAGCGGGCTGCGCGGACGTATCACCGGGGATAGAAGTCGTCCCGTAGCGAACCCATCGCGAAACTCAAGCCGGTTGGAGACCAAACGCGAGACGCCGAGGTATTTCGCGAGTGGACGCATCACATGGTCCAGTCCCTGGCTGACCAGAACGACGTTCCCCGCGCCCTTGGTCTTGATGCACTCACGGAGCCGGCCCACCCCCTCAGGCTTCAACTGTTTCTTCAGGATATATTCGAAATACTCCTCGCCAAGCAGGTCCAGGCGGTCACGTGTAACCCCCGACAGGAGCGTGTGCAGGACACGTGTGGCGAAGACTCGATGTCCCGCAAATAGGACCGGCCGCACCAGCGCCAGAAGCAACATTCCGCCCCGGCGTGTCCAGCGTCCGGCGAACGTATGCGAGTTCCAGGTGAAATACCCCACCGGGCGAACTGCTCCCAGGTCCGCCAGGCTGCCTTCCACGCGCCAGAACGTCAGCGCGGAAAGATCGGCCTGTGAGCTTGCTGAAGGAGCGTTCCCATGGCTCTTGTGGCCGTTGTGAGAACCGTTTTGGGAGGTCTGATCCATCAATGGTGAATTCCAATCCAGATGTGAAGAAGATTCACCCGGGCATGGCCCTGCTGAAACTATCATTCTCGGGGCCTGATTCGCAAGGTTTTACAGCGTATCCGCCATGGGCGAAGTGTTGTTTGAGAGAATCCAACAGAGAGGTTCTGAAATGTAAATTCTGGTAGTGATTCAGTTTCGTTCAAATTTGACTCGAATACCGAATGCTTTTGGTAGCGCTGGCGTCTCGCCTGCGGTTTTTGCGCCACCGTGAGTGGAAATACCGCCGGCGAGACGCCAGCGCTACCAATGCCTACTGTTCCGCTAGGCTCCTGTGCCTTGCCGATGCCCTTGTTTCACAGTCCCGGACATTTCGGCGATCAGTCGTTCGCCGAATTCGGCGCAGCCGACCTTGGTCGTGCCCGCCCCAACGATATCCGGGGTGCGAATGCCCTGGGAGAAGAGAGTCTCCACAGCCGATTCGATCCACTCGGCCTCGGTTGTCAGACCGAAACTCTCGCGCAGCATCATTGTTGCGGAAAGAATCGTGCCCACAGGGTTGGCAACGTCTTTTCCGGCGAGAGATGGGGCCGATCCATGGATCGGTTCATAGAGGGCGGGTCCGAGTCCGGCGCTCATGGAGGGAATCAGGCCGATCGAGCCGGCCAGCGCAGCGCCCAGATCGCTCAAAATATCGCCGAACATGTTGGACGTCAGGATCACGTCGAATTGCGCGGGCGCGAGGACGAGCTGCATCGCGGCGTTGTCCACATACATGTGTTCGAGCTTCACAAGGGGATGATCGGCGGCCATGCGCGTCACTGTCCTGCGCCATAGCTGCGAAGTGGAAAGCACATTGGCCTTGTCGATCGAAGCCATCCGCCCGGTGCCTGCTTCGGCGCGAGCGAACGCGTACTTGGCGACGCGCTCGACCTCAGCCGTCGTGTACACGGCAGTGTCGGTGGCGCGCTCGCCGCTTGGGTCGGGCTCGACGCGGTGCTCGCCGAAGTACACGTCTCCGGCAAGCTCGCGCACAAAATCGATGTGAACATTGGCCGCGCGTTCGGGACGCAGCGGCGTCAGGCCCGCGAGCGATGCGCGCAAATCAATCGGCCGGAGATTGATGTACAGGCCCAGGTCCTTGCGCAGGGCCAGCAGACCGCTTTCCGGGCGCTTGCCGATGGGTTGCGCATCCCACTTCGGCCCGCCGACCGCGCCCAGCAGAATGGCGTCCGCGGCCCGGCACGCCGCCAGCGTTGCAGCGGGCAGAGGCTCTCCCGCAGCGTCGATTCCACTGCCGCCGAAAGGGAACTCGGCAAATTCGAATTGATGGCCGAACCGGCCCGCGCATTCCTTCAGCACGCGCACGGCGACTCCAACGATTTCTGGCCCAATGCCGTCGCCCGGCAGAAGGACTATTTTTCGATTCTGAGTCGTCATGCTTCGATCACCGCTCCTGGAGAGTTCTCCACCGCATCAACATTGCTGAACACGGGAATTTATTGAATGACGGTCGAACAGTATAGTCCGGAATTGCGACCATGTCAGTTGCTGACCTGAAGGTGACCGGAAGGTGATGGCTCAGCCTGTGCTACTGGAGGGCATATTCAGATTTTGCTCGAGCGAGACGGAAACTGAGTCGGTGCCACTCTGAGCCAGCGTTTGCCAAACATCGAGGGGCGTGATAATCACTGTCTGGACTGAACCGGATGCATCGACCCATTTGCGAACATTCGCCAGTCCGTTCCGCCGGATGACCCTTTCATGGGAGTCCGGGCGTAAATCCCAGAAGATCGATCAGGAGCAGCCATGGCAATCATTGATTCTGTCGTGATGGAACTCGATCAGGAAGCAAAAACCACCCGGCGCTTGCTCGAACGCGTCCCCGAGGACAAACTTTCGTGGATGCCCCACCCGAAATCCATGTCCCTCGGCCGGCTCGCGCTGCATATTGCGGGCTCGCAGGGCTTTCTGGCAGGCATCGCGGCACTCGATACGTTTGAACTCGGCGCCATTCCGGAGGTCGAAGCGAAGAGCAGGAAAGAAATCCTGGATACGTTCGATCAAAGTGTCGCGAACGCCAAGCAATCCCTTGGAAAATTAACGGATGCCCAGTTGATTTCCACCTGGACGATGACCAAGGGTGGAAAAGTTTTGATGTCCATGCCGCGAATCGGATTTATTCGCGCCATCGTTATGAATCATCAAATTCACCATCGTGGGCAACTCTCCGTCTATCTCCGGATGCTGGATGTGCCCCTGCCGTCGATCTATGGCCCCAGCGCCGATGAAAACACGTTCGCCTGAGTGACGAAAGGACAGAACTGGACTGACGAAAAAGCGTGAGATGAAGTCGATGGTCGAGCGCGTTTGGTAGCGAAACAGTTGAGCTCGATATTTTAGTGGAACAGGCTTCAGCCTGTGGGGTTTTGACTCCGGCCACGCCATTCAGGCCGGATAATCCGCATACAGTTTCAATCGAGCTTGCGGCTTTCAGAATTCCAAACCCACAGGCTGAAGCCCGTGCCACTGGAGGCCCCACCTGCATGGAAACCGAGACATGATTGGGCTACAAAATCTCTTACTCCGCGGCGATTGCCGTTTCGCTGCTGCTGCGTTTGCGCATCACCTGATGCGCGATTGAGAGCAGATCGCGCGTCTTGATATCTTTCGATTCATCCGCCAGAGTCACCACGCGTTTGTAGCATTCATCCAGCTCCGCCGCGGATGGATCGTAACCGATCTCCACCAGCGCCGCGCGCAGCGCATTGCGTCCCGAATGCTTTCCGAGGACCAGGGACCGCTTGGGAACGCCGACCGCTTCGGGGGAAATAATTTCGTACGTGAGGGGATTTTTGAGGATGCCGTCCTGGTGAATGCCCGCTTCGTGCGCGAACGCGTTCGCACCTACAATCGCCTTGTTGGGCGCTACAGGTACACCGGTAATTTCAGACAGCAGGCGGCTTGATGCATAGAGCTGGTCCAGTTTAATGTTCGTTGTCACGCCGAGCGTGGCTTGCCGTACGCGCAGCAGGACGATGACTTCCTCCAGCGCGGCATTTCCCGCGCGTTCTCCGATTCCATTGATCGTTAATTCGAGCTGGCGCGCCCCGGCCTGAATCGCGGCCAGGGAATTGGCCACGCCCAGACCCAGATCGTTGTGGCAATGCGCGCTCAGCGTGATGCCGCTTGCGCCGTCGAGCGACTCGATGACGCGGCGGAACATCGCCGCATATTCATCCGGTACGGCATAGCCGACTGTGTCGGGCAGATTAATTGTTGTGGCCCCGCCGTCAACAGCGGCGCGGACCGCTTTGCACAGAAAATCGATGTCGGTGCGGCTCGCGTCCTCGGCGGAAAATTCCACTTCCGCGCAGCGTTCGCGCGCGTAGCGCACGTTGGCGGCGATGGCTTCGAGCGCCTCTTCGCGCGTCAGGCGCAGTTTGTAGTGCAGATGCAAATCCGATGTCGCGAGAAACGTGTGCAGCCGGGGATGCGCCGCTCCGGAGAGGCCGTCGAGCGCCGCGTCAATGTCGTCGCGCCGTGCGCGGGCCAGCGCCGCCACGGTGCAGCCGCGAATCGCGCGCGAGATCTCGCGCACGCCTTCCAGGTCTCCGCGCGAGGCGATCGGGAAGCCCGCCTCAATGATGTCCGCGCCGAGTGTTTGCAGCTGGTGAGCCATGCGGATTTTTTCCGCCACGGTCATCGAAAATCCGGGGGATTGCTCGCCGTCTCTCAGCGTTGTGTCAAAGATGCGTACGTTTTCCATTTTGGATACTCTCCTGCAATATCTATTGCACTCCGGATGGGCAAGAAGATCAAATTTATAATGTTTGTCGGTGCTATAAAGTTCTATTATAGGATTTGCCCCACAGGCTGAAGCCTGTGCCACTGGAGCCCCAATATGGATCTGTCGCAACTGCACGTCTTCCTCACCGTCGCGAAGGAGCAAAGCTTCTCCCGCGCCGCGGAAAAACTTTACCGCACGCAGCCGGCGGTCAGCATCGTCATCCGCAAGCTCGAGGAAACGGTCGGCCAGCCGCTGCTGGTTCGCGGCCCGCGACAGGTGAAGCTCACCGACGCGGGCGAACTCCTGCGCGACTATGCGGAACGCCTGCTGAACCTGCGCGACGAAATCCAGAAGGGAATGGAGGACTTGAAAAGCCTGGGCCGCGGCGAATTAAGACTGGGCGTGAATGAGAGTTCGATCCACGCGCTCCTGCCAACCCTGGCGCGTTACCGGAAACAATATCCCGGCGTGAAGCTGATCATGCACCGCACGCTCTCTCGCGACATCCCGCAGGAAGTTCTGAACTACCGCCTCGACCTCGGCACGGTTTCCTATGTCCCGCAGGATTCGAAACTCGCGGCGGTAGAAATCCTCCGCGACGAACTGACCTTTGTCGTTCCGCCCAGGCACCGCCTGGCGCGCCGGCGTTCGGTGGACATCAAGGAACTGGGCGAGGAAACGTTCATTGCGCACAACGTCGAGTCGCCGTACCGCTCGCGCGTCATTCAGCTGTTTGAGAAACACCGCATCCCGCTCCATCGCGACATCGAAATGCCCACGATCGAAAGCATCAAGCGTTTTGTGCAGATGGGCATGGGCGTCGCCATCGTGCCCAGAATGTGCGTCCGCTGGGAAGTCGAAAGAAAGCAGCTCGCCGAAGTGCGCATCCGCCAGTTGAAGATGCCGCGGTCTCTATATCTGGTCTCGCGCCGTGGCGCGCGCCTGTCGCACGCAGCGGTCGGGCTGATGCAACTTCTCAGCACGTGATTTGAAAGAAGTTTCAGGTGGATTCGATTGTCGGAAGCATTGGGATTTCAGTGGCACAGGCTTCAGCCCGTGGATTTTTGGATTCCACCAGTTCCAATGAAAGTCAAAAGCGCATAGGCTGGCGCTCCGCCGATTTCCGCATTCCAACCATTCTTGACGGACCCATCCGCACGCTGCTACGCTAAAAAGTTACGATGGGCGAATTTTACCCGTCGTGCGTTGAGCCGGCAGTGGGGGCGGACTCTCCAACATGGGCCTGACCAAGATCGTCATTCGCGGAGCACGCCAGCACAATCTGAAAAATATCAGCCTCGATATCCCGCGTAATGCGCTCACCGTCATCACCGGGCTTTCCGGGTCGGGCAAATCCTCGCTTGCGTTTGACACGATTTATGCGGAGGGCCAGCGGCGATACGTGGAGTCGCTGTCGGCCTACGCGCGGCAATTTCTCGATCAGATGGAGCGCCCGGAGGTGGACTCGATCGAAGGCCTGTCTCCCGCGATTGCCATCGAGCAGAAAACCACCACGCGCTCGCCGCGTTCGACCGTCGGCACAATCACCGAAATTTACGATTACCTGCGCGTGGTGTACAGCTCGATCGGCACGCCGCATTGCCCGAACTGCGGCCAGCCCATCTCGCGCCAGTCCACCGATCAAATTGTGCGTGCGATCCTGCACGGGGAGCTCGCCAAGCCCGATGATCGCATCATGATCCTTGCGCCCATCGTGCGCGGCAGAAAAGGCGAGTACCGGCAGGAGCTGGAAAAACTGGCGCGCGACGGATTCGTTCGCGCGCGCATTGACGGCGACCTGTGCCCGCTTGACGATCCCCCGCGCCTGGACAAGCGCAAGAATCACACGATTGAAGTGGTGGTGGATCGCCTGCTGGTAAAGCCGGGCATCGCGACGCGCCTGGAACAATCCATCGCCACGGCGCTGAAGCTGGCGAAGGGACTCGTCACCGTCGCCGTGGTGGGCGGGACCGAGCAGGTCTATTCCGAAAAAATGGCGTGCAGCGAATGCGGAATTTCCGTGCCGCAACTTGAACCGCGCTCGTTCAGCTTCAATTCTCCTTACGGCGCGTGCCCGGCGTGCAACGGCCTGGGCTCGAAATACGATTTCGATCCGTCGAAAGTGATTGTCGATTGGACGAAGCCGTTGTTCGATGGCGGACTGGGTCCCGGCGCCGGATCCGTATTTTTAAAACGCAGCCTCGAACTGGGAGCGATGGCGCACGGATTCGATCTGTCGCAACCGTTCGAGAAACTTCCGCTGGAAACGCAAAATCTGATTTTATACGGCAATCCTCCGTGCAACATAAAAGAAAATGGGAGCAAGCCGGGCGGAAAGCGCGTGAAGGCCGCAAAAACCGCTGCGGGCCTGCATTTTCAAGGCATTGTAGGATTTCTCGAAAGCAGCTTCGAGGAATCAAGTTCGGACGGTTACCGCGAATGGATTACGCAGTACATGTCGCCCGTTCCGTGCGCGGTTTGCCACGAACGCCGGTTGCGCCCGGAAAGCCTCGCCGTGAAAGTGGGCGGCCGCTCGATTTCCGAATTCACCTCGCTCGCAATATCCGAGGCGCGCCCCGCCGTGGACCACATTCGCAAAGGTCTGACGCAGCGGCAGACCGACATCGCCGGGCGCGCGCTCGCGGAAATTTCCGCGCGCCTCGATTTTCTGCTGGCCGTCGGCCTCGGCTATCTCAGCCTGGACCGGTCCGCAGCGACGCTTTCCGGCGGCGAAGCGCAGCGCATTCGCCTGGCGACGCAAATCGGCTCGCAATTGCGCGGCGTGCTGTATGTGCTCGATGAACCATCGATCGGATTGCACGCGCGCGATAACGATCGCCTGATCTCTTCGCTCGAACAGTTGCGCGATCTGGGCAACACGGTCCTCGTCGTCGAGCACGACGAAGAAACGATTCGCCGCGCCGATTACGTTGTGGACCTCGGTCCTGGCGCGGGCAATGCAGGCGGGCATCTGGTGGGCAAAGGACGCCCCGAGGAAATCGAGCGCAACGCCGATTCGCTCACGGGCCGCTACCTGAGCGGCGATTTGAAAATTGCCGTGCCGTCCAAACGCCGCGCGCCCAACGGCAAATCGATTCGCCTGCTCGGCTGCGAAGCCAACAATTTAAAAAATGTGGATTTCGAATTGCCCCTCGGCCTGCTGACGGTAGTGACCGGTGTCTCCGGCTCGGGAAAATCCACGCTGGTGAACGATATTTTGTATCGCGCGCTGGCGCAGACGCTCTACCGCTCGATGGAGCGCCCCGGCGCATTCCGCGAAATTGTTGGTGCGGAGCAAATCGACAAGGTAATCGAAATCGATCAGGCACCCATCGGCCGCACGCCGCGCTCGAATCCCGCGACCTACACTGGCGTCTTCGCTCCGATCCGCGAATTCTTCGCCATGCTCCCGGAATCGCGCGAACGCGGCTACAAACCCGGCCGCTTCAGCTTTAATGTGAAGGGCGGCCGCTGCGAAGCCTGCCAGGGCGACGGCCTGCGGCGCATCGAAATGAATTTTTTGCCGGACGTGTATGTGACGTGCGAAGTCTGCCGCGGCCGCCGCTACAACGCCGAAACTTTAGCCGTGCGCTACAAGGGCCACTCGATTTCCGACCTGCTCGACATGCAGATCGGCGACGCGCTGAAAATTCTGGAAAATATTCCGCAAATCCGCGTAAAGCTGGAAACCCTGGTGGACGTCGGCCTCGGCTACATCCAGCTCGGCCAATCCTCGACCACACTTTCCGGCGGCGAAGCGCAACGCATCAAGCTCGCCAAGGAACTTTCCAAGCGCCAGACCGGACGCACTCTCTACATTTTGGATGAGCCTACGACAGGCCTGCACTTCGACGACGTGAAGAAATTGCTCGACGTCCTGAACCGCCTCGCCGATCTCGGCAACACCGTCCTCATCATCGAGCACCACCTCGACGTCATCAAACAATCCGACTGGATCATCGATCTAGGCCCCGAAGGAGGCGAAGGCGGCGGCAGAATCGTCGCGCAAGGCACGCCCGAGCAGGTGGCGCGGGTGAGGAAATCGTATACGGGGCAGGTGCTGGCGCGAGTGTTGAATGGGGTGAATGGGAACCACGGATAGGCAAATTACGGATTGGCGGACGGTAATTTCCCCGGTTGGTCTCCATCCGGTCCGGAGAATTTTGGCCCTGCCGGTTCGGGATCAGCTTGGTATTCCGCGATATATCGCGCCACCAGCAAGGAAGTCATATCGATTACTTCGTCAATTTATATTATACGACCGTCTAACGCCGATGTTACGAGTAGAAAGCTCAAATCTGCCCCACCCCGCCATCCACATTCAATTCCACGCCCGTAATGTACGACGCATCCGACGACGCCAGAAATGCCACAACACTGGCCACTTCCTCGGGCTGGCCGAGCCGCTTCATCGGAACTCGACCGACTACCATTTCCTTAAATTGATCGAGAACTTCCTGCGATCCTCCACCTCTCGAAAAAATCGGCGTCTCAATCGGTCCCGGAGCAATCGCGTTGACGCGGATTCGGCGCGGGATCAGCTCGTTGGCCGCGGTTCTCGCCAGTGAACGCAGGGCCGCTTTCGACGCGCCGTAAGCAGTGGTTCCGGGAGAACCTTTAGTAGATGCCACGCTGGTATTCAGGATGATCGACGCGTCGTCGTTTAGAAACGGCAGGGCCTTTTGGACCGTGAAATACGCTCCCTTGACGTTGATGTCAAACACTTCGTCGAAATCGCTCTCCGATATTTCGGCAAATGGGCCAATTTTCGCGATGCCCGCGTTCACAAACAGCACGTCGATTTTCCCCAGCTTTTGCGATACTTCCGCAAACATCCTGTCGATGTCGGCAAGTTTGGAAACGTCCGCTTGCACGGCCACGACGCCGCTTCCCAGAATTTTCGCCGCTTCATCGAGTGTTTGCCTGCTGCGCCCCGAGATTGCGATTCTCGCGCCTTCCTCCTGCAGGCGCTTCGCCGAAGCCAGGCCGATGCCGCTGTTTCCGCCTGTTACCAGTGCCACTTTTCCTTCGAGTCTTTTCATGTGGGTCTCCTTGAGCCGCGTCCATTACACGCTTGCAGGGGGCGGTTAGCTCGCATCTCTTAGATGAACATCGTATCGATCGGTTGCTGGAGATTTTGGGGGAGCTAGTTATTGCGCGAGGCAACGGTTTTGATAGCGCCGGCATTTTGCCGGAGGTTTTTACATCGGCCACGTATGCAAAGGCCGCCGGAAGGATGACGGCGCTACTAAAACCCCCGCACTTGCGCGCCGGGTAAACTGCCGCTACAGTGCTAACAGGGCATTCGCCTGCGGGGAGCCGTTTCCGCACGTCCCGCCGTTCGAACATGAGTTACGACGATCAAAATTCAACAGGCGCCGCGCCGGCAAAGGCTCGTGAAAACGAAGCGCACAACGGCGCGCAGATGGAACTCTCCCTGACCCCTGTGGAGCCTCCCGCGACGGAGTGGCAAAATTCCCCGGCAACTCAGTTTCCATCGCCCCAGCCAAAGTTTCAGCCAACCCTTAGCGACGATTTGAGCGTGCCGTGGGGCTGGACGGAAGTATTGCTGTTCGTGGTTCTTGGCGTTGTTGGCAGTGTCGCGGTCACCTGGGGACTGGCTCAGGCGGCGGTACACTTTTTCGGAGCGCACTCTACTGACGTTTTCGGGGATACGATGAGCACGACGAAATCCGTCGTGGTCCTCATCAGCCAGGCGCTGCTGGATGCGGGCGCGATCTTGTATCTCTATCTGATGCTGCGCGCGCGGACGAGTGAGCCATTCTGGCAGGCCATTGGCTGGCGTGAGATGCGTCCGGGTGCGGGGACGATTCGACACTCGGCTATTCAATTCCTGGCTGGCGGCGCGGTAATGGCACTGGTGGTTACGTTTGTCGGCGGATTTTTGAATTCGAAAGAAACACTGCCCATCGAAGGCCTGCTGAAGGCCAAAGTGAGCATGCTGCTGTTCGCCATACTGGGCGTGCTGGTTGCGCCACTGGTGGAGGAAACAATTTTTCGGGGTTTTCTGTATCCAGTGGTCGCACGCCGGATTGGAGTCGGCGCCGGGATTGCAGTCACCGGAACGCTTTTCGGATTGATGCACATGGTTCAGTTGTGGGGCGGTTGGGGGCAGATCGCGCTGCTGATCTTTGTCGGAGTCATGTTGACGTGGGTGCGCGCCCGCACCGGCACCGTGGCGGCCAGTTATTTTGTCCACCTCGGATACAATGGACTGCAATTGCTCGGATATTTGGTCTACATCGTCAGCGGAACGCGGCGCTAAAAGTAGCACAGGCTTCAACCTGTCTTCTTTTGAATTCTGTTGGGGTACCAAGAATAAAACCGAAACAGGAACGATTCAATCTAAGCATTGCTTGTCATCTACGAAATTCAAAAGAAGACAGGCTGAAGCCTGTCCTACGGGGAACCCTCCACCATCATGAACGTCGCACAGCCCATTGAATGGACCAGCAAAGGTGTGGTCATGATCGACCAGCGCCGCTTGCCGGGAGAAGTCATTCGCCACACCTACACCGACTATCGCGAAGTCGCGGCGGCGATCAAGGACATGATCATTCGAGGCGCTCCGGCAATCGGCGTTGCTGCGGCGATGGGCGTCGCACTCGGCGTCGAGCGTTCGAATGCACGCATGGTGGATGAGCTTCGTGCTGAATTCCCCGCGATCTGCCAGACCATTGCACAAACTCGGCCCACGGCCGTCGACTTGTTCTGGGCCATCGCGCGAATGAAGAAGCGGTTCGAACAACTCACGGCGGCGAACGCGCCGCTCGATGCCGTGCGTCACGCGATGGTGGAAGAGGCTCGCGCCGTTCATGCCGAAAAGCGAGCGACGGACGAAGCCATGGGCCGCTTCGGCGCGGAGTTGATGCCCGCCGAGGGCAAGGTGATGACACAGTGCAACGCCGGAGCGCTTGCGACGGCTGGAATCGGCAGCGCGCTGGGAGTAATTCGCGTGGCGATTGAGCAAGGGCACAAGCTGCATGTGCTGGTGCCGGAGACGCGGCCCTACCTTCAGGGTGCGCGGCTGACGGCCTGGGAATTGCACGAAGGCGGCGTGCCGCTCACTCTGATCACCGACAATATGGTGGGACATTTTATGAAGACCAAAACCGTTGGCGCGGTTGTCGTGGGAGCAGACCGCATCGCGGCCAATGGCGACACGGCAAATAAAATCGGCACGTATCAAATCGCCGTGCTCGCGCACGAACATGGCGTGCCGTTTTACGTGGCCGCCCCGGTTTCCACTTTCGATCTTACAATTTCGTCGGGTGAACAGATTCCCATCGAGGAGCGCGCCGCAGAGGAGGTCACACATTTTCGCGGGACGCGCGTCGCTCCGGACGTTGCCGTTGCAAACCCTTCCTTCGACGTTACGCCCGCGCGCCTGATCACGGCGATCGTCTGCGAACGCGGCGTAGCGCGCGCGCCGTATGTGGAATCACTGCGCCGGCTGGCGGAATCCGCCGCGGTGGCGACCCCTGGATCGGCTCGGTAAAGCAGGACAGGCTTCAGCCTGTGGGGTTCCGATTCTCTCGCAGCACTCAGAAATCAAAAGCAAACAGGCTGAAGCTTGTGTCACTAAAACCTACCCTGCAAGGAACGCGTACTGTTCTTTCGTAAGTGGCACAACGGAAAGTCTACCCTGCTTAACCAGCGGCGAATCCTTGAATAATTTGTGCGCCTTGATTTCCGCCAGTGCGACCGGCTTGGCAATCGCTTTTCCCGCCTTGATTTTTACCCGAGGATTTTTCGGATCGGAAGCGTCCACGGATACGACCGTCGCGGTTCCGACAGCGCTCTTGCGGTCGCCTGTCTCATAAATAATCAGCCGCGCGCCGGGAACCATCTCGCGCAGGTTTTTCACCGCGCCCGGATTCGATACGCCATCCCACACGGTGGCGTTGTCTCTCTGAAGATCGGCGAACGAGTATTCGGAAGGTTCGGTCTTGAGCAGGTAGTGGAGAGACACGGGATTTCTCCTTCGCTTCATTAAGGATAGAGTCGCCACTTACTCTAAGCCGGAGAGGGAGAGCAAGCAATATGGATGCGTGTCAATCCGTCCGTATCTCCGTTCTTAACTCTGGCGAGAAGAAAAATTAAGAGGGTGCGGGTTTTGTACTGGTAAAATTCCACGAACGAATGCGCCGAGAAATGAAACTGACTCGATCGATGGAAATCCAGGATGTAGTGTCGGAAAATCCGCACCCTTGAACACCGCAAGCGTGCGGCACCCTCGTTGGTAAGGCGCCGGCGCAATCATCGACAAACCTTTTTCATTGGCGTTTGCCGCGCGAAACGATATATTCTCCCGCAGCCCGAAGCATCGCACATTGAACCGATGAAAACGATTTGAGGAGAACCCGATGAAACGTCTTGCGCTTGCGTTTATATTTTTCCTGT
>Ga0265316_10002770_pt1 | contig 17965 bp, 10 predicted proteins | sample 4522metaG_FD_202092 | JGI IMG/M metagenome (GOLD analysis project Ga0265316, IMG submission 202092) | Rhizosphere microbial communities from Carex aquatilis grown in University of Washington, Seatle, WA, United States - 4-5-22 metaG | ecosystem: Host-associated > Plants > Roots > Rhizosphere >... | reverse complement strand
GCAAAGAGAAGGCGGCAGCTATCGCACCGACAAAGGCTTCGACAAAGTGCAACGAACCTGTTCGTACACCAGGGTCCCGCAACGTCCGTTCTACGTCAACGTCGGACTGGCTTCCGCAGAATACCTCACTGCGTGGTGGATCGAGGTCGTGGCGGCTTCTGTCCTGGTCGCGCTCTTCATCCTCGCCACCATTGTATCCGTGTGGCTGTCGGCGCGCGCTTGGATGCGCAGGAATGATCTGGTGGCCCGGGCTGAGCGGGCGAACCGTGCGAAGAGTGCATTCTTGGCCAACATGAGTCACGAGATCCGAACCCCCATGAACGGCGTGATCGGGATGACCAGTCTCCTGCTGGACAGCAATCTCACCCCCGAACAAAGCAGCTACGCCAAGACCGTTCGCAGCAGTGCGGAATCTCTGCTGGCCTTGCTCAATGACATTCTCGATCTTTCCAAGATCGAGGCGGGCAAGCTGACGCTCGACTACGTCCCCTTCGGCCTCCGGCCACTCGTCAAAGATCTGGTGGCCCCGATGGCTTTGCGGGCCCAGGAGAAACACGTCGTCCTGACTTGCGCAATAGCGCCCGAGGTCCCCTCCCTGTTGCAGGGCGATTCGCGCCGCCTGCGCCAGGTGCTGATCAACCTGATCGGCAACGCGGTCAAATTCACCAGCCAGGGCGAAGTGGCGGTGCGGGTCGACGTGGAGAAAGAGACCGCGCAAGAAGTTGTGCTGCGTTTCTCAGTGCGCGACACGGGTATCGGGATCGCTGCAAACACGCTCGACAGCCTCTTCCAGAAATTCACCCAGGCAGATGCCTCGACCACCCGCAAGTATGGCGGCACCGGCCTCGGGCTGGCAATCTCGAAGCAACTTGCCGAGGTGATGGGCGGCCAGATCGGTGTGCAGAGCGAAGAGGGAAAGGGCTCCCTGTTCTGGTTCACCGCACGCCTGGGGCGGCATTCGCCAGCCGAGACAATTGACGGAGGGGAAAGCTCTCCACTGGCGCAGGCAATCAGGGCGGGTGATGGCAGAAAGGATCTAGGCTGGGAACACCGTCGCGTCTTGCTGGCCGAGGACAACCTGACCAACCAACAGGTCGCTCTGGGCATGCTGAACAGTTTGGGGATCCGCGCCGACGCGGTGGCCAACGGGCGTGAAGCCGTTGCAGCCCTGCAAAGCACGGCCTACGACCTGGTGCTGATGGACATGCAAATGCCGGAAATGGACGGCTTCGGAGCAACCCGCGCAATTCGTGCCGGCGAAGCGGGGACCCTCAATTGCGAGATCCCGATCATTGCCATGACGGCCCACGCGATGGTGGGCGATCGGGAGAAATGCCTCAAGGCCGGAATGGATGACTACATTGCGAAACCAGTCATGCTGGCTGACCTCTCGACACTGCTGGCAAAGTGGCTGGCCAAGCCGGACGCTGCCCGTGCACAGCCACGCCCCACCGAAGTCCGCGAGGAGATTGTGAGTCCCGCATTCGACGAATCGACCCTGCTCAACAGCACAGCAGGCGATCGCGACCTCGCGCGAAGCATCGCTCTCACCTTCCTGGCGGACATGCCCAACCAGTTCAAGGCACTGCGAAGCCATTGGGAGGCGGGGGACACGAAGGGCGTCGAATACCGGGCACACACCATCAAGGGTGCGGCCGCCGCCGTGGGTGGCAAGGGCATGGCGCAATTGGCACTGGCACTGGAGAAGGCTGGCAGGGTCGGTAACCTCGAACCTGCCAGAACCAGCTTCGATGGCCTGCTAGACGAGTTCGAGCGGCAGAAGAAGGCCATGGAAGATTCCTTGCTGCTCAACTCCACCGCGGATTGACCACCCAGCCGTTGCGAAATCGCCTTCAGCTCTGAAGCGGGGCGATGACGGCCCCCACGTTGATCCCCACTGCCTGCCCGAAGCTTTTCCATCCGGTCTGCGCTTGCGACGGGGCTGACTACAAACTGGCCCTGGCGCAACGGACGCCGACATTGCCGCGGATGTCCGGCGGGATGGCGGCCCCGCGGAAGGCCGACCGGATGTCCAAGGCGCCGCCGCCCAATCCGCCCCTGGCCACCTGATTGCCGCCGACTGTAAGGTCGGCACAATTGTTACAGGGACTGGGGAATGGACTTGCATACCGGTCGAGTGTCCACTCCCACAGATTCCCGGCCAAGTCGGTCTGCCCCCACTTCCCGTCACCCTTTGGAGACCTTGAGCCGACGTTCTGTAGGCTGCAATAGCCGGCAGCGCAGTAGACCGCGTAGCTGTCGTCGATTGCCGTGGATGATGGCGGGTTCGACCAGGGATAGTGGCGATGCTCGCTCCCCCCGGAGGCTGCGTAGTTCCACTCGGCCTCGGTCGGCAGCCGTCCCCCGTCCCACGCGCAGAATGCGAACGCCGTGTACCAGTCCAGGCAATTTTGCGGCATGGTCTCGTTGCTCCCTGCCGTGTCGGTCCAGGTCTGATAGGCGATGGCGGGGCACCTCATGGCAGCCTTCAGGCCAGCAGTATCCCTGGGCAAAGTCGCATTCCAGCGCGAATCCCAGCCTGAACCGGCGATCCACGGATGCGCGCCGGCACCGGCGCTGGGCGGGCTCGCCCGCGTGCCCATGCCTGCGTCCACGAATGTGCGGAATCGGCCCACTGTGACCTCGAACTTGTCGAAGTAGAAGCCATTCACGGTCGCCGGGTAGTTCGTATCCGTGAAATCCACAGCATCGTAGCCGCGATAGAATGTTCCTCCGGGCACAGGCAGGGTGGTACAGCAGCTCTCGTTGAGCGGCCCGCAGGTCGCGTCCAGGCCGACGCAGCTCGGTAGTGTCCGAGCATAGGTCGCAGCGTCGCCACTGCTACGGGTACCGCCGCTGCCGCTGCTGTGGCCACCACTTGCCGTGGTTCCGCCGGTTGTCGTCGTTCCGCCCGCACTGATCGGGCCATCGGTCGCGGTGGTTCCGCCGGTTGTCGCCGTTCCGCCGGCCGTGGTCGGGCCATCAGGGGAACCGGTCGTTGCTACAACGGAACCGGTCGTGCCTGCTGCGCTGGCGTCGTTCGTCGCGCCCCCCTGTCGTTGGCCGGTCGGCTTCCGCGACAGGGCGAGCCCCGCCAACCACAGCGCTACGATGATGGCTGGCCATCGCCACTTGCGGATCATGCCTGCAAGACTATCAGCAAAGTGGCCCTGGGGAGTGCTCAGCCGAATCTTGCCGATGCCACCTTGCGCCGCTGGCCCGACCGTCGATCGGGATGCTGCGGCGGAAGTATTCGCTATGCAGAACCCGTGTTCTCGATAAGAATCCATTCCGCGAGACAGCTTCACCCTCCTCGCGATGGGCCCCCCCAAGGTTCGCTTCACCCTTCACGCGACAAATCCCAGCAACATTTCGCGCAGGCCGCATGGACCCCGCCGAGCGATACACCATCGTCAAAAAGATCGCCGATGGCGGCATGGCCGAGGTCTTCCTGGCCACGCAATCCGGTGCCCAGGGCTTCCGGCGCAACGTCATCGTGAAGCGCATTCTCCCGGCGCTGTCCGCGGATCCCCAGCTGCGCAACATGCTGGTGGACGAGGCGCATATCGCGATGAGCCTGAACCACGGCAACATCGTGCAAATCCTGGACCTCGGCGAGTCGGGCGGCCGCACCTTTCTGGTGCTGGAAGTGGTGGACGGATGGGATCTGGCGACCATCCTCGCGCGGGCCGAGGCGGTGGCGCTCACCTTCCCCACCGCGCTCGCGCTCTACATCACCGCCGAGATCTGCCGGGCCTTGGCCTACGCCCACAGCAAGACCCGCGATGGCAAGCCGCTCGGTATCGTTCATCGCGACGTGAGTCCCGAGAATGTTCTGGTCAGTGAACAGGGGGGAATCAAGCTGGCGGATTTCGGGATCGCCAAGGCCATGGACAGGCGCGAGCGGACCCAAACCGGCGTCATCAAGGGCAAGCTCGATTTCATGTCTCCCGAACAGGCTTCCGGTGAGACGCTGGATGCCCGCTCCGACCTCTTTTCCACCGGCTCCCTGCTCTACCTCATGGCAACCGGACAGCGCCCTTTCCAGGACCAGACTGACCTCGATGTTCTGCTTCGCGTGCGCAAGGCGGATTTCGTCGCGCCAGAAAAGGCCTATCCACACATACATCCCGGGATTGCTCGCATCATCAAGAGCGCGATGAAGAAGCAGCCGGCGCGCCGCTACGCCAGCGCCAACGCGATGATGATGGAGATCGAGACCTTGCTGCGCAGGGAGTTCGAATCCGCAGGACAAAGCGAATTTGAACGCTGGCTGCACGAGCTGGCAGCCCGCGATGGCATGCCCACAATCGTGCGTCGGCAGGGGCTTGCGCCGGATCCGTCAGCCGATTCCTTGTCTGAGGGCACAGTCGTTGCGTTGTGCGCGCCCACGACTATCGACTTGGCATTGCAGCCGACACAACTGCGGGAGGACCTGCTGCTGCCCAAAGAGCCGGCGAGGGACCGGGCGCCGGAGCCTGCGCCGGGTGCGACCTCGCGCCGTCCCGGCAGGATTCTGCGCAGGATGGCGGCCTACCCGATTGTGTTTGCGCTGTCGTTGGCGGCAGCGGCCATTGCGTTTCACCTGCTCGTGCCCACGGCCGCACGTAGGGCCACGCCGGGAAGCAAGACGGGCACGCGGCTTGGCAAGAGCGCGGTGCCTGCATCTCCGGTCCAGGACGATCTACCCACCTGGCCCTTGCCCGCGGCGGATCCGCACGCAGGCGCCCGAAGCGCAGACAGAACCAATTCGCCCATGGTGCTCGTCCGCTTTGTGACCCGCCCCAAGGGCGCCCGGGTGAAGAGTGGATCCCGTGCGCTCGGCTCCACGCCCGTACAACGATCCTTTCCTGCCGGCGTGCGGGCGGAATTCTGTTTCAGCAAACCCGGCTACCTCCCGGTCAAGCGCATGTTCACCGTGGGGACCGGCGACACCACCATCGCGGTGGATCTCGACAAGAAGTCCAAGAAGAGAAGAAGCGCCAAACACCACAGCCACTGAAGAAATGTGCCAACGATCGCGGCCTTGCTACTGTGCCGTCACCACCATGGTCGGCATCGGCCAGCAAAGCGCGGTCGAGGCCGGCGCGCTGGCCGTCACGCTCGCCGAGCCGGTCTGGCCGGCGAGACCAGTGTTGATGATGTAGTCAATCACGCCCACGGCTCCGCTTGATCCGATCTGGCTGATGTAGCTCGTGATCGGGCTGGTTCCCGGCGGCAGGGGAAAATTGCCGAGCGAGATCTGCGCATCGCTCGTGTTGGTCAGGGTCAAGGTGATGGTCTCGCCGACGTCACCCCAGTTCTGCATGAGAAATTTCTGCGCGGTGAAAATCTTGGGCAGCCTGGGGCTGGCCGAGGTCACCGCCGCCGGCAATTTGACGAACAGGCCAGAGGCGAGCTCCGTAACCGGTATTGTGAAAGTGTTGCTGGTTCCGACCGTCACAGTGAGTGTGTTCGAGTACTCATTGCCGCTGCTCGGGGCGATGACGGTTGCGGCTGTGGGAATGGGCGCTGGCGTGACAGTGAACGTCGCGGTAGAATTTGCTGCGACCGAGCCTGAGTCGGCGCTGAGCGTGAAGTTCGTGTTGTTGATGGGGTTGGCCGGGATGGATGCGGTCCAATCCAGCGGCGCGCCGCTTGCGTTCTTGATCGTCACCGTGTTGCTTACCCCGGCGGGCGCACTGGCGCCGCAAGGGATGGCCCTGAACACGATCGATGTCGGGGTGACCGTGATCGGCTGGGCAAAGGTCGCGGTTCCCTTCATTGTGGCCTTGGCAACCGGCTGCGCGGTTGTGCACAAGGGCGTCTGGCTCACAGTGAAGTTGGCCATACCCCCGGAATAGGACGTATTCGTCGTCACTGCGGGTGGATTGAAGTAGGCCGAAAAGGAAGTGGCGCCATCGGGCAAAGCGCTGAATCCCGGCAGCGTGGCAGTGTCGAAAGACCAGGTCCCGGCCGGTGCGTTGCCACTGGAGGTGACGGAGAAGGTGACCGTGGCTGGGGCGTTGCCGGCGTTGCTGATGCCCATCGGGATCGAAGCCTGGCCTCCGCCGGCCGTGTTGGGGAATTTGAAGGCGACGGTCGATCCAGTCGGCGGCGGGGCGAAGTTCTGCAAGACCGCACCGTAGGGCGACTGCACGATGGCGAAGGCGTGGGGCGAGTCACCAATGGCATCTGTGGTCACAGTAAGCGTGTCATTGAAGCTGCTCGCCGGGGTCTGGAAGTTCCAATTGGACGGCACCTGAGTCGAAATCAGCGTCAACAGTATGCTCTTCCCCGGATTCACCACACCAGCCCCGTCGCCGTTGTTGCCGATGGAAACGGTGTAGGGCGAGTTCGCGGCTTGGCCGAAGGTGGCAGCGGTGACGGTGTAGCCAGTCGTCCCGCTGTTGCCAAACGTGATGGTCTGCTGGCCAGCGCTGGTGCCACAGTAGGTGAATCCCTGCGCCGGCGCATTGAAGACAGTTCCGTTCTGGCTCATGCCAGGTCCGGTAAAGAAGACCTGTGCGGACGGATTGGTGGTGACCGCTGCCACTGTACCATTGCCGGCCAGCTGCAGCAGCCCGGGCAAAGCCGAACAAACCACGGCATTGGATGCGACCGACACGGCCAGCGTGCCGGTGGCTGGCAATGCGTCGGCGGGCACGCCGCCCGGCGCGAACCCGATATTCACCGTCTTCGTCCCGGCCGTGACGCCATTCAACTGCGCGTGTGTGCCGGCGTTCACGGTGAAGCTAGCGCCGGGCTGGCCGGTAAGCTTGCTGGCGGTCAACCCGACGTCGATCGAGGCATTGCCGGAGTTGGTCACCTGGATGGTCGCCGACGCGGACGATCCGACTTTCACATTGCCGAAATCATATGTAGACGTCGGTTGCAACGCGAGAATGGCACCCCTCGCTGTCTGGTTGAGAGTGATCCTGTGAACCAAGTCAGTGGGGATTGTCGTGGTGATGCTGAGCACATCTCCATAGGCGTTTGCGGTCGTGTTGGCAGGAAACGGGATTGCACTCGGTGTGACGGTGATGGTCGCGCTCGCGCCCGGCGTGCCGCTGGCCGCGAGACTGCCCGAGGCAGGTGCGAAACTGAACGGGCTTGGCGAATGGCCGAGAGCAGCGGTCCAGTTGAACGGCTGATTGCCGGTGTTGGACAGGGTCAAACTCAGCGCTCCGGCCGGAGCAGGCGTGGCGCTGCAGGCGACGAAGCCGCTGTCGCCGAAATTGAGGGCGCTCGGATTGACACTGAGTGCGCCGATCTGGCTGGGGCCGGTATCGGCGGCGGCATCCGGGGCGGCCGCATCTGGGGTCGCAATGCCTGTTCCGGTGTCAGTCGCAGTCCTGGTCGGCGTGTGGGTTGCTGGCGCGGTTACTGTCGCCGTGGCTGTTCCCGTTGCTGCGGGTGTTGTCGTCGCCATCCCGGTTCGTGTCGTGGTCGCGGCCGCAGTGGTCGTGGCCGTTCCGGTCACTGTGGGTGTTCCTGTTCGCGTGGCGGTCGCCACAACCGTTGGTATCGCCGTGGCTGCTCCGGTTGCCGTGGGTGTCCACGTCGCGGTCGTGACTGACGTTCCGGTCGGCGCGGCAGTTGCTGTTGCAGCTGGTGTCGTGGTGGCCGTTCCCGTAGGTGTCGCAGTGACGGTCAGCACAGGGGATGTGGTTGCGGTGCTCGTCCGGGTCGGGGTCACGGTTCCCGTCCGGGTGGCGGTGCCCGCGTCGCTCGAGCTGACGGTGGCAGTGCCCGTGACCATCCCAGTCGCCCCTTTCGTCACGAGCCCGGTCAGCGACCCTGTTCCCACCGCACTCGTGAGCAGGTCCGGCGACCCATCACCGGCGCTCGCGCCAGCCTCACCCCGGCTGCCATCGGTCGGGACAGGAAATCCGCTGGTGCTTACGTTACAGCCAGCCCCAAACGCAATCGCTGTTGCACACAGCAACGACAGACGCGGCTGCAACGTCGAATGAGAAGATCGAGACGTTGTCATGAGCTGCCTGCGGATTGGGAACCCCTCCGGGACCATTGCAAAGGAAGGTCCCTCACACTCCCATCGGCAATATCAGATGGAGAATTAAGGAAGCCCTATCACGCACCCGGGAGTCGCAAACACGCGTCAGAATTCAGAGATCCCTGCGCAGGCACAGGATCAGTCGGGATTCAGAATGACTCCATTCTTCTCGCACATGGCGCGCACCAACTTTCGCCTCGCCGGATCGAGGTGGGCCGCAGCCCGCTGGGCGTCTTCGGCATTGTGCAGAATGCACGAACACGCCGCGATGATTTGGTAGGCCCGCGGCTGTTCGGGATCGATCGCGAGCGCCGATTGCGCGCTGTCGATGGCCACCCCGTAATGGTGTCTGAGCCAGGCTTGCTGGGCTTCGTACAGCAGCGCCTCGGGATCCCCAGCCGGACGGGTCGGAGGTGCCGGGGCGGGGGCCGGCGGCGCCAGCTCAGCGGGAGAGGGCGCACGCGGCGCCGGCTCGGGTGGGGGCAGGCCGGGGGTCGGCGAACCAAAGGACGGAGGCGCAGCTTGCCCACGCCGGGCAATTGCCTCGGCCGTGCGACGAGGCCCGCCAGGCGCCTTGCCCGGGCTGGGTGGTGGCGGATTTGATGCCGGCTGGGCAGGTTCCGCTGGCGGGACGGGCAGCGGCGCGGCTGGATTGGCCGCAGGTTTGGGTGGAGCAGGCGCAGGCTCCGGCGTCGGGGCAGTGGCCGTCGCGACCGGCGCCTCATGCGACACGGTGGGCGTCCGGCCGCTGCTGATGATCCACCAAGCGGCGCCCGCGCCGATCAGGATCCCGATCGCGGTTCCGACCAACCAGCGCCGCACCCGTTGCGCGCGGAGACTGCGCATGCTCATCGTACTTCGGAAGCCACCTCTGGTCGGGGAATCGAGGCGCAGCGGCTCCTCGTAGCCTGCCAACTCGTCATCGCCCGCAGCCCGGCCCCTGCCGGTCGGCCCATCTTCACGCGATGTCACTGGGTCTTGGCGCGCTGTCGGAATCGCGTCCGAAAGGTCGAGACCAGACTCGCGAATTCCGGGGAGACGTGCGGCATCTCGCAGAAAAGCCCGCTCGCCCACACAGTCGCGAAGAGCGTCGACAAAGTCGTCTGTGCTGGCAAATCGCTCTGCGGGTTTTTTGGCCAGACATCTCAGCACCGCGGAGTCGGTGTTTGCGTCGATGCCAGCGTCTGGCGCGCGCGTGCTGGGCGGAATGACCCTGCCCGCCACATGGCCGTTCAGGATCTCCAGCATCGACTTGCCCGCGAAGGGAACCGCGCCGGTGATCATCTCATAGAACACGGCACCGAGGGCGTAGATGTCGCTGCGAGCGTCGACCGAATTCTCCTGGGCCTGCTCGGGAGAGAGGTAGTACGGCGTACCACAGATCATGCCGGCTCTTGTGGCCGCGCTCGGCCCCAAATCGAGGAACTTGGCCACGCCGAAGTCGAGCAGCTTGACCGCATCGTAGTTCCCCTCGGGTGCAACCTCGAAGCGAATACCGGCCTCATCAGCGCGGCGACGAACCACGCGGCGGCGTCCCTCGCGGCTGACCAGGAAGATGTTCGCCGGTTTGAGGTCGCGGTGAACGATGCCGAGCTCGTGGGCGGCGCCGAGGCCGCGCGCCACCTGTGTGACGATGTTGACCGCATCGAACACGGAAAGCCGACGAACCCGGGACAGGCGATCCTCCAGGTTTTCTCCCTCGAGATACTCCATCACCAGGAAGACCAGCCCGTCAGACGTGGTGCCGATGTCGGTCACGTCGATGATGTTGGGGTGACGGATGCGGCTGGCGGCCTTGGCCTCCAGGATGAACTGTTCGACGGCTCCCGTCTGGCTGGCAAAGCGATCGTGCAAGACTTTGATGGCCACCGGCTTTTCGAGCACCACGTGCTGGGCCCGGTACACCACGCCCATTCCACCCTCGCCGATCACGCCCTGGATCTCATGGTCCTTGACCAGCATGCCGACGCGGGCCATGACCTCGGGCGCGAACAGGGGCGTGCGGTCCTTGGGGCAACGATCCAGCGTTCCAGAGAAGCTGCCGCCGCAGCGGGGACAAGTGCGCGTGGTGCCCATGACTAAATGACCGGTCGCGATTCGAGGAATCGGGCAGCTGAAATCGGGCTGATTTGCAGCTCTTTTCGCAGCCTGGATCCTACATGGCTACGCAAAGCGGCGGTCGTGCAACAATCCCATGAGAGCTTGAGTTCACCCTCTCCCTTCGGGAGAGGGTTGGGGTGAGGGTGCTGCATGGGACGTGATTCGTGCCACAGATTTGGCTCAAACGATTGTCGTCGCTTCAGCGTCCGGCCTGAAGAACCCTTCACCCTCACCCCGGCCCTCTCCCAGAGGGAGAGGGAGATGAAGGTGCTCTTCCTCGAATCACGACCGGCCATTTAGCGCCTCGTCGCCCCGGGAAAAATCGCGGAGCGTTTCCAGACGCCATTCCGCCAGGCCGGCTTTGCCGGGTTGCTGCGATCGTCGGGGACGTGTCGCTTGGGGGCTATCCAGACCACAAGGTGCAGTTTACCTCATCGTTTCTCCGCCGCGGTTGGATTGATGCATCCACTCGGTTTTCCGCGCCGTGCTTGCCAGCCGCAACCTGGTCGCGGTCGCAGCCCCACTCATCCTACATCGATCGACATCAGCGACGCGATCTTCGCGGCCAGCACAGATGGATCCTCAGGCGCGACCAGGGTCAGTCGCTCGTGGTCGCCAAGCTCGGGCAGACCGCCCTCTGCCGAGGCGATCACCGACAATCCTGCGGCCAGGGCCTCTCGCACCACAACCGGCGCGCCTTCACTACGACCGTTGGGCAGTGAACGGCAGGGATGAACAAAGAGATCGGCGGCGGCCATCCAATCCGCCAGGATTGCTGGGCTGAGCAATCCTGTGAGGCGCAGATCCACCGCGCACGCGGCCGCCAGTCTTCGTAGCCTGAACTCCTGCGGACCAGTCCCCGCAATCACCAACGCGGGCCGCGCCCCCGCAGGCAGACGCCCTAGGGCAAGCACCAAGACGTCGAAGCCCTTGATGGGAACCAGCCGACCGGCTGCGAGCACGGTGAACCTTTGCAGCCCGAGACGCTCGCGCAGGCTTTGGCGCTCACCAGGGGACCGGGGCCGAAACAGCAACGAATCGTAGGGGGCCGGCTCGATTGATGTCATGGCCCCGAGCGTTTCCGGGGCATCGCCACACACACGCGCGAAGCGTTCGCGCAAATCCCCACTGACGAAGACCAATTCACCACCGCCCCGACAGAGGAAACGCGCCAGGCTCGCGCCGCCCGGAATACGCGCGAGCAAGGCCACGTCGCCACCATGGGCGTGGGCGCGATGCGGGAGGCGTGGCGCCGCCAGGCGGGCCACCACGGCCGAGGGTATGAGCCAGTGGCTTTCCACCGCGCTCCACCGGGCTGCCCGCTGCGCGACCAGCGCCGTCATGCGCGCGGTGAAATGGGCAGCCTCCAGCCAGGCTCGCGCGCGTTGCGTGCCGCTTTCCAGCGCCTCGGGTGCGCCGCCGGCGTAGAAGATCTCCGCCGCGCCCGCCGCCGGAATCCGAAACACACGCAGGTTCTCCTCGCTGCCCGCGCTGCCCGCACCGGCGGCGATCACCTCCACCGCCTGTCCCGCGGCCGCCAGCGCCCGCACGCGCGTCCGCACAAACGAACCCGCATGGTCGTCTGGACCACGCGGATACGAAGTGCACAACACGCCGATCACGTCGGAGGCAATTCGGCCAGGGTCTGCGATCGCCAAACCCGTCGCACGAGGCCGCGCCCCACCCGCGCGCAGAACGCGCGCATGAGCAGGAGGCTGAGCGGTCCCAGCACACGCGAGGGACGGATGCCCGAACGCCAGGTGGGTCCGTACACCGGCCGCACCGGCACGTCCACCGCTCGGGCGCCCGCCGCCGCCAGTCGGACCAGCAGATCATTGGGATAGCCATAGCGGGGAAACATCGGCCCCGCGACAATGGCATCGAGGGCTCGTCGGTTGGCCGCTGTGTATCCGCACTGCGAATCGAACAGATGATGGTAGCCCGAGGCCAGCCGGGTCAGGTGCGAGAGCACGAAGTTGCCCACCAGTCGGTGCAAGGGCATCACCCGACACACGCCTGGCCAGGCAAATCGATTGCCCTTGGCGTAGTCAGCCCGGCCGGAAACCACCGCGCCCACCAGCGACGCCAGGTCCGCGGGATCCATCTGCGAGTCCCCGGCCATCACTGCGGTCACGTCCGCGCCGAGCGCACGCGCCCGCGCATAGCCGGTGGCGATAGCCGCGCCCACGCCACAATTTTCCGCGTGGCTGTGCACCTCCAGGCCGCGCCGCTGGCTGCGCCGGGCGATGCGCGCAGTCCCGTCGATGCTCGCGTCGTCAATGACGATCACGTGGTCCACGAACCCCGGAATGGAACGAACCGTGCGCGCGATCTTCGCGGCCTCATTGAAGGCGGGCACTACCACGGCGATCCGATGGCCAGAAAACATGTCAGGGATACAAGCGGCCGGGCACGAAGGCGTCAGAACGGGTTTTCAGCGCGGCCCGTGGTTCGGTCCCTACCAGCCTTGTCGAACGGGTCGACTTCCTTTTCAGGCTGGCGATTCTTGCGGTGACTGGGCCTGGTTACGGTCCCGATCTTGGCTGGTTTGCTGGTGACGGCGGGCTTGATCTCGGTGGCCGGCGGAGCCGGAAGCGGATCGAGCACGACCAAACCGGACCAGTCTGGCCGCACTTCGTGGGTCAACTCACGATACCCCGGCAACCGGAATACCAGGAAGATCGACTTGTCCGCGCGATACTCGAACTTCTTGCGAAACGGAGTCTTGCCCAGCGGTTCGTTCTCGCCCGCAACAAAAACCTCTGCCTCGGATGGATTGGATTGGATCGCCAGATCGACAATCTCGGGCTTGGACTCAGAAGGAACGACGGCGATGGTCGGTACCGACACTGGAATCTGAGATCGCGTCCGACGCGATCCGGCCCAGAACGCAGTCCCGACCAGCAAAGCCACGCCGACCGCCGCCCAGGTGGTCTTGCGCGCCAGCAATGGCTTGCGCCGCAGATCGATCTCAGGCAAGGGAGGCGGCAGCACTGGCGTCATCCCCTCCCTGCGCGGGGGCAGGGATCCCGTCGGTGCTGCCGGCACAGGCGGCACCGTGGCCGACATCACACGAGCCGGGCCGGTGTGCGATCCTGCGGCAGCCCGTCGCGGCCCGCTGGTCACGGAACGTGACGGACTCACCGAACCGGTGGCTGAACCAGTGGCTGGCAGACTGCGCTGGCTGCCGGTCATGCGAGCATCGCCGCCAGCGTCGGTGGGAAACAGGCTGCCCATGAGCTGGGCCAGCTGGGTTGGCTGAAAACGCGCGGCGTGGACGATGTCGTCAAGGGCATCGGCCATCTCAGGGGCGGACTGATAGCGATCGAGCGGATTCTTGGACAGCGCCTTGAGAACAATATCGTCCATCTCCGGCGGACACAGCGGGTTGTGCAGCGAGGGCGGCGGCACATCGCACTGACGAACTCTTTCAATCGTCTGAAGATCGTTCTCGCCCTTGAACAGCCGGCGGCCGGTCAGGATCTCGTGCAGCACAATCCCGGTGGCAAAAATGTCGATGCGCCGATCGACATCGTTGCTCGTGGTCTGCTCAGGAGCCATGTAGGCGAACTTGCCCTTGAGCGTCCCGGTCTTGGTGCTTTCGTCCTTGTCCCCGCCGAGCGCCTTGGCAATGCCGAAGTCGAGAATCTTCACCGCCCCGTCGGTGGAGAGCATGACGTTGGAAGGCGAAATGTCCCGGTGGATCATCCCCAGCCGACTTCCATCGTCGGCAGTGAAGTCATGGGCGTAGGCCAAGGCCCGACACATCTCACGGCCGATATAGGCCACCAGCTCAGGACGCGGCGGACCGACCCGCGCCCATAGGGTACGCATGGTCTCGGCCAGGTCGCGGCCCCGCACGTACTCCATGGACATGAAGTACTCGTTGTCGACCGACCCCAGCTCGAACACCTGGACGATATTGGGATGGGTGAGGCGCGCCGCCAGCTTCGCCTCGTCGATGAACATCTTGGTGAAGAGAGGGTCATCCGACAGGTGGGGCAGGATCCGCTTGACGACAAAGATTCGCTCGAAGCCTTGCGGCCCCTGAACTCGCGCCTTGAACACATCGGCCATACCACCGCGCCCGATGCGCTCAAACAGCGTGTACTTGCCGAATGAAATCGGCTGAGGAAGAACGACCCCCACGTTGATTAGTACGATTGTACCCCAGAATGTGTTGACTCCGCCCCTTTGCACGCCTCGGCGCCCAAATTTCACCCCTTTTCTAACGTCGGCAGACTAGAAGGGATCTTGGAAAAAAATGCAAGCGTCACGATCTTTCGACCCGGGTGGCCGTAAGGCGCCGGCCGAGGCCGGAAACGGGCAGTCCGAAACGCCCCATGTCGTGGCTGTCGGCGGCCTTGACCCAAGTGGGGGCGCGGGACTGGTGCGAGATGTGCTTACTGGGAGGGTGCTGGGGGCTCGGGTCCTACTTGTAGGCACGGCCTGGACGCGACAAGATGAATCCGGCGTCAAAGGGGTCGAACCGCGGTGCCCGGACATGGTGCGGGCAGGCCTCGAAGAGGCCCTGGCAGGGTGCCCGGCCAACCGAACCGCGGTGAAGATAGGCATGGTGGCAACGCCGGGCATCGCTGCCGCCCTGCGGTCGGCCTTGGATGTCTGGCAGGGGCCAGTTGTCTTCGACCCGGTGCTGGGTGCGTCGGGAGGGGGCAGCCTCTTTGCCGGCACCCCTGCTGATCTCGGATCACTCTTGGGCAGGGCAGCACTTCTGACTCCCAACCTGGCAGAGACCGCCTGGCTCACAGGATGGGTTGTGGAGACTCTCGATCAGGCGCGCTATGCCGCCCGGGAACTGGTTGACCGAGGCTCGGCAGCCGTGTTGGTCAAGGGAGGCCACCTTGCCGGTCCACCGACCGACGTGCTTCATTCTGCGGCGGGCGAGCGGCTGTACCCGGGGACAAGGCTCCCCGGCCTGAGCCCACGCGGGACCGGATGTGCCCTGGCCACGGCCATTGCGGTTGGCCTGGCCGGGAACCAGTCGCTTGAAAAGGCGATCGACGCTGCCAAGACTTGGCTAGCCGGACGCATCCAGTCCGCGGTGGCGGTCGGCAACACGCGCCACCTGTAGCGTCTTGCCGCTACCGAACGGTGCTGCGTCCTTGCTCGACGATGGCTTTGGTCTTGCGGGCGATCATCAGCTCCTCGTTGGTGGGGACCACCCAGGCGCTGATGCGCGAATCCTCGCGTGTGATGACCTTCTCCTTGGCAGCCGAGCTGTTGCGATCCGGATCGATCTCGACCCCCATGAAACGCAGGGGGGCGAGCACGCGCGCGCGCATGGGGACATCGTTTTCCCCAATGCCACCGGTAAACACGATGGCATCACAGCCCGCCATGGCCGCCACATACGATCCGATGTACTTGACCAGGCGGTAGTCGAACATGTCGAGCGCAAGCTGCGCACGTGCATCGCCCTCTTTGGCTTTCGCGATGATCTGGCGCATGTCATTGCTGATGCCTGACACGCCTTTGACGCCACTCTTGCTGTTGAGCAGGGTGTTCATCTCCTGCGGGGAGAGCTTGTCCTTGTCCATGATGTAGAGGACGACCGCGGGGTCCATATCGCCGGTGCGCGTGCCCATGAGCAGACCTTCGAGCGGGGTCAGCCCCATCGATGTATCGAAGGATTGGCCGTTCTTCACGGCCGTGATGCTGGATCCGTTGCCCAGGTGACAGGTGATGATCTTGATCTTGGTGTAGTCCTTCTTCATCAGCTCGGCACAGCGACGAGCCACATACTCGTGCGAAGTGCCGTGGAAGCCGTACTTGCGCACGTGGTTGCGGTCGAGCTGGTCCTTGGGCAAACCATAGGTGTACACATGCGGCGGCATGGTCTGATGGAAGGCGGTGTCGAAAACCGCGACCTGGGGCAGCCCAGGGAAGATCTTCTCGCAGGCCGCGATGCCAGCCAGGTTGGGCGGGTTGTGCAGCGGGGCGATCCCGATGCACTCTTCGATGGCCCCACGCACTTCCGGAGTGACCAAGGCCGAGTTGGAGAACAGCTCACGGCCGTGCACCACTCGATGCCCGCAGGCGTCCACCTCGATCTTGTCCTTGAAAAGACCATGCTCGGCGTCGAGCAACATGTCCTTCATGGCCGCCACGGCCTGGGTGTGGTCCTTGGCGACCACATCGCCCACGATCTTGTCGGGCGAGCGGGTGTCGCGATAGCTGAACTTGGATTTTTCCCGCCCAATTTCCTCGACCACGCCTTCGGCCATCATGGTGGCGCCATCGTCCGCCGGGAGATCGTACAACTTGAACTTCAGCGACGAGCTGCCGCAATTGATGACCAGTACCTTCATGATTTGAACTCCAGGAATTACTGCTTCTGTGCGTATTGGGCGCGCACGACGTTGATGGCAATCACGTTGAACACATCGGCAGCTTTGCAGCCGCGCGAAAGGTCGGATGATGGCTTGGCCATGCCCTGCAGGATGGGGCCGATCGCCTCTGCCTTGCCCAGGCGTTCGACCAGCTTGTAGCCAATGTTGCCGGCATCGAGATCCGGGAAAATGAGGACGTTGGCCTTGCCAGCCACCGGCGATCCCTTGGCCTTGCGTTCGCCAATGGCGGGAATCAGCGCGGCGTCGCCCTGCAACTCGCCGTCGACGGTCAGGTCGGGGCGCTTTTGTTTCACGGCGGCGGTGGCCGCGGTCACCTTGTCGATGTCGGCGTGCTTGGCGCTGCCCTTGGTTGAGAACGACAGCATGGCCACGCGCGGGGTGTCGCCGGTCAGGCTGGCGTAGCTGTCGGCGGTGGCAATGGCGATGTCGGCCAGTTGGTTCACGTCGGGAGCGATGACCACAGCGCAATCGGCGAAGAAGACGATGCCGTCTTTGCCAAACGACTTGTCGGGCACCACCATGGCGAAGAAGCTGGACAGGGTCTTGAGGCCCGGTTGCATGCCAATGATCTGGATGCCGGCTCGGCAGACATCGCCCGTGGTGTAGAGCGCGCCACCCACGAAGCTGTCCACCACACCCTTGCGCACCATCATGGCGCCGTACCACAAGGGATCCTTCATCTGCGCGACCGCCTGATCCTGGGTGAGTCCCTTGGCCTTGCGCAGCTCGAAGTAGGTGCTGGCATAGTCGTCGAAATTCGGCGGCTTCGTCATGTCCACGATGTTGATCTTGTCGAGCGACAAAGACGCCGCCGCCGCGATTGCCCTGATTTTTTCGGGAGCGCCGAGCAGGGTGATTTCCGCGATGGCGTTCTTGGTGGCCAGCACGCCAGCCTCGATGATGCGCACGTCCTCGCCTTCTTGCAGGACGACCTTGCGGGGACTGGTTTTGGCCTTGGCGTGAATCTGTTCGATGAAGGTGGGCATGGTGAGAATCTCCTCGAGAACTTCAGCTTGCACCGATGGCGTCCGCCGACCCTAGAACCCGGATCGCGCCCGATCTGGGCATGATTTCCGGCCGGTCAATTCCGTCCTGAAATAGGGCGAGAGGGACGGTCAGCGTCGGCAAGCAATGGGGCGACACAACGCCGGCAGAGTAGACCCGTCGCCTTGCCTGATCAACAGGCTTCGACCGGATTCACCAAAGGATTTGCTACTACGCCGGGCGCTGCGTGGTTAGCGCGTCTGCGTCGGCCAGATCCTTCGCTCGCTCGGTGGCGCGTTTGGCAGCGATCAAGTCGTCGCGGCCGATGATGGGCACGGTGACATCGTCGATTTTCGTCGTGGTTCGTCGCGACCATGCATCGGCGAAATGGAGGCCGCGCATGCCCTTGACCAGATCGATGCGATCCGGGGGAACCCCGATCCACACCACCTCAAGCGGGGACGCAGCACTCAGATGCTCGACCGCGAGGGTAGGAGCGCCAAAGCTGGCCAGC
>Ga0265316_10002769_pt1 | contig 17969 bp, 17 predicted proteins | sample 4522metaG_FD_202092 | JGI IMG/M metagenome (GOLD analysis project Ga0265316, IMG submission 202092) | Rhizosphere microbial communities from Carex aquatilis grown in University of Washington, Seatle, WA, United States - 4-5-22 metaG | ecosystem: Host-associated > Plants > Roots > Rhizosphere >... | reverse complement strand
TCCAGAGCGCTGGCGTCGCGCAAGCGGCGTGAAACTCTGGACGGCGAAGCAGGAAGAAAAAACTAGATTTTATGGAAAATCATAGGTTTTTCAGAGCGGCGTGTAAAGCGCAGCAGCCTGGACAACGAGGCCAAGCAAAACCGGGAGCGGCGGGCCCGTCCCGGTCAAAATGGCGCGTTTAACGGCGCAGGCTCTGGGGGCTTAAGGGTTTCCGCCAGGCTGGCGGGCACGGCCTCACGCCGTGGCGCGGCGCTTGCCAAAACGCATGGCCGCGACGCCCGCGCCCAACAGCGCCAAGGTGGCAGGTTCGGGGGCCGGCGTGCCGCCGCCGCCGCCTGAGCCTGTGACTTCTATCAAGCTGGTCAACTTCATCGTATCCCCGAGGTCGTTGTCGGTGATGGTTGTTTGGTAGCCTGCGGCATTGGGGGCGGGGATTCCGGGTTTGGCGAGGAGGTTGAAATCCACATACCCTGGATTATACGTTTGATCCAAAAGATCGTGAGTGAAGTCAGCGCCGCCAGTGTTGTTGACCGCGATAATAAAAACAAAGTCAGTGAACGCCGTCACTGTGAAGTCGCCGTTTCCTGAGATGGCGCCGGCGACGGTGTAGGTGATTGTCGTGCCATCTGGCAAGACTGTGCGGGGAGGAGAATAATTAGGATTGGTAGGATCAAAATTCGGAGGAGCCGTTGTGTCGAGGTTGTACCCGTCCGGGAAGGTGATCGTGCCATGGCCTGTGGCCCCATTGCCAGATGACGTGCCGCTCCAGTCGAAAGCAAAGGTCTCAGCGGCGCCGGCACCCTGGCAACAAATGAGCAGCGCGGCCGCGGCTGGCAAAAGCAGCCGCTGGTTGGTAATATTCTTGTTTTTCATCGGTTTGCTACTCCAGGTTCAAATTGAAAATGCTTTTTTTTAGGCAACAGCGCAGCGGCTTGGTCTCCGGCTTCCGGCGTCGTCCCGAAGAGACGGGGAGTATATTTTTTTGACGCAGCGTCCATGTCGAATCCTTGTTTCAAGCATAGTACATGCCATGAATGAATAAACACTATTATTTCAATGGTTTAGAGTTTTTTGTCTGTTTACGCCGCCTAAAATTGTAAATAAAATTTTACACCGGGCTTTGGCTGTCTGGATTGGGCGTCATTCGCAATCCCCCATTCCCATTTTGCTCAAAAACGCACCCGCCCGGGGCGGATCCCCGGCATCACGGGTGGAAATTGAAATTAAAGTCGATAAGACAAAGGCTTATGCTGCGTTCTGCGACGATTCGCGGTATTCGCGAGTGTAAAATTTTCTGACATTTTCCAGTGGGTGTTTGTGTGGGGCGTTGGTGTTTTTGCACTTTGTTCCTAGGGCAATGATCGTTAAAGCCATTTATAATCAATGGTTTGAAAATTGAAGCGGAGTGTAAAAAATCCTGACACCATTGTAGGGCAATTTGCGATTTGCAATGGCGCGGCCAGCCGGGCGGCGACAACGCCCAGGCTAACGCCCGGCCAGCCTGTCGATGGCCGCCGCGTCGAACGCGTAAAGCCTGTTGTTGGCGCGGGACAAGGCACCCGCCTGTTGAAAGCCGGCCATGGCCTGGCAACGCGTTTCCGTCGCCGCCCCCGGCTTACTCGACTTCGATAGCCACCGTGCCGCGCAGATCCATTTCGCCAAAAAACCGGCTAAAGCTGGGTGCTTTGGCGCGTTTTTGGCCGCTCCCATCGGGGTTGGTTTCCAGCAGGAAAATATGCCTGATCTGTCCGATATGAGAGGCGTTGATTTTCAATGCGTCGATCATGGCCGGTTTCGATTTGGCGGCGATGATCAGGATCAGGATTTGTGCCTTGACTCCGTAATCGACTAGTCTGCCGCCCGCCGATTTGATGATCTGGGAAAGCTCGCCAAGGCTCCCGCCCGCGCTTTCCTGGCTTAGGTTTGGAATAGTGATTTCAACGACGAAGTACGTCATGGTGGTGGGCTCCATGTGCCATGTCAAGGGCCGATCCGGTGGCGCTAGGGGTTGTCCTGGGCGGCGGGCCGCTGCGCTAAGGGCGGGGCCGTATCGGGACAAGGCTAACAGAGGGGGCGGGGGGCTGACAGGGTAATATTACCCATTTACAGCCCGTCCACCCTTGAGTTATAGGCCTGAGCCTTTGCCTTTGCCGCCCCTCTGCGCTTATAGTCTGTAGTTTTGCCGAAAGCCGCAGACTGACCGCTCATGGACACCATTTCAATCCGTGGGGCTCGTACCCACAACCTCAAGAACGTCGATCTCGACCTGCCTAGGGACAAATTGATCGTCATCACCGGCTTGTCGGGCTCGGGCAAGTCTTCCCTGGCGTTCGACACCCTCTATGCCGAGGGCCAGAGGCGCTACGTGGAGTCGCTGTCGGCCTACGCCCGGCAGTTCCTGTCGGTGATGGAGAAGCCGGACGTGGACCATATCGAGGGGCTGTCGCCGGCTATTTCCATCGAGCAGAAGTCCACCTCGCACAATCCGCGCTCTACCGTCGGCACGATCACCGAGATTTACGATTATCTGCGCCTGCTGTTCGCCCGCGCCGGCACGCCGCGCTGCCCCACGCATGGGGCTTCGCTGGAGGCGCAGACGATTAGCCAGATGGTGGACGGCGTGCTGGCCCTGCCCGCCGATTCGCGCTGGATGCTGCTGGCCCCGGTGGTGAACGAGCGCAAGGGCAGCCATGCGCAGATGCTTGAGGATCTGCGCGGGCAGGGCTTCATCCGCGCCCGCATCGACGGCGAGGTCTACGAGCTGGACGAGCCGCCGAAGCTGGATTTGAAGAAGAAGCACACGGTGGAGGCGGTCATCGACCGCTTCAAGGTGCGCGGCGATTTGGCCTTGCGCCTGGCCGAGTCGTTCGAGACCGCCTTGCGCCTGGCCGACGGGCTGGCCCTGGTGGTGGCCATGGACGAGCCCAAGCAGGCGCTGGTGTTTTCCGACAAGTACGCCTGCCCGCATTGCGGCTATTCCTTGAGCGAGCTGGAGCCTAGGCTGTTTTCGTTCAACAACCCGAAAGGCGCTTGCCAGACCTGCGACGGGCTGGGCGTGAAGCAGTATTTCGATCCGCGCCTGGTCGTCCACAATCCGCAACTCAGCCTGGCCGACGGGGCGGTGCGCGGCTGGGACCGGCGCAACAGCTATTACTATCAGATCATCGCCTCGCTGGCCGAGCATTACGGCTTCGATCCGGAGACCCCTTTCGGGGAGTTGCCGCCGCGTTTGCAGGAGGTGGTTTTTTACGGCAGCGGGCGCGAGCCCGTCGCGTTCAAGCATCTGAACGCGCGTGGCGGCGTCGAGTTGCGCACGCATCCGTTCGAGGGCGTCATCCATAACATGGAACGGCGCTACCGGGAGACCGAGTCCAACCTGGTGCGCGAGGAATTGGTCAAGTTCATGGGGCAAAAGCCCTGTCCGGATTGCCAAGGCACCCGCTTGAACCCGGGGGCGCGGCACGTGTTTGTGGCCGAGCGCGCCTTGCCGGATTTGACTTCCCTGCCGATCCGGCGGGCGCTGGATTTTTTCGACCAGCTACAACTGCCGGGCCGGCGCGGCGAGGTGGCGGCGAAGGTGGTCAAGGAAATCCGCGAGCGCTTGCAGTTTTTGGTCAACGTAGGGCTGGACTATCTGACCCTGGACCGCAGCGCGGACACGCTGTCCGGCGGCGAGGCCCAGCGCATCCGCCTGGCCAGCCAGATCGGCGCGGGGCTGGTCGGGGTGATGTATGTGCTGGACGAGCCGTCCATCGGCCTGCACCAGCGCGACAACGAGCGGCTGTTGAAGACGCTGGTGCGCCTGCGCGATCTGGGCAACACGGTGATCGTGGTGGAGCATGACGAGGACGCCATCCTGAGTGCCGACCATGTGGTGGACATCGGCCCCGGCGCGGGCGTCCATGGCGGGCAGATCGTCGCGGAAGGGACGCCCGCGCAAATCCTCGCCCATGCCGATTCGCTGACCGGGCAATACCTGTCGGGCCGGCTGGAGATCGAAATCCCGGCCCGGCGCAATCCGGTCGACCCGAAAAAAATGCTGCGCCTGCGCAACGCCACCGGCAACAACCTTAAGGCTGTGGACGCGGCGTTTCCGGTGGGCCTGTTGACCTGCGTCACCGGCGTGTCGGGCTCGGGCAAGTCCACGCTGGTCAACGACACCCTGCACAAATATGCCGCCCGCGAATTGAACGGGGCCGCCGCGACGCCCGCGCCTTGCGGGCGGATCGACGGGCTGGAGCTGTTCGACAAGGTGGTGGACATCGACCAGAGCCCCATCGGGCGCACGCCGCGCTCCAACCCGGCGACGTACACCGGCCTGTTCACGCCGATCCGCGAGTTGTTCGCCGCCACGCCGGAGGCGCGTTCGCGCGGCTACACGCCGGGGCGGTTCAGTTTCAACGTCAAGGGCGGGCGCTGCGAGGCTTGCGCGGGCGACGGCGTCATCAAAGTGGAGATGCACTTCCTGCCGGACATCTTCGTCCATTGCGACCTCTGCAAGGGCAAGCGCTACAACCGGGAAACCCTGGAAATCCGCTACCGCGGCAAGACCATCCATGAAGTCTTGGCGATGACGGTCGAGGAGGCCTGCGCTTTTTTCTCGGCCATCCCCACCGTCCACCGCAAGCTGCAAACCCTGATGGAGGTGGGCCTGAGTTATATCACTTTGGGCCAGAACGCGGTGACGCTGTCCGGCGGCGAGGCCCAGCGCGTCAAGCTGGCCAAGGAGCTGTCCAAGCGCGACACCGGCAACACCCTGTATATCTTGGACGAGCCGACGACGGGGCTGCACTTCCACGACATCAAGCAGCTACTGTCCGTGCTGCACCAGTTGCGCGACCACGGCAACACCGTGGTGGTCATCGAGCATAATCTGGACGTGATCAAAACCGCCGACTGGATCATCGATCTTGGCCCGGAAGGCGGCGACGGCGGCGGGCGGATCGTCAGCGAGGGGACGCCGGAACATGTGGCCGCCCATCCGGATTCGCACACGGGCCGGTTTTTGCGGCAAGTGCTGGAGAAAAGGCGCGGGGCGGGCGCGGTTTGAGCCCGTGTTGGCCACCGCGGTCAAGTTTCCGCGCCAAACTAGGCTAGACTAGGCATGAAGTCACCGCCGGCATTGTGTTGGGATTAGGCCCATGGAAGTGAACACTAAAATCAAAAGCGTCGTGCGCCTTTTCGCCTTCCTGTGGACAGGGGTGCTTTGCGTGTCAGCGGTGTGGAATCTGCGCATGCAAGACGAGCAGGTGATCCATGTCGCTAAAATCCAGGCGGCGGCTTTCATCAACAAAGACTTGGCCTTGCGCTCCTGGGCCAGTTCGCACGGCGGGGTTTATGTGCGGCCGACCGCGCAGACGCCGCCCAACCCCTATCTGAATGTGCCGAACCGCGACGTGGTCACCACCTCCGGCATCGCGTTGACGCTGATGAACCCGGCTTACATCGCCCGCGAAGTGAACACCCGTTTTGCCGAGAAATTCAACGTGCGGGGGCGCATCACCGGCCTGCTGGTGACCAATCCCATCAACGCGCCGGACGATTGGGAGCGCGCGGGGCTGGAGCGCTTCGCGGCGGGCGACCTCAGCGATTTTGTCGGCGTTTTCCTGACGGGCGGCAAGCGCGTGCTGCGCTTGATGAAGCCGATGATCATGGAGCCGGCGTGTTTGCAATGCCACGCCTGGACCGGCATTCCGGTGGGCGGGGTCAGGGGGGGCGTCAACGCCTCCGTGCCGCTGGATTCCTTCCTGGAAGGCGCGGCGAGAGTCCAAACCCATATCGCGCTGTCCCACCTGGGCATCTGGTTGACCGGCCTGGCCGGGCTGGCCTGGTTTGGCTTCCGGGCGCAGCGCCTGCAAATTGCGCAGGTGCAGTCCGAAGTGGAGCGCCAATTGCTCTACCGGCAAGCCACCCATGATTCCTTGACCGGCCTGTTCAACCGCCGCTATATGGACGAGGCGCTGGTGCGCGAGTTGCTGCGCGCCCGGCGCACGGAGAGGCCGCTGTCCCTCGCGTTTTTGGACATTGACCACTTCAAGCGTTTCAATGACGAATACGGCCACGAGTCGGGCGACGAGGTGTTGCGCGGGCTGGGGGCGGTCTTGCGCGGCTTCTTGCGCAAAAGCGACATCGCCTGCCGCTACGGCGGGGAAGAGCTGTTCGTCATCATGCCTGACAGCAGCGCCTCGGAGGTCTTGCCCCGCCTGGAGGCTTTGCGCCAGCTCATCCGCTCGACGCGGGTCGTGGACAGGCAGGGCCGCGAATTGCCCGAAGTCACCGTTTCCATCGGCGTGGCCAGTTCGAGGGTGGGCGATTGTGGCGTGGACGACCTGCTTGAGCTCGCCGACCACGCGCTTTACCAGGCCAAGGCGGAAGGGCGGAACCGGATCGTGTTGGGCGAAGAGTCGGAGTGAACATTGTATTAGGCGGACATCATGGGCATGGCGGAAAATTTGGCATTCATTTTAGGTTGCGGCGACATCGGCTTGAAAGTGGCGGCCTTGGAGCAAGCGGCGGGGCGGCGGGTGCTGGCCTTGGCGCGCTCGGAGGCCGCCGCGTCCAGGCTTTCCGGGGCGGGCATCGAAACCGTCGCGGGCGATCTGGATCGGGCGGACACATTGCGCGGCCTGCCTGTGGGCGCGTCCGTGTGGTACTACTTCGCCCCGCCTCCGCCGCAGGGCGAGGGCGATCCCCGGCTGGCCGGCTTGCTGGCCGGCCCATTGCCGCGCCGGCTCGTCTATATCAGCACCAGCGGCGTCTATGGCGACTGCGGCGGGGCCTGGGTCGACGAGGACTGGCCGGTGAATCCGCGCTCCGACCGGGCCAGGCGGCGGGCGGCGGCGGAATCTTGTCTGAGGGCATGGGCCGGCGCGCGCGGCGTGGACGCGGTGGTGTTGCGCGTCCCCGGCATTTACGGCCCCGGCAGGCTACCCGAAGAGCGCATTCGGCGCGGCGTGCCGGTGGTGCGCGAGGAAGAGTCGCCCTGGAGCAACCGCATCCACGCCGACGACCTGGCGCAAGCCTGCTTCCTGGCAGCGCGGCGGGGCAGGGCGGGCGGCGTCTACAACGCCAGCGACGGCAATCCTTCGACGATGACCGACTACTTCTTCCAAGTCGCCGACCACCTCGGGCTGCCCCGCCCGCCGACCATTGCCATGGAGGAGGCGCGGCGCGTCCTCGGCCCGGGCATCCTGTCGTTCCTGGAAGAATCCAAGCGGCTGGACAACCGCCGGATGCTGCGGGAATTGGGCGTGGTGTTAAGGTATCCCGACCTTGCCGGCGGCTTGGCCGCTGGCTTGGACAACCAACTTTGCGTTTAACTTAAAGTTTGAGAGACTGCACCGATGGCGAAAGACAAAAATGAAGCCCAGCTAGTCAAAAAGGCCGTGGAAGTGGCTGAGAAATACGCCAAAAACCGCGGCTACAAGGAATTTCCGCTTACCGCCTCGGCCAACGAGAAAGTGGAATGCAGCTACCGCTTGCTAGTCACTGACAAGCTCGTCACCGCGCTGGCCCCCGACCAGGAAAACGTGCTGAACATGAAGCACAAATTGGCGTTGTGGATCGCCCGCCAATTGCCCAAGGATCATCCTTTGTTGAAATAATAGAAAAAATCGCGTGCGCGCTACAACTGATCCAAAGGACTTGCCCCCCTTGCCGCCTCGGTTCAGCACATGCGTGTAAATCATCGTTGTCGTCACATCTTTATGGCCCAGCAATTCCTGCTGGAGACCTGAGGAAAAATCAGACTTATGTACGGTTTTGCTAGACTTTGCCGGTGATGGACTTGAGGTGAATCACCAATCAGATCGACGCGGAAGCCGGCTTTGCAAGAGTTGTCGGCGGGGGCCTCGGGGGCTTGGGCGATCATGTCCTTGAGGCTCGCGCCGGGTTTCAATTCGGCGGGGAGGTTAAGGTAGATGTCCACCAGCAGGCCGTCTTTGCAGCCGATCTTGGCGCGTTTGCTGGCGCCTGTCCCTAAGTCGGCGTCCAAGGCGGCGCGGAACTCGTCCAGGCTGACCCGCTTGCCCAGGCGCTCGCTCATGAACTGGGCGACGCCGCTGTCGTTGAACTCATGCACCAGCGTGGTAGCCTGCGCGTAGTATTCGTCGGCGCTGCCGTTTTGGCAGGTGCCGTGCTTATACCATTCGTGGCGCTCCAAGCAGGAGCCGGAGCCCACGCTGGGCATGACCACGGCCAGCTTGTCGCGGACTTCGGCGCTGAGGTTCACTTGCGGGTATTCGCAGAAATCGGCCGGCTTTTGTTTCACCGGGCCGCAAAAGCCGTAGTTCGTGCCGCAACTGGTTTTGTTGGGCCACAGGCCGTGCAGCGTGAAATGGGTGGCCTGGTAGACTTTGGGGTCGTCGATCTTGCATTCCGGCTTGTCCGGCTTGCTTTCGCAGAAGGCGGGCTGCCAGCTCACCGCGAAGACGTAGCCGTCGGCCTGCGCCGGCACGCCGCAGGCCTCGCCGGCGGGTTTCTTGCCGCCGCCGGCCTGCACCTCCATCTTGCCGCATTCGGCCTTGACCCAGCGCTCGGGCGGGTTGGCCGAATCCAGGCGCAACAAATACCATTCGGGGTTGGTGGGGCGGTTGCTTTTCAGTATGGGGTAGCTTTTGCCGGCTTCCAGCTTGGCGGCGTCGGGATTGGTGAGCTTATGGGTCGATGTGTACGCTTCGCAGGCGTCGGCGGCGTTGAATTCGGCCTTCGCCCAGGCGGACGGGCCGCATAGGCTTAAGGCCAGGAATGCCGCCAAAAGGCTGGTTTTCCTCATCGTGGACATAGTGTCATTCTCCTTTTTTCTTAAGTAGGGATTTGTGGTGGACACCCAGCCGGTAGCGTCAACTCTAGAGGCTGGCCAGTGTTGATATATAGAAAATGGGGTGGTCTGTCAAAATGCCGCAGGCGCGGGCGAATCCCCGCCCCGATTTGCTATCATTGATGCCTTTTAGCGCGGCATCCGCCGAGGACAGTTTGATGAGCATACGCACACGATTCGCACCCAGCCCGACGGGCTACCTCCACATTGGCGGCGCGCGCACGGCGCTGTTTTCCTGGTTGTACGCCCGCAAGCACGGCGGGACGTTCATCCTTAGGATCGAGGACACTGACCTGGAGCGCTCCACGGTCGAGTCGGTCAACGCGATCTTGGAGGGCATGACCTGGCTGGGCTTGGAGTACGAGGAGGGGCCGTTCTACCAGACCCAGCGCTTCGACCGTTACAAGGAGGTCATCCGGCAGTTGCTGGATACCGGCCACGCCTACCATTGCTATTGCAGCAAGGAGGAGTTGGACGAGTTGCGCGCCCGGCAGATGGACAGCAAGGAGAAGCCGCGCTACGACGGGCGCTGCCGCCATCGCACCGAGCCCCGCGAGGGCGTGCAGCCGGTGATCCGCTTCCGCAATCCCGACGACGGCGAGGTGGTCATCGACGACCGGGTGAAGGGCAGGGTGGTGGTGAAGAACAGCGAGCTGGACGATTTGATCATCGCCCGCTCCGACGGCTCGCCGACTTACAACTTGTCGGTGGTGGTGGACGATCTGGACATGCGCGTGACCCACGTCATCCGCGGCGACGACCATCTGAACAACACGCCCCGGCAGATGAACATCCTCAAAGCCCTGGGCGCGAGCTTGCCGGTCTACGCGCATGTGCCGATGATCCTGGGCGCGGACGGGGCGCGGCTGTCCAAGCGGCACGGGGCGGTGAGCGTGATGCAGTACCGCGACGAGGGCTATCTGCCGGAGGCGCTGCTGAATTATCTGGTGCGCCTGAGCTGGTCGCACGGCGACCAGGAAATCTTCTCCATTGACGAGATGATCGCGCTGTTTGAGATCGAGGACATCAATGTGTCGGCGTCTTCGTTCAACCCGGAGAAGCTGCTGTGGCTGAACCACCACTATTTGATGCACGCAGACCCGCTGCATGTCGCCCACCATCTGCGCTGGCATTTGGGCCAGCTGGGCATCGACCCGACTGACGGGCCGGATCCGGTGGAGGTGGTGAAGGCCCAGCGCGAGCGCAACAAGACCCTGGTGGAGATGGCGGAAAGCAGCGTTTATTTTTACCGGGATTTCCAAGATTATGACGGGAAGGCGGCGCAGAAGCACTTGACCGCCGACAACGCCTTGCTGCTGGAAGATTTGCGCGACAGCCTGTCCGCCTTGCCGGCCTGGGAAAAGGCGGCGATCCACGCCGCCATCGAGCAACTGGCGCAGGAGTCGCAAGTGAAAATGGGGGCGGTGGCCCAGCCGTTGCGGGTGGCCGTGTCGGGGACGACGGTCTCTCCGCCGATTGATTCGACGCTGGTTTTGTTAGGCAAAAACAAGACCTTGCAGCGGATTGACCGGGCAGTTTCAGTCGCCAAGAAAAATTCTGTCAAAAAAGACTAGACGAGCAGGGTAAAACCCCTTAAAATGCGAAGCTCAAGTTGCTTGGGGCCATAGCTCAGCTGGGAGAGCGCTACAATGGCATTGTAGAGGTCGTGAGTTCGATCCTCACTGGCTCCACCAAAGTTCTTGAACCCTAGTCCCCATCGTCTAGAGGCCCAGGACACCGCCCTTTCACGGCGGCGACGGGGGTTCGAATCCCCCTGGGGACGCCATACAAACGGCTGCGGTTTTTGAAAAGCGTGTGAAATTCCGTCAGGAAGCTTTTTATGGAATCCGCCAATGAAGAAACCGGCTTAAGCCGGTTTTTTTGTGCTTGGAAGCAGGGCCGGTTTGAAGAAAGTGCCGGGCTAACGCACTTTTCGCTTGTGTTCTTCAGGGTTTTGCTGTAGTGTTGGCAGCGGTGTATAGAGGTCCGCGCCAAGCATGTCAGTGTAGTTTCTGTCCATCGTTGACACATTCCTGCTCCAACCGCCCGCTTTCCCGTAATACCCCGTCTTCGTCAATTGTTTCCTTGCGGGACAGTTGGATTTTTAGCGCAAATCGCGCGTTTTTTTTTCAAGAGATCAATATGGCTGTAGTACAAAAAGGAACCGTCAAATGGTTCAACGAGAGTAAAGGATTCGGCTTCATTCAACGCGAAGGTGGCACCGACTTGTTCGTGCATTTTCGCTCGATCCAAGGAGCGGGCTTCAAAACCTTGGCGGAAGGGCAAGCCGTCAGCTTCAACGAGGTGGCCGGCCAGAAAGGCCCGCAAGCCGAAAACGTTGTCGTCCTGTGATTTAGCCAGGTAAGCACTACGCGCCCCAAGGCAGGCCCTCGCGGGTCTGCCGCATCTTGCCGTTCGTATGCGCGTTTAGCGCATCGTTCCGTCCACCCTGTTATTTTTACCCTAAGGAGTGCCAACCCATGTTGACGCTTTTTGTTCGCGGATTACCCCCCAGCACCACCGAAGCCAGCCTGAGCCAGTTGTTCGCCGGCTACGGCAAGGTTTTTGACCTGAAATTGAGCCGGGACTTGTTCACCGGCAAGGCGCGCGGCGTCGCCACCATCAATATGGAAGGGCACGAGGCCCGCCAAGCCATATCCGGCCTAGACGGCCGTGATTTTGAGGGCAGCACGATTTACGTCGCGCTGGACAAAGGCCACAAAGGCAACCGGCGGCGTTAAGTCCGCCCGGCCCGTCGCGAACGGGATGGCGGCACAGGGAAGTGGTGCCCAAGCGGCTTTGGGCGGTGCCACAGGATCGCCATCGTCCCGTTCCGAACGATTTCCAAGGCCAGGGCAAGCGCCCCCGGCCCGCATCGCGCCTGGCCCGGCAACGGGCTTCCCTGTGACCCCGCCGACCGTCAGGCCGCCCTTCCGGGCGGCGACTTAAGAAACATCCTCCGCATTCCCTACCCCCATGAATCTAACCGACCTCAAACGCAAACCCGTTTCCGAGCTTGTCGAAATCTCCGAATCGTTGAAGATAGAAGGCGTCGCCCGCAGCCGCAAGCAGGACTTGATCTTCTCCATCCTCAAAAAGCAGGCGAAGAGCGGCGAGGATATTTTTGGCGACGGCGTCCTGGAAATCTTGCCGGACGGCTTCGGCTTTTTGCGTTCGGCCGACTGGTCCTACCTGGCCGGCCCTGACGACATTTATGTCTCGCCCAGCCAGATCAGGCGCTTCAGCCTGCATACCGGCGACACGATCTCGGGCAAGATCAGCCCGCCGAAGGAAGGCGACCGCTATTTCGCGCTGCTCAAGGTGGAGCAGATCAATTTCGAGCCCCCCGAAAACGCCAAGCACAAAGTGCTGTTTTCCAACCTCACCCCGCTGTTTCCGCACGAGCGTTTCACCCTGGAGCTCGGCAACGGCGCGACGGAAGATTTGACCGGGCGCATGATCGATCTGGTCGCGCCCATCGGCAAAGGCCAGCGGGGGTTGATCGTGTCGCCGCCGAAGGCCGGCAAGACCATGATCCTGCAGAACATCGCCCATTGCATCGCAGAGCGGAACCCGGAGTGCTACCTGATCGTGCTGCTGATCGACGAGCGCCCCGAGGAAGTGACGGAAATGCAGCGCAGCGTGAAGGGCGAGGTGGTGTCCAGCACCTTCGACGAGCCGCCGGCCCGCCATGTGCAAGTCGCCGAGATGGCCATCGAAAAAGCCAAGCACCTGGTCGAGCACAAGCACGACGTGGTGGTGCTGCTGGACTCGATCACCCGCCTGGCGCGCGCCTACAACACCATCGTGCCGTCGTCCGGCAAGATCCTGACCGGCGGCGTGGACGCCAACGCGCTGGAGCGGCCCAAGCGCTTTTTCGGCGCGGCGCGCAACATCGAGGAAGGCGGCAGCCTGACCATCATCGCCACGGCCCTGGTGGACACCGGCTCGCGCATGGACGAGGTGATTTACGAGGAGTTCAAAGGCACCGGCAACATGGAATTGCACCTCGACCGCAAAATCGCCGAGCGCCGCGTCTACCCGGCCATCAACATCAACCGCTCCGGCACCCGCCGCGAAGAGTACATGGTGCCCAAGGAAGAGTTGCAGATGTCGTGGATCTTGCGCCGGATACTGCAACCGATGGACGAGGTCGCCGCCAGCGAATTTCTGCTCGGCAAACTTAAGGACACCAAGTCCAACGCCGAATTCTTCAATATGATGAAGCGTTAAGCTTTATAATGCTGGCACCGGGCTCCTCGTCCCAGCGAGTTGTTGGGTTTTGCCTTGGAATGCTATGATTCTTTCACTGCGGACGGGCGTTATGCCGCGGTGCGGCGAAGCTAGTTTGAATGCCGCGAATTGCCGGGAGGCTGATAGGTCGATTGCGACCGGACGACTCAAACACGCGGGAGACATGTGATGGGTTTGCAGACGAAATTCAATCTAGTGATAGTCGGCACGCTGACTGCCGGTTTTGTCGCAGCCTCGCTGTTTAGTTACCAGATCGTGGTAAGCAATTTCCGCGCCGAGGCTGTTGACGAGGCGAAAACCAAGGCGGGAATCATCATGGCCAGTGCCATGGTCGTGCGCCATTACACTGCCATGGAAATTGAACCACTCTTGGCATCGTCTATGAAGCGGCGGTTTTTGCCCCAGACCGTGCCCGCCTACTCCGCCACGAAAATGATTCAATCCATGCGTGAGACTTACCCGATGTATATTTACAAGGAAGCCACGCTGAACCCCACTAACCCGTTCCACAGGGCTACCGACCGGGAGGCAGACATCATTGAGAAGTTTCGCCATTTCCCGGAAACCAAAGAGTTGATAGGTCAGCGCGAAACTTCCGACGGCCTGATCCTGTATTTTAGCAGCCCTATCAAAGTCACCGGGTCGACTTGCTTGGACTGCCATCACACGCCACAAACCGCCCCGCCCGCCTTGGTCGCCTTGGTCGCCGAATACGGCGCGGCCAACGGGCTTCGGTTGGAAGCTGGATGAGGTCGTTGGCGCTCAGGTGGTCTCTGTTCCCATCGCCGAGTCGCTGCGCCGGGCCGAGCAAGTGTTCATGATATTTGCCGCCGCCTTGCTCGGTGTTTTCGTTCTCATTATCGCCGCGCTCAATATTTTACTGCGCACGATGGTCATTCGGCCCGTGATTGGGATGGCGAAAATCGCTAATGAAATTAGCATGGGCGCGATGGAGGCCGAAGAATTTGCCGTCAAGGGCGATGACGAAATCGCCACCTTGGCGAAATCGTTCAACCGAATGCGTCGCAGCCTTGGCAGTTGTATGGTAATGATCGCCGAGCCACGGCAAGACAAGCCTTCCCAATTCGACTGACAGATTCAATACGGCCTTCCATGCGTTAAGGAGACAAGGATATGGCGTTTCTGAAATCCGCGGAATACGACATCTTTATTAGCTATTCCCATGTCGACAACCAGCCTGATCGCGAGAATGAGACGGGCTGGGTGGATTGTTTTGAACGACAACTGTCGATAAAACTGTTGAAGCGCTTCGGCGAGCCAGTCGAGATTTGGTGGGATAGAAAGCTGAGGCGGGCGCAGCTTTTTGATAAAGCGATTGAGAAAGCCGTGCTAGGTTCCACCGTCTTGGTCGCGTTAATCACCAACCGGTACTTGAAATCAGATTATTGCCGCCAGGAAATCGAGTGGTTTTGCGGAAATCTGCGGCAGGAAAATGCCGGGATGGTGGGCGAGGATTATCAACGCCTGTTTCCTGTCATGCTCTACAACATTCCCCGCCAACAATGGCCCAAGCCTTGTTTCGGGACGCTGGCCTTCCCATTCCACGACGCCGGGGCTGACGAGCACGGCGAACCCTTGCGCCCAGACTCCGACGATTTCCAGAAGCAATTGCGGATTTTGGTGGAAGAGCTTTACGAGGTCTTGACCCGGCTTAAAATGACGGAGAGCCAGCGTTTCAACGCCGGGGCGGAGCCGGGCGACACAATCACCGCCGCTGTTCCCGTTGCAGCGCCGGTTGCCGCCGGTTGGGCAAACGGTGGCATGGCAAACCCGGCAAGCTGCGAGTCTGCCGCCGCTGGCTCGGTGCCTGAGTTTACCGCCGTCCAGGAAATGTTCACCCGGTTTGTCGGGCCGATGGCCGGCTTACTCGCTAAAAAGCATGCGCCGGAGGCGGGCAATTCGGCCTCTCTCGCCAAGTTATTGTCGGCCCATATTCCTGATATGAAGGAAAAGGCCGAGTTTTTGCGCTTGTGCGGAGTAGAGGAAAAGGCCCTGCCCCCGGCAGGCCGAGGCCAAGTTTCCATGGCATTTGGCCAGGATGTGCTGGCGCGAGTGGAAACCGATTTGTCTTTTTACGTGGGCCCTATTGCCCGCGCCTTGGTGGCAGATGCCGCCAAGCGTGCGACGACCCTTCCAGCGCTATACCATTCTCTGGCTCAGCACATTCCCTTGCCGCACGAGCGGCAAGGCTTCCTAAGCGCCATGCCGAAGTTTGATTAGCGTGCTAGACTTCGCCGCTGGCGTTCCCGCCCGAAAAAAGCAGCCTGCCCCCCGGTAGTCGCGGTACAATTCGGCCCTTATTTGCAGACATCCCAACGAGGCGAACAGTGACCCATCCGGCCCACACACAAGACGAAACCCAAAAACTGGCGCGGTTTGAGAGCCTGGTCGCCGATATTCTCGCCGAGGCCAAGCGGCAGGGGGCCAGCGCGGCGGAGGCGGGCTTGAGCGTGGACCAGGGGCTTTCCGTCAATGTGCGCCTGGGCGAGGTGGAGACCATCGAGCACCACCGCAGCCAGGGCCTGGGCGTGACGGTGTATTTTGGACAGCGCAAGGGCTCGGCCAGCAGCACCGACCTCAGCGCCCAGGCCGTCAAGGAAACCGTGGCCGCCGCCTGCCGGATCGCCCAGCACGCGGCGGAGGACGAATACGCCGGGCTCCCCGACGCCGACGCCTTGGCCCGGGTGTTTCCCGAGCTGGATCTTTACCATCCCTGGGGGCTGCCGGTCGAGCAGGCCATCGAACTGGCGAAACGCTGCGAGGACGCCGCCCGCGGCCACGATCCGGCCATCGTCAATTCCGAGGGCGCGAACCTCAACACCTACCAGGGGCTGCGCGTGTCCGGCAACAGCCTGGGGTTTCTGCACGGCTATCCCAGCAGCCGCCACAGCCTGAGCTGCTCGGTCATCGGCGAGCGGGGCGAGGCCATGCAGCGCGACGACTGGTGGACCGTGGCTCGCGACGCCGCCGACCTGGAGTCCGCCGAGGCGGTGGGCCGCAAAGCCGCCGAGCGCACGGTGCGCCGGCTGGACGCGCAAACCTTGAGCACTCGGCAATGCCCGGTGGTGTTCGCCGCCGACGTGGCGGGCGGGCTGGTCGGGCATTTCATCGGCGCGATCCGCGGCGGCAATCTTTACCGCAAATCCACCTTCCTGCTCGACCATCTCGGCAAGTCCGTCTTTCCCGAATTCATTCATATCCACGAGCAGCCGCATTTGCCCAAGGGCCTGGGCAGCGCGCCTTATGACGGCGAGGGCGTCGCGACCCGCGCCCATGACCTCGTCAAGGACGGCATCCTGGAGTCTTATGTGTTGAGCACCTATTCGGCGCGCAAACTCGGCATGAAAACCACCGGCAACGCCGGCGGCGTGCATAATCTGATCGTCGAGCCGGGCGAGTTGGATCTGGCCGGCCTGCTGCGGAAGATGGGCACGGGCTTGCTGGTGACGGAATTGATGGGGCAGGGCGTGAACATCCTGACCGGCGACTATTCCCGGGGCGCGGCGGGCTTTTGGGTGGAAAACGGCGAGATTCAATACCCGGTCGAGGAAATCACCGTCGCCTCGAATCTGAAGGACATGTACCGCAACATCGTGGCCGTGGGCAACGACGTCGACCTGCGCGGCAACACCCGCACCGGCTCCATTTTGCTGGCTGAGATGACTTTGGCGGGGAATTGATCCGGAGTGCAAGATGAATCTTGCACGCCAACTCAAGCGCCATGCCTGGCTCCTTGCCGTCGGCGCATGGGTGGTGCCAGTCTTTATTCAAGCCGCCCAAGCCGCCGCCCAGGACTCTCCCCAAAAAACCAACCCGGCCGCGCTGGCCATGGACATGGTGGACATGCCGGCGGGCGTGTTCTGGATGGGCTCGGATGACGGCGACGCGGAAGCGTTCAAAGACGAAAAACCCCGCCACCCCGTAAAACTGACGGCGTTCCGCCTAGGCCGGCACGAAGTGACACAAGGCCAGTGGACGGAAGTGATGGGTGCCAACCCGTCCCGCTTCGACGCATGCGGCGACGACTGTCCGGTTGAAAATGTCCGGCTGGATGAAATCCAGGCCTTTATCGAAAACCTCAACGCGATGACCGGCAGGACTTACCGCTTGCCGACCGAGGCGGAATGGGAATACGCCTGCCGGGCGGGCGGAAACTCCCGCTATTGCGGCGGCGACGACGCGGACAGGGCCGGCTGGTACTTGAACAATTCAAGCAGGACAACCCATCCCGTCGCCCAGAAGCAGGCCAATGCCCGGGGTTTGTTCGACATGAGTGGGAATGTCTGGGAATGGACCTGCTCAGCGTACTCGGAGCAGTATCGAGGCGGCGGCGAATCGGCTTGTGGAACCGGTGGTGATCCGCGGGTGATCCGCGGCGGTTCGTGGAGCGACGGGGCGTCCAGGCTCCGCCCGGCCCACCGCAACGGCTTCCCGCCCGACAACCGGGACGGCGCTCTCGGCTTCCGTCTGGCCCAGGACTTATAATTAAGCCCGCCCCAGCCTGTCCAGAGTTTGTCGAAGGGTGGCAGAAACAATCCAACTGCCTGAACGGACGGTCAGGCAAGCACCTTGACTTTGTTTGGGAACGCGGGTGCCAAGATAGATTTCTCCAACTGTCCGTTGGCATCGGAGAACTTGACGTCTCCCTCCTCATTGCAAATCCAGAATTCTATGGCACCCGCCGAGAGGTATATACTAGCAATACTCAAAAATAAAACATTTTGATACAATATACGTTCAAGTGTTCCGTGTTTATTGTCAATTTTCCGCGCATCATGATAAAAATAGATTTTAGCCAAGAAGAGATAGAATTGCTGGACTGGGAAAGAAAGCACCATCCGCATCCACATGTCAGGCAAAAAATGGAGGTTTTATA
>Ga0265316_10002768_pt1 | contig 17970 bp, 14 predicted proteins | sample 4522metaG_FD_202092 | JGI IMG/M metagenome (GOLD analysis project Ga0265316, IMG submission 202092) | Rhizosphere microbial communities from Carex aquatilis grown in University of Washington, Seatle, WA, United States - 4-5-22 metaG | ecosystem: Host-associated > Plants > Roots > Rhizosphere >... | reverse complement strand
TTCGAAGCGGATCTGCTCGCCTTCCTGAAACGCGATGTAGAAGTGGCTGGTATCGAAGATCTGCCCCAGTTCAATCTGGATGGTGCGAAGGATTTCGTCCTGATCGAGGCGGGAACTGATCGCCTTCCCAATCTCCGTCAGCAGTTCGTACTCTTTCGTCCGGCGATGGGCATCGTGACTGACCACATAGTTTTCGAGCGTCAGGCCCAATTGCAGAGCCAGACCCACCATGAGCCGCGGACCGGACGACCCGAACGCCCTGCGTTCGGCATGGGGAAACAGGATCACCCCGAAATTGTGTTCGCGCGTCTGCAAGTTGACCGCAGTCAGATTGCGGACTTCCGCTTCCGTAAGAATGCGCTTGAATTCCGCGAAGGTTCCCATCGGCGCTACCGGAAGAGGCTCGGTCATCTCCGCCAGATCCTGCACCGTAAAGATTCCGCTCTGCCGGTACGCCAGTTCGCAAACGTAATCGCCGGCTCCACTCTTTTCCAGGGCCCCGATGAATCCCGGAGAGAATCCCTGCTGCACCGAAGGCAAAAGACCGCGCCAGCGTTCGGTGATTACGATCGCGGCGCGTTGCATGGGCAGAGCGCTGCGCAAGCGCTCCAGTGCGGCCTGCATGTTGGGCACCAGGTCCTCGGCGAAAAGCAGACGGCGCGGATCCACGCCCAGGGTCGACAGAGCCAGCGTATTTTCCTGCACGGCGTTGCGCTGGTTTTCAAACAGCACCATCACCATGGCGATGCCCAGCAGCATCTGCGGCACCGGACCAAACAGACGGCTGGCGTTGCCAAACATTTGCATCCACGGATGCTGCAGTTGTCCCACGCCCATCAGCGCCGCCCACAGGGCGAGCGAGATGGCGAGCACCTGGAAGGCCAGCGATCCGCGCTTGTGGCCGTTCAAGTAAAAGACGGCGGAGCAATAGAGCAAGATCGCAGCCAGACCGATGCCGAGCCGTATTGTCGGCTGGGCATCTGGCCGGAAGATGCCGTTTACCATGTGTCCGCGAAGCGTCAGGCTAGCGAGCGTGACCCCGGCAGTCCCAACGGCAGCGTCGTACCAGCGGAAACGATAGGAGGCGCGCATGAGGCGCGTTGAAACGAATATGCACAGCGCCATCGCGACCAGGAAAAGCTCGCCGACAAAGAATGCAAACGCAGACGACGGAAAGGTATCAAGCACGTAGTGCAGCGAGTAGAACGCCCAAGCCCATTTCCACGCCCGAAAGTATTGCTGCCGGCTCTGCTCGTGCAGATAGGTAAAGACGAGGAACAGCAGAACCGAGACGAATCCCGGGATCAAGACGGTCGTGATGATCACACTGTTCATAGGCTCGGAGAAGACACCTCTGGCCACGCGTACTGGCTCAGTTTCGGGGGGAAACAGTGATCTAATGTTTTCATATCGGGCATCCGAACACAACAGGTTTTAAGTACACTGTCCCCCTTCGATATCGATTTAGAATCAAAGGGTTGCGTGCAAAATCGCTATGGCGCTCCGGCTTGACCGATGCTTTTGGCTGCCCGTACCATCGGAAGTCGACCAATCCAACGTTCGACTGTTGTGTTAGTTGCGGCAGAAATCTTTCGCGCGGGACCTGTAGTTGCTGGATGCGGCTTTGTAAACCGACCTCGAACTTATGTCCGAATCTTTGAATTCATCTTCGCTCCACAAGCCGCGAGTGCGTTTCGCGCCCTCGCCCACCGGGTTTCTCCACGTGGGCAGCGCCCGCACGTTCATCTTCAACTGGCTCTACGCACGCCGGAACAACGGAACGATGATTCTGCGGCTCGACGATACCGATGTCGAACGCAATACAGATGCCTCGGTCAATTCGATTTTCGAAGGATTGAAGTGGCTCGGCCTGAGTTGGGACGAAGAATATAAGCAGTCCGAGCGCGGAGATCTGCACCGGCAGATGGCGGAGACGATCTTTCAGAAGGGCCTCGCCTACCGCGATTTCACGCCCGCGCACACGGGAGATAGTGAGCGCTCGGGAGCGCAGGGGACGTGGCTATTCAATCCCGGCATGCGCGAACTTTCGCGCGAGGAGAGCGATCGCCGCGCCGCCGCAGGAGAACCGTTTGCCTTGCGCTTTCGCGTGCCTCGCGACGGCGGGGTCGTGCGCTTCACCGACGCCGTGTATGGCGAGCAGATGAAAGCCGGAGCCGACATCGAGGACTTCGCGTTGTTACGTTCCGACGGCATGCCGACCTATCATCTGGCGTCGTGCGCCGACGACGCCGACCTGCGCATCAGCCACATCATTCGCGGCCAGGATCATCTTTCGAACACCTACAAGCACGTGCTGATCTTCGAAGCCGCCGGCTTCACCCCGCCGCAGTTCGCGCATCTGCCATTGCTTGTTGCCCCGGATGGGACGAAGCTATCTAAGCGCCGCCACGGCCCGGTCGTGAGCGTCACCACCTATCGCGACGCAGGGTTTTTGCCCGAGGCGTTCATCAATTTCCTGTGCCTGCTGGGCTGGTCGCCGAAAAACGACCGCGAGCAGATGAGCCGTCAGGAACTAGTAGACGCATTCTCGCTCGAAGGGATCAACCGCGCCAACGCCGTTGTGAACTTCAAAGAGCCAGATGTGGGGCGGGCGCCCACGCCCGCCAACTCCGCTCCCGAAGAAATGTTCGACCCCAAAGCACTCTGGCTCAATGCGGAGCACATCCGTGGCATGGCCATCGAGGAGTTGAGCCAGCGCCTGCTACCGATCGTGCAAGAAGCCGGATTCAACATTACGCCAGAACAAATGCAGCGCATTACGCCTCTCATCCGCGAGCGCATCAAACTGCTGCGCGACGTGCTCACCGCGGCCGACTTCTTCTTCGTCGATCAACTCCCGCCATACGATCCCGCCGAACTTATCCCGCAAAAGGGAGACGCGGCGATGGCGCTGAAGGTGCTGACGCGTGCGAAGGAAGTGCTGGCGAATGTCGAATTCAAACACGACCCGCTGGATCAAGCCCTGCGCGCGGCTGCGCAGGAGCTCGGCATCAAGGCTGGGCAGATGTTCCAGCCGATCCGCGTCGCCGTTTGCGGCCGCAAGAATGCCCCGCCGCTGTTTGAGACGCTGGAAGTGTTGGGGTGGGAAACGACGCTGGCGCGGATCGAGCAAGCCATTCCAAAGCTCGGCTGAAGGGATAATCCAGAAAAGTCAAAACCCCGAACCGTTTCCAGTTCGGGGCCGTCAACCTGTCCAGTTAACATTGCGATTATCTGAAACGCAACGGTCGAAGTCAATATTACTTTGGGAGAGCCTGCCTGCCCACAGGCTCTCCCGCCAGCTTCTCTACGAACAATTCGGGATTTTGCGTCCGCATGACCCTTTTCCCCATCTCTATGCTTTGCGCTAACGACCTTTTTGTATTCAACTTTGTATTCAACCTCAGAGAGGGTGTCCGTTATGAAAGCAGTTCAAATCAGCAAGCCAGGTGGAAATTTCGAAGTAGTCGAGCGTCCCATCCCCCAGCCGGGTCGCGGCCAGGTGCGCATCAAAGTCGAGGCCTGCGGCATCTGCCACAGCGATGCTCTAGTCAAAGAAGGACACTGGCCGGGAATTCAGTATCCGCGGGTCCCGGGCCACGAAATCGCCGGCCGCATCGACGCGGTTGGCGCAGATGTAACTCTGTGGAAGCCCGGCCAGCGCGTCGGCGTCGGATGGCATGGCGGCCACTGCTTCCAGTGCGACCCCTGCCGCCGCGGTGACTTCATCAATTGCAAATCCGAAAAGATCACCGCCATCCACTTCGATGGCGGCTATGCCGAATACATGGTCGCTCCGGCCGAGGCAGTTGCACTGATGCCGGATGACCTGCCTGCCGATGAAGCGGCTCCGCTGATGTGCGCGGGCATCACGGTATTCAACGCATTGCGCAACTCAGGGGCGCGTGGAGGCGACCTCGTCGCGGTGCAGGGGATCGGCGGCCTCGGACATCTCGGCATTCAATACGCCCGCCAAATGGGTTTTCGCACGGTCGCGATCGGGCGTGGTGGCGACAAGCAAGTTCTAGCCAAGAAACTCGGTGCTCACGAATACGTCGACACCAGCGCCGGAGATCCAGCGGCGGCTCTGCAGAAATTGGGCGGCGCCCACGTGGTTCTGGCGACTGCCCCCGATTCAAAATCCATGTCGGTGCTGGTGAACGGACTAGGACCGAACGGAACATTGATCGTTGTCGGGGCCGGAATGGAATCTCTGAATGTAACCCCGCTGCAACTCATCATGGGGAGCAAAACGGTGCGCGGATGGGCCTCGGGCACGGCCAGAGATTCGCAGGACACGCTTGAGTTCAGCGTGGTCAGCGGGGTTCGCCCCATGATCGAACGCTACCCGCTGGAGAAGGCGGCTGACGCTTACCAGCAAATGATCAGCGGAAAAGCGAGATTCCGGGTCGTGCTCACGATGGGCTCGTAAAGCGCGCGCTTCAAAGGCGAGACAGTTGGACCGGAGGGCAAAGCGCCCTCCGGTCTTTTTTGGCCCTGACTCGCCGCAGAATGATCATTGACACGAAGTACTTTATATTATAAAGTACATTCATGATCGCACCCGACGAGCCCTTCCTGCGCTCCATCCCGAAGCTCTGGATCCCCCGCGAGATGACTATTGCACCGGTTCTCGATCCCGCTGAGCCTCGCGGATTCATCGAGCGGCGCTACGCGCTCCTGATCAACCCCTTCTATCCGAAGGACGCGAATGCCAGCTTCGGCAAGCACGTGCTCACCCCGACGCTCGCATTGTCGAGTTTTGCCGCGACCACGCCCGCACGCTGGCGCGTCGAATACTGGGACGAAAACCTCCTCGATGGACGGCCGCCCTTCCAGCCGCTACCTCATGTGGTCGGAATTACGGTCCATTTGACCTTTGCGCGTCGAGCCTTCGAGCTTGCGGATTGGTATCGTGCTCGCGGATCGAAAGTGATTTTCGGCGGACTGCACGTGCTCTCGTGTCCCGACGAATGCGCGCCCCACGCGGATGCCCTCGCATTAGGCGACGGCGTGCAACTCTGGCCCCGCATCTTGCGCGACATTGAATGGAACAGCCTGCAACCGCGCTACGTCGCTACTTATGAGAATGACTACTGCGACGATCCCTCGCCGCGCCGCTCGATTCTGCCTCGCCGTAGCTTTCTCACCACCACGAGCCTGATCGCCACCCGCGGCTGCCACAACCGCTGCGGCTTTTGTTATCTCGCGACCGACGGGCTACGCATGCCGTACCGCATGCGCCATCCCCAGCAAGTGGTCGACGAGTTCAAGGCCGACGACCAGCCGTACGCAGTCTTCATCGACAACAATCTGGGTTCGCGCCGCGACTATCTGCACCAGCTTTGCGCCGCCTTGCGCCCGCTCAACAAAATCTGGAGCGCCGCCGTCACCATCGACGTCACCGACGATCCCTGCCTCATCCGCAACATGGCTCTCGCCGGGTGCACCGGCGTTTTCATCGGCTTCGAATCGCTCTCCGACGACAATCTCGCCGACTCGCACAAGAAGACGCCGAAGACCAGCGACTACGCGCGCCGCGTGCGCATCCTGCACGACTACGGTATCCAGGTGAACGGATCATTCGTTCTCGGCTTCGATCACGACCGCAAAGACGTTTTCGCCCGCACCGCGGAATGGATCGAAGAGAACCGTCTGGAATGCTCCACGTTTCATATCCTCACGCCATACCCGGCCACGCCGCTGTTCCGGCAGATGGAAGCGCAAGGCCGCATCCTGCATTGCGACTGGACGCTCTATGACACCGGCCACGCCGTCTTCCAGCCCAAGCACATGAGTCCGGAAGAACTCGAGCAGGGCTACGCCTGGATCTACCAGCGCCTTTTCTCGCACGCGTCGATTTGGCGCCGCCGCCCCGAAGACTGGCAAGCCATCCCGCTCTACATCGCGATGTCGTATCTCTACAAGCGCTCCAACCGCTTCTGGCACCTGCTCATCAAGCACCACCTAGTGAACCCAGTTTGGAAGCCGCTCGTCGAGATGACCCGATGGCGGCACGTCCATTACCGGCACCGCCTCGCACAGCGAGAGATGGCGGTCGGCGCTCCCGGGCAGGTTGTTTCGGCCGGAGTTTGAATCAGCCGTTCCCGAGCGATGAGGCCTTCTTGAACGAAGCCTTCAAGGAACAGTCAAAGAAGAAGGGACGCCCGCGAGGGGCGTCCCTTCTCCGTTGACCCGGCTGACTGGCTGTTTACTTCCGGTGTCCCGACGGGAATTGAACCGCTGGAAGGACCGGCGTTCCCTCCGAACGAACCGCGTCGAGGGCCGAGGGATCCATTCCCAAGGCCTGCAGGATGGTGGGCGCCACCTGTGCAGTGCCCACTTCGGCCCGAACTGTCTGGGGTTGGAACGACGGATTCGACAGCAGAAGAACCACATTCGTGTCGTCATGTGCGAACCCGCCGTGCTCCTCTAGCTTCTTTGTGCTGCCGGAATAAGTAACGCCGACATTCGGCGTCACGATGATGTCGGGCGTGCGCGGATCCACGGTTGGATCGTTGTAGTTAAGGATTAGCGAAGGGCCGTAGTAGATCTGCCCAAGGGCGATTCCGGTGGTGGCGGAGTTCGCTTCGAGGATGCCGACCGAGGCCAAAGTGTCTGCCGAGTTCGACAGCCAGACTAGCGAGACATCATCTTCCGTCGGTCCGATGCCGGTGGGGTTGTTGGTGGATTCAGACAAAGGAATGAAGCCCGCATTGGAGAGCAGGGTGACGGGCGACGTTCCGTTGATGAGCTGCGAAACGTAGCGGCTGGGATCGATGGGAGACTGTCCGTGCTTGGCGGTGAGCACGATCAGGGTCGAATCGTACAGGCCCTGTTTCTTCAACTCGCTCACAAATGCCGCAATCGAGGCGTCCACGAACTGGAATTCGCCCAGCAACGCCGCGCCAGGCGTGCCCGCGGCATCGAGATATCCGCCGTTTGTGCTGTTGCTCGATTCGACGAGCTTCTGGCCTACGCTGGCGGCCTGAAAGTTCATGCCGAAGATGGTGGGAACCTGGGCGTCTTTGTAGCCAAGGTGGTTCTTCCCACGGATCCAGTTGAGGACCGCTTTGACCTTCAGAGTGTCATAGCACTGAATGTTCTGGAAGCTGTTAGTCCAGGCAGTCAGATCGGAGCTTGGATCACGAATTGGGTCGCAAGCGGCGTTGGTCGGCGTTACGATGCCCGGAAGGGCGACCACCGTGGAATTGATTTCCGGAGAGTAGAAATCGTCGAGCGCGTTCGGCCCCAGACCAGAAGCTACCGAGGCATAAGCCGGGTGCTTGTCGGACCAGGCCGAGAATCCGCCGTTCTGGTGAATGACGCTGAAAATGCTGTTGGCGCGGACAAATTCCCAAGGATAGACGGGTGCACAGCCATTGGCCGGGTCGCGGGGCAGCCGCAGGGGATCGATGGAGTTGAGGCCGCCGTCGGTCAGGGTAGCGCCTTGCGCGCCGCCGTTCAGTTTGGTTTTGTCGAAGTCGATGCCTTCTTCATATTCGGTTGTAGTCCCAGTGGGCGCGCCGCCAGGTGTGCACGGGCCCGCCGCGACACCGTTGCCCGTGGTTTTCGCGGGAGCAGAGTAGTTTCGGGAATACGCAACGTCGTAGTAAACGCCGGTAAGGGCCGGACTTCCGCCGGTGACGATCGCCGTCAAGCCGGGGAAGGAATCCGAGGGCTTCGATGTGCTGGCAGCGACGTAATTAACGCCGGTCGTTGCTAGGGCCGCCATCGCCGGGCAATAGGGTTTTCCGTTGTTGATCGTGCTAATGCCATTTGCACAGTTCAGGAAATCCACCGCATGCATGCCGTCGACGCTGATCAGAAGAACGCGCTCGATCTGGTTTTGATTGGAGTGATGGTCTTGGGCGACTGCGGTGCCCATGGAGCAGACTGCTGCGAGGGAGAGCAGAGCAAGTGTTTTTTTCATGAGTGACCTCGAGCAGTCATCGTAAGAAGCGGCGGGTTACGGGAAGGTTACGGAGAGTTGAATTCTTCGTGAAAACTCCGCAACTGAGTTGTGGAAAATGGTTCTCTCCCCTCCAGAGTCCGCCAAGGATGCGGTTTTTTCAGCTGATCGCCTAAGACAAATTCCCCTTCTTTAAAACAGGATTGGTTGGCGGGGCGAGGCTGTTCCCCTGAGATCCGCCAGCCTTCCACTCGGGCGCACAAGGAAAATGCTTGACAACATATACTGTGTATCATACAGTGTGTGTCACATACTATATGGCGAACGGTAGCCAAGGCGCCCCTGAGATTCTCGAGAACCTGAAGATGGAACTGCGCCGCGGATGCCTGATCGTTGCGGTTCTGGCGCAGCTTCGGACCGAGCAATACGGATACACGCTGCGCAAGGCCTTGGCGGATGACGGATTGGCGATCGATGAAGGCACTCTTTATCCCCTTCTGCGTCGCCTGGAGACGCAGGGCCTGCTGGTCAGCCAGTGGCGCGAAGAGGACAAGCGCAACAAGCGCTTCTATCGTTTATCGACTGCGGGTGAGCAGATCCTCACCCAGCTCCTCGAAGAGTGGCAAGACATCAACACATCTCTCAACCGCATGTTGCAAGAGGTCTAAGTCATGGAAATACTCGATGGTTATTTGAGCGCCGTTAAGCGATGCCTTCCGCGCAAGCAAAGGAAGGACATCGTCGCTGAGCTGCGGGAAGACCTGCTCTCTCAGCTGGAGGCGCGCGCAGAACAACTCGGCCGGCCGCTCACCGACGCGGAGCAGTATGCCGTCCTCATGCAGCACGGCGACCCGATGGTGGTCGCACGCCGTTATTGCCCGAACCGCCGCAGCCTGTCTCTGGGATGGGAATTGATCGGACCGGAATTGTTTCCGGCCTATCTGTTTGTTCTGGGCCTCAATCTGGCCATCACCGTGGCGGTCATACCGATCTCTCTTGTGATCTATCAGGCACCGATCACCGTGCAGCCTTTCATTCTCCCAGTCGCCGCCCAGATCGTTTGCGTGACTGCCGTGTTCATCCTTCTGAACTTGGTGCGACTGAAGTTCCCGCAGCAGTGGATCTATCCTCCTGCCGAGTTGGCCTCCGTGATTCCGCTTCAGAGGTGGTATTCGGTTTCAGGCCTGGTTGCATGCAGTGTACTTACGCTTTGGTGGCTGGCGATTCCCTATTTCCAGTTCCTGGTGTTAGGGCCGTCGGCAGGCGAGCTAAAGCTGGCTCCCGTGTGGCACCGCTACTACATCCCAGTGCTCCTCCTGTTCCTGGCGGGGATAGGACAAAGGGCCGTGGCCGTGGTGCGTCCGGACTGGACGTGGCTGCTTCCTACGTCGCGGTTTCTGATCTCTGGCGTGGGTGCGATCGTGATGTTTTTCTTCCGAACTCATCCCTTGGTCGTCGTCAATGCCTCTGCAAAAGACCTGGCGCATGCCGAAGAACTGGCGCGGAGTACGAACGCCTGGATGGGGTGGGGCCTGTTCGGACCGTGGCTGTGGATCTATCTCGCCATCGGCGCCCTCTTCTATGCCTGGTACAGCCGGCCGTATCTGCGTCGCTTTCTGCAGGGACGTCGCAACCAGATTCGTCCGGTGCATGAGCTAAACGGGGTTTTGTAAGGAGTTATGTCATGGACCTTCTAGATCGATATCTCCAGGCAGTTCGCTTCTGGATGCCTAAAGCGCAGCAGGAAGATCTCACTGCGGAACTCTCCGAAGATCTGCACTCCCAAGTCGAGGAGAAGGAAGCTGAACTCGGCCGTCCGCTCGACGAAGCGGAAGTGTCAGCGATTCTGAAGCGCTGCGGCAGCCCAATCCTGGTTGCCAGCCGCTACCGGCCGCAGCGGCATTTGATTGGCCCGGTGCTGTTTCCCATCTACGAGTTTGTCTTGAAGATGGTGCTGCTGTGGATTCTGGTGCCGGTCTTCGTGTTCATCGTCGGCCCCGTGAATCTCGCCAACACCCGCGATTGGGGATTGGCTGCCGCTCATACACTTGGCGACCTCTGGTCCGGAGCCTTCGTCGCAGCCGGCGTCATTACCCTGGTCTTCGCCGTGATCGAAGCCACTCAAGCGCATCTTGGACTGCTGGACAAGTGGAACCCAAGCTCCCTGCCCCGGTTGCAGAAGCAACAGCCTGAGCGCAAACCATCCTTCCTGAAAATGGCTTGTGAACTGGGGTTCGCCTTCTTTGGGCTCATCTGGATCTTGCTCGTACCGCACTATCCAGTCTTGATCCTCGGACCTGCAGCGGCATTTCTGAAGGCTGGGCCGTGGTTGCACAAATTCTATGTACCGATTCTGCTGCTGGGCATCGCGGGGCTGCTGCGATCTGCAATCAGTCTGGCGCGGCCACAATGGGCATGGTTCCCATCCTTGAGCCAACTGCTGAACACGGTTCTTACGTTGGTCGTCTTGAACTACCTAAGTAACGCGGTTGGTCACACGCTAAACGGGACCTCGCATCCGTTTGTTGTCCCCGCAGATAGCGTGCGGGACTCGGCGCAATACATCCACATCGCCGCCATCGTGAATGCGTCAATTCTGATCAGTCTGGGAGCGGCGTGGTTGGGACTCTGCATCGCTGCAATCGTGCAGACCTGGGAGTTCCTGCGGTATGTCCGCCGACGGAATTCCGGCACACAACAGCCCGCGCAGCCGCGCGCGGCCTAGAGTTCCGATTCGATCAATGGGTTGTCGAGCGTGACCCGATGGTTCACGCGGAAGGAGTCGTACGTCTTGAAGAAACGTTGGCAAGAAGGAGAACTACGATGAACGCTCACTGTTTAGCCGAACTGTCAGGCGTGAGCAAGCGCTTTGACAAGGTTGTGGCACTCGATGGACTTGAATTGCAGGTGCGGCCCGCGGAACTGCTCGCGGTACTGGGACCGAATGGAGCAGGGAAATCGACTGCGATTTCCCTGATGCTCGGATTGCAGCGGCCAGACACTGGCACGGCCTGCCTCTTCGGCCAGTCTCCGCTGAACATCGCAAGCCGTCGCCAGATCGGCGTGATGATGCAGGAAGTGACGCTCGCGCCGGAACTCCGAGTGCGTGAACAGATCGACCTCGTCGCCAGCTACTATCCTGATCCCCTTCCGGCAGACGATGCGATGAGGTTGACTCGCACTTCTTCGCTGGCAGGACGTCCCTACGGAAAGCTTTCGAACGGACAGAAGCGCCAGGTGCAATTCGCCATGGCGGTGGTGGGACGTCCAAAGTTGCTGTTCCTCGACGAACCGACAGTCGGCCTCGATCTTCCTGCGCGCGAAATGATGTGGGCCATGCTGCGTGAACTGGTTCGCGAGGGCGCTTCGATCGTTCTCACCACCCACTACCTGGAAGAGGCCGAGGCACTAGCCGATCGGGTGGTGGTCCTGGCCAAAGGCCGCGCGATTGCCGCGGGCACGGTGAACGAACTGCGCGCGCTAGTGGGGCGCAAGCGCATCTCGTGCGCGACTTCTCTGGCTCCCGAACTAGTTGCGGCCTGGCCCGGCGTGCAAACCGTGAGCCACGATCGCGGGCGCCTGCAGATCACCGCGAGCGATGCGGAAATCGTAGTCAAGCGGCTCGTCGCAGCGGATGAGAACTTCCATGAGCTCGAAGTTCACAGTGCCGGACTCGCCGAAGCTTTTACCGAACTTACTCAGGGACCCAATCAGGAACTCACTCAGGAGGTCGCATCGTGAGCGCAACCACATTCGCAATCGAAAACAACCTGCCCCGCAGCAATGAAATGACCGGCGCGAAGCTATGGCGAGCGTATCTTACGGAAACCAAGTACGAATGTTTGCGGGCGCTACGAGCGCCAGCGTTTGCCATCCCGTTTCTGCTTCTGCCGATCACGCTCTATGTACTGTTCGGAGTGTTGCTGGCCGGCAGCATGAGCCACGGGGACGCCAACGTCGCCAAGATCATGTTCGTCAACTGGTCCGTGTTCGGAATCATGGGGCCGGGAATGTTTGGCTTCGGCATGTTTGTGGCGATGGAGCGCGAGCAAGGTCTGCTGACACTCAAGCGCGCTCTCCCCGCGCCTCCGGCAGCCTACCTGCTCTCGAAAATGATCATGGCGGCGCTGTTTGCGGCCATTGTCATGGGCACGCTGGTCGCGGCGGCTGCGCTGATCGGCCATCCAGGATTGAGCTTCGGCCAATACTTGGGCGTCGCGTTGCTGAACATGCTGGGATCGCTGCCGTTCTGCGCCATCGGACTTTTCATCGGCACGCGGGCATCAGCGAAAAGCGCACCCGCATTTGCCAATCTTGCGTACTTGCCATTCATGCACCTCGGTGGACTGTTCTATCCGCTGCCACGTTCGGTGCAGCCGCTCGAATTCGCGTCGCCCGCGTTCTACCTCGACAAACTTGCATTGCGGCTCGTTGGCGCGCCCAGCCTCGATCAACTGGCGGGAGTGATGGGCGCTTCCAGCCACGGAACGCCGATCACGCAGATCGCGGTCCTCGCGGCGGTGACCATGATCTTCGCGTTGCTCGCCATTCGCAGACTCGCGCGCGTTGGATGAAACCGCCGCCCCGAAAACATTTGCCGAAACGTCTAACCGAAAGGAACCAGCCATGAGCGGAACCATCCTCGCACTCGCGAACAACCAGGATGCCGCCGTTGCGGCACCTCATAAGCCGATAGTCGCAGGCCACAACGTAGCCATCGGCTACCTTCGAGTCTTCATCACATTGCTGGTGCTGGCACACCATGCCGTTCTGGCCTATCACCCATTTGCTCCTCCTCCGGGAGTTGCTCTCAACGGGCCCGCCCGTTGGTGGCAGGCGTTCCCGGTTGTCGACGGTCAACGTTGGACCGGCTTCGCCCTGTTGGCGGGTTTCAACGACATCTTCTTCATGGGGTTGATGTTCTTTCTCTCCGGCCTGTTCGTGTGGAAGAGCCTGCAGCGCAAAGGCAGCGGACATTTCCTGCGCGATCGTGCGCTGAGACTAGGCCTGCCGTTCATTGTCGCTGCGGCGGTTGTCGCGCCTCTCGCCTACTATCCGGCATACCTTCAGACCGGTGCTACTGGCATCGCCGGTTTTTGGACACAGTGGCGGTCGCTCGGAAACTGGCCCGCGGGTCCGGCTTGGTTTGTATGGGTGCTGCTGGCCTTTGACGTCTTCGCGGTCGCGCTCGCGGCGGTCCTGCCTCGATGGGGCGAGGCGCTCGGCCGTCTCGCATCGGGAGCGGATCGTCGCCCTGTCGTCTTCTTTGGGTTGCTCGTAGCGGCGTCTGGCTCTGCCTACATTCCGCTGGCAGTTGTCTTCAATGCATTCTCGTGGACTGCGTTTGGCCCGTTCACCTTCCAAACCAGCCGCCTGCTTCACTATCTGGTCTACTTCCTGCTCGGAGTGGGTGTAGGCGCTTATGGCATCGACCGTGGCCTGCTGTCGCCAGAAGGCAAACTGGCTCGGCGCTGGCCCCTCTGGTCGGTCGCCGCGTTAGTCGCATTCGGCGTGGCCACCGGCGTCGGCCTGGCGGCTCTGACGGCTCACATCGGATCGCGAGCGTGGGAGATCGCTGGAGATTCTACCTTCGTGCTTTCGTGTGCCGCCTCCAGCTTTGCTTTCCTGGCGCTGTTTATGCGGTTCGCGCAAACGCGGCGCAAAATCTGGGACAGCCTCAGTGCCAACGCTTATGGGATGTATCTGGTCCACTATGCATTTGTAAGTTGGCTGCAGTATGCCCTGCTGAAAGCTCAACTGCCGGCGATCGCGAAGGGCTCCCTCGTGTTTGTCGGCGTCGTGCTGTTGAGCTGGGGCGCAACGGCTGCTCTGCGCCGCATTCCCGTCGTCGCCCGTGTGATCTAGTGAAGCCGGCCGCGAGAACCTGTAGCGCCGGCATCCTGGCGGCTGTCGCGGGGGCGTCTCGCCCCCGCAGCGTCAGGCGGAACAGTGCGGTTAGTTTCCCCCACGGCGCGGCGGTGTTTCCTTGCGGTAAGATCAGTGCTATGAAAACGTCCGATACCGAGGCCGAGACGGGCGCAAACGCTATCCCAGAGTCTCGCCAATCCAACTTCATACGCGACATCATTCTCGACGACCTGAAGACCAATAAGTACAGCGGCCGCGTGCAGACCCGCTTTCCTCCCGAGCCCAACGGATACCTCCACATCGGCCACGCCAAGGCAATTTGCCTCGACTTCGGGCTCGCCGACGAATTCGGCGGGCATACGAACCTGCGCTTCGACGACACGAATCCTGAAAAGGAAGAGACTGAGTACGTCGATTCCATCATGGAAGACGTGAAGTGGCTCGGCTTCCACTGGGACGGACTTTTCTACGCCTCGGATTACTTTGACCAGCTCTATGAGTGGGCGCTCAAGCTGATTCGCGATGGCAAAGCCTACGTCGACGATCTCTCAGCCGAAGAAATTCGCAAGTACCGCGGCACCCTCACCGAGCCGGGCAAGGACAGCCCACACCGCAACCGCTCGGTGGAAGAAAATCTAGACCTGTTTCAGCGCATGAAGGCCGGAGAATTTCCCGACGGCTCGCGCGTGCTGCGCGCCAAGGTCGACATGGCCTCGCCCAACCTGAACATGCGCGATCCGGTGATGTACCGAATCCTGCACGCCGCGCATCACCGCACGGGCGACAAGTGGTGCATCTATCCGATGTACGACTACGCCCACGGCCAGTCGGACTCGCTCGAAAAAGTGACGCACTCCATGTGCACGCTGGAGTTTGAAGATCACCGCCCGCTCTACAACTGGTTTATCCAGCAACTGGGCATCTTCCCGTCACAGCAAATCGAATTCGACCGCCTCAATCTGACCCACACGCTGCTGAGCAAGCGCAAGCTGCTGCAGTTGGTGCGCGAGGGCCGGGTGCGTGGCTGGGACGATCCGCGCATGCCGACGCTGAGCGGCATCCGGCGCCGCGGCTACACGCCCGAGGCAATCCGCAATTTCTGCGCATCGATCGGCGTATCGAAAACGACCGGCTCCATCGAGCTGGCTATGCTTGAACATTTCGTGCGCGAGGACTTGAATAAGCGTGCCCTCCGCGTGATGGCCGTGCTGCGCCCGCTGAAAGTCGTGATCGACAACTATCCCGAGAACCAAACCGAAGAAATGGACGCGGTGAACAACCCGGAAAATGCGGCCGCCGGAAGCCGCAAGGTCCCATTCTCGCGCGTGCTGTACATCGAGCAAGACGACTTCCGCGAGGTTCCGCCGCCCAAGTATTTCCGCCTGACCCCGGGCCGCGAGGTTCGCCTGCGCTACGGCTACCTGGTCACCTGCACGAGCGTCGTGAAGAACGACAAAGGTGAAGTCGTCGAAGTTCACTGCAGCTACGATCCAGCAACGCGCGGTGGAAATACTCCCGACGGCCGCAAGGTGAAGGCGACGATCCACTGGGTCTCGGCCGCGCATGCGGTCGATGCCGAGGTGCGCATCTACGAAAACCTGTTCCTGAAGGAAAATCCCAGCGACGTCGAAGAGGGCAAGGACGTTCTCGACAACCTCAATCCCCATTCGCTGGAGATCATCGCCGACGCGAAAGTCGAGCCGTCGCTGGCGAACGCCACGGCCGGCACCCGGTATCAGTTCGAGCGCCTGGGATATTTCTCCGTCGATCCCGATTCGAAGCCCGGGAGGCCGGTCTTCAACCGCACGGTTGCGTTGAAGGACGCCTGGGCAAGAGCCGAAAAGAAACAGGCTGGCAAGCCGTAAAGGCTAACGTTCTCACGCGAAAAACGTCTGGGAGAAATGATGCACGCGACGATGGCCGCGCTCCTGTCCCTGGTATTTTCGTCCCTCGTGTTTTGGCCTTACTTCGCCGGAGCCGCTCTCACTCTCATTGGCATGTTCGCGGTGAGGCGGGAACTCACCGAGGCGAGCGGCCTCGACAAGATTCTGGCATTAGGCGGAGTGTTCGTCGCCGCATCCCTCGCCGCTTTCAGCGGCGAGCACTTTGGGCTAGCCAAGTTCATTCAACAGGGTGTGCCCTCCTGGATTCCATGGCACCTGTTCTGGGCCTACTTCGTGGGTTGTGCCCTGCTGGCCGCAGCCTTGAGCATCGCAACCAAAGTACAAATACGCCTGTCCGCCACCTTGTTTGGAATCATGATCTTTATCTTCGTACTCTCGATTCATCTGCCCAGAGTACTGGCGAACCCGCACGACCGGATTGCGTGGGCCGTCGCGGTCCGGGATTCCTCTTTCGCCGGAGGCGCTTGGGCTCTGGCCGGATCTCATACGGAAGAGTGGAGAGCTCAAGGTACCCACAAGCTGATCACGCTCGGGCGTCTTCTGATCGCGATTGCCGCAGTATTCTTCGGCGTGGAACATTTCCTGCATTCCCAATTCGTCCCCGTCATTCCCCTCGAGAAGCTCATGCCCACGTGGTATCCAGTTCATCTTCTTATCGCGTATGTTACGGGCGCGGTCCTAGTCGCGGCGGGCGTGAGCCTGCTGGTCGGGACACGGACCAGAGCGGCGGCGACCTCGATAGGAATTCTGGCTCTGGCTACGGTTCTGTTGGTTTACCTGCCGATCGCGATTGCCATTCCGTCTTCCGCAGGCAACGGAGAAAAGATTGAAGGCTTGAACTATTTCTTCGACACCTTGCTCTTTGCCGGAATGGTGTTGGTTCTGGCCAACGCTCTGCCAAAGGCGGAGCGGGCCCGCTGATGTGATGGGGCTAATGCAGGAAGCGGCGTCCTTTCCGCACTGGGATTGCTAGGACTGGTCGTCCCATTGAGCAGCCGCAAAGCCACTCCCCGCATTTGGCTTCTTGGGCTTGATCGCGGTAACACCGGCGGTATCCGCTCCAGACTCGCCGCCACGAGGCACTTCTTCATAACTCGCGAGGTGCATGGAGTGCTCAGCCCGGCCCTGCGTGATCGAACGCATGTGTTGCGCATAACCGATCATGGTGGCCAGAGGCACGGTGGCGCGGATCACCTGCGCATCAGCACGATGCTCCATGCCTTCAATCCGTCCGCGGCGGCTGCTCAAATCTCCTAGAATCGCGCCCACGGATTCCTCGGACGTGACCACCTCGACCGACATGACTGGCTCCAAAACCACTGGGCCCGCCGGGCGGCCTCTTTGAAAGCCATCGCACCGGCGATCTGGAACGCCATTTCGTTCGAATCACCCACATGGTAGCTGCCGTCGTAGAGAACAGCCCGCAAATCCACCATTTCGTGGCCAGCTAAAACTCCACCCTTCATGGCGTCTTGAATGCCGAGATTGACCGGCTCCACGAACTCCGCGGGCACTGCACGGTCTTTGATTTCGTCGACGAATTCATAACCGCTCTCGGGTTCGAGGGGAGCCAGCCTGATTTTCACGTGACCGTACATGCAGCGACTGGAAAATGCGCGAATATACTTGCCCTCGGCCTCAGCCTTCTTGCGAACTCACCAACGTCGAGCGGGATTCTGTATTCACGCACGACGCGATCGCAGACGATTTCCAGATGCAACTCGCCCATTCCGCCGACGATGGTCTCTCCGCCCGAGGATCCTGGTGCAATTCTTATGGTGAGATCTTCTTGGGCCAGCTCGCTCAGCGCGCGTTGCAGTCTCTCGCCGTCATCGCTAGTCCTCGGACGGATGACCACGGAGATTACTGGGCGGTGTTGGGTGTTCGATTCGTTCACGGCGCGGCCTAACGGTTTGCAGTTTTCTGGCGCAAAATGGGGTTTGCGCCGAGGGCCCAAAAAGGGTGGTTCCAAAAAACGAAACCCCGAGCGCACTTCAACTCGGGGTAAGCCTGTCCAGCTTCGAAGACTATTATCAGCAACCTCGAAATCAGAGTCAAGGTTACTTGAGGAGCCTCCCTGTCCTGAGACTCCTCGTCAGATTCCCCTACCAGTGGAACGGGAAAACTGTGGACCCGACGGGATTCGAACCCGCACCTTTAAGCTGGACAGGCTTACGTGCTGCCATTTAAACCACGGGCCCTGAGACAAGGCTATGGTTGCGCGCTTGTTCCTGCTAGCTTCCACTGCGCATATTTCGAATGCGCGTTCCGATTCGGGACGGCCCG
>Ga0265316_10002767_pt1 | contig 17970 bp, 18 predicted proteins | sample 4522metaG_FD_202092 | JGI IMG/M metagenome (GOLD analysis project Ga0265316, IMG submission 202092) | Rhizosphere microbial communities from Carex aquatilis grown in University of Washington, Seatle, WA, United States - 4-5-22 metaG | ecosystem: Host-associated > Plants > Roots > Rhizosphere >... | reverse complement strand
GTATGTACGGCCTGATGGCATGGTAGACGAGAATGGGCACGATGGCCGTGTCCTTCCCTTTCCCGTCCTGGGGTGGAGGCGGCTCACGCCGCGAGCTCGTTGCCATATTCGGCATGGTTTGAGAGAATGCGACGGCTGCAACAAAAAGCCCCGCGAGCAAAAACATTCGTCGTTTCATTGGGCCCTTAGGTGCCACGAAATCGACCCGTTGGTCAAGCGAAGGTCAATCTTGAAACCAGTCATGCCGCCGTTTTATGCTCCATTATGAGCTCCCCGCGCGCTTTTCGGGCCATCTGCCTCGTCATCTCCTGCGGAGTGGTCATCCTGCTCGGGTCGTGCGCCGGGATGCGCTACACGTATGGAGCCGACACAACGCCGGCGGCCGGGCCTTCCCCCCGCGCGGCTGTGTACCCCGCTGCGCGTTTTGCGGTGTTCAGCGACCCTCACCTTTTCGATGCACGCCTCGGGGAAGATGACAACGAGCACAAGCTTCTGCGGGAAAGCAGTGAGCTCCTCGCCGCCGCACTGGAAAAAGTGGAAGGACTCTCCGTCGGCTTCCTCCTTATTCCGGGAGACCTGACACGGGACGGTGAGCTCCAGGACCACATGCTCATGGCGCGGCGTCTTGCCGGGCTGGCGCGCGCCGGTGTCAAAGTCTACGTGGTGCCCGGCAATCACGATATCCTCAACCCGGGCGCCGCCCGTTTCCGCGCATCGGGAAGGGCGCATGTCCCCAGCGTCACACCCGAGTCCTTTGCCGAAATCTACGCGGGCTGCGGTTATGGAGATGCCCTGATGCGGGACCCCGGCTCGCTGAGCTATGTCGCGGAGCCGGTCCCAGGACTATGGCTCCTGGCGGTGGATTCTGCCAGCTATGCGGGAAACATGAGCAGGGGCGTGTCTGAAACGGGCGGAGGACTCACCCAGGAGCGGATCGACTGGATCGAGACAGTTCTTGCCGAGGCCCTGCGCCGGGACAAAGGGGTGATCGTCATGATGCACCACGGCGTCCTGGAGCACTTCGCGGGGCAGGCAAAGTATTTCGGCGACTATCTTGTCAACGGGTGGCGGCAGGTCTCCCGCATGCTCGCGGCCTGGAACGTGCGTGCCGTGTTCACCGGGCACTTCCATGCGCAGGACATCGTGGAGAAAACGACGGAGAGCGGTCGGTTCCTCTATGACATCGAGACTGGCTCTCTCGTCTCGTTTCCCAGTCCCGTGCGCGCCGTGGAGATCACAAAGGAGCAGAAAATGGTGATCACCACCTCCTTCATCAAGGACCTTCCCTCTTTTGCCGCCCGGGGAATTGATTTCTGGGAATACTCGAGAAATCGGCTTGCAGCGGGTATTGCCCAGACCGTGGTCGGGATCATGACCGGGATCGGCATCCCGCAGAAAGAGGCCGCCTTCATCGGTCTCCAGGTTGCGGAGGCTTCCCTCGCTCATTTCCGCGGCGATGAGAAGTTCACGGGCACAGAAATGCTCAGCACCAGAGGCGTGGGTCTGGTGGCCGGCATAGCTGCGGGAAGCAGGAGGGACCTGGTCGAGGGTCTCTGGCACGACACGGCGCCGGCCGACAATGACGTGACCCTCGACCTGTCGCCGGCAGCGCCGCCGGAGAGATGAAACGCCCCGGGGAGACGCTATTTCGCCGTGGAAGGCTGCTCCAGGGCTTCCCTGGCCTTGGGCACGGTATCTTCGGGCTTCACATTGTACCAAGCGCGCAGGATGACACCCTTTTCATCCACCAGGAACGAAGACCGTATTATGCCCTTGTACGTTTTTCCATAGTTGGTCTTCTCCCCCCAGACACCGTACGCATCCGCAGCCTTGTGATCGATGTCCGCCAGGAGCGGAAAGCCGAGTGTGTACTTGATGTCGAACTTCTTCTGCTCTTCCGGTGCATCCGGGCTGAGACCCAGAACATCCACCTTGAGCTTCTTCAGATCCTGCCGTGCATCCCTGACCGCGCACGACTGCGTGGTGCATCCCGGGGTATCCGCCTTCGGATAGAAATAGAGCAGCACCTTGCGGCCATGGAAGTCGGAAAGCGTGACCGTCCGGCCATTCTGGTCGGAGAGTGAAAAATCAGGGGCCTTCTGGCCGCTGGTAAGCATCACGTCCATCAAAATCCTCCTGAGCCAAATGTAAGGAGCAGGAACAGCGGGAGTCAAACACTATGTCCTGTACTGGGGACACCAGGACATTTGCAGGGGCTTGGTCAACACCGGCGCCGGGGCTATACTCCCGCGATGCGGACCGCGAGGATCAGCGTGCTCGTCTACCACGGTGACAGCCGGCGCATGGCCGACCTCGAATCGAGAAGCGTGGAGCTGATCGTCACCTCTCCCCCGTATTGGCAGATAAAGGATTACGGCGTGCCCGGGCAGATCGGACACGGCCAGGGACTGCACGCATACCTCCGCGACTTGTCGCTCGTGTGGGGAGAGTGCCACCGCGTGACGCGGGAAGGCGGACGGATGTGCGTGAACATCGGAGACCAGTTTGCCCGCGCCAGCGTCTACGGCCGGTACAGGATCATCCCGCTGCACGCTGAAGTGATATGCCAGTGCGCCGCCCACGGGTTCGACTATATGGGCTCGATCATCTGGCGGAAGAAGACCACGATGAACACCACCGGCGGGGCAACGGTGATGGGCTCGTATCCTCATCCACCCAATGGGATCGTCGAGATCGACTTCGAATACATCCTCCTCTTCAAGAAACCGGGGGTACTGAAGAAGAAGGAAGCGGAATTGAAAAAGAGCGCCGCCATGAGCCGGGACGAATGGAAGACCTGGTTTTCGGGCCATTGGGAGCTCGGCGGCGCGCGAAAGAAAGGCCACGAGGCTCCCTTTCCCGAGGAGATTCCACGCAGACTGATTCGCATGTTCAGTTTTCCCGGCGACACGGTGCTCGATCCTTTCCTGGGAACGGGAACCACGGCGGCGGTGGCGCGGTCGCTGGGCAGAAACGCCATCGGCTACGAAATCAGTGAAGAGTTCGCCGGTCTGGCCATGGAGAGGCTCGGGCGGGACGCCGTGTGCCGGGAAGCCCGGCGCGCCGGCTCCCCGCGCGAGCACGGCGCCTGGATACCGAGGCTGCCGGACCTCGTCCCCGCCGAAAGCGGAACGGCCCCGGCCCCCGGCCCGACGCTCCACAGCGTGGTGTCCGTGGCGCCGGACTGTTCGCTCAGGCTGGATTCCGGTCTGCGGGTGGTCCTTCTGGACATCCACGTGTCAGACCGCGCAGCGGCTCTCTCATACCTGACGCAGAGGGTGCTGAAGAAAAAGGTCTTCCTCATGGATGCCCAGCCTGCCGGGGATTCCACTGTACGGGCGCGCGTCCTGCTCAAGAACAGGATATCGATAAGCGCCCAGCTGGTGAAATCGGGTGCCGCGGCACTGACGGCGGGAAAGGGAGGGTGATCGCGATGGTGCACGGGATCGGGGACAGGATCCCACGGGTGAGGGATGCGATCTTCGCGGCATGGAATGCCGAAATCGCAGGGGACGTCACCCTGGGAAAAGAGACGAGCGTGTGGTTCAGCGCGACGCTGCGCGCCGACATTGCGCCGATCACGCTGGGCCGGGGCACCAATATCCAGGATGGCGCCACCGTGCACGTGGACACCGGGCTCCCGTGCACAATCGGAGCCGGTGTCACGGTGGGTCACAACGCGGTTCTGCATGGCTGCACCGTGGGAGACGACTGCCTCATCGGCATGGGTGCGGTGGTCCTGAGCGGCGCGGTGATTGGAAAAGAAAGCATCGTGGGGGCAGGGGCACTGGTCACCGAGGGCAAGGTGTTCCCTCCCCGGTCCCTCCTGGTAGGGAGCCCCGCAAAAGCAGTCAAACAGGTGGACGACGCGACGCTCGAGAAGATCCGGGAGAATGCGCGCGTGTATATCGGACTGGCGCGCCAGGCCTCGGAAGACTACCACGAAGTGCGGAGCTGACTGGACGGGTGCTACTTGAAAAGAACGATGAAGCGCGCGTTCACATAGAGGAGAAACCCGAATTTGTTCATGGCGTCACACGGCGCCAGCGCAATGGCCCCGGCGCTGAGCCTGAACCAGTCGGTGTGCGCGAAGCTGACATCGATCTGAGGGACGACCCACGTCCAGCTGGTGTCGGGGACCTGGTTCACACGCCCGAAAGAGAGAAACACACCCCCGCCCAGGTCCCCCCGTATCACGACAGGATTCAGGTCTATCTCGATGAACGCGTTGGGCCACAGCAGGCTTTCGATGATGAAAGTCACGGCCTTGGCGCCCACGCCGAAGCGCACCGGGCCTTTTCCGAACTGGTACGTTGCCTCGATCATGGGCAGGAGGAACAGGTACTGACTGATGGTCGCGCCTCCTGAGACGCCCAGGTCCCCGAGATTGATTCCTTCGAAGACGGGGAAAGCGACCTCAAAATCGAACCTGAACTGCGCGCTCGCGTCGACGGCGTGCGCGCACAACAGCACCGCGACCACGACGGCGACGATATGCCGTCTCTTCATCTGGTCCCCCTTGCTCTTCTTCCATCCGTTCGCACACCCCTCGTGTTCGGTGCGGCTGCACCGGAACGCGATTGTCACTCCATTGTCAATGACAGCTGTTTTTCATTGTCAACAACATGGCGGATGACCGCCTCGATGCCCGGCAGGACATTCACCCGGTTCAGAGTGACGTCCGGATGTGCGTGCGCGAAGACGCGGAAAATCTCGTCGGCAAACCCCTGCCCGATGGACCGCACTCCCGAAAAATCGAGAATGACCTCGCGGAACTGGTCGAGCCGGGCCAAAAGGCGCCTTGCTTCCGAGCGCGAGACATGCTCGCGGGCGAAGAATCGCACGGTCACGAGACTTCGATCGAACCGGAACTCGAACTCCTCCGGTGCGAACGCGGAGAACACGTCCTTGAGCCTGCGCCGCGCCGACCGGCTGATGCGCAGAGCCACATCCGTGCCTTTGATGTAGGTGCGGACATGCACAAAAGTGTCCTTCTTCCGCGTGTCAAAGATGAGCTCGAGCCTGTGAGACCGGAGCGAAAAGCTGTCGCATGCCTTCGAGGTGAAGAAGATCCCTTCCCCGGCGTGCCGCTCCGGAAGGGACGTGGCCTTTCCCTTGAGCAGCTCACCGATCGCATCTTCCTCTTCGGCGAGATTGTGGCGCTCGGCAACCGAGGTGAATACCCCCACCCCCTGATCCCGAATCTGCGAACGGACTTCGCGGTCTGCCAGCGTCACGTCCACCGTGCAGGTCGGTGAATGCGAATGTTCAATGGCGTTGTTGAGCATTTCAGTGAATGCGTATGCGAAGATCTCGTAGGCCGCGGCAGACAGCGAACGCGTGAGCCCCAGGCGCACGGTCACATCCGCGAGCACCGCGTCCTCCATCAGGCCGGCGATGCGGTACGTGTGACGGAACGGATCGGGCGGCGGTGCCGGCGCGTTTCCGCCGCGATCGGGAAGGCGGTACAGGACTCCCCTGGTCCTTCCGGTGCGGCGCACGCGCCCCTCGTCCAGGAGGCGGATGAGATGGCGGTGCACGGCCTGTCGTGACAGCCCCACTACCTCCGCGATCTGCGCGCCCGAAAGGGAGCGGCGTGATCTCAGGGCATTGAGAATCCGGCTCCTCGTATCCATGGAATTCGACGGTGCACTTTTGTCAACCTATTGTCAACACCGCGGGCATTCTATTGTCAACATGGGGCGCGTTCCGCGAACGCGTATTCGGCGGCCGCGGATCAGACGTACTTCTGGTAGCTCTTCAGCATGATGAAGCTTTCCGACGCGAGGATCCCTTTGATCGTGGAAAGCTCCTCCGTGAGAAACCGCACAAGACCCCGGTTGGAATCCAGGAGAACCTCGGTGATGAGATCATAGCGGCCCGAGGCAATGGAGACCGAGAGGACGTTGGGCAGGCGTGAGATCTCCTCCGCCTTGCGTTCCAGCAGCTTGGACTCCGCTACACGGATGGCAACAATCACAAGCTGCTGGTTTTCCAGGACGTCAGGGTTGATCAGGGCCCGGATCTGGAGGATGCCGGCCTCCTTCAGACGCTTGAGCCGGGCTCGGACGGTGCCTTCCGACACGCCGAGCCTGCGGGCGATCGTGTTGTTCGGAACGTAGCTTTCCTTGAGGACGGAGATGATTTTCCAGTCCGTCTGATCCGGCTGCATCGCCCCTCAGAGTAATGTATCCGGAGAAACGTACGCAAGGCCGAACGCCTTTGCCACGCCGGGGAATGTGATGTTACCGCCGTATACGTTCAGCCCTTCCTTGAGGTCGGGATTCTTCCGACACGCCTCTTCGAGACCCAGGTCCGCGATCTTCAGACCATAGGGGAGCGTGCTGCTGGTCAGGGCGAGAGTGCTGGTGAGAGCCACTGAACCCGGCATGTTGGCCACGCAGTAGTGCACCACTCCGTCCACTTCGAACACGGGGTCGTCGTGCGTGGTCGGCCGGGTCGTCTCCACGCAGCCGCCCTGGTCCACCGCTACATCGACGATCACCGATCTCTTCTTCATCAGCTTCAGGTGCTCGCGGCGGATCAGCCGGGGGGCTTGGGCGCCGGGGATGAGGACTGCGCCGATGATCAGATCGCTCTCCACCACCACCGTATGGATGTTTGTCTCCGTGGCGTAAAGCGTCGCAAGCTCGCCGCGGAAGATGTCATCGAGGTACGCGAGGCGGTTGGGATTGACGTCGAGGACCGTCACGGCTGCGCCGAAACCAACCGCGACTTTTGCCGCGTTCGTGCCGACCACCCCGCCGCCGAGGATCGCAACCCTGCCCCGCGGCACGCCGGGGACGCCGCCGAGCAGAACGCCTCGGCCGCCAAAAGGCTTTTCCAGGTACTTCGCCCCTTCCTGCACGCTCAGGCGCCCGGCGATCTCGCTCATGGGCTTGAGGCAGGGAAGGGTTCCGTCTGGAAGGCGTATCGTCTCATATGCCACACCCTTGATCCGGCGTCCCAGGAGGGCCTTGGTCTGCTCCTGGTCTGCGGCAAGGTGGAGGTAGGTGAAGAGGATCTGTCCTTCGCGAAGAAGCCCGTACTCCTCGGGCTGAGGCTCTTTCACTTTGATGATCATGTCGCAGCCGGCAAAGATCTTCCTGCGGTCCGGCTCGATGCGCGCGCCCGCCGCGGCGTACTCCGAGTCTTCGAAGCCCGCGTCCGCCCCCGCGCCCGCCTGGATTATCACCTGGTGCCCGTGATCGATGTACGATTTCGCGCAGTGCGGCGTCATCCCTACCCTGTACTCGTGCCTCTTGATCTCTTTGACGCAGCCGATCTTCATTTGACAACCTCCTGCAAAGTAAGGGGCGATGGAATACGGATTGTGTACCATTCGCCTGTTTTCGTTACGATTGTCGCAGTATTGTCACTTTAAAATCGACATTGCAAGAGAATTCTTTGAGAATCAGCCCGTCAGACAGCCTGCGCGTAAGAAGCCAGGGCTCGGGCCGCCGTATGTGCGCCACCGCACATTGCTATTCCGAAATCCATGCACAATCCTTTCATGGTTCATCCCGACTGTGGCTCTACGAGGCTTTGTTTCCCCCTTCGCCCGTGATGAGCGGAGTGAAGAGGGCATGAGAAAGTATGTTCTTGAGGTCAGAGCCAAATTTGAGCCGCTCAACTCTCCAAGCGGGAAGGCCGAACAGCTCGCGAAAGACATTGCACACCGTATTATCTCTGTGTATCAACCTATAAGTGATGAAGAGCAGATCATACGTGACAACAGGTATGTCTCACCCCTTTTTCACCGGTTGTATATAAACCTGGTTGACAACGACAATACACTTGAAAAGAAAGTGGAAGAGTTGAGGGAGGCTTATCGCCCTCACAGAGCTTTTTTCAATCTCACCCCTCAAGCTGACTGACATCACCGTTTTTACGACTGACAGCCAGCATACGTACTATGCGCCTTATGGCTATCGTCGCGTCCCGCCATTCGCGGCGGCGAGCTCGGTTGACCGGCCACGCCCTCACATGCCGAGCGCGCGCAGGAGCATCGGCCACTCGCGCTCGAAAAGGGGTGTGAGGGAGCCGGAGCCGATGAGGGACTCGACCTCGGCCAGGGTGAAGAATCTCCCCTCCTCGATCTCATCAGCATCCGGGTGGATCTCTCCCCGCCAGGTGAGGGAAAAACATTGCGCGTATTCCGATTCGAAGGTGCCTTCGTTCAAAAGAGCATAGAGGAACTTTCCGCCTGCCGCGTCAATGTCCAGTTCCTCCCGCGCTTCCCGAATCAATGCCGCTGTCACATCCTCCCCAGTGCTGACGTGCCCCCCGACGGAGGTATCCCAGAGCCCGGGGTTTGTGTCCTTCCTTGCTGATCTCTTCTGTAAATAGAGCCGCCCGTGCGCATCGAACACGTGCAGGTGCACCACAAGGTGAATGAGAAGGGGATTTCCGTGGCATTCCTCCCGGGAAGCCGTCCCGACAGGCATCCCGTTCCTGTCGACGAGTTGAAACATTTCCATGGGGATGCCTACCGCGCGGAGGTCATCGGGGCACGCACGCCGATGCGGTTTTCTTCCCGAGACAGAACGAGACGAATGTATCCAGTGACGTGATGGCAGGACGGATATCCGGATAGACCGGCAGTCCCCCTTCTTCAAGAGCGGCAACAAAATCGCCGTAGTGCCGGCCCGCGTTGACCGACACGACCATGGGCTTGGAATGCCGCTTTGAAATCCCCACGAGCAGGCTCGCGAGCCCGTCCGGGTCCCTGCAGGTTTCCGGCACAGTCTTGAGGGACACCGCGTGCGGCACAACGGCCACGAATACGCAGTCCACTCCGGGGTCCTGGATTATCGCCTCCACGAACTCGGCATACATCGCGTCGTCCGCCATCGGAGTGATATCCAGGAAGGGGGAGGACGTGTCCACCAGGCCGTGCCGGTTGATGACGTTCAGCTTCTCCAGGGTTGCGGGAGAAAACTTTGCCTGCGTGAGCCCTTTGAGCTCATCTCCTCCCACCGTGGACTCGAATCCGGCGTTCACCACGCCTGCAACCCTGTTGCCCTGGGCCGGCTTGCCCGCCAGGAGGGAGAATGCCCTGATCTGATCGTAGTACTCCTCGATGGTGTCCGTCAGGATGACCCCGGCCTGCCGGCAGGCTGAACGGAACACCTCGTAGTTGCCCGACATCGAAGCGGTGTGGGACGCCGCGGAGCGCGCGCCGGCCTCCGTGCGGCCGCCCTTGTACGCGATGATCGGCTTCGTGGATTCCCGTGCGCGCTCGAAGAATGTGCGGCCTTCCCCTGCGTCCAGGCCTTCGAGGTACACCGCCACGACCTTTATCGAGGGGTCGCGGGCGAAGTGGGCCAGCAGCTCTCCCACCTTCACGTCGAACTTGTTTCCGAAGCTGACCACCGAGCGCAGCGGCCTGCAATTGCGCAGCTTGTCGATGACCGTGACTGCCAGGGCGCCGCTCTGCGTCAGCAGTACGACGTTTGCCGAATCGGAGGACCTGACCTCCAGCCGCTTTTCATTGATGAAAAGGGTGTTGATCCCCGGTCTGCCGCGCGCCGGCGCGTGATACACGCCCATGCAGTTGGGGCCCATGACGCGGATCCCGGCGGGAGTCGCGGCGCGAAGCTCGCGCGCGTACTGGACATAGGGAACGGAGGAAGGCACACCGGGGATGAGCACCACCGCGCGGACACGCGTTCCCTGCAGGGAACGGAGGAACTCCGGGGCGCTCTGTGCAGGTGCCGCATACACGGCCAGCTCCACCTGCCCTGGAACTTCAGAGAGGGCGCGGTACAGCGGGTAGTCATGGCTGCCGAGCCGCAGGGTGCCGCCGTGCGGGTTGACCAGGTACAGGTCGTCCCGGCGCAGCTCGTGGAGAAGCTCCGCGATATCACGGGCAAGGCTGTACTTCGACGGATCAGCCGAGACCCCGATCACCGCGATCCCCCGGGGCTGGAAAAAAGCGTCGAGGTTCCCAAGGTCCACGCGCGGATTCCACTCTTCGGGCGAGGGTGCGGGACCGAACTCGGCGAGGCCGTCGAGCGCCACGAACCGTCCGTCCGACGAGATGGCGAATGGATTCACCTCGAGGGCCTTGATCACGAATCGGGGCTTCTCCGCCATGGGCGAGTAGCGCAGGGCCAGGCTGCTGAACTCCGCCATGGCGTTGGCCATGAGCGCGAGGTACTCGGGGTGCCCTATCTGCTCGAACTTGTACCGGATGTGCAGAGACCGGGTGAAGGCAAGCGCTTCCTCATACTCCATGGGGGGCAGGAAGAGATTTGCCGCGTCGTAGTGAGCGGCAAAGAACTCCGCATCGTCCCCGCCCTTGCTCACCGTGAGCACGGGACCGAACGCCGGGTCTTCACGGAAGCCGACCAGCACCTCGTAGCCGAGGGCCTGTGTGAAAGAGATGTGCTCCGCGATGAGAAAGCCGACGACCTCGGGCCGGGCCCCGTCCTCGAAGTGGGACAGCACTTCGTCCCGCATCCGGGAAAGCACGAACTGGACATAGAGAGGATCAGAGGCTGAAATTTTTTTCACGCCCCCGAGCTTCTGCTTGTGCGGTATTCCCGGAGAAACGATCTTGACGATCAGGGAATTGCCGAACCCGCCCAGGGCTTCCTCTCCCACTTCCGCGACGTCCCGCACGAAAATGAACCGCGGCACGGAGAGCCCGAGACAGGCAAGGATGCCGTATACTTCGTGCTCGTAGAGGGAGCTCCTGCCCTCACGGGCAGCGCCTGCAAGGATGCCGTCGATCTTCCCAGCCGCCTCGTGTGTCACCGCCATTTGCCGTCTCCCGCGGGGGAGCGCGGCACGGCTCCCCGTCTTCGAGAATCCAATCTCCTGATCACCTGGGTGGAAGACCATCCTTCGAGATGCGGGAGAAGAATGACCCGGCCTCCCCAGCCCTCCACCATGCGTCTCCCCACTACTCCGGCCAGTGAATACTCGGAACCCTTTGCAAGGACGTCCGGCCGAACCACGCGCAGCAAGGCACGCGGGTCCTGCTGGGAGAAAATTGCGCAAAGGTCCACCCCGCCCACGGCCGCTACAAGCTCGGCCCGGGCGAACTGAGGCACGACCGGCCGGGTCCTTCCCTTGAGGGACCTGGCCGACTCGTCGCTGTTGATGCCCACGACAAGGGCATCCCCCTGTCCGCGTGCCGCCTGCAGCAGCCGCAGGTGCCCGATATGGAGCATGTCGAACACGCCGTTTGTGAACACGATGCGCTTTCCCGCCTTCCGCAAGGCGGCGCATCGCCGCGCCACGACCTGGAAATCGGCGACGACCCGGGAGCGCGCGGCTTCCGCCTGCAGCCGGCGGATTGCGCGGACACGCTCCGCACCGCTGGCGGCGGCCACGGTCCCGAGAAAGGCCCGGCACACGTTGCTGGGAATGGTTGGGTGCAGCCCGCCCGAACGAAAGACGAGCCAGGAGGCCGACAGCTCCACATCGAGGGACTCCGCGAGCCCCCGCCAGGCGTCGAGCAAGCCTGCGCGTTCGACAGGGACCTGGGATTCAATGACCGCGTACTCCCCCTCGTGGTCGGCGGGCGCCGCAGGCCACCCGATGCTGAATATCGCGCGTTTCATGGCGACATTGAAGCAGCTCGCACCACGCTGATCGAGTCCAGAAGAAATGTACGTCTCTCGTTTCTGAGAGAGCAGAAAGCGACAACGCCGACCGACCCTCCCATGCACGAGAACGCCCGCGGCCGAATGGTCCGCACGGTCTTCTCTCCCCGCGCGCTGCAATAGGCGATCTCCACCTCGGCTCCTGCTGCGATTGCCTGCTGGAGCGCGGCAGCCGTGCGCGCAAGGCGCGGCGCATGCGTGGTGAAATCCAGGGGTTCCCCGCACGAACGGGTGAGCTCCTCCATTCTCCCTGCCTTCAGGCACCGCAGGTAGAGAAGCCGGCAGGCGTGCGCATCCGCAAGCGCCCTGTGCGCGCCCTTCACTTCCAGTTCAAGGTCACGAACGAGGTTCGCAAGGCTGTAGCTGAATCTGCCGGGAAACGCCCGGCGGGCCAGGACGCGGGTGTCCAGCACGGGACCTTCCGGCGCATCCAGCTCCTCGGCCATGATGTCCGCGGAAATGAAGCCCACGTCGAATACGGCATTGTGCGCCACGGGGGTTCCCCTGGACAGGAGAGAGAGGAACGGAGGCAGGGCCGCCGCGATATCCGGCATTCCCTTCAGCATGCAGTCCGAAATTCCGTTGACTTTCTGCGCCTCAGGCGGCATGGGGATGCCGGGGTCGACGAGCTGTTCAAAAGAGGCAAGCATGTTTTCGCCCTGGAACAGGACCGCGCCCAGCTCGACAATGCGGTCCACGCCGGGAATCAGCCCCGTGGTCTCCACGTCGAAGGCAGCGACGGCGCCGGCGGACCGCGTACTCGTGTATTCGAATGGCGGCTGCGTGCCCGGACTCTGTCCCTGCATCTACTGCTCGCCTTTGAGTTTTTCCGGTGTCGATTCGCCGAGCAGGAGCTTGCAGATGTTCTTGTAGCCCACCTTGCGGTACTTTCTCAGGAGACCCGCGAAAGCGTCATACGCCTCGGGATACTGCGCCTTGAGCTCATCCAGGCGCGCGAGCACGTCCTTGAGTTCTTCGAGCGACGCCAGTGCCGGCATGGAACTCCCCTTTCAAGGCTTTTCAGAGAATGGTCTTCTCAGGCGCATGGTAGGATCGCCCCGGAGCCTTGTCAAGGAGAACGAATGGCGATATGCACTATCTGTGACGGAAAAGCTCTACTACGACGATTCCGCGCTGCTCGAATTCGACGCGCGCGTACTGGAGATTGAAACACGAGACGGCCGCTCCGCGGTCCTCCTTGACCGCACCTGCTTCTACCCCGGGGGCGGAGGGCAGCCGTGTGACCTGGGCACGCTGAGCGGCGCGCGAGTGCTCGCGGTGGAGCATCGGGGGGAGGACATCATTCACCGCGTGGAGCCGGCATTGGGTCCGGAGATGCTGCACAGTGCCGTGCATGGATCGGTGGACGGAAACCGCAGGCGCGACTTCATGGAGCAGCACACGGGGCAGCACATATTCTCCCAGGCGCTGCTCAGGGCGGGAAAGCTGGAGACCGTTTCCGTGCACTTCGGGGATGACGATACGACGATAGAGCTCAAAGCGGACGCGGTCACAGAGGACACCCTGCGCGCGGCGGAAGACCTGGCCAACGCCGTCATCAAGGAGAACAGGCGGGTACTCCTGCACGAGATCGACCCTTCGGAAGTCTCGAAGTTTCCGCTGCGCCGGACTCCTCCCGACGCCGGGAGGCTTCGGATCCTCGAAATCGAAAACTGGGACTTTGCCGCCTGCGGCGGGGTGCACCTGGCTTCCACGGGGGGAGTGTTCCTCGTCAAGGCGGTTGCGCAGGAGAAGATCAGGGGGAGAGTGCGCATCCACGCCATGATGGGAAAACGGGCACTGGAGGACTACGGCCGGAAGGTCTCCCTCGTGCAAGGCCTGACCCGGACCCTCACCTGCGGAGAGGCGGACATCCCGGACCGGGTGGCGGAGCTCCTGAAAAGGGAAAAAGAGTCGACCCGTGAGCTCGGCAGGCTGCGCGTGGCGCAGGCGGCCGTGGATGCGGACGCGTCGCTGCCCGGCGCTCCTTTGGTCGGGGGTGGCGTTTTCATCACACGTGTATTTGACGCCGCGGGGGGCGACTATCTGAAAGCCTTCGCGGAAAGGGTGATCGCCGCGCCGGGAAGGATCTGCATCGCCATGGATCGGGGGACCGACGGCTTCCAGTGGATCGCCGCCCATTCCCTCGGTGAAAGCCTGGATCTTGCGCAGATCGTTCCGGCATTCTTCGAGATAGCCGGGGCCAAGGGCGGCGGCCGCGGCGCCCGGATGCAGGGAGTCGGTGCGCGAAACGAGGCAATCGACGGGTTCGTCGCCGCGATCCAGGCGGAGATTGCCCGCAGGCTCGGTGCGGAAGGAGCGTCATGAAACTCCGCGTACGGTACAACGCGCCGGTCGTTCTCTCTTTTGCCCTCATCTGCGCGGTGGTGCTGCTCATAGACCAGATCAGCGGCGGCCTTTTCATCCGGACATTTTTCCTCCTGCCTCCCGTGTTCGAGCCGGGCTCCCTGCTTTCGTGGCTGAGGCTTTTCACCTACGTGATCGGCCACCAGGGGTGGGCCCACCTGATCGGCAATTTCTCTTTCATCCTGCTCATCGGACCGGTTCTGGAGGAGAAATACGGGTCGGTCCCGCTCCTCCTCATGATGCTCGTCACGGCCCTTGCCACCGCAATCCTGAACTTGTTGATCGTCAGAACCGGGCTGTATGGCGCCAGCGGAATCGTGTTCATGCTCATCCTTCTCAGCTCTTTCACCAATATCCGCCAGGGGGAGATTCCCCTCACGTTCATCCTGATCGTGGTCCTCTACCTGGTGCGCGAGTTCGTGAATGCGCTCAACCCAGACACGATCTCCCAGCTTGCCCACATTGCGGGGGGAGTCATCGGCGGGCTGTTCGGATTCATCTTTTCACATGCAGAGTCGACGCCGGCGCTTCCCGCAGAGCCGGCGCCCAAGGAGTAGCGAATGCGTCCCCTCACAGGTTCCCTTCTGGTCCTCCTCTTCCTGGCGCCGCTCGGCGCCTCCGCGCAGGCGGAGGAAAAGGACGTCACGGTCCCGATCTCCAGCCTCGTGCTGTTCACGAGCGGAGTGGGGTACTTCCAGCACGACGGCACGGTGGAGGGAAACGCGCGCATGGAGCTCACGTTCTCCTCGGACCAGATCAACGATCTGTTGAAGAGCCTCGTGCTGCGCGACCTGGACGGGGGTTCGATTTCCAGCGTCACCTATTCATCGCGGGACCCGATCACCCGCACGCTCAAGAGCTTTTCCATCGACCTGACATCCAACCCCACCCTGTCGGGCCTTCTCACCCAGACTCGGGGGGAGGCGGTGGAGGTGAGCATGACCGGCGGGAACAAGCTTACCGGATCCATAGTCGGAGTAGAGACGCGGCAGCTCCAATCCGGTCCCAAGGGTGACGTGACCGGTGACTTCCTGACCCTGAACACGCAGACCGGCATCACGAGCCTGGCCCTTGCCGATGTCCAGGGGATAAGGTTCCTCCGCAAGGAGGTCCAGGACGACCTGGCGCAGGCGCTCCAGGTCCTCTCCTCCTCCCACGGCATAGAGAAGAAAAAGGTCGTGCTCCATTTCACGGGGACCGGCACGCGCCGTGTACGCATCGGCTACATCCTCGAGTCCCCCGTGTGGAAGACCAGCTACCGCCTCGTCCTTGCGGACAAGGGCCCGCACCTTCTGCAGGGGTGGGCCATGGTGGAGAACACTTCGGACACGGACTGGAAGAGCGTGGCCCTCACACTCGTATCGGGCAGGCCCATCACTTTCATCATGGACCTGTACCAGCCCCTCTACCTGCAGCGGCCGGTCGTGCAGCTCGAGCTCTACCAGTCCCTGCGGCCGCGGACGAATGAAATGTCGATGGAAGAGAAACAGTCGGCGGACGAGGCGGCAATGGCGGAAGAAGCGCCTGCGCCGCAGGCGGCCCCTGCCCCGTCAGCCAGGAGCGCTGCCGCGCCCCGTGCCCTGGCGAAGGGCGCTTTCGGTACAGGGCCGGGCGAGGGGGAGCTCTCCGTCTCCCAGGGCGTGGCAGCCGCGGCGAGCGGGGCCCAGGTCGGCGAGCTGTTCCAGTATGCCATCGACAAGCCGGTCACCCTCTCCCGTCAGCAGTCCGCCATGCTGCCCATCCTGAACCAGCAGGTCACCGGCGAACGGTACTCCCTGTACAACGAGTCCACCGACCCGAAGTATCCCTTGAACGCCGTGAAGCTGAAAAACGCGAGCAGTCTCCATCTCATGCAGGGCCCCATTACCGTATTCGACGGGGGAACCTATGCCGGTGACGCCCAGATCACGGACCTGGCTCCGGGCGCCGAGCAGCTCGTCACCTACGCCATGGATCTGGACACCGAGGTGAATGCGCAGCAAGGCGCTTCCCCGGTCACGCTCGTGTCCGTGAAGATCAGCAAGGGGGTTTTCTTCTACACGAACCGGCAGCAGAAAGAACGGATCTACGAGATCAAGAGCCGCGGCACGAAGAACCGGACCGTGCTGCTCGAGCATCCCTTCCAGCCGGAGTGGACCCTGTCCGAGCCCAAGGAGCCGGCGGAGCGCACGCGGGATGCATACCGTTTCGCCGTCCCTGTTGCCGCGGGAAAGACCGCAAAGCTTTCCGTCGTGGAGATCCGCACCGTGGCGCAGAGCGTGTCCCTGGCCAGCCTCGGCGGTGACCAGGTGGCCTTCTACGTGGCAAGCCAGGTGGTGAGCCAGGCGGTCAAGACGGCCCTCCAGAAGGTTGTCGCTCTCCAGCAGAAGGTGTCCGACACGGTCTCCCAGCGCACCAGGCTGGAGACACGGGTGAACGAGATCGTCAATGACCAGTCCCGCATCGGGTCGAACATGGACAGGCTCTCCCAGAGCTCTGACCTGTACAAGACGTACGTGAAGACACTCACCGACCAGGAGACCGAGCTGGCCAAGCTTCGGGAGAGCATTGCGCGGCTTCGAGACCAGGAGGCGTCCCAGAGAAAGGACGTGGACACCTTCATCCTCTCACTCGAAGCAAGCTGAGCCGTCCAATGGTGCTCAAACTGATTGCGTGCGAGGTATTCTATCGGGAGGTGTGCCTCTGCGTGGCCACTTCCCCCCACAGGGTCGATCTCGAGTTCACTGAAAAGAACGCGCACGAGCGCAGCGACTTCCTGCGCTCCCTCGTGCAGTCCAGAATCGACGCGGCGGAAAACGGCAGCGTCGCGTATGACGCCATACTCCTGGGATTCGGGCTGTGCGGGAACGGCGTGCTCGGCACGTCGGCAAAAAAGACGCCGCTCGTCATGCCCCGGGCGCACGACTGCTGCACGCTGTTCCTCGGCTCCCGCCGCGCGTTCAAGGAACATTTTTCAGACAATCCCAGCCTCCCCTTCTCATCGGTGGGTTACATGGAGCGGGGCGGCACCTGGGTACACGATGCAAGCGCAATCCAGGTGCCCGGCCTGGACAAAAAGTACGACGAGTATGCTGCCCTGTACGGCGCGGAAAATGCGAAATACATCATGGAGACACTCACCGCCTCGCAGCAGAACAACCAGATCGTCTTCATCGACGTGCCGGAGCTCTCTCATCTGGGCTTTGCCGAGAAGGCAAAAGCAGAGGCACAGGCAAGCGGCCGCGAGTTCGTCCAGCTCCCCGGTGACATGCGCCTCCTCCGCAAACTGGTTCACGGAGACTGGGATGCGGAGGAGTTCCTGGTCCTGAAACCGGGGCAGAAGATCGGGGGCGTCTATGACTGGGACGAAATCGTAAGAGCGGAGGACCAGTAGAAACCCCTGGTCCCCCGCGCGGAACTGAAAAATGGGGGGCAAAGGAGTCGAACCTCTGTACGGGCCTTTGCGGAGGATCGTAACCTGTTACGGTTTATGTGACCCCCCAACCCTCCCCCCTTGCACAAATGTCGCGGTGTACCGTGACCGCGGTACACCGCGCAGTTCTCGGAAACGCCGAATCCGCGGCGCCTGAGCCTACCATAAACATGCACCTGTAGTCCGCGTCACGTCCGTCCGATATTGGAAAGGGACGGAGAAAAAAGCACGTGTCGGAAGCAGCATTACAATCAATCGACCAGCCGCCGCATCATGATACGGAAATCCTCCGGATCATCGGCGAGCTGAAGGAAGTATTCGAGAGCCATTTCGATCGCACGTGGTTCTCCCTCATCATCGACGGCATGCCCATCGATTTCCGCACGGTGCAGGACATCCGGGAGCTCGTGTCCCTGACATCCCTGTACCCGGGAGAAGAAAAGCTGCTCTACCAGGGCGTTGAAGAGCTGGAAACGTTCCACAAGACCGTGAAGCGCTTCCTGCTCCCCGTGCTGAGGGAACGCCTGGGCATCTCGTGGCTTTTTCCGCAGAAGCGCGTGCGAGACACCCAGCAGT
>Ga0265316_10002766_pt1 | contig 17972 bp, 17 predicted proteins | sample 4522metaG_FD_202092 | JGI IMG/M metagenome (GOLD analysis project Ga0265316, IMG submission 202092) | Rhizosphere microbial communities from Carex aquatilis grown in University of Washington, Seatle, WA, United States - 4-5-22 metaG | ecosystem: Host-associated > Plants > Roots > Rhizosphere >... | reverse complement strand
ACATTGTGAGTATTTAGTTCTGAGTAATGGCAATCTGCTCTCCCATAAGAGTACCATCCTCTCTCCTTTTTAAGGCGAGATTGAGAGAGAATTGTCTGAAACGGCGTCAATTCAAGAGCATGGATCGATTGTTATGCCTGAGCAATGAGTAAATTGGGGCTAAGTAGAAAATCCAGAAGAGGAAGTGCGAAACACTCCCTCTCGTTTATTTGCCTCACCCTGATAGGGCGAGGTTTGGGAGTGGGTCGTCGTGTCATGATTTTGCCATTATCGAATGAATACGTGAATCTGTGCTTTCGGTAGTATTGTTATAATGTGAGGACAAAACCATAACGCGAACTACTTATAATGATCAATAGAATTAAATTCCCCTCACAATCGCGTCCGTCATCTTGCATACCCGCGCCATTTGCTTAACATCATGCACCCTTACAATATCCGCACCGTTAGCGATGCCGACGGCTATCGTCGCCGCTGTGCCTTCTATCCGCTGATTAGCTGGTAAGTTCAATACCATTTTGATTAGCGATTTTCGAGAAGTCCCCACCAATATCGGCTGCCCTAATACCTGTAATTCCCGCAGGCGTCTGATGATTTCGATATCCTGTTGCCAGGTCTTGCCGAACCCGATGCCTGGGTCGATAATGATGTTTTCCCTCTTAATGCCTGCCTGTTCTGCCATTGCAATGCTTTTCCGCAAGCAGGCAATTACCTCGGCCATCACATCTGGATAATTTGCGGTGTCGCGCCCCGTGCCTGCATCATAGCCGCCAATGTCGCGCTGGTTGCTCATCAATATCAGCGGCACATTGTTCCTTGCCGCCAGTTCCGCCAGCCGCGGCTCGGTTTTCAATCCCCACTGGTCGTTTAAAATCACCGCGCCTGCTGCCAGCGCCTGAAGGGCTACCCCGTATTTGGAAGTATCCACGCTTATTGGGATACTTATCCGTTTGGATAGAAGTGCAATTACCGGCACTACCCGTCTGATTTCCTCTTCAACTGTCACAGAAGAAAAACCCGGTCGTGTGGATTCCCCCCCGATGTCCAGGATATCCGCGCCTTCTTCCTCAAACCGGCAAGCCTGTGCCACCGCCGACCCGATATCTATCGCGCCGTCACCGGAAAAGGAATCGGGTGAAACGTTCAATATGCCCATCACGTAGGTACGGTTACCCCACTGTAATTCTGTTTTTTCGCACCCGTTGGTATTATTCACAAACCATCATCCTCTCTTTTCAGCTAACTTTACCGGATAAGGTATCTTTCGTCAATATTACTGCCATTGCGAGCGAAGCGCGGCAATCTGAATAATGTCCTGTATTCGAACTTCTCACAAAAAGTACCAGCTGATTCCTGACAACAGAACGCTTTTTGTTTTTTGGTATTTGAATTTTAAACATTGGTATTTTGCCGTCCATCCTACTTTTGTATATTACTTTAGTAGCACCTGAGAATTTGACATTTAGGCACAAAAATGATATTATTAACATAGGGATCAGAGAAAACCCAATACACGGCGGAGGTGCTTTTTATGAGGTTACACGCAGTGTTAGGGGTAAGGCAGGTTGATCGTTAACGCCCTGCATAATCTGCAGGGGCCCGGGAAACGGATGTCCGGCTCTTAAAAAAACAATTCGGGCCAAATGGCGCAGTGCCCATGCGGTCGTGATGACCTCAAGTGAGCTGGATTCGTAAGACTGAAATTGGGTGGAGAGTGCCTTAAAGAAGTACTCTCCACCATTTTTTTATTGAATATTACAGGTAATCTTGATTAGATTAGCTGTAACACGGTACAATTATCAGGAAGGTAATGATAAGTGAATTTTAGAAATCCCCGTTCTATTAACCTGACCCCGCTCTGGGTGTTGATTTCTGTCAACATCTTGGTATTTATTGCAACGAGCATCGCATCGGGTTCGTTTTTCGGAATGTCTTATGCCGTTCAAAATCAAATAGGCCTCAGTACTTCTACCATTTCCAGTCAACCCTGGACAATTGTTTCCGCCATGTTTGCCCACGACGGCATCGAGCACATCCTTTTTAACATGTTGAGTCTGTATTTCTTTGGTATGTATGTCCTGGCATTGGTTGGCGAGTCCAGGTTTTTCCTTGTCTATTTCATCGGCGGTCTGGTCGGTAATGCTTTCTTTCTGCTCACAACTCACGGTGAATTTGCCGTCGGCGCTTCCGGTGCTATTTTTGCCCTCGGCGGCCTGTTGGTTGTGCTGGTCCCGCGGCTGAAAGTGATGATCTTCTTCATCCCGATTCCCATCGACCTCTGGATCGCGATCATTATTTTGGCTTTATTATCCTTCTTGCCTGACATTGCCTGGCAAGCTCACCTTGGCGGTTTGGTTACAGGTCTGGCTGCAGGTTATTTTTTAAAGTGGCAATCGCGTCGCCGACGTTTTTAAAACGTTATGGCATATCTCCACAATCTAGCCATGATCATGGCTGCATAGTCAATGCCTGTGCAAATCAATTTATATCTGTTTAAAGCCGTGGATATGCCCATAAATTTGCTCTGTACCGGCAAATGCTATACTTTTATTCAGGAGCGGTTTTATGGCTAATGAAGTCGATATTGTCATCATCGGTGCAGGCGTAGTCGGTCTGGCGATTGCTGCTGAAGTTTCCCGCACCAGTAAAAATGTCTTTGTGTTCGAGAAAAACCGCACCTTCGGTCTGGAAACCAGCAGCCGCAACAGCGAGGTTATCCACGCCGGCATGTATTACCCTCAGGATTCGCTCAAGGCCAAATTCTGTGTTGAAGGCAACCGCCTTATTTATCAATTCTGTGAAAAATACAACATTAATCATTCGCGGTTGGGTAAACTGATTATCGCGGCTGACAATGCTGAAATAAAAGCAGTAGAGAAGCTGTACCGTCAGGGCATCAAGAACGGTATCGGCGGTTTGCAAATGCTTACCCGCACTGAGATCAAACAATTAGAACCTAATGTGGAGGCTGTCGCCGGGTTGCTTTCTCCATCCACCGGGATTGTAGACTCGCATGACCTGATGAAAATGTTTTACGGTTGCGCAATAGAGAACGGCGCTGCGTTTGTCTTTGGCGCCGAGGTAAAAAACATTAATAGCGTTACCGGTGGATATGAAGTCTGTATTCAGGACAGTGAAGGAACCTGCTCATTTGCTGTCCGCGTGGTGATCAATGCCGCTGGTCTGTACAGCGATAAAGTCGCGCAAATGGCAGGGATTGATATTGGTAAAGCCGGATATAAGCTCCATTACTGTAAAGGTGAATATTTCAGTCTGAATCCGAAAAACCGGCGCTTGGTGAACAGACTGGTTTACCCTGTCCCCGAACAGGCCGGTCTCGGCACGCATGTAACACTGGCGCTTGACGGCAATATGCGGTTGGGGCCGAACACTAAATACGTGGACAACATCGAGTATATGGTAGATGAGCGCAGCCGGACTGATTTTTATCAGGCAGCCCATCGCTATCTGCCCTCGATTGAAATTGATGACATCGCTCCGGATTTTGCCGGTATTAGACCGAAGCTGCAGGCTGCGGGCGAGGGGTTCCGCGACTATGTTATCCGCGACGAGTCAGATAAAGGCTTGCCGGGATTAATCAATCTCATCGGCATCGAATCACCGGGCCTGACTTCCGCGCCCGCCATCGCCAAATACGTCGCCGAAATGGTAGCAGATATCATTGCCTGACCTTATGCTAATGTCATACTGAGCAAGATTTTATACATAGTCTTGCATTCAGAGCGAAGTATCTAGTTGTGTCCTACCTGCTGGAAATTGCATCCAGGTAATAACTGATCAACTTGAAATATGATATTGTTAACTGACTGCTGACAGCTTTTAGCTTTTATTCCGCTTCCTTCTGCATCATCGATGGATAAACAATAGCCGCCGCGATCAGCAAAACACCCAGCACTAAACTGACAATACTGATCGTTTGCAGTGGCGCGAGCCCATCGTTCAGCAACGTACCCGTAATACTGCTGAATGCCTGCGGGATGTCAGCATTTGCAATTTGCGCATTCGCAATACTTCTGAGAATAATAACACCCACCAGTTCAGAGGCTCCGTACAGCGCAAAGATTATTCCCAGGTTCAGGCAGGCATTTTTAACATTACGGTATATCGATATGATTCCCAGTGTCACCAGCAAAATTAGCACGATCAAACCGGTAAATCCGGCGCGGAAATCATTAACGTACGGCTTCGCGTCCTGTAACCCCTTTTCAAAATCTTGGCTGGCGCTATCAATGCTGTTTCTGCCGTCAGTGAGGCTGGTTTGCGCATTATTGATCGCATCTACGATTTGACCGCCGGTGCCGATACCCCACTCGCTTGTACTTACATCATAAGTTGCCGGTATAGTCTGGACGAAATCGGTATAATACTGTTCGAAAGCGTTGTTAATATCTGACTGCGAAGCTCCCTGTAGACCGGCTGGCAGTTGTGCCGTGAAAGCTTCTTTTACCACTGTTTTCAAAGTCGGTCCTGCCGAGGCGAGCGGCACTTTCAAGGTGAAATTTGTGCTGGCGCCGGTCAAATAATCGGCGAAATTTCCTGCCGCTGCGGTTAGCGTTGTTTTTACCGCCGGCTGCAGAGAAACCCCCACACGGTCGATTTGTGCGCTTGTCAGGTGAATATTCTGCGGCAGCGAGTCTCCGAGATAACCGGTCAGCATATCCTTCGTGATTGTCGTAGTATCGAAATTGCTCAATATTTCGCTTACCATGCTGTTGCTGAGTACCGTCTGCCGCAGTGTGCTCTTCAGGTCTAGATTAAGTGACTGCATCAATAGGTATTTGAAGATCGGGTCGGACGCGGTTACTATCTGCTTTTTCAAGTCCGGTTCGCTCTTGTCGATTGCGGCTATCAAGGCCGCGCGAAAGGAATCGGAAAACCCGGCTTGTGTCCCCAATTCATTTGTCAGCGCTTGATCCGCCAATTGAGATATATCGATTTCATCCAGTAAATCGGCTACGAACTGGGAGTTCATCACTGATTTGCCTAAAATATCTTGTAAACTCGGCACACTGCCTTGTCCTTTCAGATAAACGTAGGTATCGTCAATCGCGATGCCGACACGGTCCTTGATTAGCGGTTCTGTTTTCCTCAGTGTGTCGACCAGCGCGGATTCTAATTGCGGCGAGATATCACCGTTGGTATTGTCCTGGTTGATTGCCTCCTGCAACGCATCCGCGAAATTAATGTCTTTCAGCGTTTTAACCATATAATGAGAATTAAGCGCAACCTGGTTAACGGTGTAGGCAAGGCCAAATATACTTAACGAAATCAATAAAATTAAACTCAGTAACGCCAGCGCGAAGCTCTTTAATATTTTCATACGTGATAGGGATTATAGTGCAATTACACGTGCAAGTCAACGAATTCGGCTCTAAATGGTACTAATTGCCTATCCGTGCACCCATGAGTGGTTCCAAAAGAAGAACCGGTACGGGTTGGGGATAAAATCATTTTTTTACTCTCTTTGACCGGACATTTCCCTTTAACATATAATATAAATATCACTAAATTAGTAATAATAATGGAAGAAAAACATGAAACTCTCAACCAGGGGCAGGTATGGATTGCGGGCAATGCTAGACATTGCCCAGCATTACCACGACGGGCTTGTGATGGTTAAAGACGTTGCCGCGCGGCAGCAGATATCAGAGCGATATCTGGAACAGCTCTGCCTGACACTGAAAACCGCTGGGTTAGTAAAAAGCACGCGCGGCGCCCGCGGCGGCTTTACTTTAGCCCGTCCTCCTGACAAGATTAAATTGATCGATATTATCCAGGTTTGCGAAGGCCCGCTGGCTTTAGTGAATTGCATTAATGATGCTAGCGTCTGTTCCCGTTCCTCACAATGCGCAGCCAGGGATGTCTGGAGTGAATTACAATCAGCCATGGACAAAATACTTAGCTCGAAAACACTGCAGGACATGATAGAAAGCCAGGCACAGAAAGAAGAACAGATCGAGTCTGGATCAGTTTAAACCGGATAATTGAGATAAAGAAGGCGAAATATGTTTAAAACTTTACGTGCGGATATTAAAACCGTTTTTGACCGCGACCCGGCCGCCAGAAGCGTAGCGGAAATCCTGTTTTGTTATCCCGGGTTACATGCGCTGTGGGGATATCGCATGGCACATTTTTTCTGGACGCATAAAATGCGTTTTTGCGGGCGACTGACATCACATATCACGCGTTTTAGCACAGGTATCGAAATTCATCCCGGCGCCAGCATCGGCAAGCGGCTATTTATCGACCATGGTATGGGCGTGGTTATCGGTGAAACGGCGGAGATCGGGGATGATGTCCTGATCTACCAGGGCGTAGTTCTCGGCGGTACCAGTCTGGAAAAGCACAAACGACATCCCACTATCGGCAACCGTGTTGTCATCGGCGCAGCGGCGATTGTGCTCGGTCCGATTCTGATCGGCGACGATGCGCGCGTCGGTGCTAATTCCGTCGTGGTCAATCCGGTTCCCGCCGGTAAAACTGTTGTTGGTATACCCGGAAAAATCGTTGAAGACCGCCGTGAAACCGTCTTCAACCTGGAGCATGGCACTCTCCCCGACCCTATTAACGACGCGCTGCAGGCGATTATCAACCACCAGGACAAAATCGAGGAACGCCTGAAAAAACTGGAAACCCGTCAGACTACTGAAACCTCGGAGGGCTAGTATCCGTGAAAACACCTGATTTTCAACCACGCTATTACCGGGACTGGTCGAAGGATAGAGACCTGGTCTCCTTTAACGTAATGGTCAAAGAGACTGACCTCTATATTCGCGCCCGTAAAAATTATAAGGATAAGGCATTGGAGATCGTCCAACGCCAGCGTGCATTGCTCGAAAACTATATTGCCCGCCATCCCGGATTCATGACCGCACTGGTGCCTTTCCCGGTTGGCGCCGATGCCCCGGCCATTGTCCGGACAATGGAAGAAGCCGCTGAAAAGGTCAATGTCGGCCCGATGGCCGCAGTGGCCGGCACTTTTGCCGAGTTTGTCGGCAGAGACCTGCTCAAATTCTCCTCCGAAGTGATCGTGGAAAACGGCGGCGATATCTTTCTGAAAACAGCTAAATCACGCCTGGTCGGTGTCTACGCCGGCGAGGATTCTCCCATGACCGGCAAAATCGCCTTGAAAATCGAGCCGTTTGATACGCCGTTGGGCGTCTGTACTTCTTCTGGGACGGTGGGACATTCCCTCAGTTTCGGCAAGTCGGACGCTGTAGTTGTACTTTCTCCTTCAACAGCATTGGCGGACGCCTCCGCCACGGCCATCGGCAATATTGTTCAAACCGAAGCAGACATCGAAAAAGCTCTGGAATATGCCCGCGGAGTGGCTGGACTAATCGGAGTCGCGGTCATTATTAACGACAAAATGGGAGCGTGGGGCAAGATTAACCTGATACGGAGAGACCAGCCGTGAAAATCGCGGTGGCCTGAGCAGCGTGATAGATTCCTCAGTCGCTGATGCGCTCCTGAAGAATGAGGGATACGAGGTCTTCTGTCTGACCATGCAGGTGACAAATTCGGAAGAAGTAGCAAAAGCCGCCCGGGACGCCGCGCAGGCTCTGGTCATACCGTCTGACCAGGTCGATTTGAGAGGAATTTTCGGAGAAAAAATCATCGCGGAGTTCTGCCGGCAATACTGACTGGGTAAAACCCCGAATCCGTTATCTTCACAGGGAAGCCGAGGCCATAGTTACTCCCATTGATACCGATAAAATGAACGTGAGATTTACTGAACCGCAAATCGCTGTCACTCCCGGACAGGCAGCGGTTTTTTATGAGGACGATATGGTGACCGGTGGCGGGACGATTGAGCGTGTGCTAAACTGAATAACAAGAGGAGAAACTGATGCAGAAAACGGGAAAAGTAATTGCGGTTTGCAGAAGTGATACAAAAGGTGTCAGTAAGAACCCGGTACCGTCCGGAGAATTCCGGGTCGGATTCGGGATGGTCACAGATGCCCATGCTGATTGCACCACACACCGTCAGGTGAGCCTGCTGGCAGACGAAAGTATCGATAAAATGCGGAAAATGGGACTGACACTCAATCCCGGTGCTTTTGCCGAAAATCTGACGACCCGGGGAATAGAACTCGTTACCATCCCCATCGGCACCAAAGTGAAGGTAGGAAAAGAAGTAGTGCTGGAAATATCCCAGATCGGCAAGGTATGTCATACAGGCTGCGCCATTTCCAAGCAGGTGGGAACTTGCGTGATGCCGAAAGAGGGTGTTTTTGGCAAGGTTTTAAAGGGTGGCACGATCAGTCCGGGCGATGCCATCAAAGTGGTTGATAAACCCGATAATACACTGTAGTTCCTTCTCTCTTCCACGGGAGAAGGTCAGGATGAGAGTGTACCACATTGGAGATCAGTTTTAATGACAACGAAAAATGCCGATATCATCAGTGAAATCACACGGCTAAAAAAGCAGAGGAACGCCGTTATCCTTGTGCACAATTACCAGCGTTCCGAAGTGCAGGATATTGCTGATTTTACCGGCGATTCACTGGAATTAAGCCAGAAAGCCGCTAAAACCACCGCCGAAGTGATTGTCTTCTGCGGCGTGCATTTTATGGCGGAGACTGCTTATATCATCAACCCGCATCGAGTTGTATTAATGCCGGAAATCGAGGCCGGTTGCCCGATGGCAGATATGATCACTGCCGAAGCGCTGCTCGCCCGAAAAAAGGAACTGAAGAATCCCACCGTAGTCTGCTATGTGAATTCAACCGCCGCCGTGAAGGCAGAATCAGACATTTGCTGCACTTCGGGGAATGCAATCCAGGTAGTCAATAGTCTCCCTGATCAGGAGATACTTTTTGTACCCGACCAATACCTGGGACAATGGGTAGCAGAAAAGACCGGGCGGAAAATGCAACTCTGGCCGGGTTTCTGTCCAACGCACATGAGAATAATGCCCGAGGATATCCTGAAACTGAAAAATAAACATCCGGGCGCGCTGGCGCTGGTCCATCCGGAATGCCGCCCCGATGCCAAAGCCGCCGCCGATGCCGTGCTCAGCACCGGTCAGATGATGCGTTTTGTGCGGGAAAGCAAGGCGCCTGGATTCATCATCGGGACGGAGACCGGGATCATTCACCGACTGAAGATCGAAAATCCGTCCAAATTTTTCCTGACGGTCAACGATAAAGCCGTTTGCCCGAATATGAAGAGCACCACGCTTGAAAAAGTGCTGTGGTCGCTGCAGGACATGAGGCATGTCATCAGCGTGCCGGAAGATATCAGAGTACGAGCGCTCTCGGCAGTGGAGCGAATGCTGGCTATCTCCTGAGGCGTAAACACTAAATAAATACAAAATTGATTATTTACTGTTGTACAGGTTCTGCGCTACCTGCTTTAATCCTGGCTCACCCTTAATTTCGTGGGGGAAAAGCGGTATCACGACTATTTGCATTTGCGAATACTTGCTTTTAATGTGCTCCAGATACTCTCCTTGCTGGCTTGCTTTTTCTTTGAGGAATGGTGAATCACCGGTTTCCCGGATAACATTATTGACAATCAACTGACCAGCCTGAAACCCATTATTAACCATTTCCTCCAGAATACCATCCAGTTGTTCAACGGCCAACGCCTCCGGAATCGTCACCAATGCGAAGGCCACATCCTTTTTCAGGAATTCCATATCAGTGTTAGACAGTTTCTCCCAGCCCTTGAGGATTTCCAATACCGGCCGCTTTGTTTCGCTGCCAAGTTTCAGTTGGGAATAAATACGCGGCGCCGGTTTCAGATGCTCCCGCAACATGCCGGGGGTCTTCAGCAAGCCCAGCGTCTGCCCCAGAGGCGCGGTATCCCAAACAATTTGCCGGTACTCCCCGCTTTTACTCAACTCTTTAATGTAGTCCACCATGAACTCGTCGCTCAGACCAGGCAGAATCGAGGACATGAAATCAACGAAATCCGTATAATTAACCGCAACGAAAGACGAGAAAACCTCGTAGACTTCACGGCCGAACTTCTTGTCCCACATCTGCTTGACTTCTGCGATACCCAGTTCCGCCAGGTAAAGGTTCTCCAGTACTTTAACCGGCTTCTTTTTATCCTGCACCTCGAAGATATGGGACAGCGAAGGCGTGGGGTCGGTGGAAATAACCAGTGTTTTTTCACCGTTTAAAGCATAGTGCAAGGCAGTGGCGCCGGCGCAGGTCGTCTTGCCAACGCCTCCTTTTCCGGCAAACATCGTGACATTTTTTGCAGCCATAAAGTTATTTCAGCAAGCCGGGCAAATCAGCTAATTTAACTGTTTCCTGCTGCGAGTTGGTCATGTCTTTTAACAGCGCTGTGCCGGCTTTCACCTCATCTTCGCCGATAATAACTACCCGCGAGATTTTCAGGTTATTCGCCTGACGCATCTGGGCTTTCAGACTCTTGGCTGAAGTGGCGGATATTACGCCGATTCCCTGCTTCCGTAAAGCTGCGGTCAATTTCATTGCTTCATTACGGGCCGCATCCCCCAGGCAGGCAATAAAAACCTTCGGCGCCGGTATCGCGGAAACGGGAATATTCTGCCGTTTCAGATTCAGGATAATCCTTTCAATACCGGTGGCAAACCCGATCGCCGGAGTCGCTTTACCGCCCAGCATCTCGATCAGGCCGTCATAACGCCCGCCGCCGACGATCGTACTCTGGGATTTTTCTTCTTCCGGCTGTATCTCAAAAACCGTGCGCGAATAGTAGTCGAGCCCGCGCACCAGGCGCTGGTTGACCTCGAACGGGATCTCAAGGATGCCGAGATAATTCTTTAAAGCCTGAAAATGGTCGGCACAGGGGAGGCATAGATAATCGATGCTCTTCGGCGCCTGATTGACGATCTGCTGGCAACCCGGCTGCTTGCAATCGAGCAGGCGTAAAACATTACGCTCCAAACGGTTCCGGCAATCCGGGCAAAGCTCATTGACATGATTGCTGAAATAACTCCGCAGTACTTCCAGGTATTTCGGACGGCATTCCGGGCAGCCGATGCTGTTGATAAAAAGCAAAGTATTCTGCAATCCCAGCGATTTCAGAAATTGCCAGGACATATCGATCACTTCGGCATCCAGAAAAGCATCCGCTTCCCCGATTGCCTCACAGCCGAACTGATGGTGCTCGCGGTAGCGGCCAGCCTGCGGCCTTTCATAGCGGAAGATGGGAGAAAAATAGTAGAGTTTCACCGGCTGCGGCAGGTTCTGAAAACCGTGCTCCAGATAAGCCCGGCAGACGGAAGCAGTGCCCTCCGGCTTGAGGGTGATGCTGTTACTGCCGCGGTCTTCGAAGGTGTACATCTCTTTTTCGACGATGTCCGTACCTTCCCCGACGCCACGGGTGAAAAGCCGGGTATCTTCGAAGATCGGCGACTCGATGCGCTCGTAGCCGTAAAGCTGGCAGATGTAAGCCGCCTTCTCCTCGACATAACGCCAGTAGGCCTGTTCTTCAGGCAGGATATCAGTGGTGCCGCGCGGTGCATTGTACATGGAGTTTACCTCTCTACAATCTAAAAGTTAGAATACATCATTTATGGTTTGAATGTAAAGAGAGGCGGCATATTACTGATTGAGGATGATTCATCTTATCAGAATAATACCTGCTACTTCCCCATTTTCGTAAACCGGGAATTGCCGTGCATGACCTTGCCGTCCAGCAGGATGTCTACCGCCTGCAGCCCGCTGTTCATTGCGCCGAAAACGCCGTGGGCGAATTTCGGTAACAGAAGACCGTCGATGGGGGTTTTCACCGGCAGGCGGTTCGCGCCGAAGTTCTCCGGCACTGCTGCCATGTCGTAGATCGAACCGGTGGGTGAGCCGGAATACCGGACATAAGTGGCCGGCGAAGCGACATCCCTGACAACAATGTGTTTGCGCAGATCCGGCACCAGGTATTTTTCGACGATGCTGATGAGCATGTCGGCGATCTTTTCTTTGCGCTGATTGTATTTCGCCCGATCGGTATTCCTCAGGCGCACCCAATCCTCTACCGGTAACGGCGCAGCCATGATGGAAAGAACGGGTTTATCACGCTCGGACGGCGGCGGGCAATTGATCCCGATGTAGAAACATTTTTCCGAGAACCTGAACTCGTTGTTTTCGATGGCCGGATAAAGCTGAGTATAACAATCATTGCCAAGCGTCAATAATCCGTAGCCGCACGGCAATCCCGCTTTGATTAATATATCGGCGTTATCGATGCCGAGGCTGACCGTAAACGCAGAAGTCGTCATCTGCAGCGATTCGATTTTCTCCGCGTATTGGGAATTAAGCGAGCGCAGGATATCCATGCCGACCAGATCCTGCATCGTCGCTTTCACATCGATGGTCGAAATGATATTCTTCGAATGTACCACCGAACCGTCGTTGAGGACAATTCCCGTTACGGCATCTTTTTCGACAAGTATTTTTTCCACTTCAGTTTTCAGGTACAGCTGGCCGCCGAGCTCATAATACCGCCGTTCCATCTTTTGCGGCAGCTCCTCAAATGGGCCCAAGGGGCGGTAGGCCTTTTCCCGCAGCGAATACATGACCCCCACCGTCAGCAGTGCGGCAATTTTGTCATTGGGCAGACCGCACATGCCGGAAAACACCTGGAATATGAGCTCGATCTCCGGATTATCGATGCCGAACATTTTCAAGTAGGCGGAAAAGGTTTTATTACGGTTGCTGACAACTTTCGGACAGGTGACGAGCATGCGGACAATCTCCAGGAAACCCGGGTTATATTTGAGTCCGTAGATCTCATGGAACATGGCAAGGGAATAATCAAAGAACTTGCGCAGTTTCTGCGCTTCGGCGGGAAACAGTCTGATGATCTGTTCCTCGAAGGCTTTCCCATCGGAATCGAGCGCAAAAGTTTTCACATTGTCCGTTGATGGATCAACTCTGAACACTCTGACGAAATCCTGTTTGAATTCGTGAAAATCAACTTCCACACCGAAATAATCCAAAATATCCGATATATTAGAAATCATTTGACAGGTGTCAAACCGGTAGCCTTTGCGTTCGAAGGAGCGGACGTAGCCGCCGCTGACGGGATTTTTTTCAACGATGAGCACGTGCTTCTTTTGCAGGTCATTATTGAGGGCATAAGCCAGTCCGGCAGAGAGGCCGTTGATCCCGGCGCCGATGATAATCAGGTCTTTTTCGATATGCTCCATAATGCATCCCTCAACGAGAAAGCCGTAACAATACCAAATATTAACTTAATTTACGCCGCAAAGAAACTAATATTATTCTAAACGGGCAGATATATTTAATGTAAAGTTTGTATTTTTCTGCGGATATTATAAACCATCCCGATTATTTCAACAATGAAGCTGTTTAAATGTCATGATTCTGTTATCTTTACAGCGCCGGTGATATAACTATTTAAGCTTCGATTGATTATACTTTGGCTATTAAAGTCTTTGACAAGTGCCTGCAGCGGGCTGTTGAGTGTGAAAACAATGTTTAAACGAAGAATAATTTTTGCAATAATCACAGTAATACTAACAGTGGGTTTGCCCACACTGGCAGCCTGCACAAATTCGTCTTCTGCAGTTACGTCAGTTTCGACAACCACAACAATTACCTCTTCAACCACAATCACAACATTCCGTGCAACGACCATGCCATCTCTCACAACAACCTCTACATTGGGATCCTCCACATCGACTACCTCTCAAACTACCACAAGAATAATAACCTCCACCACAGGTACAGCGTCTACAACTACAAATCCCAACCACGAAATTGAAGCCACCGAATTTCAGGGTAAAACATTGACGCCGATGAGCAAGCAGCTCAATAATGCTCTAGCCGGAACGCAAATCATCGACCCGGCTACTTATACATTAACGGTTGACGGTCTGGTAGATCATCCGCTGACATTAACCTACGCCCAACTGCAAGCCTATCCCCAGGTTTCGCAGCTGATGGATCTGGATTGCGTGGAAGGCTGGAATTTCACGGCAAAATGGACCGGCCCGATGCTCAGCGCCATTTTCGCGGATGCCGGAGTAAAACCCGACGCGAAGATCGTTATTTTCCACACCGCCGATGTGCCGGAGGGTTACAGTTCGCTGGATCTGAACTACATCAACGATAACAAGATCATCATTGCGCTCAAGGATAATGACCTCACGCTTCCCGCAGACAGGGGATTTCCCTTCCAGGTGGTGGCAATGAGCAAATTCGGGTATAAATGGTCGAAATGGGTTACGCGCATCGAATTATCTTCGGATACCAGTTTCCTCGGCTATTGGGAAGGCAACGGATATAACAACAACGCCGATATCAACGGCCCGGCTTTCAGCCCATAGCTGAAAACGGATTATTGCACAATTTTGTGCGCCTGGATTGCCAGTGCGATCGCGCCCATAACGCCGGCCTGTTTACCGAGTTTAGGCGGGACGATGTAATTTTCGATGTCTTTCTCAATCGCTTTGGCGTGGATATAACCGTTCAACAATTGCTGGACATTCTGACGGACAAGCGGCAAAAGCTTTGGCTGCTCCATAACCCCACCGCCGAGAATGATCTTTTGCGGAGAGAAAGAACAGATATAGTTATGTAAAGCTAACGCAATGTAACGCGCTTCCAATGCCCAGGCCGGATGATTGGCGGGCAGAACCTCTGCCGGCTGCCCCCAGCGTTCCAGCAAGGCAGGGCCGCAGGCTAACCCTTCAAAACAATCGCTGTGGAAAGGACAGTGTCCTTTATACGGATCGGCCAGTTTGTCGTGCGGGATCAGGACGTGACCCATCTCCGGATGCACCAGTCCGTGCATGAGCTTACCGTTTATCAGGCCGCCGCCACCGATACCGGTGCCGATAGTCAGATAAACGAAGTTATCCAATCCCTGTGCCGCGCCCCAGCGGTGTTCGCCCAGGCCGGCTCCGTTCACATCCGTATCGAAACCGACATGCACCTTGAGCGCACGCCCGATCAGTCCCGCTAAATCCGTGAATGCCCAACCCGGCTTAGGTGTACTCGTAATATAGCCCCAGGTAGGTGAATTTGAAAGATCAACCGGCCCGAAAGCAGCAATGCCGACGGCTGATAGATTCTTGTGCTTGCTGAAAAAATCTATCACCAGTCCGATTGTTTCCGAAGGTGTGGTGGTCGGAATCCGGACTAAATCCCTGATATCCTGTGGACCGGAACCCACCGCGCAAACGAACTTGGTGCCGCCTGCTTCGATACCGCCGTATATGGCCATGTTTTTTCTCATTCTTGACAAAGAACCGGCGACATTACAGTAAATTCCATGCTTAACCGGCTAATGACGCAATTCAGATATACTGGACCGGTTCACAATCACAATATCACTTTTTGGAAACAGGGTCAAAAAGTAACAATGCAAACAGCTTTGACTAATGAATAGAACGTTTCGAGAGCAACTGCTCCAACGGCCTGAACGTTTTTTCCTGCGGAATTACTTTTTCTTGAATTGTACCCGCCCGTCGGTATACCTGATAAGCGTTCGCGGACGGTTTGGCACTTAATATCCGGTATTTCCCATTTATGATCTCAATCGCACAGCAATTATCAAAAGCGAGCGCGACACCAGGCGTCTTCATCATCATCTTGAAAAGTTGCGGACGCCGGTCTTGCTCGAAATCATAATGCGGACAGTATAAAGCATTGATCCAGTTCAAACCGGATACTTTGATCAAATTAGCAGATGGATTGTGGAATTTGCGCGAATCGGAGTTTCCCCAGCGGAACCAGCAGATTGCGCCTGCGCTCAAACCGGAAAGTACGATACCATTTTCATACGCCTGTTTTAAAATGACATCGGTGCCCGTTCGTTTCCAGATGCGGATCATTTTCTGGGTGTTGCCGCCGCCTACATAAACGATATCGGCATTGAGTATTTTTTCTTCAATCTCCATTGTCGTTGGGTTATCTTTAATCAGGTAGAGCACGTCAGTTTTGCAGCCATAATCGCCGCCGAAATGTTTTTTAACCGTAGCATAATATGATTCGGAGTCAGAAGAAGCTGTCGGAATGAAGAGTAAACGCGGGTGAGATTTCTTTGTCAGCCGGACGATTTCCTGATCTATTTCCCCAGTTTCTACGGGATAACCGGGTCTACCGATTTCCCCGCCGCCGATAGCGATGATTTTGCCCATGCGCACTCCATCAACAGGATAATCCGGGACTTACAGAAACAACTGGAGCCAGCGAAGAGAGTCGAACTCTTGACCGACGGTTTACGAAACCGCTGCTCTACCACTGAGCTACGCTGGCAAGTGAACATCTCAAATTATACCTGATTTTATTCTCAGGGAACAATATCTGCTTTGTCGACCGCGAATTTGATTCTGGATTAACCATATGTTACGATTAGTCTTGCAACGTTTGCGGCTTTTAGAGCCCTTCTTCTATCTAATAATCCGGACAAACTCTCAGTATTCAGGAAACACAATGCAGGTTGACGACGAACTGGCTCAATTTTCCCCGCCCGCGGAAACGCTGATCACCATCGGCGTTTTTGACGGCGTGCACCTGGGGCATAAATTCCTGATCTCTAAACTGGTTAACCTGGCCGCCAGACAGCATCTGTTAAGCGGCATCGTGACATTCCGTCAGCATCCCCGCGATCTGCTTGCCCCTAAAAACAAACTGCTCTTTCTGTGCAATGTGGAAGAAAGAGTGCAGTTGCTCAAGAATGAGGGGGTTGATATTGTGGTGCCGCTCACTTTTAACCGCGAACTGGCCAAAGTCAGCGCGCGTGATTTTGTCAGTTTATTGCAGAAACACCTGAAAATGCGCGGACTGGTCATCGGTCCGGATTTTTCACTGGGGCACAACCGCGAAGGCAATGCGGAAATGTTAAGAGCGCTGGGCGCGGAAATGGGTTTCAGCGTCACCGTCGTCGCGCCGAAGACCATTGACGGCGAAGTAGCCAGCAGCACAGTCATCAGGCAGGCACTGGCGGAGGGCGACATGGAAAAAGTGACGCGCTTGCTGGGGCGTCCGTTCAGCCTCAAGGGCACAGTCGCCAGGGGCGAACACCGCGGTACCGGGCTGGGATTCCCCACCGTTAATTTAAAAATCGATGCCAAAATGGCATTACCGCCGGACGGCGTCTACGCTACTCGGGCTTATATCGAAGAGCAGGAATATCAGGCCATGACTAATATCGGACTACGTCCTACTTTCGGTGATAACAACGAGCGCACGATCGAATCTTTCATCCTGAACTACAATCAGGACGTTTACGGTAAAGCAGTGAAAATTGAACTTATTCAACGGCTGCGCGAAGAGAAAACCTTTGCCAGCATCGAGGAATTAAAACAACAGATCGCAGAAGATGTGAAGCGCGGCAGCGCGATTTTAAATACGCAGGGTAGAGAGTAAAATGAGCACAGATTTTAATTTCCTTTTAAAACGGGGTGTCTCGGAAATTATTTCCGAAGAAGAGTTATTGAAGTTGCTCAACAGCGGCAAAAAACTTCGTCTGAAAGAAGGGTTCGATCCCAGTTCCACGGATATCCACATGGGACATATGGTGGGACTGCGCAAACTTCGGCAATTCCAGGAACTCGGGCACCAGGTTGTGCTCATTGTCGGGGACTGGACGGCGCAGATCGGCGACCCCAGCGGCGCATCCGTGACCCGTCCAATGTTGACCGCGGAAAAGGTCAAAGAAAACGCCGAAACTTACATGAAGCAATTTTTCCGCGTCGTCGACAGGGAAAAGACCGAGGTACGCTGGCAGAGCGAATGGTTCGGTAAATTTTCTCTCGCCGATGTCATCAAACTGACCAGTAAATTTACCGTCGCGCAATTCCTCGCACGTGAGGATTTTAACAACCGTTTTAAAGCCGGGAAACCGATTACAATTACTGAATTGTTATATCCGCTGCTGCAAGCTTATGATTCCGTCGCTGTGCAGTCTGATGTGGAATTCGGCGGGCAGGACCAGAAATTTAATTTCCTGGTCGGCAGAGAACTGCAAACAATGATAGGGCAGCG
>Ga0265316_10002762_pt1 | contig 17982 bp, 12 predicted proteins | sample 4522metaG_FD_202092 | JGI IMG/M metagenome (GOLD analysis project Ga0265316, IMG submission 202092) | Rhizosphere microbial communities from Carex aquatilis grown in University of Washington, Seatle, WA, United States - 4-5-22 metaG | ecosystem: Host-associated > Plants > Roots > Rhizosphere >... | reverse complement strand
TAGTTTTGGGTCTTCCCCGATTATAGCCTGAAATTCAACCAGTTTATCTCTTTTTTTTAAAACTGAAACTTTCTCATCACTTTTATTACCTGATAGCGTGATAGCTGTCTCAATAATTTTAAGCAATTGGATATTATTCCACGGTTTCGTTACGAAATCGTATGCTCCCAGTTTTATCCCTCTCACAGCAAGTTCAACAGAAGCCCATGCCGTCATTAGAATAACAGGCATGGCAGGATTCAGTAATTTAATTTTTTTTAAGAGTCCTATTCCCTCCTCCCCGTTTATCGAAACGGAGAAATTCATGTCAAGTAAAACCAGGTCGAAGTCATTTTCGGTGATATATACAATAATATCTTCGGGGCTGGAAGCAAAGTTCGGCGTGTATCCTGCTTTATCCAGCAGGAAACCCAGCGAACTTCTTACAGCATCGTCATCGTCACAAATCAGTATGCGGTGCGATATTATCATTACTGACGAAATTACGAAACTATTCCGTTTTCAGGGCAACAGCCGGATGTATTTTTGAAGCAATTGATGCTGGTATCCATGTGCTGAGTAGAACAAGTAATATCATTGTTGCAATACTTGTCCAAATAGATATGAACAGCACTCCTGGTTCTATTTTTCCATAACCTATTTGTAATGGAGTCTGAACCATAATAATGATTACTATCGCTAGTCCGGATGCCGCTAAAACTAGGTTTTCACTGATAAGCTGTCTTTTAATTCCTTTTCCTGTTGATCCAAGTGCTCTTTTTATACCTATCTCATTTATCCTCAGATTTGTATTATACCATAGAATACCTATTGTGCCAAGAAATACATTGATCATTATAAACAATGCAATAATGACAGAAATATAATCCCTTTGATAATTTTCAATATTTTGCTGGCTGTGCATGTTTTCAAGAGAGTTTAAGCCATCAATTGTCCAGTTCTCAGGATTGAGAGTTGAATACACCTGTCTCTCAGCAACTGCAAGCATATCACCAGTCCTATTGTCGGCAGTCCTGATAAGGATATCTGCACCCCAGTAAGTTTTAGCATCTGTTTTTTCCTTCAACAAAAAACCAAATGAATCGGGTGTCTCTATATCACTTCTTTTAAATCTGTCAGTTATGCCTATGATTTCGTATGTCTTCTTTTCATATTGAACTCTTTTTCCGATCGCATCTCCATGAAAATCTGTTTTTTCCACATCCAGCGATACGGTCATTGGAGCTACTTCCTTTCCAAGATCGGTTTCATCAAACCACCGGCCTTTTAGCGGTTTAATGTTCATAACTTTTGCATAATCCATATCTGCCATTCTCGGATCGAGATCGAACTTGTCGCTATCGTGCTTAAATTCATTTCTCCAGGTATTATAGTTATATGGGATAGCATTATTGCATATTGATACGGCAGTGACAAATGGATTTGAATTTATTACCTTTTTAAGATTCTGAAAGGCTTGTTCAGAAATCTTCTCATCTTCATCGGTTTTCTTTCTTATCTGGATCAATACGACATTATGAGAGTCATAGCAGTTCTTAATCCTGAAAATAGTGATCATATTGATGACGTACACTGAAAGGTTCACCAATACGAGTGAAATCATAAATAGCTCTATAAAAACGAGAATATTCCTGCGCCTGCTGTTCCAGATAGTTTTAAAGAATAATCGTATCATAATTCACCTCCTTTCAGATATACAGCTGGTTTCATCCGCGAGAGCCTAATAGCTGGCAGATATCCCGACAAAAGGCCGAATATTAAACATGCTAACAGAGTTGCTGCGAATACCATATAATTGAATGAAAAAGTTAGTGGAACATTATTAAAATAATTGATCGAGATAGTAAGAGAACTTCCCAGAAGGCCTACAACAAGATATGCCAGAATAATTCCAATTATTCCTCCCGTGAGAGTCATCAATATATTCTCAAAGAGAAACTGACTCCGTAATGCGCTACTGGCAGCGCCAAATGATTTCCTTATAGCTATCTCCTCGCCTCTTTCATGAATCCTGGCGAAATTCAGAGCCATAAGGTTTACTGCTGGTAAAAGAATGAAGGCGAGTGCATAGAGCAGATATTTAAAGAGACTGGAACCCTTGGAATATTCTTCAGGGTCACCATAGCCTCTCATAATCTTCTCAAGCTGCGAATAGGGTCCGGAAAGGAAGATAGATTGAGTTGTATCAGCAGCATCAAGACGTGCAATCATTGCATGTGTCTCGTCATGAATTGCAGAAAACTGGTTTGAATTACCGGCTTTAAAAGCTGTATTAAATCCACCCAAATATTCATCGAATGCTTCAGTATTTTTTAGAAGAGTGTAAGGAAAATAAAGGTCTCCGGTGGCATTTTGATCAGTTTTTGGTGGGTCCTCAACCACACCTGTCACAGTAAGATCCATAGAAGTGTAATGAACCGTTTTTCCCAGAACATTCTCATCGGAACCGAAAATAAGCAACTTAAGCGACTGTGTAATAACAGCCAGATTTGCACCGCTTATCACTTCTTCTTTTGTATAGGGTCTTCCCTGGAGAAATTTATACTCAAACAAATCCCAGTACTCTGCATCAGTCTGATTCTGAAGTTTTTTCTGGTATTTCCCATTCAAAATAAATTCCCATGGCATTGCTCCGGTATACATTGAGACTATATCAGCACTTTTGATTTTTTTTAGATATGTCTCGGAGAGTGTCCTACCGCACGCTGATATGCTATATCCATTAGTACTCTTCCCGTTAACAGTTCTTTTGGTCATTATCCGGTCACAGAACACTATCTTTTTCAGATCCTTCTCAGGGCCAGACCCAGAAGTTATCTTCGAGATTGTCATACTGAAGATCATTACAAACATTATTGTAAGGCTGATGCCGAATAAGCTCAGAAAAGTAAACAGCTTACTCTGAGAAGCGACTTTCAGAAATATTTTGAAATAGTTTTTTAACATCTTCGTAATAGTTTAACCTTAACCTTAACCTTAACCTTAACCTTAACCTTAACCTTTATTAACCTACCAGCCTGCCATCAAATAACCTTACTATACGGTGTGTTGATCTGGCAATCATCTCATCATGTGTTACCATGACAATAGTGGTGCCCTTTGCATTAAGGTCAGCAAGAATACCTACAACTTCATGCCCGATTATACTGTCGAGATTTCCGGTCGGTTCGTCTGCAAGGATGATCTTCGGGTCTCCTGCTACAGCTCGTGCAATAGCTGCACGCTGGCACTGCCCCCCTGAAAGCTGGCCCGGATAATGTTGCATCCTGTTGGTTAGCCCAACTTTCTCGAGCGCTTCCATTACTCGTTTTTTGCGTTCGCTGGCAGGTGTTTTTCTATAGATAAGTGGTAATTCAACATTATCATATATATTCAGTTCCTTTATTAGATGGAAGCTCTGAAAAATAAATCCGACAAGCTGGTTTCTCATCCTTGCTGTCTTTTTATCCTCATATGAAAGGATTTCGAGATTATTCAGGTTAAGTTTCCCTTTATCGGGTTCGTCAAGCAGACCGATAATATTCAAAAGAGTGCTTTTTCCGCACCCCGAAGGACCCATGACAGAAACAAATTCGCCCTCCTTCACATCAAAATTAATATTATCAAGTGCAAGAGTTTCGATCTCTTTTGTCCTGTAGACTTTACTTATGTTCTCGAGTTTTATCATAGTATTTGATATAAAATTGTAGTTCACTTCCTTACCTTTATTACTTCCCTCGTGTACTTTTCTCCAATATCAGTTAAAATCACCTTTTCTCCTTCTTTAAGGCCTTCCAGAACCTCTACATAGTCAAAATTTGAATCACCAAACAAAATCTTAGTCCTGTAAGCTTTACTTCCCCTTACGACATACATCTCCTTATAGCCGCGATCTTTATAATAAGGTCCATTCGGAAGCCTGAGAACTTTGTCCTTCTTTGAAATGATAACTCTGATTTCCAGCTGTTGTGCCGGGCGCAGGTTTGTAATATCCCCTTTATCGATCCGTATTATGCATTCCATCATACCCTGGGTGATCGCTGGCATAATATTCTCAATTGTTCCTTTCAGGTCTTTATCCTGGTTTCTGACATCAACTTCCTGTCCTGATACAACCCTTCCTGCCCATGCATTGCTTATGGTCCCCTTCAGCTTATAAGTTGAAAAATCAGCGATGCGGGCAATCTGCTGTCCTTCAGAAACTGATGCGCCAGGCTGATCAATCACCCAGCTTAAATCTCCGTGAAATGGAGCCTTAACATAAGCATGATCAACCAGATCCTTTGCCTTAATAATTTTATTCTTCTGAATGTTAATCTCAGTTTCGAGCTCCCGGATCCCATTGTTTCTTGAATTTACCTGGTTATTAAAATTATATTGTGCCTGGCTGTTCTCAAGCTGCTCTATGTCCCAGGCGGTTTTTGCTTTTTTTACATTAGATGCAGGACTGCCTCCCATTTTATTGAGTGTAACCTCCCCTTCATACTCAAGTCTTGCATTTTCAACTTTTATCTCTTTAATCTTTCTGCTGAATTCAAAATCTTCCCTTAACTGTTGTAATTCAATTTTTAGCTTATCAATACGTATGTTTTCAAGATCCAGTTCATTTGTAAGCATATTCAAATCATTCTCTGCCAGCTTATTATTGAGTATAAGCAGAGTATCTTTCGGGAATACCTTATCCCCCGGCTTTTTGATAATTTTCATGATGTTGCTCCGGAATGGTGAGGTAATGATCTCTTCATAGGCTGGTATCACATTACCCGAGCCCTGAACAGTGATCTGGATATCGCCTTTGTCGGTAATGCCGGTTGCAACCTGGGAAATACTTACAGAAGAAATAAAAACACTCTTCATGAAAAGAATAATCAGAAGAGGGACAAATATTATTATTGAAATAACACCAATCTGTCTGATTAGTAGTTTCCTTTTGTGCTCTTTTGAGACAGGACGGTCCATTTATTCTAATTTATTTCGAATGAAATTTTAGAAAACAATACTCATGCCAATAATATATAATTAAGATTATCAGGTATTTAAAAAAGTATTTAGATGAATTATTGTATCAGAATGATACAGTTGCGGACAATCCTTTTCTCTATGGCCCTCTATGGTCAAGATACCTGTACGGAGAGATCAAAGAGTTAATCCCAATCAATGGCCACTGATTAAGCCCCCCATTTTGGGGGTTGGTGGGTTATTTATACGAATCAATATGTACACTTTTCACTGCCCTGCCTGAAGGATCAATCATGTTTTTAAAGGAGGCGTCCCAGGCAATAGCTTCGGGAGTACTGCATGCGACGGATGGAACAGATGGAACGCATGATGCAGCAGAATCCGACGGAAAATGTTCAGTAAAAATGCATCTGTAGAAATATTCTTCCTTCGACATAGGAGGATTAATAGGAAAGCGATATTTAGCATTGGCCAGCTGATCATCACTAACTTCTTTTGATGTAAGTGCTCTTAATGAATCAATCCAGTTATATCCTACTCCATCGGAGAACTGCTCTTTCTGTCTCCAGGCCACACTTGCTGGCAGGTAATCTTCGAAGGCTTTTCTCAGGACCCACTTTTCCATGCGATCCTTGTTTATCATTTTATCCTTTGGATTAAGGCGCATTGCAACATCCATAAATTCTTTATCAAGAAAAGGAACACGGCCTTCCACACCCCAGGCGGCTAAGGATTTGTTTGCACGCAGGCAATCATACAAATGTAATTTACTTATTTTTCTTACGGTCTCTTCATGAAGTGCTTTTGGATCGGGAGCTTTATGAAAATAGAGGTATCCGCCAAAAATTTCATCTGCTCCTTCACCGGAGAGAACCATCTTTACGCCCATTGATTTGATCACCCTTGCCAGCAGGTACATCGGAGTAGATGCCCGTATGGTAGTAACATCATATGTTTCAATGTGATAAATTACATCTCTGATTGCATCAAGACCTTCCTGAACAGTGAAGTTAATTTCGTGATGAATAGTTCCGATATGGTCAGCCACCTTTCGTGCAGCAGCCAGGTCGGGTGAACCTTCCAGTCCAACCGCGAAAGAGTGTAATTGTGGCCACCAGGCCTCACTCTTGTCGTGTGATTCAATTCTTTTTGGTGCAAATTTTTTCGCTATTGCTGAAACTATTGAGGAATCAAGGCCACCGGAAAGCAGAACTCCATACGGTACATCAGACATCAACTGACGGTGAACCGATGCTTCGAGTGCTTCTTTAAGATCCTCAATACTTGTTTCATTTTTCTCAACTGCAGCATACTCCATCCAGTCACGTTTGTACCATTTTGTCATTACGCCATCTTTGCTATAGAGATAATGTCCGGGTAAAAACTCCTCTATCTTATTGCATACTCCTTCCAGTGCTTTAAGCTCTGAAGCTACATAGAAATTGCCAAATGAATCCCAGCCTAAATATAGTGGCACTATACCAATATGATCCCGGGCAATGAAATAACAATCTTTAACCCTGTCGTATAACGCGAAAGCAAAAATTCCATTCAATTCTTCAATGAATGCCGGACCTTTATCCTGATAAAGTGGGAGGATCACTTCACAATCCGAATGAGTTTGAAAATCGTAAGAGTTCTCGTAGCGTTTTCTTATCTCCTGATGATTATAGATCTCCCCGTTTACCGCAAGTATGAGGTTGCAATCTTTACTGTATAATGGTTGTTTTCCTGATTGGGGATCGACAATAGATAACCTCTCGTGAGCAAGAATCGCCTTTTCACAAATGAATATTCCTGACCAATCCGGACCACGATGCCTTACCTTCTTAGACATTTTAAGGACAGTCGCCCTTAATTCCATATGATTGACTTTCAGATCAAATACGCCTACAATTCCACACATATAATTAGTTTAATATAAATTGACTGTTTAATTATTTTCTAAAACTCAGGTTGCAAAGCTAATAAAAATTCATTAATTATAATTCAAATTGATATATTATATGACAAAAATAGTGAATTAATTAAGTAAATAATTATAATAAGTAAATAAATGATATATAATGCTTGTATTTATTAAATTTTATTAATATGATAAAAATCATGTTTGGATTTTAAAACTGCATTTCATTGGATTCATATGTTTCTGTTAAAATTAAAGCACTGATGTTGTTAAAAATTCTTAATTATTACAATTAGAAGTGTTAAATATCAATTCCGTAAATTTATTAAATACGGTTTTCATATATTGCAATCTCATTCTTTAAGAGCGTTATCAAAATGTTTGGCGATAGAATATGTCATTAAAGGAAAAAAGAAGAATTATAATCGTTGCAGGAGTCACTTTAGTTTTTGCATTTATTTTATTCTGGTGGTTGCTTAAAGGCCAGCCTTTTAATATTGGTGAAAGAATTCCGGGAATGGATAACCGTCCCAAAATGGAAGCAAAGTCAGATACAGTTATTATTGGTCAGTTTTTTGACACTCTTTCACAAATGGATGCAACTGCCGCCGGTGACTGGCCCAGGTTCAGAGGACCCGATCTCGATAATATAAGCAAAGATACAACACCATTGGCTGAATCGTGGGATACTTCCGGACCAGCGATAGTCTGGAGAACCTCTCTTGGTGAAGGATATGCCGGTCCGGCAGTGCACAAGGGACGAGTTTATCTTCTCGATTATAATGAAAGAAAAAAAGCTGATGCCCTCAGATGTTTTTCCCTTTCATCGGGTAAAGAGCTGTGGAGACGATGGTATTATGTTGATCTGAAAAGAAATCATGGATATTCAAGGACTATTCCGGCAGTTACCGATAAATATGTTGTAACAATCGGACCACGGTCTCATGTAATGTGTGTTGATCCTGTTACAGGTAATATGTTTTGGTCAATTGATCTTGAAAAAGAGTTTGGTATTCCGGGAACAGAAAAAGGAAGGATTACACCTGATTTTTATACCGGTCAATGCCCGTTGATTGATAATGACATTGCTATTATTGCCCCGGGTGGTAAAGCACTGATGATTGGTGTAGACTGTGCATCAGGCAGAATTGTCTGGCAGACACCAAATCCTGATTCGCTCAGAATGTCTCATGGATCTATAATACCTATGATAATTCATGGCAAACGAATGTATGTTTATAATGCAGTCGGTGGAGTTTGTGGAATATCTGCTGAAAAAGCTGATATTGGAAGGTTAATGTGGAAGACCACCGATTGGAGTCCTGCAACAACTGCGGCTTCTCCCCTCTTTCTTGGAAATAATGAAATTGCAGTTTTTGGAAGCTATGGCGCCGGAGGTGCAAGAATAGCAATAAGTTCGACAGGATCGGCTTATTCAGCAACAGTAAAAGAACAGCATAAAGCTACAAATGGGCTTGCAAGTGACCAGCAAACGCCTGTAATCATTGGGAATTTTATATGGAGCGTTTTACCTGAGAATGCCGGAAAATTGAAGAAACAGCTGGTATGCTATAAAAAATCGGATTTATTGACAGCTGTCTGGTCAAGTGGAAAAGAAAACAGATTTGGCCGTGGTCTTGGACCATATATTGTCAGCGGAAATAAGTTATATCTTCTTGATGATGATGGAAAACTTTACTTTTATAAAATACAGGACGATAAAGTTACGTTGATCTCCAGCCATAAGGTTATAAAAGGAATTGAAGCATGGGGACCGATGGCAATAGCAGGTAAGTACCTTATTATGAGGGATTCGAGAAATTTAATTTGTCTGAATATTGGTAAATGACAAGATGATGAATAAGAAAATTGTAACAATTTTATCAGTTTTGATCGTGCTCGTTTTTATCGGATACATAATCTATGATTCCACTAGACCTGCCGGTTCGGCTAAAAATGAAGACAAGATTTCACAAATTCAGCAAATACCGGATGCCTGGAAGATTTCAAGCGAATTCAAGGTAACTGAAGGTTTACTCAAGGCAGTTACCGTATCCCCTGCCGGCAAAATTTATCTCGGGGGTGATTCTTTTGTATCATGCTATGATAAAGACCTTAAGCAGATCTGGAATACAAAAACATCTTCGCCTGTGACGGCACTTTCAAACTTTGGAGATACCGTTTTTGCATCAACAGCAGAACAGATTTTTGTAATGGATGCAACAGGAAAAGTCTTAAATGAATGGGGCCCGTTCGAAGATAGCTGTATGATTACATCGGTGAGTTCAAATAAAAACTTTGTAGCTTTTGCCGATGCCGGAAACAAAATGGTTTTCATTCTCGATAAAGGTGGTGAGGTCAAAAAAATGATTGGTCAGAATGAAAGACACTTTGTTATTCCAAGTCCATTTTTTGATGTAGCCCTTGATAATGACAATAATATATATGTGGCTAATACCGGCGAGCATCGCATTGAAACCTATACAATTGAAGGTGTTTTTAAAAGTCAGTTCGGTGAAGCCGGAACTGCGCCCGGAGCTTTTTGCGGATGTTGTGCTCCTCCTCATTTTGCACTTATCCCTGAAGGATATGTAACCGCAGAAAAAGGAATTAACAGGATTAAGATCCTTAATAAAAAAGGAGAATTTGTTGAGTTTGTTAATTCAAAGAATGATTTTGTAAAGTCTGTTCCGCTTGACCTGGCTTCTGCTGATGGGGAAACAATTTATGGGGCTTATCCGGGTGATTCGAAACTATATGTATTTACCCGGAAATAATACATACACTTGTAACAAATGGTAATTAATAGTAAATTTTTTTTAACCGCAAAGCACGCAAAGAAGACACAAAGTACACAAAGTTAAAACATGTAATTCGGACCTTTATGATCTTGATGTAAAATGCCACCTCTGCAGTCTGGCCCCTTCGCTAAAATAGCCCACCGGGCTATTTCTTAACGCTTGGGCCCCTTTGTGGTTTTGGATTTCATCTTAATAAATCAGTATTAATATATGAGCAGAAAAGAATTAATAAAAAAACTGGGGAGGTTTATCCTGCTGATATTTATTGCATTAATTGCCATTTCTCTCGGAAAAAAGATTACAGGAGGGAATGAATGTTCATCCTGTCCAGGCAAAGGGATTTGTAACGGCAAAACTGACTGTAAAAAATATTAAATCCACCAGGTTTGAAAGAGAGCAAGAATAAATATCAGTCGAGAAGAGATTTTGTAAAAACTGCTGGTAAGCTGCTGGTTGCTGCTCCGCTTGTGATTATTCCTGTTTTTCTTGCAAAAAAGACCAAAACTTCAGGTTATGTATGGCAGATAGATCCTTTTAAATGCACGCAATGCGGTCAGTGTAAAACTAACTGTGTTATGACTCCTTCAGCATCAAAATGCGTACATGCTTTCCGTATGTGCGGTTATTGTGACCTTTGCGGAGGTTATCTACGTCAGGGAGTAAAAACGATCAGTACCGGAGCAGAAAACCAGTTATGCCCAACAGGAGCAATAACAAGAAAATTTGTTGAAGAGCCTTATTTTGAATACACAATTAATGAGGAATTATGTGATGGCTGCGCAAAGTGTGTTAAGGGGTGCGGCGATTTTGGAAACGGGTCACTTTATATGCAGATCAGGCATGACCGCTGTTTGAACTGCAATGAATGCTCAATTGCACGTTCATGCCCGTCAAATGCCATTTCCCGTATACCTGCAAACATCGCATATTTACCAAAAGACAAAAGTCAAAAGTAAAAAGGCAAAAGACAAAAGGTAAAGTGATAAATCAAGAACTGTCACAGAGGGACACAGAGAAGCACAGAGAAACACAGAGAAGAAAAAACGAAAACGAAAATACTTATTGATATAGTGGCTACCCTAAACCTTAAACACTGAACGATAAACGATTAAATGAAGAAAGTCCTTCCATATATAATATTTTTATTGCTGTTTTTCTGGCACATGGTGCTTTATGCCCAGGACCGGTTTCCCCGGCCCGAATTTGAATCTGGCCATATGTATCCTACAAACCAGATGCCGGCTCCCAGAGCTCCGGTCTGGGAATATATTGATGTTCTGGTGTTAACCGGAGCGTTGCTGATGACAACATGGCTGGCTTTGAAAAAGCGTTCACGTCGGGGTTTGATCTGGATGTCGGTGTTTTCTCTTGCCTACTTTGGTTTTTACAGGCAGGGTTGTATATGTGCAGTGGGCTCGGTTCAGAATGTATCGCTCGCACTATTTAATACAGGGTATTCAATTCCTCTTACGGCTCTCCTCTTTTTTATTATTCCCCTTCTATTTGCACTTGCTTACGGACGTGTGTTTTGTGCAGGTGTCTGTCCTCTTGGAGCTATTCAGGAACTGACAGGTCTGAAGCCTGTAAAACTTCCAAAATCAGTTGAATTGACTTTAGCACTGGTACCTTTCATATATCTTGCGATTGCAATCTTATTCGCTTCTACAAATAGCCAGTTTCTTATTTGCAGATATGATCCTTTTGTAGGAATATTCAGGCTGGATGCACCTTACACAATGATAATATTCGGAGCTCTTCTGCTTTTAGCCGGTATTTTTGTCAACAGGCCATACTGCAGGTTTCTCTGTCCATATGGCGTACTTCTTAATATTTTTTCCAGGTTTGCAGGAAAACATCTGACAATAACACCTGCAGAATGTACGAATTGCAGGCTTTGCGAAGAAGTTTGCCCATATGATGCAATAATTCCTTCAGATATTGATCAAAAGAGTGTAGCGTCTGAAAGATCAAGGAAACGATTTATTCTCTATTTTCTTCTTGTTCCTTTGTTTGCAGTTATTGGAGCATTTTTGCTTTATAACCTCGCTCCCGCTTTATCAGGTACAAACAGCACTGTAAGGCTGGCAAGAGAAATAAGGACTGAAAAGAAAACCGGTATCGAATCAGAGCTGAATGATGTTGTTGCTTTTAAAGAATCAGGGAAAACAGAATCAGAATTAAATAATGAAGAAGAATTGATCATCGGACGGTTCAGAAACGGTTCACCATGGGCCGGAGCATTTCTGGGTATTTCGTTCGGAATAGGAATGATATCTCTCACAATAAGAACCAAAAGAAATGAATATAAACCACATCAGGGGAAATGTTATAGTTGCGGGAGATGTTTTAAGTATTGTCCAATTAAAGTGAAAATATAAATGAATTTTAAATTTACCGAAAAAGATATCAGTATTCTAAAAGTTGTAAGTCAGGTTTCCGGAGGATTTGCCTTTATTGTGGCAATGACTATGATCTTCAGCCTCGTGCAGTTAAAAATAGTTAATCCTCTGGACAATCCTGTATTGTTGTCAGTTAAAGAACAGTATGATAAAGATCCTTCAAATGCTGCAAAGGCTGAGCAGGTACGTGCTATGGATCTGATGGCAAGAAAAGCTTATTTCAGCTCTAGATGGCAGGTGGAAACAGGTTCTTACCTTCTCATTGCAGGTGTTATTATCTTCATTATTTGCCAGCGTCTTATCAGTGAAAATGAAAAACTTAACCCGGTTTTTTCTGATGCAAAACCTGATTTATCATTAAGACGGGAAAAGAACAGAAGATATCTTGTTTCAACAATGATTATTGTTTTTATTACGGCAATTACAGCATCCTTTTTTCTTCGAGCGAATCTTCCTGATATATCAGGAAAAGCACCTGAGTCATCGAAGAATATGGAAAGCAGTAATGAGAAGTCAGCCAAACCTGACAAAACAAACTGGCCGTTTTTTCGTGGACAGGATAGCAGAGGTATTGCAGGTGGTACAGGATATCCTACAGAATGGGATGCTGCTGCAGGAAAAAACATTAGCTGGAAAATTGAACTACCAAAAAAAGGAAAGAGCTCACCTGTTATCTGGGATGATAAGATTTTTCTTACAGGCGCACAGGAAAAGATATGTGAGGTTTATTGCATTGATAAAAAAACAGGAAAAATACTCTGGACCGGATCTGCTTCCGATATAACCGGAGAACCGGCAATATTGCCGAAGATGGATCAGGAGGCTGGACTTGCTGTATCGACAGTTGCCACAAATGGTAGTGAGGTCTGTGCTATTTTTGCAAATGGAAACCTGGCTTGCTTCGATATGGATGGCAAACGAAAATGGGCGAAAAATATCGGAGTTCCTGAAAGCAGCTATGGTTATGCATCTTCCCTGTTGATTTATAAAGATATTCTGCTTGTTCAATTCGACAGTAATGTAAAGATATCACTGATCGGATATGATGTAAAAACGGGCGATCAGAAATGGGAAACGCTGCGGCAGGGACATTCAGTCTGGTCTTCTCCTGTACTGGCAAATTTTGCAGGAAAATCAGAACTGATAATAAACGGGAATCCTGCTGTCAGCGGTTATGATCCACTTACAGGTAAAGAGCTGTGGGAAGTAGAATGCATGAGCGGTGATGTTGCACCATCAGTGGCAGTGAACAGCACAATGACGTATGCTGTAACGGATTATGCAAAGCTTGTTGCAATTAAGCCAGGAACCGGAGTCTCAATAGTCTGGCAGGATAACACCTACACTCCTGATGTTTCAAGTCCTGTGGCCACTGATCAGTTTTTGTTTGTATCAACAGGGAACGGTGATGTTGCATGTTACAATGCAGTTAAGGGAGATACATTATGGACTCATTATTTCCAGAATCCCTTTTACGCTTCGCCTTTGATTGCCGATGATATGGTATATCTTCTCGACAGAAGTGGTGTCATGCACATTGTGAAGGCTGGATCATCTTTCAAGCTCATTGCTGAATCACCGCTTGGTGAAAGTGCAGATTGTTCTCCGGCATTTTCTGATAAGAAAATCTATATTCGGGGAAAGAAAAATCTATATTGTATATCGAAAAATTGAATACTGATAAGTCAAAAATATTAACCAAAGACTGCGAATGTGAGCAGATCTCGCCAATGGATATTACCTCTGTTGTTGATGAAGTTGTCGAATTGACAGGCCGGGATCCTGAGAAGGTTATCCTGATTCTCCAGGAAGTGCAGAAAAGACTTAACTGGCTGCCATCGGAAGCGCTTAAATATATTTGTAAAGTAACTGATATAACACCTGAACAGATATCGGGTGTTTCAACATTTTATTCGCAGTTCAGGCATCTTCCGGTTGGCAAACATACAATTAAAATATGCGCAGGAACAGCATGCCATGTGAAGGGAAGTCCGTTAATTTCCGATGCTTTTAAAAGGGTCCTGAAAATTGATAATGTAAGAAATGCATCGCCCGACAATCTTTTTTCAATTGAAGAAGTAGCCTGCCTGGGATGTTGCACATTGGCACCGGTTGTCCAGATTGATGATAAAACTTATGGTCATGTTAAACCAACCCAGGCCGATGAGATAATTCGTGATTTTCTTATTTCAGGCAATCAGCCGGTTAATACACCTGAACCGGATATAAATGAAGATATTGATGCCGAAATCAGGGTCGGGATTGGCTCATGTTGCGTCGCGGGAGGAAGTAAGGAGATTCTCTCGGAAATAGATAATGTAAAAGGAAAGTACAATCTGAATATAAGGTTAAAACCTGTTGGATGTGTTGGAGTGTGTAATCAGACACCTTTAATGGAAATAGTTACAAAAGAAAACATTCATTCGAGGTATACAAATGTCAGTAAGCAACAAGTTGAAGAGATACTTCTTAAACATATCAGGCCAAGGAGCTTAAACAAAAGAATTAAAGGTAATATTAACGACCTGGTAGATACTTTCCTCTCTGAAGAAAAACTCTCCGGACAGGTTAATATTCCGGTTGAATTAAGAGAAAAATACCTGAATAATTTCCTTAATCACCAGGTACATATTTCCACAAAGAACAGTGGTGTCCTTTCTCCTGAATCATATGAAGAGTATTGTTTATCAGGTGGTTTTGAAGCACTTCTTAAATGTATTAAAGAGTCAGATCAGAAATCTATTATTAAAATAATAACTGATAGCGGACTTAGAGGACGAGGAGGCGCCGGATTTCCTACGGGTAAAAAATGGGGAATTTCACTGCTTGCGACCGGTAATCCGAAATATGTTATCTGTAACGGAGATGAAGGAGACCCTGGCGCCTTTATGGACAGGATGCTTCTTGAATCTTTTCCCTACAGAGTAATTGAGGGGATGATTATTGCCGGCTTTGCAACTGGCGCCAATGAAGGGATTTTCTATATCAGGGCAGAATACCCTCTCGCAGTGACAAGAGTAAGAACGGCCCTTAAAATGTGCTATGAAAATAGAGTACTGGGCGACAATATCTACGGCAGTACATTTTCTTTTAATATTAAGATTTTTGAAGGAGCAGGGGCATTTGTCTGCGGAGAAGAAACTGCATTGATATCTTCACTCGAAGGTAAGCGCGGAACTCCTCATCTGAGGCCTCCCTACCCTGCAGTCAGCGGTTTCAGGGACCAACCGACTCTGGTCAATAATGTTGAGACTCTTTCAATCGTGCCATGGATTATTATGAATGGACCAGAAGCTTTGAATTCAGTGGGAACTGAAAAGAGTAAAGGAACAAAAGTTTTTGCGCTTGCGGGAAAGATCTCAAAAGGCGGTCTCATTGAAGTTCCTATGGGCATAACAATCAGGGAAATTGTAGAAAAAATTGGCGACGGCATCGTTAATGGCAATACTTTTAAAGCTGTTCAGATTGGCGGACCTTCAGGTGGTTGTATTCCTGCAAGTAAAGCTGATACTCCAATTGATTATGAAGAGCTTACGAAACTGGGAGCAATGATGGGTTCAGGTGGTATGGTAGTTCTGGACAATACTGATTGTATGGTCGACATGGCAAAATACTTCCTCACATTCACTCATAAACAATCATGCGGAAAATGTACATTTTGCAGAATTGGAACGAAGCATATGCTCAATATTATTACTGGGTTAACTGAGGGAAAAGCAACTCTTGACGATATAATCGAGCTCGAAAAGCTTTGCGTATATGTCAGGGATGGCAGTTTATGCGGACTTGGAAAGACTTCTCCAAATCCTGTTCTCACCGGCTTGAAATATTTCAGGGAGGAATATGAAGAACATACAAGAGGAATTTGCAGGGCTAATAAATGCAGGGATCTCATTAAATACATTGTAAATGACAGTTGTACAGGATGCACAAAATGTTCTCAGGAGTGTCCTGTAAAAGCTATTCCGTTTAAACCTTATGAAAAACATGAGATAGACCAGTTAATATGCACCAAATGCGATACTTGCAGAATTGTCTGTCCTGAAAATGCAATTGAAATTGTTAATATAAATGATTAAGCTGAAGATAGATAATACCGATTATGAGGTTCAGGAAGGGCTGACTATTCTGGATATTGCCAGGAGTGCCGGAATTAAAATACCTACACTGTGTTTTAATGAAAAACTTCCGCATTTCTCTTCATGTATGGTTTGTATGGTAAAGGATCAGAAAAAGGGGAATTTTTTACCTTCATGTTCAGCTTTGGTGCAGGATGGTATGGACATTGATTGTTCTTCAGATGAGGTAAAATCTTTAAGACGGAAAGCTATCGAACTTCTTCTCTCGGAACACAGGGCAGAATGTGAAGCTCCATGTAAAGTTGTTTGTCCGGGCGGGTACAACATTCCTCTTATGAACAGGCTGTTAAGTGCTAAGGATTATAATACTGCAGTACAACTTTCAATTACACAGATTCAATCTTCCGGATTTAAGTGCACCGATTGTCCTGGGTATTGCGAGAATGCATGCCGGCGAAAAAAAGTTGATACTCCTGTTTCAATAAGAAACATGCAGATATTTATCTCACAACAGATTAAAATGGAAAGCAGTGTTGCCAGTCAATACAATATTGAAAAATCTGCTAAACGATTTGCTTCTCATATTGGGAAAATTGAACCTGACGAGCTACAGGAATGGTTAAAAGAATGCAAAGATGTCGTAAAAAGGGTCAGGGAAATATCTGATTTCACTTCCGCTGCCATGGAGTCTGAGAGTTGCATGCATTGCGATTGCCGGGCCGCTGATAATTGCAGACTCCGTGATATTGCAGATGAATTTTCTATGAAAGATCCGCGGGGTAAGCTTGTAAATTCACCGATACAAAAGAAAATAAATATAAATACCGGATTGATTTTTGAAAATGCGAAATGCATTAAATGCGGGCTTTGTGTCAGGCTGTGCGAGGGTTCAACAGATGAACCTGCCCTTTGTTTTATCAACAGGGGATTTGTGAGTATTATCTCTGAACCTCTGAGTGAAGATTTTAATGACATACTTAATACAAAAAGTAAAGAAGTTATTGATATATGCCCGACGGGAGCATTAAGTAATTTGAAGTAAGTAAGATATATTTCAGTCCAAAAAATTAAAAAAATGCAATTGCCACCAAGACACGAAGACGCCAAGGATCGCAAAGTGTTTACATTTAATGAAATATTCCTGGTGCAACTTTGTGCCTTTGTGCCTTTGTGGCAAAAAAGATACCTTTTAACAGTTATTCTTTATATTGTTTTCTTTTTGTCAATACATGCGCAATCAGGAGATAACGAATGGCCTTTATTCAGAGGTAGTGCTGACCTTACCGGGAAAATTGAATCTGAACTTCCTGCATCACCAAAACTTTTATGGAGCATAAAAACCGGTGGAACAACGAAATCATCTCCGGTTATAAGCGAAGGAAATGTCTATTTCGGAAATGATAAAGGGTACCTGATTGCTGTGAGTTCAAATGGCACATTAAAATGGAAGTATGAGTCCGGATCATCAATCGATGCAGCTCCAATGGTATTTGGGAATAAAGTCATTTTTGGTGCAGGAGATGGAGTTTTGAGAGCTGTTGATAAAAATTCAGGTAAATTGATCTGGTCTTATACCACTGATAACCAGATTGCAGGCTCGGCAAATGTGTGGGTTTCAGGGAATAAAGCCGGTATCGTTGCAGGAAGCTATGATTATTATCTGCACTGTGTTGATCCTGAAACTGGTAAAGTAATGTGGAAGATCGAGACTGAAAATTATATTAACGGAACGCCTGCAATACTTAACGGCAAAATTGTGTTTGGCGGATGCGATGGAATGATCAGGATTGTAGATCCATTGACAGGAAAACAAAAAGATACTGTCAATATTGGTGTCTATATTGCTTCCTCCCCTGCCA
>Ga0265316_10002759_pt1 | contig 17988 bp, 14 predicted proteins | sample 4522metaG_FD_202092 | JGI IMG/M metagenome (GOLD analysis project Ga0265316, IMG submission 202092) | Rhizosphere microbial communities from Carex aquatilis grown in University of Washington, Seatle, WA, United States - 4-5-22 metaG | ecosystem: Host-associated > Plants > Roots > Rhizosphere >... | reverse complement strand
CTGCGCCGCCGGTTTCGCCGCGGGCCGCTCCATCAGCAATCCCGCCAGGCACAGCACAGCCGCTGCCGCTGTAACCGGTACGGCGTGACGCAACAGCGGGTCGAAGGGCCGCACCAGGCGAGACCACCAGGAGACCTGCTGCTCGATCCGCTGGTACAGCCGGCGGTCGAAATCCATGGAAACGGGAGCCGGTTCCCATGCCTCCAGCGCTTGCCACACGGCTTGCTGGCCGCCGGCAAATTCGCGGCAGGCCGGGCAGGCTTCCATATGCTCTTCCATTTGCGCGCGCGCAGCCGCATCCAGCTTCCCGGACGCATAGTCCAGCAGCCATGCGGCGTTTTCGCGAACTTCCAACGGGCACTTCATCGCAGTCCCTTTCTTCCCTAGGCCATGTGGGCCAAACGGGCGCGCAACGTTTCGTACGCCCGAAACAGCAAGGATTTTACCGCAGATTCCGAACAATTCAGCACTTTCGCGATCTGCGAGTATTCCATTTCCTGATACTTATGCATCAGCACGGCAGCCCGCTGCTTCTCCGGCAGCATCGCTACCGCCCGCCGGACTTCGCCCAGCCGGGCCTGATGCACCATCTCTTCTTCTACCGACGGCCGCCGGTCCGAAACCTGCCTCGCCGGCGCATCGGCGGAGTCGTCGTCCAGCCGTTCCTCCAGCCGCCGGTTCCTGCCGTCGCGCAACGAATTCAACGCCAGGTGCGTGGCAATCCGGAACAGCCACGTGGTGAACTTGGCCGTCGGTTCGTAACTCTCCCGCGAGCGGTACACGCGCAGAAAAACTTCCTGCGCCAACTCCTCGGCAACGGCCTGGTTCTGCACCATCCGGTAAAGGAAGTGTATGACCGGCGAGCGGTGCTTTTCCAACAGAATTCCGAAGCTGGCTCCGTCGCCTTCTTTGACGCGGAGCATCAGTTCCGCGTCGAAATCCAAGGCCGCCGCCAAGCTCCCCATATCGGTCTTAACCCGTTCGTCCATCCGAGGTTGCGTTTCCTGGGGGATTAATACTGCCGCGTCATTCCCCGTCATTCCCCTTTGAGCGAACGTTCCATCAGGCGCTGGATCGCTTCGCGCGGCGATACGCCGAACTTTAGCATCTGAAACATCTGCTCGGAGATGGGCATTTCCACCGCGTACCGCTTTGCCAGATCGACTGCTGCATTTGTAGTTTTTATGCCCTCAGCCACCATCTGCATCGAGCCGACGATCTCCTCCAGCTTCCGCCCGTGGGCCAATTCCACGCCCACGGTGCGGTTCCGGCTCAACTCACCGTTGCAGGTCAGGACCAAATCGCCCAACCCGGCCAAACCAGCCAGAGTCTGAGCCCGGCCGCCCATGGCCACCGCCAGCCGGGTCATTTCCGCCAGCCCGCGCGTGATCAACGCAGCCATGGGATTGTGCCCCAACCCCATCCCGTGCAAGACGCCCGCGCCGATAGCTACTACATTCTTAATAGAAGCACCTATTTCTACTCCTATAGTATCTCTACTAGTGTAGAGCCTAAAGGTAGGGCCAGAGAAAGCCGCTTGGATTCGCTCTGCGAGCCCTGTATCGGACGATGCTACTACAAGTGCCGTAGGTTCAACCCGTGCAACTTCCCTGGCAAACGTCGGCCCGGAGATCACCGCCACGCGTGGCTGCATGCGGGTGGAAAGCACTTCGCGGATCACCTCCGACGTTCGTAGAAGGCTGCCGTTCTCCAGCCCCTTGGTGGCGCTCACAAACACCATGGAATCGTCGAGGCTCGGCAGCATGTCCTGGTACAAGCGGCGCACCAGGTGGGAGGGCACAACGCTCAGCACCACCTCGGCACTTTCGAGCGCGGCCGGTAGCTCGCTCATAACTTCCACGTGGTCAGCCAGTTGGAAGCCAGGGAGATAGATATCGTTCTCCCGCGAGTGGCCCATCCGCGCCGCCAGATCGGTCTCGTACACCCACAGCCGAATCCGCGGGAACCGTGGCGCCAGCACGATAGCCAAGGCCGTTCCCCAGCTCCCCGCTCCGATTATCGCCAGGTTCTTCAAGATTTCCGCTCTCCGCCCGCCGCTTTAGTGGCGCAAACGCCGCCGGTTTCCCTCATGGCCGCAGTGCTGGCCCCGCCCTCCAGGCAGCTTCAGCCCCGGCTCGTTTTCCCTCGTAGTCCCTAAGCCCGCCGCCCTAGCCCTTGCCTTCGGGACAAAAACATGAAGACGTGTGCTTGGGCCGGGCCAAACCCAGCCGGTGACGCCCCCCTCAAGCCTTTCCGGCTGCCAAACGCAAGATCGCGTTGGGGCCGGTCCAAGCCCAGCCGGTGCCCCCTCAAGCCTTCCGGCTGCCAAACGTGAAGACGTGCTCCGTCCCGGCGCGCAATCGCCGTATATTGCTACTATGCTTGTAGATAATAAACGCCCCCGCGATCACGCTGGCCATTACAACGGTCACTTCCGGCTTCTGAATCAACCAGACCGCCAGCGGGAAAGTAGCCGCGGCCACGATGGACCCCATGGAGATGTGGCGTGTCCAACCCACCACGATCACAAACACCACCAGCACCGCAGCCAACGCCGTGGGAGTCAGGCAGAGAAACGCCCCCACGAAGCTGGCCACCGCCTTGCCGCCTTGGAACTTGAGGAACACGGGATAGGCGTGTCCGGCCATCACCGCCAGGGCCGCCACGCTCATTGTCAGCACGCTGTGCTCCGAGAGCCGCCCGGCGATCCAAACCGCCAGGTAGCCCTTGCCGATGTCCAGAAGCAAAGTCGCAACGCCGGCCGCCCGGCCGGTAGTGCGCAAGACGTTCGTAGCCCCGATATTGCCGCTGCCCCCCGTGCGCACGTCGGCGCCGGTAGTCCATTTGACCAGAAGGTATCCAAACGGGATCGCACCCAGCAAGTAGGCGATTGCCGCCACCAGGAGAGTGATCATCGATATAAGAAACCGAACTCCGCAAGTTTAGTGTACACGGAACCGGACGGCCGCAACTGGCTCTGGTACAAAAAGAACTCCCGCGCCGCGAAGCTCCCGAAGCGGACCGATGGCAGCGCGCCGATGGCCGCGTGGAGCGGCCGCAGGTCGAGCCTGTCCTTAATGCGCGCCAACGTGAGATGCGGCGAATAGGCGCGCTTCTCCCGCGCCACCCCCAGCGCCGCGGTGGCCCCGTCGGTATCCGCCGCCAGCGCCTCCAATCCCGGTGCGTCGATGCCGCACCAGAACACCCGCGGCTCCCGCGTATTCGGGAAGAAGCCGACCTTCGAGATCTCCACCTGGATGGGCGGACGCTCCGGCACGGCCGCCAGCGCCTGTTTCAATTCGGCCAGCCGTTCCGCCGGCCATTCGCCAATGAACTTGGTGGTGACGTGCAGGTTCGCCGGCGGGCTCCACTGAATACGGGCAGCCGGCCGCAACCGCGCCACCAGCGCCGCGAGGTTGCCCACCACCTCGCCCGGCAGTTCCAGCCCAGTGAACAATCGCATCAGCCGCCATTGTATCCCCGCGCTGCGTTCGGGACTGCGCGGCCGTTCGCCGATCTGCCGCTAGCGCCGGCCTTGGGACAGGCCCGGCAGCCCCGGCTATGGCGTTGACCGGCTCTCAGCCTTCCGCCATAATGAACCCAGGCGTTGGAGTTCGCCGTCGCAGCGGCTGCATCGATATCCTGCCGGTGGGGGTGAACCCGGTCACCGCGGGAGTGCGCTGGGTACCGCTCCATGAGGCCGGCAATCGATTCCCGAGACTACATCGTGGCTCTTGAGCTGCGCTCGGCCGCCGATTGCCCGCCGGATTTTGATTTGCCGGCGTCCCTGGCCGGCTTCGATGCAGGACTCTTCCTGCCGCGCGACGATCCCGATTGGTTGGGGCGGTCGTCCTGTCCGCCGCGCATCCTGCTGCTGAAGGACAACGTGCTTCATACCGTTACTCACCCGAGCGCGGGCGAGCCGCCTTGCTGTTGTGCCATGGAGCGGATCTCCTCGGTGGAATCCGGGCACATGCTTCTGAAAGGGTGGCTGCGTTTCACCGGGGATGGATTCGATTGCACCCTCCGCTACAATACCCGCGGCTTCCCCTCGGTCTTTCGGTTTATGCGCCTCCTCCGGGACAAGTTGCTGCGCCGCGCCCTATGCGGGACCCCGGAGGTCGATTTCGGAGCAGCCCCCGATATCAAATTCGCCAACGCCTTGGCGCACGAACTGGACTCGGAAGAAACGATTGCCCTGCGGTTCTTCCAGCCGGCGCGGGAGGTGAACTCTCCCAGGTGGTTCGATCCGCGCCGCCGCCGGGTCGCTGGCGATTTGCTGGCGCTGACCGGCAGGCGCCTCCTGTGGATTACAGACCGGGATCGGGCATCGTATTCGCGATACGGGACCATTGTTTCGTATGCCCCACCGGGCGCGGTGCAGACAGTGGAGTTGGCGTCAGTACGCGATGGTCGCGCCCTCAGAGTCAATCTGAACGCCGGCCCTCCATGGCTGGTGCCGATCCGGACCGATTTCGAGCCAGTCGCGGAGGATTTCGCGGCGCGGCTAGCCGCTATTTTGCGAACTTGATGACCGTGTCGATGCGCAGAGGAGAGAACTTGATATAGCGGCCCGCGTGGTATTGCGGCTGCGTGGCCAGCCGGCACATCTCGATAATCTGCCCCGGGTTCCCGCGGGCGCTCTCCAGCACCTTTTCGCGGAACTCATCGAGGTCCAGGCTGCGCAATTTGAAATGACCGGCGCAGGCTTCGAACAGTTGTTCGGCGTCCCGCTCTGGGAGGGGTAGGACATTCAGCACCTTCGCCGGATTCCAGAAGAGCCTCGCCAGTGCTCCCAAACTGAGAGCGTCGCGCGAAGCGGCGCAAAGAGCCATACCGGGCGTATGGTAGATTCGCTCGAAGAAGCGGTAAGTGGGGAAGCCGGCGCCCGCAATACCATCCAGGATCGTCGGCACTGGTGAACGCTCCATGGCAGTCCAGAGAAGCCCTCTGAGGTGAATGCTGGTTTGCGCCTTGAGCCAGATCTCGGCATCGTCGCCCGGCCGCGCTCGCCGCAGGAATTCCGCGTGACGTAACTCGATCAGTCCGCGCGCCGTGGCCGCCAGCAAAGCATGCAGGGCCGGCTCCCAGGGAACATATAGCACGCGGGCGTTGCCGGCGAGCGCCTCTTGAATAATCCTGGTCTTGCCGCTCCCTTGCGGACCCAGGAGTAACAACGGATCGCCAGTCCCCAATGCCAGTCTCAGGCGTTCGACCTCCTTCGCCATTCCTACGAAAGGAAGCTGCGGTTCCACTCAGTCTGCCCCGCTATTTGACCACGAGCACGTTGCATCGCACGGTGCTTGTCAGGTTGTGGGCCGTGCCACCCCAAATGTGCTCGTAGATTCGCGAATGGCCCGTGAAGCCGATCACCAGCAGATCGATGGCATTCTCCAGCACGAAATCGCCGATTACCTTGACCGCGTGTCCGGGCACAATGGCGGTTTCGAGATCCACGGAGTGCATCGCCGCGCGCGCCCGGCAACGTTCGGCGAGCTGGCCGAAATAGCTGTCGGCGCGATCTTTCTCTTCGCGAAATTCGTCGATCGACTCGGCGTGGCGGGGGAGCTCCTCTTCCACGCAAATCATGCGCAGACGGGCGCCCACGCGCGCGGCGAGCTCGACGGCGAAATCGAACGCCTTGCGGGCGCTATCGGAGCCGTCGTGTGCAATCAGTATCTGTTCGAGCATGGTATTGGCTGGCTCCGGTATCTTCGGCCATCTTAGCCGCCGGCCGGACCATAGTCTCCGCTTTGGGTAACAGGTGTCTGGGCATGAACCAGGCGTTGGCGATCGCCGTCGGTACTACGGCGCTCGCAATTACAGTCGCCACCAGATAGGAATACTGCGCCGCGGTGATGATCTGATGATTGAGACCGAACAATGCCGAGATAGTGCCGAACGTCAGCCCAGTGGACATCATCAGAGAGTAATAAAGCCCCTGGTGCCCTTCATGGTCGAACGCCCGGACGGTGGGAACCAGCGGGACCATCTTACTCACCATCTTGGCTGCAAACAGCGCCAGAAAGGCGAGCGGCGTGGCCATCAGAGCCGGCACGGAAACCAGCGACCCCGCGCGAATGAAATAGAAGGGCGTGAGAAGGCCGAACGTCAAGGTTCGCAGGCGCCGGATCAGAATGTGATCCTTGCCCACCGTCCCGGCCAGCACCATCCCGATGATGTAAGCCGGGAGCACCGCTTCGCTGCCCGCCCACGCAGCCAGGCCGCCCATACCGAATAACAGAAACAGAATGTACTTGGCTTCCAGCTCCGAAACGCGCCCGCCGTACTTCCGAAAGAACCACTCGGTAACAAACGGCAGTGCGCCGAAGACAACCACACACGCGGCGACAAAAATCACCGTGCGTACCGTGAACGGGGCAAAGATGAGGCCCAGCGCGATCACGGTTCCGAGGTCGTTCACAAAACAAGCCGCCAGAATGCCCTTGCCGAAATCGGTCCGGTTCAGGCCGAGCTCCAGCATGACCGCATACACCACGGCAACGGAAGTAGTGGACAGGGCGACTCCGGCCAGCCAGCTTGCCGGAATGGACCACCGCAACACGAAGTGCGCCACCGCCGCGGCTCCCAGAAAGGGCGCGAAAAAGCCTACCAGCCCCACCACCATGGCCTCTTTCCACTTGGTGCGGAATATCGCGGGATCCAATTCCGCCCCGGCCAGAAACGTCAGCACGATGGCTCCGGTCCCGGCCAAAAAACTGACCCACGCGGACTTCGCGCCCAGCACTTCGGTGCCGATCAGGGCTCCGATGATGAGCTGCGCAACCGTGCCCACCACGATCTCCGACAGCGCCGTCGAGATCCTGAACCAAATCGATAGCAGCGTGGCGATCAATGCCAGGATCAGCCACAACGCCGCGGAAAACCAGACCTGCTCCATGCGGTCTCCTATAATCGAATTTTGGCTGTAAGGGATTCGGCCTGGAAGCCCCTACAGCAATTCCTGCTGCAGGAGTCATTGGCCGCTGGAGAGCGGCGGTTTGGCGAACTCCACCGCCTGATTCGAGAATACAGGAAAGCGGATAACGCCGCAATCGGGTGAAGCCATGAAGCTGCTTATCATCTCCGACATACACGCCAACCTGGAGGCGCTCGAAGCCGTCCTCGCGGAACCGCATGACGAGCTGTGGGTGCTCGGCGACCTGGTGAACTACGGTCCGAATCCAGCGGAGGTGGTCGATCTCGTCCGCCGGAATGCTTCGCTCGCGGTCCAGGGGAATCACGATTATGCCATCGGCGCCGGTGCGGACCCGCAGTGCTCCCAGGCATTTCGGGAGATGGCGCGCGCCATGCAAAGCTACACGGAACCCCTCCTGACGGCGGACCAGAGAGCATTCCTGCGCAGCCTTCCGTGGACCGCGGCGCGCACCGTCGATGGCCATCGATTCTTTCTGTGCCACGCCACGCCCGCGGAGCCGCTGTTCCGATATTGTCCCGCCGAGCCCGCCGAGTGGGCGCCGCAGATCGCGGGCTTACAGGCCGATATCGTCCTCACCGGGCATACGCATTTGCCCCTCCTGATGAGCGTGGATGAGCGGCAGCTCGTCAACCCGGGCAGCGTAGGGCAGCCCAAACATGGCTCTCCCATGGCCTGCTATGCACTATGGGAGAACGGCCGCATGGCTCTCCGGTCCTGCAGCTACGCTGTCGAGAACACCACCGGCAAGGTCCACGCACTGCCAGTGCCGATGGAAATTCGCAGTCAGCTCGCGGCCGTGCTGCGGTCGGGATTCCTGCCCGGCCAAGGGCACACTTGAGATATGGTGGGAGTTCAAGAGTGGAAACGGTGATGGAGTCTCACCGGGAACCGGCTCAACCTGGTTGAGTCTGATAGCTCCTACCCCAGCGGTAGGAGCTTTTTCGGTTTATGGGCAGTCGCAAGCATCGAAAGGAAGTTATTCATGACAGCAATCGTTGACGTGAAAGGCCGCGAGATTCTGGACTCTCGGGGCAATCCGACCGTGGAGGGCTCCACTGCTTCCTTTTCGCCGGTCGAGGCGCCGGACGGCACGGCGGCGCGTCCGAAACGACGTGGAGCGGGCATTCCTGCCCGCCAAGCAGGCTTTCCAGCCGGCTGGACCCGCTGGAAAGTGCCCAGAGGGCCCCCACCGCGGGCCGGAGGCTTGGCCGGAGGCCCGCTCCACGAAGCCGGGGGCCAGGGTCCCGGCGCGGAGCACTGGGGTCTCGCCCTTGGTCGCGCTCGCGGCCGATCGCGGGCGAGGCCAACACGCGCCGCCCGCTCGCCGCTATTTCCGCACCGGGTCGCCGTACAGGATTCCGCGGCCGAATGTGCCCACGTAAACCCGGCCGTACAGCTTCGGGTCGCCGGTGATTTGCCCGATCAGGCCAAACTGGTGCTGGTCGTCATTGATGCGCAACCAGGTTCGCGCCCAGTCGTCCGAACGGAGGATGCCGCGCAGTCCGTTTGCCACCCCGACCAGGTACAGCGCCGGGTCGCTGGCGCCGGGTGCGGCTTTGCCGAAACCGAAGCCCCGCAGTTCGGTGACGCCTTCCAGGCGCGTGAAGGTTTTGCCCGTGTCGGTGGAGTGATAGAGGCCGTTGAGCGTGGTCAGCCAGAGGTCGCCTTCCCTGCCGGGAGTGGCATAAAGACGGTCCCAGCCGCTGCCGCCTTCGATGCGAGTGCCGCTGCGCGTAGGCAGTCCGCCGGGCAGGGTGAATGCCTGTTCCACGAAGTTGGCGGCGCCATCCGTGCTGAGGAAGAGCTTGCCTTCATAGAGCGACACGGCGTAGAACTTCCTGGGGTTCACCCGGTCCGCGATCACGTGGCTGTTGCCGGGCAGGCCCTTGATCTCGGTCCAGGTGGCGCCCTTGTCCGTGGTCAGGGACGGCCCGGCGCCGCGTGAAATCCAGACCCACGTGGCGCCATCGGAAGAAATCGCAATGTCTCCCCCGGTCGGTCCCCGTCCGGCGCCGCCGCCCCTTGCGCCCGCCGCAGCCGTCGCAGGCAGCATGGCCGGCTGGGTGGCCGGCGGCTGCCAGGTCTTGCCGCTGTCGAGCGAATAGCTGATGTTGAAGCCGGGCAGATGGTGGTGCGAGCACACGCCCACGCGCACAATCACCTCGGGCTTGTTTTCGGCGTAGGCGATCCCGCTGGTGTTGTTGAATACGGGCGGGCTGGACGCCCCTTCCGGCGCCGGCTTGTCGAGATCCCAATGCACGAACCCGCCGTAGTCCCCGATTGCGCTCAGCAGGTGCGCGCCCTTGGTCGGGCTGGCCATTTCCAACTCCGCCGTCTGTTCGATGCCGCTGGCCATGATGCTCCACCTGGTGGGCTTGCCGGCGTCCATGTCAGTGAGGTCGAAGGTTTCCCAGCCGCCGTAGCCGGTGGTGAACATGGCGTGTTTGGAGTCCGCCGGATCGATCTCGATATCGAACATCCAGTGGATGGGGGTGGTAGCGGTGTAGGGCGCCAGCTTGTAATCGAACGTGCCGCCGCTTTCGAATACCCCTTTCCAGGTCTTGCCGCCGTCGATGGTGCGGAACATCTCGTCCTCGCCGCCGGCGCTTTTCGAGCGGCCGAAGGTGCTGGCGATCGCCACCTTGGGATTGTGCGAGTCCACCGATACCGCGGCCCATCCGAACGACTCGTTCTTGGCGTCGGGCTCCACCGGCGTGATCTCGGTCCACTCGCCGGACTTGGTATCGAGCTTCCAGACGCCACCGGCGGTCATGCGACTGGGTCCGGGCGCCGTGCCATACGAAAGGTAGAGCGTTCCATCGGACGCCATCACCATGTGGGTGGGCCGGTATTGGGTGGGTTGGCCGGGCACGGGCTGCCAGGTCTGGCCGGCATCCGTGCTGCGGAACAGATTGTCCCGGCCCATCAGGGAGACGGCGGCATAGATGGTCGAACTGGTCTTACCCTTCGAGCCGCTGCGGGGGTCGACCAGGGTGACGACGATCCCGTCGCCGCGGGAGGGCCGGCCGCCGCCCATTGCCGCCGGGGCGGGTTGGGCGCCTCGTCCCGGTTGTCCGGGAACTGCCGGGGGTGCGGCACCGGGAGCGGCCCCACGGCCCCCAGCCGGCGCTCCACCGGCCGGCGGCGCTTCGGTCACGTCGGGAAAGCTATCCACCTTGCTCCACGTCGCCGCGCCGTCCGTGCTTCTCCAAAGGCCGTTCAGGCGCGTGCCGAGATAGAGGACTTGGCCATTGTTCGGATCCACCGTCATGCGCTCGCCGTTGCCGCGGCCGTCTTCGTTGCCGCCGAACCGGATGGGCACGTCGACCCGCTCAAAAGTCTTGCCGCGGTCGCTGGAGCGCAGGATGGCGTTGATGGACGAAGTGGTATAAGTGCCGCAGGCGAGATACACACGGTTCGGGTCGGCGGGATCGAGCGCAATGCTCTCCACGCCCATGAGGTTGGAATCAGGGTACGACACCCAATCGAGCAGCGGCTCCCACAGCTTGGTCTGCGGGTTCCAGCGGTAGGCGCCGCCCATATCGGTGCGGGCGTAGCGGACGCCCTTGGCGGTGGGATGGAAAATGATGCCGTCCACAAAACCGCCGCCCACCATCTGGACGCTCTTCCAGATATACGGTTGGGGAGCTTTCCCGGCCGGGCTTTGGGCAATGGCGGGAATCAGGAGGGCCAAGGCGATCAGGAAGGACGCGATAACTACTCCATAGACACGATGCGCGGACATAGAGGCTCCTTTGAGTACTGGCTACAGTGCCCGCTGCGACGGCAGGCAGACGGCGGATGCCGTCGCAGCGGCTTCGAGAATCTACAACCCCACGCTGACGGTCTGTTGTAACTTGACGTCAGCCGAAGAGCCTCCTACCATCAAGTTGACTTTCTCGTCTTCCACCACCCACTGTTTCTTCTGCTCATCCCAGTAGGCCAGGTCCTTCGCTTTGAGCGGGAACAATACAACCTTCGATTCGCCCGCCTTCAGGGCCACGCGCTGGAAGCCTTTGAGTTCCTTGATTGGCCGCTCCACCTTGGAGCCCGTGTGCGTCACATAGAACTGCACCACTTCCTGCCCGTCCCGTTTGCCGGAGTTGCGAACAGTGACGGTGACACTCATTTGGCCCTCTTTGGTCATGCGCAAAGAGCTGGGGCGCAGGTTCGAGTAAGCAAACGTGGTGTAACTTAGCCCATAGCCGAACGGATACAGCGGCTGACCTTTGAAGTACATATAGGTGCGGCCGTTGCGGATGTTATAGTCCATCATGGGCGGCAGATCGTCTAGCGACTTCACCCACGTCTGCACCAGCCGGCCGGCCGGATTGTAGTCGCCGAAGAGAACGTCGGCCAGAGCGTTGCCCTCTTCCTGGCTGTTGTGGGCCATGTGGACAATGGCGGGCACATTCTCCTGCGCCCAGTTAATGGCGAACGGGAAGCTGGCCTTGAGCACCACGATGGTCTTGGGATTGGCTTTGAAGACATCCTTGATCAACTGTTCCTGCACGGGTTGCAGGTCGAGGGAAGTACGGTCGATGCTTTCCTTGCCTTCGCTCGGATCGCATTGGCCGCCGAATTTCATGGTCTCGCAGGTGGGGTGGCTGCCGATGACGACGATGGCGACATCCGATGCTTTCGCCGCGTCCACCGCCGCGTTGTTGTCGTTATTGAGGGCGAAGTTCACTTTGACGCCCGCGCCAACCTTATTCTTGATGCCATCGAGCGGAGTGATCGCATAGGGATACGCGCCGCTATACCAGTCCCAAGCCACATCGTTGGACCGCTGGCCGACCACCGCGATAGACTTCAGCTTAGACTTATCCAAAGGCAGCAGGTTGTTCTGGTTCTTCAGAAGCACGATGGCCTCGTCGGTCACCTGGCGGGCCAGAGCCTTGTTCTCTTCCCTGGTCGGGGGCTCCGGACCGTCTTTGATCTTGGTATAGGACACCATCTCGGGAGGATCGAGCATGCCGAGCTGGATCATCACCCGGAAGCTGCCTCGCTCGACTTCCTCGATCTCCGCCATGCTGATCAGGTTTCTCTTGAGGGCAAGATTGACATTGTCCTTATATATGCCATCGAGAAACTGGTTGATGCCCACTTTGATGGCGCCCGCCGCGGCCGTGGGCAGGTCCGGAAAGTAACCGTGAGCGCGAGTGTCCGCCATGGCGCCGAGAGAGCCGGCGTCCGTGGTAATGATCTGGTTCACCCCCCACTCCTTGATGGTGATGTCCTTGATAATCGGCTGGGCGGTCATCGGGATGCCATTCATGCCGTTGTAAGCGGCCATGTAGGAGCGAGCGCCCGCTTGGACGCCCATGAGGAAGGGCACCGCGTAATACTCGCGCAAGAGCCGCTCATCGAAGTTGGAAGACGATCCCATCCGGCCCTTCTCATTGCTATTGGCCAGGAAGTGCTTCAACAGGGCGGCGCTCTGCCAGTACTTGCGATCGGGGCCCTGGAGCCCACGGACAAACGCCGCGGTCAGCGTGCCGTTCAGGAACGCGTCCTCGCCGTAGCACTCTTCGTTTCTGCCCCAGCGGGGGTCGCGGCCGAGGTCCGCGTTCGGCGCGCGGACCACCAGCGACTGAGAACCGCCGCGGCTGTATTTCGCGGTCTGGTTGTACCAGCGGGCTTCGTAGCCTTCCACGGCGGCGGCCTTCTGGATGATGTCCGCGTCCCAGGTCTCTCCGAGCCCGATGGATTGAATAAAGGTTGTGGTCGCGGTGCCATTGGGAGGTTTGCCGCGCCCCAGCCCATGCAAGCCTTCTCCCTGGTTGTAACCCTTGATCCCGAGGCGGGTCAGAGTGGGACCGGGCCCGCCTCTGCCGCCGCCCAGGTAGTAATTAGCGCCCAGGACATCGACCTTCTCCTCCGGGGTTAATAAAGAGATGATGTTGGTGACCCTTTCCTCCATCGGGAGGTTAGGATTCTGAAACGGATACTGATACTGCGTTGGGGTGGGCGTCTGGGCAATGGCGATGCCCAGAACGGCGCACGAGACGGCGCACAACGCGCCCGAGAATACGGAGCCTGCTCTCACGGCGATTCCTCCTTGTCGATTCGCTAGCACAGATTGTAGCTCCAAGCGCGCTAATCGGAGTCTGAAATTCGAAATCCAAGCGGCGGCCGGCCCGGTGGGGCGGGTTGGCAACCGCTTGGGTCGGGTTGCGGTTCCGGCACCGGCCCAGACCGGTGGGGCGGGCGGCGCCGACTTAACCATCAAGGCTTTTTAGTCGCCGCAGGCGGTTGGCAATCAAGTTCAACCACGCGCGCCTACCCTCGCCGCTGTGGAGCGGGCCTCCGGCCGGCAGGAGCGCCGGCGCGCAGCCTCACTCCAATATCTGGGCGAGATGTTTTTCCAGGTGATCGACGTAGCCGGTAACGATTTCCGAGAGCGGCATGGGCGCGTTGGCGCCGATGGTGCACGGCGTCGCGAGGGACGCCTCCGGCATGGCGCCGAGGATGTGCACCAGGTGGCGATTGTAAAACAGCCAGAGGTCCACCAGATCGGGCCAGGATTGGGTGGCGTAGGACTGCGCGGCTACCCAGCGCTCCTGTTCGTAGGCGGGAAACTCCATGCTGGCGGCCAGTTGCGCGCGCACGAATCGCTGGTGATTGTTGGCGGCGGAATCGATCAGGTGGCCGAGGATTTCCTTCTTCGACCAGCGTCCCGGCGCGGACGGCTGGGAGACATCGGCATCGGACATGCCGGTGAGACGCAGGTGCGCGGGAGTGAGGAGCTGATCCAGGCGGTAGATGGTTTGCTGGTTCATTTCAGAATCACCCTGGCAGTGGCGGTATTGTTGGCGCTGTCGGCTACGCGGATCACCAGCAGATGCTCGCCGGCGGCGAGAGTGGGGAGATCGAGCGAAAACTTTTCGCGCGGCGAATCGATGACGCCATCCACGGATTCCACCGGAACCCAATCGCCGGCGTCGAGCGAATATTCGCAGCGGCGCAGGGCGGAAGCGGCGTCGGCCGCGTCCCATTCGACGTGCGCGGAGCCGCCGGCATAGCGCACGGCGCCCAGCGCGATCGCGGGCGGAGTGTTGTCGATCATCACCGGGCTGCTGGTCAACTGCGCTTCGCGCGCGGCGGACGGCGGGTTGGATTCGCGGTCGGACGCGAGGACGCGGAAATAGTATTTTCCGTCGGCCAGAATATCGGCATCGAAGGTGAGGGAGGTGTCGTGCGTGCCGGAGCGCAGCAGCATCCACTGGGTTTCGTCCTCGGCGCGGAAATACAGGTTGTAGACCAGGCGGTCGCCATCGGGATCGTCGGCTTGCCAACTGACGGTGATCTGTTGGGTAGCGGCGCGCGCGAGGGTTTGGGCGGGAGTGCCGGCCGAGGTCGCGCCGGTGTCGGAGTCGCCGCCGTTCACGGTAACGCTGTACGCCGCGGAAGAGTTGGAAGTGGATGACTTGGAAGCTTGCGTGTTCAGTGTGGCTTGCGTGACGACGTTGATGCTCCGGACCACGGGCGGGGAATTCTGCGGCAGGTAGGCCAGGGTGATGTTGTTGAGGATCGGGGTCGCGCCCGATCCGGGGGGGCTGGACAGCTCCACCTTCCACTGGATATAGCGCGCGTTGGGGCTCAAGATGCGCGAGGCGGCGGATTCGGTGAGCGGGGCGGACCAATCGCTCCAGGTGCGGTCGGGGCGGGCGGAATTGCCGGAGCGGGTGCGGAACGCGAGCGCGCAGCCGGCGGGAACTTCGGCGCGCCAACTGAGGCTTCCCCAGCGCGAGGCGGTGCCGGAATCGTGCGCGGGCGCCTCATAGGAACCGGCGGCGCCGGGCGTTTCGCCCAAACGGTAAATGCGGCCCATGTTTCCGGTGGCGGCCAGGATGGAATGCTCGGAAGGCAGCAGGCGGGTGGTTTCGCCGTCGCTGGTCTCGGTGACCAGGGTGACGCGGAGGTCCGGCGCAAGGCCGTAGATGCGGCCGTTCTGGTCGGTGGAGAAGAGAACCTGATTCTTAAGAGCCAGCAGGTCGTAGACATTCTCCTCTTTGGAACTCCAGAGGGTCTCCACGGTGTTGTCGGGGTTGATGCGGTAGACGGCGGACTTCTCGGCGCCGCTGACATCGGTCAACTGGGTAGCGGGCGCCGGGACCTGGGGCGCGGCGGCGGGTTGCGGCTGCGGCTTGGCTTCGGGAGGTTTGATGTCGGTACCGGCCTGGGCCTCTACCGTGATGGTGGTGGAGGCGATGGTGGCCGGCGCGCCAGTCACACTCTGCGCGGCCTGCGCGGCGCTCTGGGCACGCTGGGCGATGGACCCGCCGAGCGCGGCTGCGTACACCGTTCCATCGGGCATGGGGACGATGGCGCGAATCTCGGGCAGGGAGGAATCGTAGAGCACGAAGGCCTTATCCTTGGCGCTGATGCGGTAGAGGATGCCGTTGGGCTCGGTGCCGGCCAGGAGGCGGCCCTGGGCGTCGATGGCCATACCGGTGATGTGCGACTGGCCCGTGTCATAGTACAGGTCGCCCTTACCCGGAGCTTCCACGCGGTAGACCTTGCCCTGGTCGCCGGTGCCGACGAAGAGGGCGCCATCGGGCGCGACGGCCAGCGACCAGATGTAGCGCGCGTGGGGCGCGAAGAACTCCTCGGCTTTGCCGTTGACGATGCGATAGACCTTGCCCTCGGGAGAAGTGCCGGCATACACCGTGCCCTTGGCGTCCACTGTCACGGCGAAGATTTCCGGCTGGCCGGCGGTCCACAAGAGGGAGGACTTTCCGGCGCTATCGATCTTGTAAACGCGGCCGCGGTGGCCGGTGCCGGCGTAGAGAGAGCCATCGGACGCCTGGGCCACGCTCCAGATCACCGGCTGGTCGGACGTGAACACGGTGTCCACCTTGGGGGCGAGCGAGAGGCGGCCTTCGCGGCTGAGGGAGACGCCGTCGAAATGGCCGCGGACGAAGTCGCTGTAGGAGTCCATCTCCCAGGTTTGAGTGCCGCTGCCGAGTAAGGCCGCAGCGGCGGCGAGCGCCGCGGCGATTCCCGCCGGGCGGGCAAAATGGCGCATGAAGGCGATCATTCCTTTATATCCACCTGGACAGTTTTGACGCCGGAGACCACCACGTCGCCCGCATCGATCTCCATCTCGGCGATCTTGGAGTTGCGGGTTTGAGTGATGCCGGCGAGGCTCGATTGCGAACCGGCCAGAATGAGGGCGACGGAAGGCGGCGGATCGGGTAAATCGGCGCCCTCAAGCTGGAAGGCGGGGTCGGTCCGCCACACGCGCACGTATGCGCGGGTATTGGGATGGAGGCTGTTCACGGTGGTGATAACCTGGCTGGCGGTGCGGGCGGTGGCGGAGAGCACCTGGCGGAAGTCGGTGAGATTGGTGGTGCTGGCATCCGCGACGGTGAAGTAGAGGGCGCCCGGTTCGGCGCCGATGGGTACCTTATACTGTACCTGGCGGGTGGTTTCCGAGCCGTTTTCGCCTACCAGTGAGATGTTGAGGGTGACCGTATCGCCGGCGCGCGCTTCCCGGTGGGAGACCGTGACGCCATCGATGGCCAGCTCCTTCTTCTGTTCGGAAGCCTCGATTTTCAGGACGATGCTTTGGAGCCGGAGCAGGTCGAAATCGCTCTGCATCACGTAGGCGACGGGGACGGCGGTGGAGAGCGAGATCTGCGTGGCGGAGCCGTTGTCGGCGGAGAACATGTTATCGATGCGCACCGGCGCGGGGGCATTGCGGAATTCGATCTCGCCGGTGACGCGGAGCGTGGCGGCGCCGACGGTGCGCTCGGTGGCATCGATGGCGGAGAAAACGGCCATCTGCACGAGCAGCGGCGAGAGGAGCGGATCGTTGACCATCTGCATCCGGTAGCGGTCGACGGGCTTGCCGTCACGCGAGACGCTCACGGAAACCGGCACCATGGCGGCGCGCTGGCCCAATTCGCCGGCGATGGCGGTGTTGCCGTCGTAGCCTATGGTGCCCATCCATTCGCGGGCCGAGGAGAGCTTGAAAGAGGTGTTGGTGTTGGGAACCAGGGCGATGACGTCGGAGCGCGCGAAGGGGAGGGACGTGGCGCCGATGTCGAGGAAGCGATGGCCGAAGGCGTAGACGCGGTTGCCGTCGATGTAGGTGACGGTGCCGTCGGCGCCCACGTTGCAATCGCCGGCCAGGAGCTGGACGCTGATCATGGAACCGGGCTTGAGGTCGGCGGGGTTGCCCATGGCGGAATCCAGCCTGCCGGCGGAGCTCATCGCCTGGCGCGGCTCCAGGCCCAGGGCGCGGAGTTGGGGGGCGAAGGTTTCGAGAGTGGCGCGCGTGAATCCGCCGAAGGAGAGCGGCGTCGAGATATCCACCATTTGCGCTCCGCCGGCCGTGGCGAGCGGGGGTTGGGGAAGGGCGCGGGCGAGCTCGCTCGCGGCGTTGGCCCCGAGGGCTACCGGCGCGCGCGGCGCGGGGAGGGCGGCGCGGGTGGCGGCGGGCCGGATCATGTCTTCGATGGGGCGTATGCCGGCGATGGGCTCCTTGGCGAAGGCGAATGCCAGGGCCACGGCGCCGGCGAGTTTGCCATCGAAGTACACGGGGCTGCCACTCATACCCTGCATGACGCCGGTCTCGGCGAGCGGTCCGCCGGAGAGGCGTGCCAGGATGATGGATTCGTGGGGACCCATATTGTCGAGCACGCCGAGAACTTCGACCTGAAATTCTTCGATGCGATTCCCCGCGAAAACGGTGCGGCCCGTGCCGTGCATGCCGGGGCGGATGTCCTTCAAAGGAAAGAGGGAATTCTGCGCGGGCAGAGCGCTAGCGAAGGCCAGGATCGCGGGCAGCAAGAAGCGAGGCACCTCATTATTCTACCTGTCGCGGCGCGAGAGAAGTTTGTCGCCGGGCCAAGACTGGATCTAGCGCGGTACCAGAAGTTTGACCGGAAGGGTGCGATGCGGTACGATGTAAATGCGGGGTGGAGCAGTCTGGTAGCTCGTTGGGCTCATAACCCAAAGGTCGAAGGTTCAAATCCTTCCCCCGCAACCAATCCTCTCAATAGGTTACGCGGATCTTCGGGCGTACCACAAACTCCCAT
>Ga0265316_10002758_pt1 | contig 17993 bp, 15 predicted proteins | sample 4522metaG_FD_202092 | JGI IMG/M metagenome (GOLD analysis project Ga0265316, IMG submission 202092) | Rhizosphere microbial communities from Carex aquatilis grown in University of Washington, Seatle, WA, United States - 4-5-22 metaG | ecosystem: Host-associated > Plants > Roots > Rhizosphere >... | reverse complement strand
TATCTGATGATACAGGCCTCATCGGATTACGAACTAAATCTGTTACTGCACGCCCAATAGAACAATTATCTGATGCAACGAGGGCTACTCTCAAATGGCTGAATTTTCTACTGCCAATTTTTCTGGTTATAGCTTATGGCTTTATCAGGGCTCAAATAAACCGCAATAAAAGAATTAAAAGAATGGAGGAAAGTTATGTCTAAAAAATTTAACAATAAGATTCTGGTTTACATTTTAATGATCGTTGCTGGTATATATGTTTTGGTAAAGTTGTATCAATATAAATTTACTGACAACACACTTGTAGTAAATATAGTAAATATTGACACTTCAAAAGTTACTAAACTCCTTCTTTATCCGGTTTCAGAAAAGAGAAACGAGATTAAATTCTTTAAAGACGGGAAAGATTGGAAAGTGAATAAGGGTAAAATTACAACAGAACCGGAAGCAAATACAGTTCAAAACTTGCTGGCCATGTTGGTTGAAACTAAAACGCAACGTCTTGCTTCACGCGAAAAGAGCAAGTGGGGTGAATATAATTTGACAGATACAACAGCAACACAAGTGAAAGTTTATGAAGGTAGTAAGCTATCTTTAGATTTGCTGATTGGAAAATTCAGCTATCAGCAAAGTGATAATCCCTACGCAAAAATGCATGGCGGAGGTGGTACCGGGACTACGTATGTTCGGTTAGCAGATGCAGATGAAGTTTATGCAATTGATGGCTTTTTATCCTTTTCACTGAACAGGCAATTTAATACGTTTCGAAATCAGGTACTGGCCCGATTTGATAAACCCAGTGTTAATAAAATTACATTCAGGTATCCGGGCGACAGTAGCTTTATGGTTACACTTGCTGATAAACAATGGATGATCGGCAGCCAGAAAGCTGATTCAGCAAAAGTAGCCGGTTATTTAAATTCCCTGGCTTACAAAAATGCTTCTTCTTTTGATGACAATTTTGTGCCTTCTTTAAATCCTCAATGCCAGGTTACTATTGAAGGAAAAGACATAAAGACAGTTACTATTGATGCTTATATCCGTGATAAAAATGACTATATTCTAAACTCGAACCAAAATTCAAAATCATGGTTCTCTTCTTTATATAAAGGTTTGTACTCAGAAGTTTTCAAGAATAAGAAGGATTTTTTCACTGATAAGAAGAAGAAATAATATTTTTCAATATTTAAAATGTTAGATAATAGAGTTTTATATAAATTTAATTGTTAGTTAACAAAATATCTTCTAACTTTTTTAAATTAAAAACGTATACGGCTTCAGGTCTTAGACCTAAAAGCCCTAAGTTCCCTCATATGTCTTTAGTTAGAAAGGCGCTGGTTAATTCTGGCGCCTTTTGTGTTTTAATTAAAAATCATCAAATTCTAGTCAATTCTACAGATATTAAATATTACCCTTTTTTCTTTTTGGTGGTATTTTGTGTCTTAGTGTTTTAGTGGCTTATATTATTATGCCACCAATGTGCCTAAACACCAAATTATATTAAAATACCTATTATTTCAATGTAGAATTAGCTAGTAAAACAATTCTTTTTCAGGTAAATTTGTGAGAATAAATAGGTAATAATTATTCTCTTTTCAATGAAACACTTGGTTGTTTTGACAGGAGCCGGTATAAGTGCTGAAAGTGGTTTAAAAACTTTTCGGGAACAGGGAGGGCTATGGGAAAGTTATGATGTAATGGAGGTAGCAAGTTACGATGGCTGGGTAAAAAATAAAGAACTGGTTCTTCGATTTTACAATGATAGACGCAGACAACTTGAAACAGCTAAACCGAATGCAGGACATCTTGGATTGGCTGAACTTGAAAAACATTTAAAAGTGAGTATCATTACTCAAAATGTGGATGATCTTCACGAAAGGGCCGGTAATAAGAACATTCTTCATTTACATGGAGAACTAACAAAAGCAAGAAGTACCAGGGATCCTAATTATATTGTTGATATTGGTTATAAAGATATAAATATTGGGGATAGTTGCCCTAAAGGAGGACAACTCAGACCGCACATTGTCTGGTTTGGTGAAGCTGTACCTGCAATTGAAGATGCTATAAACTTAACTTCACAGGCAGATATTTTTGCAATTATAGGAACATCTTTAAATGTATATCCGGCAGCAGGACTCATAGATTATGTTCCTGAAAAGGCACAAATTTTTCTAATTGACCCCAATCCGGTTAATGCCTATGTTAAAAGAAAATACGAATTTATTATGGAGAAAGCCGGCAAAGGAGTTGAAATTCTTAAAAATGAATTGATTCAGAAATAATACTTATTTACATGAAAAAGTTTTTACCTGTCAAATTTTGGAGTATTATAATTTTCATTTTAATTTCTGTAACTGCATCAGGTCAGTATTTTAAAGGTGGGCTAATGGTCGGAATTACCGGCTCTCAAATGGATGGCGATAACCTGGATGGCTTCAATAAATTTGGATTATCCGGAGGTGTATTTGCAACCAGGGAATTGAACTATTTATGGGGCATCCAGGCAGAATTAAAATTCATCATGAAAGGAGCTGCCAAACCTGCAACAAACTTTGATCCTACAATTTATAAAATGACATTGTTTTATTATGAGTTACCGGTATTAGTAACATTAAAAGCTGCACAAAAAGTAAAGTTTGAAAGCGGCCTGGCTTTTGGTTACCTAACCAGAGCAAATTTAAATAATGAAGCAGGCATGCAAAATGTAACCTCGCAATTTAGTAATACAGATGTATCTGTTTTAGCGGGTGTTTACTTTATACTAAACGAAAAATTATCTACCAATTTAAAATATTCATATTCTATCAAACGTGTAAGTAATTTTATAGGTAATATGACCATTTGGGGTACATATGGGCAATACAACAATGTACTTGATTTATCTCTATATTACTTTATTAAATAATATTTTAAGTTATGGCAACGAAGAGAAAAATTGTTTTAGCCATTACCGGAGCCAGTGGATCAATTTATGGGAAAGATATGCTGGAAAAACTTGTGTTAATTAAAAAATATATTGAAGAAGCAGGTATAATTTTTTCAAATACCGGAAAAGAAGTCTGGGAATATGAAATTGGGAAAGAAATTAAAATAAACAAACCGTTTAAATTATATAAAGATGATGATTTCTACGCACCTTTTGCCAGCGGTTCAGCCGGTTATGATACCATGATCATTTGCCCTTGCAGCATGGGTACTTTAGGACGCATTGCCAATGGTGTATCCGATGGATTAATTACGCGTGCAGCAGACGTTATGCTCAAAGAAAGAAAGAAATTAATTCTGGTTCTGCGAGAAGCTCCATATAGTTTAATCCACATTAATAACATGAAACTGGTTACGGAAGCTGGAGCAATTATTTATGCTGCCAGTCCTTCCTTCTATGGAAAACCTAAAAATATTGATGAATTAATAAACACAGTCACAAATAGGGTGCTTGCATTGGCCGGGTTTGATGTTGAGTTGTATAAATGGGGTGAGAAATGATTTTAGAACAAGGAATAATGATTGTTGGGGCAAACCTTCTAGCGGTTTAAAACCGCTTGAAGGTTAGGTACTTAGAACTGAATACTCGGCACTGAGCACTCGGCACTGAGCACTTTTTTCAATCCTCCAGTTCAATATGTGTTACATTCATTTCTTTCCCCTCAATTATTTTTAAAGAAAAACTTTCACAATTGGGACAAGGTATGGCATATTCACTTAATTCAAAACTTTTACCACAATCGTTACAAACAGCTTTACCATTTATTATTTCAATTACTAATTCCGCATTTTTAAGAAGAGAATCTTTTTTAATAATTGAAAATGCAAATTTTAACGCTTCAATTTCTATCCCGCTTAGTTTACCAATACTAAGATAAACAGATGTTATTTTTTTTATGTTATTTTCCGGAACGGACCTTTCAACTATTGAAATTACGGATTGTGCTATTGAAAATTCATGCATGGATATAAACTTTTATTTAGTATGTTATAATAACAGTATCCATAAATTCAGTACAACAATTACCACCAAAAAAAGCTACTCGATATTAAACTAATATTTTGTCGTTTAAAACCCCAACCCCTAAAAAGGTTAATTTCCTATATAGTAGCATAATTAAAGTTTCTTTCAGATTTAAACGCTACATTTTCAATTCTTTTTCTTTTACCTTTTTCTTGAAAAAAAGGTAACCAAAATTCAAGAAAATCTGAAGCTTCACCCCACAAAGCTCTCGCACCCTCGCCAGATTTTCAGGCCCCCGCACTCCGGCCTCTTGCCGGTTTTGGGGAAGTACTTTACTCTAAACATTTCTTCAATAAACTTTGTCCTCTTCATATTTCTGTGCCCTATGCAGTATAGTCTTTTGTGCAATATTCTAGGCGATTACCCTTAAAAAGGGCCTATAACAATGCACTGCTGCAGTTTCCCCTCCTTTTTTAAGGAGGGGCAGGGGTGGTTTATGCCAAATAGTATTTTTAAACAAATCTCAAACCACAAGTTTTGCCAACTTCCAGAATTACCTCATGGCCCAAAATCAAAGGCCAGTTTTTTTTACCATGTCCGGCAGGAAACCCAAAACAAATTGGAATGTCCATTTCAGAAAAGATATCTGCAATTATTTCGTACGCATTCTTTCCAAAAGGAATAGTATTGTCCTTCATATCGGAAAATTCTCCTACCAAAACACCTTTTAATCCGGCAAGTTTATTTCCATATTTTAAGTTCATCATCATGCGGTCAATATGATAAAGGTATTCATCCAAATCTTCTATAAAAAGAATTTTATCTTTAGTGTCAATATCAGCGGGTGTTCCCCGTAAACTGTAAAGAACAGATAGATTTCCACCTGTTAAAATACCTTTAGCAACACCTTTGCAATTTAATTTATGTGATTCAAATTGGTACTCAGGAATTTTGCCAAATAAAAGATCAATAAATAATGTAATAGATTCTTGATCGGCATCTTCTTTGAAAAAATTAAAAGGCATCGGAGAATGGATAGTTTCAATTCCCAGATTATTTATATAAGAATGAAAAACAGTAATATCACTGTACCCGGCAATCCATTTCGGGCTTTTAATAAATTTATCAAAATTAAGATGTTGAAGAGTTCTTATAGAACCATATCCACCCCGCACGCAAATTATTGCTTTGATTTCAGGATTATCTAAAAATTCCTGCATATCTGCGGTACGTTCCTGGTCAGTTCCTGCGAACTGGTTTTGCTTTTTAAAAATATTTGAACCAAGTACTACCTTAATTTTACATGAGTCAAAAATTTGGATGGCTTTTTCAATTTCTTTTGGATCAACACTTCTTGAAGGTGCAATCAATCCTATCTTATTGCCTTGCTTTAAAAATTCAGGAGTTATCATTTTCCTTATATAATATTATGCAACATAAAGTTTCACAAAGAGAAATTTTAAATCAAGGTATAGAAACAAAATTTACAATCTAATTTATGCTGAGCCCTATTTATAAGAATTGTAATTATCTTTGTTTACTTATAACTTGATTATTCTAATGAACAAAGGTAAAAAAGATTTTAAACGATATACTGTAACTGCTGCATTGCCTTATGCAAATGGGCCCGTCCATATCGGACATCTGGCAGGTGTATATATTCCGGCTGACATATATGTAAGATATTTGAGATTAAAAGGAAAAGAAGTTATTTATGTATGCGGGACCGATGAACATGGAGTTCCTATCACTATAAAAGCACGTCAGGAAGGAGTTAATCCGAAAGTTATTGTAGACAAGTATTATAAAATTATTAAAGAATCATTTGAAAAATTTGGCATTTCATTCGATATATTTTCACGCACTACAAACAAAACTCACTATGAAGTTGCTCGAGGATTTTTTAAAACACTAAATGAAAATGGTTCATTCCTTGAAGCTGTTACAAAACAATATTATGATGAAGAAGCAAAACAGTTTCTGGCAGATCGGTATATCGTCGGTACTTGTCCGCATTGTGGTAATGAGAATGCTTATGGAGATCAATGCGAGAAATGCGGAACATCTTTAAACCCTACGGATCTGATAAATCCGAAATCCACAATAAGTGGAAACAAACCTGTTTTACGTGATACAAAACATTGGTACTTGATGCTTGAGGAATATGAAGATTTTCTTAAAAAGTGGATTCTAATAGATCATAAGGAGTGGAAAACAAATGTTTATGGCCAATGCAAATCATGGCTAGATCAAGGACTTCACAATCGCGCTGTCAGCCGAGACCTAGACTGGGGTATTCCGGTTCCTGTAGAAGGCGCTGAAGGCAAAGTTCTTTATGTCTGGTTTGATGCACCAATTGGATATATTTCTGCCACAAAAGAATTGACCCCGGATTGGGAGAAATATTGGAAAGATGATGAAACAAAATTGGTTCATTTTATAGGAAAAGACAATATTGTTTTTCATTGTATTATTTTTCCTGTAATGCTTAAAGCGCATGGTGAATATATCCTGCCGGATAATGTCCCGGCTAATGAATTTCTGAATCTTGAAGGGGATAAAATTTCAACTTCACGAAACTGGGCTGTTTGGTTGAATGAGTATTTGGAAGATTTCCCAGGAAAAGAAGATGTATTGCGGTATGTTTTATGCGCCAATGCACCAGAAACAAAGGATAATGATTTTACCTGGAAAGATTTTCAAACTCGTAATAACAGCGAACTTGTTGCTATTTTCGGAAATTTTGTAAACCGGACCCTGGTTTTAACTCAGAAATATTTCGGAGGGGTGGTGCCGGAACCTGGAATTATTAGCGACAATGAAAAATTAATTGAAAAAGAACTGGTCAACTTAAAAGCTTCAATTGAAAATAACCTTGAAAACTTCAAATTTCGTGAGGCTCTAAAAGATTTCATGAGCCTGGCCCGGCTTGGCAATAAATATCTTGCCGACACTGAACCCTGGAACATAATTAAAACAGATGAAGCAAGAGTAAAGACTATTTTATATTATTCTTTACAAATTACTGCAAACCTCTCATTGTTAGGAGAACCATTTCTTCCATATACTTGCAAGAAGTTAAGTGAGATGATTAAATTGTCTGCATCCGGATGGTGGTCCGAAGCAGGAAATATATCAATTCTTAAATCAGGACATAAATTGGGAGAACCTGAACTCTTGTTTTCAAAAATAGAGGATTCTGAAATTGAAAAACAATTGGAAAAACTGGCTGCATCAAAGAAATTAAATGAATCGAAAAATTCTGGAGTTATATCATCCAAGCCGGATATTACTTATGATGAATTTTCAAAACTTGACATCCGCTCAGGAAAAGTACTGATGGCTGAAAAAGTTGTCAAAACCAACAAGCTGATGAAACTTACAATAGACACAGGTATAGATGTTCGTATAGTAGTATCAGGTATTGCAGAGTATTATGCACCGGAACAAATTATTGGAAAACAGGTAAGTATAATAGTTAATTTACAACCTAAAAATATTAAAGGAATTGAATCGCATGGCATGATTCTGATGGCAAGTGATGCGGATGGTAAACTTGTCTTTGTTTCACCTGCTGAGGAAGTAAAAAATGGTTCTGAAATAAAATAAGTACAGGAATTATATATCAATGTCGTTTAATTAAGGAATTTTTATTATAGGTTATACTTCGACAGGCTCAGCATGACCTAATTACTTGGTCACCCTGAGCTTGTCGAAGGGTGTCTTAATGCTTAATTAAACAACATTGAATTATATATTGATATTGCTAAAATCATTGTTTAGAATAATCAATAATGTATTTCAGGATATTTGTAGTGCAAAGTTTTCCTGATATCCAAATAACGGATAAAACATAATAATATTTGGTCTATTTGCGTTTAAAGTTCAACCAAATTCAATTATTTTCTTACTTTTAAATTCAGAAATAAACTAAATTCTGTTAGTCATGCGCAAAAAAATTATCTTCATTGCAATTTGCATTTCGCTTGTTTCCATTCTAAAATCCAATGAATTGGATGAGGGTTATAATACTTTCATAAAAAATGATCTGAAACAGTCTCGCGAGCATTTTAAAGCAGCCATTCAGGTTGATAGTTTAAAAGCAGAAGCTTATCTTATGCTTTCCATTTTGGCAACTATCGATCAGGACAATGAAGCAGCATTTAATTACTTTCTAGAGTTTTACAAATATTCTTCAAACCCGGATCCTTATGTTATGGCTCTTTGGAATAGTGAGTGTGCATTATCATATAAAAAAGTAAAATCCAAAACACAACTTAAATGGCTGGATGAATTATTAAAACAGCAGGCTTTAAATTCGACTATCAGGGCTTATGCAAATGAAACACTTGGCAGACATTATGAAGCAGTCAATGATTTAAAAAAATCAAAAATGTATCTAACCAACATAGGTTCCATCATGGATTGGCAAATTGTCGGTGATTTTGAAAACATTTCAGCCAGTGGATTTGATAAAAATTACCAACCTGTTTACCATGCGGAACCTGGCTATATTTTTAAAAATAAAATAGGCGCTGATGTCAAATGGTTTAATTTGTATAAGCAGGTACCCGGAAATTGGATTGATTTTACCAATAACTTTTATTGTCAAAATACGCTTGTTTTTGCTCAGACTTTTTGTAATAGCCCTTCAGATCAGTTAGTATATTTGCGCATAGGAACTTCTGGTTCACTTAAAACCTGGATTAATGATCAACTGGTTTTTTCAGAAGAAAATGAGCGTAACAATGGATTGGATACCTATGTTTTTCCTGTAAATCTGGTCAAAGGAAATAATCGTATTCTTTTACAGATAGGTTGCAGTGAAATTGACAGATGTAATTTTATGTTTCGCATTACCGATTTGGAAGGAAAATTGAATGACAATTTAACATTCTCCACTCAATATCAATCCTATACAAAATCAAATCAAAAAATGGCTGTTGTTCAAACTTCAATAGCAGAAGAATATTTAACTAAGGCAATATCAATTCATCCGGAAAAATTAATAAACTATTTTGTTCTTGCTAACGCTTTTCTTGCTAATGATAAAACACACCAGGCTAGTGAAATTTTATTAAAGGCAGAAAAAATAGCTCCTGATTGCAGTTATTTATTAAATCAGATGATAGAATTATATAACCGGAACAAAAATCGGACTGCATTAAGTTTTACCACGGAAAGACTTAAGCAAATTGATCCTGACAATCCGGTTGTTTTAAACATTTTAATAAATGAAGCATTTGATAAAGAAAATTATAAAGAGGTTGCACAATTGATTGAGAAAAAGGAAAAAATTTGTGGTGAAAATAGCGATGTTCTTTACTACAAAATTAAACTGGCATTAGATGAAAAAAAATCAGACGAATATTCCAGGCTTATAAATGATGCTTATGAGAAGTATCCTGATGATTATACATTTGTTTACAAAAAATTTGATCTTGAAAAAAACATAAAGCGAAATCAATCAGGAGCAATAAATGTTTTAAAAACTTATACGAAGAAATTCTTTGATAAGGATGCGATTGGCACTCTTGCAGATGAGTATTTCGCAAGCGGGCAGGTAAAGGAGGGCATTGGTCAGGTTGAAAAACTTATTGATTTTATGCCTTACTATGATAATTATTACAAATTCATGGGAAATTTTTATACTGAAATTGGGAACTTTTCTCTCGCGAAGCAGTACTTTGAAGAATGTTTGAAAATTGCTCCATACTATGGGCCTTATCACGGAGGTTATGGAAAAGCTTATGAAGAATCCGGTGACTCTGCAACAGCAATAAAAGAATTCAAACAAAATATTGTTTATAAACCTGATGATTATGAAAATATCATAAAGTTGAGGAAGTTGCTTGGAAAACCTGATGTATTTGAATATTTTCCTAGTAAAGATTATTATGAATTATTTAAAAATTCTCCAACATCCACTGACTATCCTTCAGATAATATTATCACACTATCAAAAGAACATGATGTAGTACTTTATGATGATGGTGGATGTGAAACTAAGGATGGAATGATGTTTAAGACCCTTACTTCTAAAGGAATTGACTATATTAAGGAATTTAAAATTCCAGTTAATGCAAACGAAAAATTGATAATAGAAAAGGCAGAAGTTCTGAAAAAAAATGGATCAAGATTGCAGGCAGAAACCAATGAGAATCAAATAGTATTTCCTTCCCTGGAAATTGATGATGCTGTTTTATTGATATATAAAAAGCAAAAGTATATAAATGGGAATTTATCAAAATATTACTATGAAAAAATGCTGTTTGACTCCTGGTATCCGTCATTAAATCTTGAATATAACTTACTGGCAGAAAAAAAAGTAAAATTTAATTATAAGCTTATTAATTCAAGCAAGCAACCAAATATTGTTGATAAGGGTGATTTTACTTTATATTCATGGCAAAAAGGGAATACTAAGGCTTTTCAATATGAAGCATATATGCCCTCTTTGTTTGAAGTTGGTGAATTCTTGCAGGTTTCCAATCTTCCCGATTGGGATTTTCTTTCAAAATGGTATTATGACATTTCAAATACTAAAATAAAACCAGACAAAGAAATAAAGGATTTGGTTGCTTATTTATTGAAGGGGAAAGAAAATCTTTCAGAATTAAAGAAAGCAAGAATTTTCTATAAATTTATTGTGAACAATATACATTACAGTTCTGTATCATTCAGACAAAGCGGCATAGTACCGCAAAAAGCCTCTGATGTGCTTATTACGCGAATAGGTGATTGCAAAGATCTATCTGTATTATTTTCTTCAATGTGTCAAGTTGTAAATATTAAAGCAGGAATAATGCTTGTAAACGAAAGAGATTGGGGAAATAACTATATGCTGATTCCATCTTTTGATTTTGATCATGCTATTGCCAAGGCAAATTTGGATGGTAAAGACTATTATATTGAACTTACCGCTCCTTATTTCCCATTTGCTACTTTAAATGAAAATTTAATGAAGGCTAACGTGTTGCCTGTTAATAACGATACGAGCTTAAAAACCAACCCGATTATTATGAATCCCTCGAGCCGTCAACCAAATAGTATGTACAGGGAATCAAAAATATATTTCAAAGATGATAAGATGTTCAGAGATATTTATACAATCAGAACAGGCACGTTAGCTGCCGATATGAGAATAACTTATCGTGATATTGGTAAAGAAGAACGTGAAAAGAAATTTAATCAGGGAATAGCTGATGATTATCCCAATACTAAATTGCTAAACCTGACTTTTGACAGCAGTTTATACAATTCTGCAGATACTGTTTCCTATCGTTATTCATGCAGTGCACCAAATGTATTTACTAATATTACCAATTTATCAATTCTTAAATTACCTATTACCGATCCCATTAAGCCATATGAATTTTTGTCTTCTGATGAAAGGAAATATCCTATCACTATGTGGAAATTCAGTTCTATAGATTCTATCGAGGAAAACCTGACAATTGTTATTCCCGAAGGTAAAACTATTGCAGAAATACCCAAATCAGTTTATTTGGAATGCAACCAGGCAAAATATTTATTAGAATTCAATTTAAAAGGGCATGAATTAAAAGTGCATCGGAAAAAAGTAAATAAAAATGATTTTGTTCCTGTAGCTGATTATAAGGAATATAAAAAATTCATGGAAATGTTGATAAATTCGGATAATTTGCAGATAGGTTTTAAGTGATTAATTGCAGCACTTCGTTTTCTTTTGTTGAAAAAGTGTTATTTTTGCGCATCCAGAATTTAGCCGGTCTCATGGCCGAGTGGCTAGGCAACGGTCTGCAAAACCGTGTACAGCGGTCCGACTCCGCTTGAGACCTCAAAGGCCTCTCCCCTGGAGGGTGTCTCAAAAGTCCTTTTATTTGTCATTCCCACGGAAGTGGGAATCTTTGACTTTCTGAATAACAGATTCTCGTTTACACGGGAATGACAGTTTAATAAGCTATTGATAATTTTTGAAATACCCTCAATTTAAGGACTTTAATATAAGTTAATCTAATAGATATTATTCCCAGGATTTGAAAGGGTGAAGCGACAAGTAGGAATTATAATATCTTTCATCTCCTGTAACATCTTCAGCAATCCATTCCGGAATTTCAAATTTTTCATTTTCACTTTTGAGTTCAATTTCTGCTAAAATAAGGCCTTTATTTTCGCCTTCAAAAACATCAACCTCCCAGATTTTTCCTTTAAATTCAATACGATATCTGATTTTATCTAGTATTTTTCCAGCAAATAAAGTAAGCATTTCATTGGCATCCTTCACCGGAATTGAATATTCAAATTCAGGACGCGAAATTCCTTTTGTTTCACCTTTTATCGTAAGATAGGCATTAGCTTCAGTAATTCTAACTCGAATTGTTTTGTCTGATCCGGTTAACAAATAACCTTGTTTGTACTTTATTCCTCTTGGCTTATGCAATTTTGCCCATAGTTCTTTGTGAACCAAAAATTTTCTTTCTATTTCAATCGACATATTAGGGCCTTTAAGTTTATCAGAACAAATTTGAATATTTTTTTAGCGAGTTGACCAATTTGTTTTAATTTGCATGCAAATTTGCAAACTATAATGATTAAAGAAAAATGAAATCCATAATAAAAAAAATTATTAAGTATATCCTTTTCTTACTTCATATTGATATTACCAAAAACCAACAGTATGACAGACAGACATTGAAAATTATGAAGAGGGTATTAAAAAATAATTCCAATTGCATAGATGTTGGATGTCATAAGGGAGAAATGCTCGAAGTTATGTTAAAATTAGCAACTGACGGGAAACATTATGCTTTTGAACCAATTCCCTTTTTGTTTGAGAAACTACAAATCAAATTTAAAGGCAGAAGTGTTTACATTTCTTCTGTCGCGCTGAGTGACAATAAAGGATCAACTACTTTTAATTTTGTAAAAAATGCTCCGGCATACAGTGGATTGAAACCAAGAAGATATGATGTAAAAAAGCCGGATATAGAATTAATCACTGTAGAAACTGATAAATTGGATAACATTATTCCGGAAGATAAAAAAATAGATTTTATAAAGATAGATGTAGAAGGTGCTGAATTTGCAGTATTGCAAGGAGCATTTCAAACTATCAGACGTTGCAAACCTTTAATAGTCTTTGAATTTGGAACCGGAGCATCTGACTATTATAATACTACTCCGGAAAAAGTATATGATTTTTTAGTTAATAAATGCCAGCTTAAGATTTCTACTTTAAAAGATTGGCTTAATCATAAAGATCCATTGGACCTGGAAAAACTTAATGAGTATTTTGTAAATGGAAAAGAATACTATTTTATAGCCTATCCTTAATTATGATTCAAATAATAAAAAAATATTTTTATGACTGAGAGTAAAGTCAGAGTACGTTTTGCACCTAGTCCTACTGGTCCTTTGCATATCGGAGGCGTTCGAACTGCATTATATAATTATCTTTTTGCCAAAAAGCACAAGGGAACTTTTATTTTAAGAATCGAAGATACCGATCAAACACGCTTTGTAAAAGGTGCTGAGGAGTATATTATTGAATCTCTAAAATGGTGCGGAATAAATTTTGATGAAGGCGTCACTAAAGGTGGTCCTTATGAACCTTACAGGCAGAGCGATAGAAAAAATATTTACCGCGAATACGCCGACAAGCTTGTTAGCAACGGCAATGCATATTATGCTTTTGATAGCTCAGAAGATCTTGAGAAACTTCGTAAAAATTCAGAATCCCAGGGAAAATCATTTTCATATGATAGCCAGACAAGGACTTCATTAAGGAATTCATTGACCTTACCAAAAGAAGAAACAAATAATCTTCTTTCTTCAGGCTCAAAATTTGTGATACGTTTGAAAGTTCCGCAGGAAGAAATTATAGAAATGAATGATTTGATTCGTGGGAACATTAAGGTAAATTCAACGAAAATAGATGATAAGGTATTATTTAAATCGGATGGCATGCCCACTTATCATCTCGCCAATGTTGTAGATGACTATTTAATGAAAATAACTCATGTAATCAGGGGAGAGGAGTGGTTGCCTTCTCTTCCGATTCATGTTTTGCTTTACCGTTTTCTGGGCTGGAAGGATGTAATGCCACAATTTGCACATTTACCTTTATTGTTAAAACCGGATGGAAAAGGTAAACTCAGCAAACGGGATGGAGATAAGATGGGATTTCCTGTATTTCCATTGGAATGGAAAGATCCTGCTACAGGAGAAATTTCTTCAGGGTACAGGGAAAGTGGATATTTCCCGGAAGCTGTAATAAATATTCTCGCATTTTTAGGATGGAACCCCGGAACTGAACAGGAAATATTTGATATGGATCAACTTATTGAAGCATTTTCCCTGGATCATGTTCATAAAGCAGGTGCTAAATTTGATTTTGAAAAAGCAAAATGGTTTAACCATCAGTATTTGATGAAAATTTCAAATGTGAACCTGGCTAATCTTTTAATGCCAGTTCTTAAAGATAAAGGCATTGAAACAGAACCAGATTATGTGGCTAAAGTATGTGGTTTAGTTAAAGATAGAGTCAATTTTGTGCACGAATTTTGGCAACATTGTTCTTTCTTTTTTAAACCTCCTGAAAGCTATGACCAGGAAGCAATAAAAAAACGCTGGAAAGATAATATACCTCAATTAATAGAGGAACTAAAAAATATTTTAGCTAAAATAGATCCATTTATTTCCGAAAATATTAAGAATAACATTCAAATATTTGTTGAAGAAAAGCAAACAAATTTAGGATCAATTATGAATGCATTAAGACTAATATTTGTAGGTAGTTTGTATGGTCCGGATTTACCTGAAATTGCAGAATTATTGGGTAAAAAAGAAGTCTTAAAAAGAATTGAAATTGCAATAGAAAAGATAAAAACCTAGATAATTCAATACCTAAACTTTTGTACCGGCCAATAATTTTTCAGTTTCAATAATTTTTTCAGTTTTTCTTGATGAAATTTTAATTGCTGTTCTATTTTCCAAATATGCAAAACTTTTTCCATTAAGCTTTATTTCAGGCTTATTCATAATTTTATTTTGTACTGAAATAGGAACTTTAGTATCTGTTTCAATATGAGCTAAAGTAGCCACAAATTGTTTTTTATAATTGACAATCTGAATAGTTTCAAAGGTAATTGTTGCAAGAATTAATATACCAAATATAATTTCAAGCAAGGGTAAAGATTGCGGAAAAACAGCCAATGAAAGAATTAATATCTGCATGCCATAAAATGTCAGGGAAGTAGATTTATGATTCATTCCGGCGTCAAGCATTAAATGGTGAATATGCGTTCTATCTGGCTTGAATGCTGAAATTCCCTTTATTATACGCGTAGTGAAAACTCTGGCAGCATCAAGAGAAGGGAGAAAAATCAAAGCAAATGCAACCGAAAATGAGTTAATTTTAAATGAGGCATAAAATATATTTTCGGGTAATTGAATAGCGTGAATTGTAAAAACTGCCAGGAAAAATCCAATCGTTAAACTACCCGTGTCTCCCATGAATATTCTGGCGGGATTAAAATTGAAAAATAAAAAGCCCAGACAACTGCCAGCAAGAGCAGCCGAAAGGAACGCAAAATCGTAAGCATGAGCAAAATAAAATAATACAGAAAAAGCTGAAAGCGAAATTATAGACAAGCCACCAGCCAGACCATCTACACCATCAATCAAATTAAAGGCATTAATGAAGAACACAATACAAAATATACTAAGCATTGCAGAAACGGGCCAGATAAAATTTGCAATACCTATAATTTGTAATCCTTCAACTCGTATGCCATAAAAAACAATTGCTGTTGCCGCAACTATTTGAATGTATAACTTGGTTCTCGCCCTTAAATCTCTCAAATCATCATAAATACCAGTTATGAAAAGTACTAATGCTGCCATTAGCACGATTATAACATCAGGTGTCATTAAACTTGGTCTTGCAATTGCGACTATCAGCATTGAAATAAAAATAACAATGCCGCCCATAGTAGGAACAGGTGCTTTATGGATTTTACGATTATCTGGTTTATCGAACCATCTTTGTTTTTTTAACAATTGAATTATTCCAGGCATAAACAACAGGCAAAGAACTAACGCATATAAAAAACCTTTTACAGGCAATGGAATGCTGTGGATTATTGAAAACATATGGATCCTCTTTTATTTTTTAATTAATCTTCAAGTCTCCTCTTTATCTATCTTAATTAATTCATGATATTTATCATATCAGAAGAATTTATTCCATTTTTACGTGCTTATTATTCAATGGTTATATTATTTAGTTAAATTAACAGATATTTAATATTTAAATAAAACGTTGATTATCAGCTTAATAATTTAAGTATTATAAATGCCGTAATTTTATTTTTAAATTTAAGAATTGATTAGAAATACTTTGTACGCCAGAATATATTTCGGAACATATGAATTAGCAGTTTCTTATAAAAACCATATTTAATAAAAAATACTTTACACTTAAAAAAAGTTTTTAAACAATAAGAGAACGATTATTGTTTCAGTCTTATTATAAAAATTAAAAAATTATGGCATTTACTTTAGAATTAGGAAGGATGGCACCTAATTTCAGGTTGCCTGCCACGGATGGCAAAGTTTATAGTCTTGACGATTTTAAAAAATCAAAATACATTGTAGTATTTTTCACTTGCAATCATTGTCCCTACGTTCTTGGTTCAGATGAATTGACCAGGAAAAGTGCGAACAAATATGTTTCTAAGGGAGTTCAATTTATTGGTATTAACTCGAACAGTGAAAATACGCATCCGGAAGACAGTTTTGAAAATATGGTAACGAGAATGGAGCAAATGAAATTTCCCTGGGTTTATTTATATGATAAAGATCAGGAGACAGCTTTAGCTTATGGTGCATTAAAAACTCCTCATTTTTATGTTTTTAATGAAAACAGGGAACTTGTCTATACTGGTAGAGGTGTAGATAATCCAAGAGACGTTTCAAAGATGACTGTAAACGATCTTGACAGGGTATTAACAGAATTGACTGAAGGCAAAGAAATATCAGTTAAATTAACCAATCCGATTGGTTGTTCAATTAAATGGGAAGGCAAGGATGCTCATTGGATGCCTGCTGAAGCATGTGATTTGGTTTGAAAGAAGTTATTTGCTTTTAGTTAAAATCATTTGGCCAATAACTGTGATAAATAAAGATTAAAAGCTAATTCTTATTCCACCGTTTAGGTCAACTCTGGCGAGTCCTTCTTTATTTGTAAGAATTTCGGTGTTTCCATTATTTATTTCTTTACTTAAAACAGCAATGAAAAGATTGGCTGAAATATTAAAGGAAAGAAATTCGAAAACATGATAGTCTAAATAGACTGTTCCATTCAAACCTGCTGTATTTCCGGTTATTGTTATTTGTTCAGCGAGTTCGTTTCCCTCGCTATAATAGGTTACATAACCAATTCCAACGCAAAATTCAGCCCAGAACCCGGAATTGCTTATTTGTTTGCGGTTATGATACTGAATGCTATAATAATTGATTCTTATTTTTTCAGACTTGTCAACTTTTTCAAATTGATCAATGTAAATATTTTTGCCTGATACTGAATTCAGGAATGAATTAAAGCGCAGGCCAACACCTTGATTTCCTCCGTACCAGACAGTTTCAATATTATAGTTTATTCCGGGTTTCTTCCTGTTGAAATAGGAATTATAACTTTCAGAAACTGTATCCTTTAAAGTCATTAACCTAAAGCTATAACCACCATTGACAAGCACGCTGAAATTTTGAGATAAAAGATTATTAACAGGAAGTATTAATAATATTGTAGTTGTTATTATAAATTTTAAGATACTATGCATTTTTAAAATCCTAACTAAAATATTAGATTCAATTCTAAAAATAAAAAAAATGCCACCAAAGCACCAAGACACAAAAATTCACCAAAAAGAAGTTGCTAATATCTACTATTTCGTGGGTAATGGTGCCAAAAATGGTTGGTGTTTTTATCAAAATATTTTCTTATAATGGAACCGTAAATCTGAAGAGGAATTAGGCTCTGCTGAGGAGCAACCTAACA
>Ga0265316_10002755_pt1 | contig 18007 bp, 22 predicted proteins | sample 4522metaG_FD_202092 | JGI IMG/M metagenome (GOLD analysis project Ga0265316, IMG submission 202092) | Rhizosphere microbial communities from Carex aquatilis grown in University of Washington, Seatle, WA, United States - 4-5-22 metaG | ecosystem: Host-associated > Plants > Roots > Rhizosphere >... | reverse complement strand
CGCGCAGCCTCACCGCCTCGGAGGCATTCGACGAGGACGAAGGCGAAACCCTCATCGAGACCGAGGTATGAACACCCTGGACGAGCTCCGCCGGCGGCTCGAGGCTGCGATGGCCGTCGCGGAGCGAGTGTATCGCAACAACCAGGCCGCAGGCGCGTCAAAGGAGTCTATCGCGTTCGACTCGGGCAGATACGCCGGCCTCAAGCAGTGCCTCGAGCTCCTCGCCGAGGTCGATGCCTGACCAGCCGCCCCGCGATGGGCAAGCTGCGGTCCGAATCCGCGGGCGGGGCTGAACGAAAGGAGATACATGATGCGGATATTCTGGGCTAAGGATTTTTTCGAGACCGGGGGCGCCTTCGGCTATAGTGTCCACAATCGCAAATTAAAGGAGGCGCTCTTCGCGGCCGGCGCCGAGATCATATCCGGCCCGAACGCGGGCGCCGATATCGCGGTGCACATCACTACGCCGCCGCTCTTCAAGCCCGTGGCCGGCATGAAGAATCTGCTCTTCTTGCAGATCGAATGCTCGGAGCCTTTCGAGTGGAGTGAGACGGTCAAGGATGCCGACGCGCTCGCAACCTCGAGCCAGCACGGCAAGGCGGTCCTCTCGCGCTACTTCAAGGGCCCGATCGAGGTCTCCCCGCTCGGCGTTGACGTGGAGCGCTTCCCGTTCCACAAGCGCAAGGCGCCCGACACCTCGCAGCCCTATCGCGTTCTTTTCGTCGGGAACATGGACGGCGAGCGCAAGGGCGGGCAGCTCTTGCCGACGATCATCGAGGCATGGAAGCGGGGAGGGGGCGCGTCGAGCGGAGCGATCCTTCACCTCAAGGACTCGGGCAGGCCCGGCGGCACGGTCCGGGCGATATCGCCCTTCACCTATTACGACAATCGGCTCCTGTCGACGGCCGAGATGGCCAGCCTCTACAATTCCGCAGCGGCCTTCATCCTGCCGACAGGCGGGGAGGGCTGGGGCATGACGCTAACCGAGGCCATGTCAACGGGCTGCCCTTCGATATGGACGGCCTGGAGCGCGATGCCTGATTATGCCGACGCGGAAACCGGCTATCCGATTTCGACCTTCACGATGGACCCGTGCTACAAGGGCGGACGGCTCTTCGCGTACAGCGCGGCCCCCGACCCCGCCGGGATAGTCGGCGCCCTCCAAGCGATCTTCGCCGACTATCCCGAGGCCCTTCGCCGCGGCCGCGCCGCCTCCGAGCGGATGAAGACGCGGTATACCTGGGCGCACGCCGCCGCGCGGTTCATCGAGATATGCGAATCGGTAGCGGGGCACGCATGACAGGGCAGGAGAAGCTCGGATTCTACAAGGGAGTGCTTGAGGCCCGCCGCGCCCCGAAGAGGCCGAGCTATTCCACTCGGCAGAGGTATTGATCGGCTTGCCAGGATTCAATTCGAGGACAGAGAGCTGCGAGTAATTTCTTCGCCCCTAGCCGACGCCCTAGCCCTCCCCAAACCTCCCTGATATATGGAGGCGCTTTTATGATTTACACCATCGTAGATCGTATTGCTTTTCGATTTCCTCAAGTATCACATTCGCTTCCAAGGCAGCTTCCTCGATTGCTTTGACCCCTTTTTCAGTGAATTCTTTTTTCTTTTCTTCCGCAATAACGGCGCCTCTTGCATCACTCTTGGCTCGCTCGGCGGCTTCATCTTGTTCCGACATTGGCGGCCCCGCAGGAGGCGAATATTCCATTCGGACTTCTTTAAAATCAAGCGGACCCGGAATCATATGAATATTTGAAACTCTCGAGCAGACCAAGTTAATCCATAGTGATTTTTTTTGGCTGTCTTCCATTTCGTCCTCCTGCCTTTCAAGCCTATCCTCGCCCCGAGCCGCGGGCAAGGCCCCGCCGCCCTGGCCCGCCTCCGGGGCCGTCTCGCCGCGGACCTCGCTTAAAATCCTCCGGCCGTGGAGGAGGAGGCGCCTACGCTCGGGTAACCAACCGCCACGCCCCGCGCGGGGCGCGGCTCTCACTTGGCCTATTGCGTTGAGCTGCCAAGGGAGCGATAATTGAATTAGTTATTTTAATAACCCCTGAGTCACCAATTAGGGAAAAGAGAGACAATAATGAAAAAGGCATTGGTAATTGCGGGATTGTTTATTTTCGCTTTTATGGCTATAGCCCAAGACGCCGCTTCAAATCACTTCACGCCCACGCAGATCAAGAAAGCCCTCGCCAAAGATTACCCAAATAGCATTGGGCAAATCCCTGGCCTGATGGACCTGATCGGGAAGTATATTTATTATGAATCTTTTACGAATGGCGCTATCAAGGAAGGGGATAAATTTTTCCTTGCCTTTTATGTGTTCCAGATAAATAGTTCCGACGATGGCACTTTCCAGTATTTCTGCTATCCAATTGCTCCAGGACGAACTTCCGAAATCGATTCAAGACATGTTTATTTGCTATTGAACAAGGGAAGAATTGCTCATGCTGTTCGATATGGCCGCATATATTCTTTCGCAATCTATCGCAATAACTGGGACACAACTACATCAAACGCAGATACTGGGGAGACGATAAAGATTGCGGTCCCTGTTTTTGACGCCCAACAGGCCGTGAACTTCATATCCTCCTGACTAACAGCTCTGGGCGGTTGCGCGGGACATGGCTAGGCCTCTGCCCCGATATCGACCTAGGCCCGCCATGAGCCCCGCGAGGCCCCGGACGAGGCCAAGGAAGCCCGGCGCCTCGCCGACGCAATAGCGGTTAAAGCTTATTGACACACGCTGAATTGAGGATAGTCTAGGCACATCATTTCATGAGGAGAGAAAAATGGATGGCGAATCTTTCTTTGATGGCGGATTGCTTCAACTTATTGGCTATTCGATTCTCGGATTCATCGTCACGTTATGTACTCTTGGCATTTGTTACCCTTGGGCTTTCACGATGATGTATCGATGGAAGGCAAAGCATACCGTCATCGGAGGGCGTAGGCTTGCCTTCGATGGGACCGCCGTGCAGCTCTTTGGGAACTGGATAAAATGGCTCCTTCTTTCAATCATTACCGTAGGGATATATGCTTTTTGGGTTGGAATCAAACTCGAAAAATGGAAAGCGAAGCATACTCTATTTGCGGTATAAATCACCCAACTAGGGCCCCAAGTCGAAGCGCTGCCTCAAGGAAAGCCGCGAAGACTTCCCCGTCAAGATCGCGCGGCACGAGGACTAGGACGAGCTCGCCGCGTGAGGTTCGGAGCAGGAGTGTCCTTCGCCATAGCTGCCGAGCTTCCGAAGCGCAATTTCATTGGAGCTACCCAAAAAGAGGTAGGTACCCTACCCAAAAACGGGAAGGTTCGCCCCATGACGAACACCTATCGCGCGTCCTGGGCTGCTCTCGTCGGTCGCTATGAATGGCCGGCGCCCGAGGATCCCCGCTTCGCTGTCCTCGAGGCCCAGGGTTAGGACGAAGTGCGCCGGATCCTGCTTGAGTACATCGCGGCATGGATAGAGGAGGCGCACGTCTATGCGGTCGACCTCGTAACAAATGATACGAGGTCCGGGACGGAGTGGTATCGCGAAAGCGGCGCCGAGGCGGTAGGAGCTTGGCTCGATTCGCTCTAGGGTAGGGTAGGGAGCTCAAAAAACCGTGTAGTGGAATTGTGTAGTAAATCAGCCCTTTTTATTGAAAAATAAGGCAAACTACGCGGAGCGCCGATAAACCGATTTTCGACAATCCTATAGTGTGTAGTGAGATAATGGATATTCGATAAACGCAATTATATATAGAATATAGCTTTACGGGCCTCCGAAGCCGAAGGTCGCCCGTTCGAACCGGGTATCGCTCAATAGTTATGCCGACCACAATCCGCGACCTGAGAGCCATCTGCACTGCCCCGGCGGGCATCAATCTTATCGTAGTGAAGGTAGAGACATCCGAGCCTGGGCTTTACGGCCTGGGCTGCGCTACTTTCGCCTACCGCCATATGGCCGTCGCGACCCTCGTGAACGACTATCTTCGGCCCCTCCTCGTCGGTCGCGATCCGGCCTGCATCGAGGATCTTTGGCAAACCATGAATCACAACGCCTATTGGCGCAATGGGCCCGTCGAGAACAACGCGATTTCCGGCGTCGACATGGCGCTCTGGGATATCAAAGGCAAGATGGCGGGCATGCCCGTCTACGACCTTCTGGGCGGGAAGTGCCGAGAGGCGGCGGCGGTCTACCGTCACGCCGACGCGCCCAGCCTCGAGGGACTGGTTGAAAAAGTACGCGAATTCTCGGCGCAGGGCCTGCGGCATGTCCGGGTTCAATGGGGCGGCTACGGCGGGAAGCCGGTACGCGAATTCTCGCCCGACGGATCGCCCGAAGGCGTCTATTACGATCCGGACGGATATGTCCGCTCGGTCGTGGAGATGCTCGAGCATCTCCGCAAGGAGCTGGGCTACGAAGTCGAGCTCCTCCACGACGTGCACGAGCGTATAGCCCCCTCGGAGGCGATCAGGCTGGCCAAGGCCCTGGAGCCCTTCAGGCTCTTCTTCCTGGAGGACCCCCTTCCGCCGGAGCAGGGCGAGTGGCTCGGAATCCTCCGCGGGCAGTGCGCGGTACCGATCGCCATGGGCGAGCTTTTCAATAATCCCCTCGAATGGACCGATCTTGTCGCCCGGCGACTCATCGATTTTATCCGGGTTCACATTTCGCAGATCGGAGGCATCACGCCCGCTCGGAAACTCGCGACGCTCTGCGAAGCCTTCGGAATACGCACAGCCTGGCACGGACCCGGAGACCTCTCCCCGGTCGGGCACGCGGCCAACGTGCACCTCGATCTCGCTTGCCCCAACTTCGGCATTCAGGAATGGTCGGAGATCGACGAGCGTCTCCAGGAAGTCTTTCCGGGGAGCCCCGAGCTCCGAGGCGGCTACGTTTACTTGAACGGCAAGCCGGGCTTGGGCATCGATATAGACGAGGATCTGGCGGGCAAGTATCCCTGCAATGGCGGCATTACTCGCTGGACGCAAACGCGCCTGCCGGACGGGACTTCCCACCAGCCTTGAGAAAACCGACGGAGAAGCCTGTGGATAGCACTGGTGACGTAAAATGCGCCCTCGTTACCGGAGGCAGCCGGGGAATAGGGAAGGGCATAGCGCTCATCCTGGCGGAGCAGGGATACGATATGGCCATCACCTATGCCTCGGCCCGAGAGGCGGCCTTGGACACCAAGGCTTCGGTGGAAGCGGCTGGGCGACGCTGCTTCATCTATCAGGCCGAGCTTCAGAATCCGGTTGTTCCGGAGGCTGTCGCGAAGCAGGCGATCGGGGACCTCGGCCGCCTCGACGTCCTCGTGAACAACGCCGGGCAAACCAAGTTCAACTCCCTGTTCTCGATCGATGTAGAGCTCATGGATTTCATCTACGGTCTCGATTTCCGCGCCCCCGTCCTCTGCGCGAAGCAGGTGGCCCTGCACATGCGGGACAGGGGGATCAGGGGCTCTATAGTCAATATCACGTCGACGCGGGCCTTCAGGAGCTACCCGGAGGACGCCCTCTACGGGGCGGCCAAGGCAGCCCTCACCCGGGCGACCGAATCCATGGCTACCGAATTGGCGCCCTACGGTATCCGCATGAACTGCGTGGCGCCCGGCGCGACGCGCGTGCGCGGGAATTTTTCCGAAGCCGAGCTCCGATCGGGCTTCGCGCCTAAGATTCCGCTCGGCCGCTACGGCACTCCCAGGGAGATCGGCCACGCGGTCGCCTGGCTTTGCTCGGAACAGGCGAGCTATGTCACGGGTACGACCTTGAAAATCGACGGCGGGCTCATCCTCCCCGGCATGCCGGAAGATTCCTCTCCGGAAGCCGGATACGGATGGGGTCGAATGCGTTATCCTCGCTAATATGGCTTTTTCCCTTCGTTGGCTGGGCCAGGGCGGCTTCGAACTCTCCGATGGCCGCGTTACCATCCTCCTCGACCCCTATCTTTCAGATTTAGTGGAGAGGGTCGAAGGCCTGAAGCGGCTCGTCCCGCCGCCGATCCTCCCGCAGGAAGCGCATCCCGATCTTTTCCTGATAACGCATGATCATCTCGATCATCTCGATGTCGACACGATCGCCGCCATGGATAAGGAGGGCGTACGTTTCGCTGCTCCGGGCAGCTGTCTTGGAAAACTCGTCGAGCTGGGCGTTAAGGAGAAGGACCTCGTTCGCCTTGATAGAGGTTCGGCCATGACTTTGGGCGAATTTTACATCGAGGCAGTATACGCCAAGCATACTGCGGACAGCCTCGGCTTCGTCCTGAGCTGCGCCGGCATTCGAGCCTATTTTTCCGGGGACACCGAATTGGATGAGAGCGTGGGGCGCGGATTCATATGCGATATCTTGTTTGTCTGTATCAACGGCCGATGGGGAAACATGGGTATTTCCGAGGCGCTGCAGTTAGCCGGCAGGGTGCAGGCTAAAGCCGTCGCGCCCCATCACTATGGGATGTTTGCCGAGAATGACGCCGATCCAAGGCCGTTTATCAGTGGATTATTAAAAACCGGGCGGACCGGCTTCGAGATGCAGCATGGCCAGACAATACGGCCAAGTGACATCCTGGATTCGAGTAAATAAAACTACAAACTTACACACCAAGACTGGTAAGTAGTTTTTGCGAGTCTAAATCCGCATGCTGCAGCCAGTTCGACTCACGCGTACAGGTCGAGAGTCTTTCCGGTATCGCTTGCGGGTTCAGGGGGCGGACTGACCGCTTCCTGCTTGGGTTCTTCCGGCGCGGGGGGAGGGGCGATCGGGCTAACGACTGAATCCCCGGCCCTGCCGATGCTGTCGATATCCATATCAGCCTCCATTACATATAATACTTCCAAATTAGGGATTTTGCAAATATTTAGTTACTGACTTCCTCGGCAATTGTTAAGGGAAGCGAAGTCCGGAAAGGTATTGCAGAAGCTAAAAAAAGGCCATGTCTTTCACAAGACACGGCCTCGTCCACGCAGTATTAAAGGAATTACTTGCTGGTATTATTCTTAGCCTGATACTGGGCGAGCTTTTCCAGGGTCTGCATGGCGAGTTTCTTCACCGAGCCGATATAACTGCCCTTCGTGAACTTCATGATCGTCTTGGTTACGGTGCTCATGTCCTTGATCTTGCCTTTTTCCGCAAGATCGGTAAAAGCGAACATCGTATATACGGCGAGCCTGTCCTCCGAAAAGCCGACTGCGTCGAAGTGGTTGACGGAATAGGCGATCGCGTCGACTACTTCGTCATTGTCGTTGATGCCGATCTTGCCGAGGGAGCGGATCGCCTCGCACAGGACCATGGGGTCCTCGACCTTAGGGTTGAGCGTGACCCTTACCAGCGTATCCTTGGTCTCGGGGGAGGGGAATTCGGCTAAGTACTCGCAGGCCTTCATCCGCACGTCGGGGAAATTGTTCGTCACGACTCCGAGGCCGGCGCTCCTCGCGATCACATCGGAGTTCTCCAACGCGAGGTATTGCAGGGAATTCCGGACATCGTCGTTCTTGCGCCCGGCGTCCATCGACTTCCGGGCGTACGTCAAGGCGAGGAGTTTCCCTTCCTTGTCGTCGGAGCGAGAAAGTTCCTTGACCATCATCGCTTCGGCCGATTCCTGAAGATAGGCTTCCTCGACCGTCTTTTCGCCGCCCTTTGCGGGCTGAGCGGACTGGGCGGGTTGAGCGTCCTTCTTGTTTTGGGCATACGCCGCACCGAGCGCGATGCTTAGGACGAGCGAAGTCGTCAACGCCGCTCGGATTATTCCATTCACCATTATTACTACCTCCCGATTCCTATCTTCCATGCGTCGCCATGCTTCTCGAGCATGTAGAGAATATTCCGATCGCCTTTTGAATTTATCGTTATCGCCTTGATCAAATTCGTTCCGACGAATTCAATATCGTCGACCTTGTCGTTTTGCCGCGAAGGATACACGACGTAGATGAAGTAGTCCTGGAGCGTTTGAAGCTTGATGCCCTTTCGCTTTATTACCGGATACTCGGAGTATAGGGCCAGGATAGCCGGATCCGAGTAGTATTTGACGTAGGCTTTGGTCAAGTGCTTCAACCACGCGTCGTAATCCTTCTGGCGGATGATCTGGTTGAGCGAATCAATTAGGGTCCGCACGTCCACGAAGGTGGCGGTCTTGACTTCCTCCGTAACGACTGAGGGATCGAAGGTTTCGGCCTTAATGGTGCCGCTCGCCGCATCCGGCCCCGGGAGGGAATCGACGGGCACCGCTTCAGGGGTCCTCTCGGGGGCAGGTTTGGGTCCTCCCGCGCAGGAAGCCGCTAAACCGGCGACGACGAGAACGATGAGAAGGCTCGGAAACCTCCAAGACTGGGAAATCATGGATGCATTCTACAGCGTATATGGCCAAATGTCAAAAGCGTCAAAACGCCGAAACATATTTTTATTGAATGAGATTCCGAATTGTTGTATTATGGCAGCAATAATTCGGAATACGCGGAGCTCTCGCAAGCCGAGGGAGGCCCCGCGTCCTCCTCGATGAGGTATTAATGAAGGACATCGCAGCGCTCCACCGGGCAGAGTACGACGTTGCGCCTGATATTATCGCGGCGGCGCCCGGTGTGGTAAAGTTCCTCGGCGAGCATACGGAAGCCTCGGACGGGCTCGTCTTGGCGGCGGCCCTCTCCTTCGAGATACAAGTCGCCATCTCGCTTCGTCGGGATTCATCGCTTCGTTTCTTTTCCGCGGACCTCGGCGAGCGCAAGCGGACGAGCGTCGGAAACCTGAAATTCAAGCGTGAGGACCGTTGGGCGAACTATCCCAAGGGCGTCTTGGATGTCCTCGTACGCGAAGGCATGCCCGCGAAAGGCGTCAATTTCACGATTGCGGGAGATATTCCGATCGGCCTGGGCCTCGCGTCGTCCGCCGCCCTCGGGCTTGCCTCGGCTATGGCCTTCAAAGAGCTATTCGGGCTGAATAAACGGGGCGAAGAGCTCGCCGAGCTTGCCAGGCGGGCAGAGGCGGAATTCCTGGGACATCCCGTCCCCTCGTACGATCATCTCACGGCAGCCGCCCCCGCAGGCGGAACCGTATCCATAGTCGACCTCAGGACGGATCGCCGCCGGGCAGTCCCTTTTCTGGATGGGAACTACATAGTCGTCCTCACCGATTCGAAAGTGCCTCGGATGAACGTCGACGCGGAGCTCAAGCAGCGCTCCGACGATTGCCAGAAATGCCTGGCCGCGCTCGCTCGCGGCTCGCAGAAGACCCTGCGCGACTTCGGGCCCGAAGAAGTGGACGAGCTCATGGGCAGCCTGCCTGAAAGCGTACGCCGCCGTTGCCTCCACGTCGTGGAGGAGATCGCCCGCGTGGGGGAAGCGGAAGAAGCCCTCGTGAAGGGCGACGCGACCTCCTTCGGCAGGGCGGTCAATAAATCCCACGCATCGCTGCGAAACCTCTACGAAGTCTCCTGCCCCGAGATCGACTGGCTCGCCAAGCGGGCGATCGAGATCGAGGGCGTATTGTGCTCTCGACTTACCGGCAAGGGCTTCGGAGGCTGCACCGTCACGGTCATGGTGGAGTCGGCCCTCCCCGAATACAGGAGGAGGCTCGAGGACTACGAGCGGATCTTCGGCTTCCGCCCCACGGTCCACGAAACGAGGCTCGCCGGCGGGCTGCGCATCCTCGGCTGAAGCCATGAGGATACTCGTCACTAACGACGACGGCATCGCGGCCGAGGGCCTCGTCGTTCTATCGGCCGTTCTCTCGAGCCGCCATGAAGTGTGGGTCCTCGCGCCCGACAAAGAGCGCTCCGGCGCCTCCCATGGGCTCACGCTCGGCTCTCCCTGCCGAGTACGCCGAGTGAGCGAGCGATCCTACAGCTGCTCCGGGACCCCTTCGGATTGCGTCGTTCTAGCCATGCTGGGCGCTATCGGCCCCAAGCCCGATCTCGTCGTGTCGGGCATCAATCGCGGTCCCAACCTAGGCACGGATATCATCTATTCGGGTACTTGCGCGGCGGCTAGGGAGGCTGTCCTATCCGGCATACCGGGCATAGCGGTCTCCTGCGCGTCGAGGGATGATCGCCCCCGCTACGGCGCAGCGGCTTCTTTCGTGCTTCGCAACCTCGATGCGCTCATGGCCGCCTGCTCCTCCGGCGACGCGTTCATCAACGTCAACGCGCCCTCCAGCGACGACGAGGCCATGCGGGCCCGCTGGTGCTTGCCCGGAGCGCGCATCTACGACAACAAGCTGGAGTCCTTCGAGGCGCCAGACGGCCACAGGTATTGCTTCATCATGGGAACCGCCCACGACTCGGGCGGCAGCGAGCTCGACGATTCCGGCGTCGTCGGGGCGGGTATGCTTTCGGTCAGCTCCATCCTCGCTCTTCCTCAGGCGAAGCCGGGCTTTATCGCGGAGCCGGAGTTCCGCTAAGATATGGCCATGGACGAGACCCTGGACGTGGCCCTCAAGCTCGTCGCGAGCCGCGAATACGCAAAGGCGCTGGAAGCGTTGCACGGCATAGAATCGAACGAGGAGAACCAGTTCGAGATCGCGTACTTGTTCGGCATCTGCCATGCGAGGCTCGGCCATTGGGACGACGCCCTCCTCTATCTCGAGCAGGTCGTGACCGGGGCTCTCGATTCGCGACGCGACGAGCAGTGCCGCATAGCCCTCGCGTACGTCTATTCGGTCACGGGCAGGCACAAGCTCGCCGAATACGAGCTTCGCGTGTTGCATGATAAAGGCGTGGAATCGCCTCGCGTCCTTTCGTTCCTGGGCTATTCGACATGGGCACAGGGAAGACCGGAAGAAAGCATAGAATGGTACGGACGCGCCCTCAAGCTGGATCCCGAGCATGCCAATGCCCTCAACGGCATCGGCTACGTCCTGGCCTGCGAAGGGAAGGACGGAGCGAGGGCCTTGACCTACTGCAGGAAGGCAGTCGACCTGAAGCCCGACAATCCCGCCTACCTCGACTCCCTGGCTTGGGCGTATCATAAGCTCGGTTTTACAGGCGAGGCGCGGAACCAGATCGACAAGGCCCTGGCCCTCGCTCCCGAGGCAGCTGAGATACAGGATCATGCAAGGGCGATAGAGCAAGGGGAGGAGGGCGCATGAATCGAAGGCGGCTAGGCGTGATCGTTTTCCTCGCCATCTCGCTAGCCGCGCTAGGGCCGCGTCCCTTCGAGGCATGGGCCCAGTTCGGTTCCGTGATGAAGTCCTCGGGGGCCGCCGAGCAGCTCAGGCTCGGCGTTCAGGCCTACAATCGCGGCCGCTATGCGGAATCCGTCCTCCTCTTCGAGAAGGCCTTGGCCTACTCTCCGGGCGAGGACCTGATCGAGTACTGGCTGGGCAGGTCCTACCTTAAAAGCGGCTATGAGGAGACGGCCCTCCGCATATGGCAACCCCTCTTGGACGCGGGTTCCACGCCCCCCTTCCTCAAGGCCAAGGCGGCCCTCATTCGAGCCTCGCGATCCATCGGCGCCTCGTTCGGCGAGTATCATTTCGTCGAAGTGGAGCGTTTCGAAGGAGGCCAGGGCAAGAACAGTCTCTTCGCCCGACCCTCGGTTGCAATTCCTAAGGCCGACGGGTCCATCCTTATCGTCTCGCATGGCTCCAACGAAATGGTGGTCCTGAGCTCATCGGGAACGGTCAAGCAGCGTCTCCGCGGAGGGCTCTCGGGCTTCGATCGTCCCTATGGGGCAGCATTCCTCCCCGACGGGACGCTCTTTGTCACCGAATTCAACGGGGACAAAATTTCGCGCATAGCGCCGGATGGATCGGTCAAGACCTTCGGCAAGAAAGGCCGGGGAGAGGGAGACCTGATCGGCCCCGAGTACGCGGCAACGGACTCGGAAGGCTATGCCTATGTCGTCGACTTCGGGAACGCGAGGGTGAGCAAGTTCGACGACCGGGGGAATTTCGTGCTTGCCTTCGGCGCCAAGGACGCGGACTCGGAATTCCCGGGCTTCATCAGCCCGACCGGCATCTATGCGGCGGGAGGCGTCATCTACGTGGCGGATACTATCGCCAAGGCGATCTACAAATTCGACGAATCCGGCAACTACCTCGGCGCTCTCGCCGAGGGAGAGCTTCATATGCCCGAGGGCATCTCGTCATGGGAAGGCGGCCGTTCCCTCCTCGTCGCCGATTCGGACAGGGTCGTTTCCGTGAATCTCGAGAGCGAGGCGGTCACGGAAGTCTATCGCGCGGCGAGCCGAAAAGCGCGCATCGTGGACGCCGCCGTCGACTTCAACGGCAATATCGTAGCCTGCGATTTCGATGCCTCCGCGATATCCATCCTCTCCGACGCTTCCTCCCTCGCATCGGGCTACGACGTCGAGATACAAGGCGTCGATTCGAGCGCGTTTCCGAAGGTCACCTTCGACGCGATCGTGAAGGACAAGGACGGCAGGGCGGTTGTCGGACTCCGCGAGGGGAATTTCAACATCACCGAGACCCTGCGCAGGACGACGCAAGCCGACGAGGGGGGGAAGGCGGTCCTTCGCACGGAGGAGACCGTCGAATCAGCCTCGGATACCGCATACTTGGGATCCGGGGACAACGCGGCCGGCGCAAGGACAGTTCTCGTTTTAGAGCGCTCTACCGCCATGGATGCCCTGCGCGAACCGCAGCGCTCAGCCCTGACGGAGCTGTATTCGAAGCTATCCGGCGAAGGCTGGGTCGGCCCCGCGCTCGTGACTGCCGGGCCGGTTCCGGCGCTTCAACAGACGGGAGACCTCGTATCGGCGCTTCGGACAGCCCTTACTCCCTCCTCGGGCCGCGGCCGCTTCGATGTGGCGCTGCGTCTCGCGGCCACCGGGCTTCTTCCCGCAGGAAACCGCAATGCGATCGTATATTTCGGAAGAGGCGATGTCGACGAGTCGTCGTTCTCGGGGGCCACGTTGGCTGAGCTGGCCGCCCTTCTGAAAAATAACGGCATCCGCTTTTTCGCGGTGCTCCTGGGTGCGCCGGACTCCTCGCTACGCTACCTCGCCGAGCGGACGGGCGGAGATATCTTCTCGGCGTCACGGTCCCGAGGGCTCGGAGACCTGGCCGCCTCGATCGGATCCGCGCCGACCGGAAGGTATCGGTTCTCGTTCGTGTCCAAAGCCACGACGAGCTTCGGGCGGGGGTATCTGGCAGTCGGCCTCGAGGCCTATCTCTACAAGCGTTCGGGCAAGGATGAGCTGGGCTATTATGCACCGCTCGAGTGAAATGCGTTCGCCCGCGAGGTCCCGTGGATCGGCGCCGGAGGAGGCTGCCCTTGACTAAGGCGGGTACTTACGGCTATATTGCCGGCCGTTATCGAAGCCATCTTAGCTCAGTCGGTAGAGCGCGTGACTTGTAATCTCGAGGTCCTCGGTTCGATTCCGGGAGATGGCTCGGGTTTATTTGAAGGCTTCGATCCCCAGGGGAGATTCCCGAGTGGTCAAAGGGGGCAGACTGTAAATCTGTTGGCTTACGCCTTCGAAGGTCCGAATCCTTCTCTCCCCAACGCCCCTTCTCATCGAGAAGGGGTTTTTCTTTAGATCAGCCTCCGCTTCGAGGAGCGTCGCGATGGACGAAGCTTTCTACGCCGAGGGTCTTCGGTTCTCCTGTGAGCGCTGTTCCTTTTGCTGCAGGGGAGAGTCGGGCTATATTTTTCTCTCCCCGGATGATCTACGAAGGCTTCTTCGTCGATTAAGCCTTGATTTCAAGAGCTTTTTTAGGGACTATTGTATTTTGGTCGATACGGGCTGCGGGATGGCCTTGAGCCTGCGGGACGTCGCGCGGGCACGCGGATCGGGAGGCGCGGGGGTCTCCTGGGATTGCGTATTCTGGAGGGAAAGCGGATGCGAAGCCTACGAGGACCGCCCCGTCCAGTGTACGACCTATCCGTTCTGGTCCTCGATCCTGGAATCGGAGGCTTCCTGGCGCGACGAGGCTCGTTCGTGCCCCGGCATCGGCTCGGGAGAGTTGAGATCGCGATCGTATATCGAAGAATGCCTTTCTGCGCGACGCATGGCGGGCACGGTCGTGCTCGCGTACGGCGTCGATCCGGAGTGTTCGGATGAAGATTCGATTTTGGGGAGTTCGGGGCTCAGTTCCGACGCCGCTGATGCCGTCGAGGGTAAAAAGTAAGGTCTCGTCGACGGTTCAACGGATCGCGGCCAAGGATATCGAGAGTCAGGAAGCGCGCGAGCTCTTCCTGGCATCCTTGCCGGATTATCTTTTCTCCACCGTAGGCGGGAATACTTCCTGCGTAGAGGTATCGACGCGGGAGCGATGCCGCTTCATCTTCGATGCGGGCACCGGTATTCGCGAGCTGGGCGCCGAGATACTCGCGACGAAGCGGCCCGTGCCTTGCCATCTTTTCTTCTCGCATTTCCATTGGGACCATATACAAGGCCTGCCATTTTTCGGCCCTGCCTTCGACCCGCGCTATTCGTTGACTTTCTACAGCCCCGTACCGGAATTCAAATCCATCCTCGAGGGGCAGATGAAGCCCCCCTACTTCCCGGTTACGATGGATGTCATGGCCGCCGGCAAGGAATTCCGCATATTGGACGAAGGCCCCGTGAAGGTCGGCGACGTGAAGATCAGCTATCGTGCGATGAATCACCCCGGAGGATGTTTCAGCTACGCGATCGAAGAGGGTGGGGTGAAGGCCATCTATTCGACGGACACCGAACTCAGGGAGGAGGACTTCCGCCGTACGCGCGAGAATCGGGAATATTTCCAGGACGCCGATATCCTCGTTCTGGATACCCAGTATACTCTCGGTGAGGCTATCGAAAAATACAACTGGGGGCACTCTTCCTTCAGCCTCGCTTCCGACTTCGCCGCGACCTGGGGAATCAAGCGTCTCGTGCTCTTTCACCACGACCCCTCGTATTCCGATTTGAAGATCGAGTCCATGTTTAAGAATGCTTCGTGGTATATCGATCATCTCGAGTCGAGGGGAATCGAAGTGTTCTTGGCCAGGGAAGGACTCGAGGTCGAGGTTTAATTGTGGATGACTTTACCGCCAGCATGGGGCTCCGGGATACTCTGGAACTCTACCTGTTTTTCGAGCGCAGGGAAGGAGAGCTCAAGGGAGCTGCTGAACGGCTTTATATCTCCCTGCGCTCCTACCTGTACGATCGACTCTCCATCGAAGAGATGGAATCGCCCAGTGCTCTACTCGAGAGACTGTAAATTGGAGCTTCGATGAGCGGAACGACTAAGACCCTTCGGGGGGTCGCTCGTTTTTCCGGCGTGGCGGCGTCGTCGCTCGCGCTCGGCGCCGCCGCCGTGGCGATCGCCTTCGTACTCGCTACGCGCCCCGCCGAAGGCATCGGCTCGGGAAGCTTGTTTGCCGTGGAGAAAGGAGAGAACGCCCAGGACATCGCCAAGTCGCTGGAAGGAAAGGGGCTCATCCGCTCAGCTATAGCCTTTCGCCTTCTTGCGAAACTGGAGGGCAGCGGTTCCACGCTCAAGGCGGGAACGTACAAGATAGAACCGGACATGGGGGCCAGGCGCATCCTCGAGGCATTCGTCTCGGGCGAGCAGGCGCTCTGCAAGGTGACGATACCGGAAGGCTATACGCTCTCGCAGATTGCCAGACTCCTGGAGCGACAGGGAGTGACCAAAGGAATCGGTTTCATCCAAGCGGCCAATTCGGTCGCGCTCCTGCGCGAGATGCGCATTCCGGCAAGCTCAGCCGAGGGTTATCTGTTCCCGGATACTTATTTTTTCCCGGCCGATTTCGAGCCGGAGCTTATCCTGCGTTCCATGGTAGAGACCTTTCGCGAACGTCTCGCCTCGATACCCGAATCTGCTTCACTCTCGCCTTCCGAGCTCCAGGACCGGCTGATCCTCGCCTCAATAGTCGAACGGGAGTATAAATCGCCGGAGGAGGCGCCGCTCATGGCGAGCGTCTTCTTCAATCGGCTGAAGATACGGATGGCTCTTCAGTCCTGCGCGACCGTCGTCTACGTGATCACCGAGCGACGCGGAAAGCCTCACCCGGATGTCATCTACGATCGGGACCTCAAGCTGGATGATCCATTCAACACTTACGAGCACAGAGGCCTTCCTCCAGGTCCGATATCCAATCCGGGGATGACTTCCCTCAAAGCCGTCTTTTACCCATCGGCGAGTCGCTATCTCTATTTTCGCCTAGTGAACCCCAATGCAGGGACGCATCACTTTTCTGAAACTTTGGAAGAGCATATTGATTCGCGTACGTTGTATATAAAGGGGATTGGTGGATAATGGGACGGATACCGGACCGTCTTGTCCAAGAAATCCTTGAAAAAACGGACATTATCTCCGTGATCGGGGAGCATGTCAGGTTAACGAAAAAGGGCGGGCGTTGGATGGGCCTCTGCCCGTTTCATGCCGAGAAAAGCCCAAGTTTCAGCGTCGACGCCGAAAAAGGGTTATATTACTGCTTTGGCTGTCAGAAAGGCGGCTCAGCAGTCCAGTTCCTCATGGAGTTGGATAAATTGAGCTTTCCGGAGGCAATGGAAGAGCTCGCAAAGAAAGCGGGAGTGGCGCTCGAACTCGAAGAAGCACCAAGTGAAGAAGAAAAAGAAAAAAAGGCCCTTTTTGAGCTATATGAACGTCTCCGAGGTACCTTTCATTGGTTTTTAATTGAGAATCCGGCTGGCGCGCAGGCTCGTGAGCGCCTTCGCAGTAGAGGTCTGCCAGATTCCATTGTAGAGGATTTTTACTTAGGTTATGCTCCATCCGATCGACGGTGGCTCTTTAATTTCTTATCTAGTAAGGGATATTCAAAGAACTTCCTCTCGCGGTCCGGTTTTTTTGCCGGTTCTTCGCATGATTATCCGATATTTTGCGATAGATTGATGTTTCCTATTTCGGATTCGAAGGGCAGGGTAATTGCTTTCGGCGGCCGTCTTCTTCAAGGCGAAGGGCCTAAATACATAAACAGCCCCGATACGACGCTTTTCAAAAAGCAAGATAATCTCTTCGCTTTGGAAAAGGCTTTGCCGACAATTAAAAAGCAGGGCGAAGTGCTTATTTGCGAAGGATATATGGATGCGCTTTCATTCCACGCCGCAGGCGTTGCTATCGCCGTCGCCCCGCTCGGCACTGCTTTTACCGCGAGTCAAGCGAGGCTTCTGAAGCGTTGGGCAGAACGAATCTATCTCTGTTTCGATTCTGACGAAGCCGGAATGAAAGCGGCCGAGCGAGGATGCGCAGTCGCTGCCCAGGCAGGTATTGATCCCTATGTAGTTTCCTTGCCCGGAGGCAAGGATGCCTCGGAAATTCTGGAAAAAGAGGGAATGGGGACATTGCAAAAGACAAAGAATTTCACTATAAATGGAGGCGATTTTCTCGTACGCAGGGCGAGGGAGCTCTTCGATATTGGGACAGTGGAAGGGAAAGCCAAGGCATCGGCGCATCTGTACCCATACGCCGATGCATTGGGGTCAGAGGTCAAGCGGTACGCCTTCTTGGATTTCGCGTCCAGGGAATTCGGGGCTAATCCCATTTCATTACAAGCGGATTACAAGGCTGCCAAGCGCGGTTTGCAGTCTCGTGCTCCCAAGGAAATTACTCGGCCTTCAGGCGATTCCGGGACTAGGGAAGCGGGAAGCGCGCGTACCGATGATTTGGTGTTCATGGCGGCCGTCGTCCTTAACGCCGAACGTTTTGCCTCTTTGCGCTCGGCCGTCAAGTCCGAGGATCTCTATGACCACCGCGCTCGCGATATCTACATCGCCTTGGAAGAGGGTTTTCGCGCCGACGACTTGGCTGTCGATTCGGTGTTGCAGAGGATAGAGGACGAATCGATCAGGCGCTTCATTCGGGAAGAGTCGGCCTCGGGGGTATTCGCGATCAACGCGGACAAGTTGATCTCCGACGGGGAAGCCAAGGTGCTCCGCCGCAGCCTCGAGCGCAGTCGACAACGATTGATCGTCAAGATAGCCGATCTCGGAGGGGCATCTACCCCCTCGGAGATCGAGGCCCTTAACGGGCTCATGTACGAGAAGAAGCGTCTGGATTCTGAATGGGAGGCAATTAAGGGTGAGCGCGATGAATGACCTTGAGCTGGATCCAGCGATCGCCAAG
>Ga0265316_10002754_pt1 | contig 18010 bp, 20 predicted proteins | sample 4522metaG_FD_202092 | JGI IMG/M metagenome (GOLD analysis project Ga0265316, IMG submission 202092) | Rhizosphere microbial communities from Carex aquatilis grown in University of Washington, Seatle, WA, United States - 4-5-22 metaG | ecosystem: Host-associated > Plants > Roots > Rhizosphere >... | reverse complement strand
TTGCGCCGTCTACATCTATCCTATCCCCCACCTTAAAGGGGTGAAAAATTACGATCATTACTCCGGCGGCAAAATTAGATAGTGCTCCTTGCATAGCCATGCCGATCGTCAAGCCGGCGGCGCCGATAAGGGCAACGAACGATGTGGTCTCGACTCCCAGCTTATTCAATGCGGCGATAAAAGTGAAGATCAGGATCATGAAGTAGGCGAGATTCTTTAAAAAATTAACTAAGGTGGCGTCGAGCTGCGATCGGTTGAGCGCTTTTTCGGTAAGCTTGGCGGTAATGCGCGCGACCCAGCGGCCGATGACAAAGATCACCAGAGCGAAGGCGACCTTGATCGCGAAATCGATTATTGTTACATAAAGGGTATTAAGCCATGTTGCTTGCGTTATCATAATTACTCCTTCTTTGAGATCTTTTTGGAAGCGGTGATCTCTTTTTCGATATCGTACAATTTATAGCGCAGCCGCTTGGTTGAGGCTACTTGTTTTGGGGACGTGATCTTAAATGACTCCTCCAGCACCCTTAAGGCTTCTTTGGCGCGTTGCAGATTGGCGATAAGGATGCTTTGGATATCTTTGCGCGATAATTCAAACGCATCGGTTTTTCTTCCCAGGTCCGAGCGTGAGTCGCGGCTTTGTATGGCGCTGAGTAATAGTTTATTATCAATACATTTGGTAAGGCCATGTCGGATCGCGCGCGCTTTAAGGCGTAGTGCATCGTTTTCATTTACAAAGCGGAAAATATCTTCGACGACTCGCATTCCCTCTTTGGCGCGGTTGTAATTGGCATCGATCACACGTAGTAATTTTTTATTCTGCATTAGTTAATAATATCATTTTCGATTGAGCCGTCAATGGCCGACAAGCGGTTTGGTAAGGTCCGGACATTCGATTAAACTATCGTAATGAAAAACCGCATAGCCGCCGGCCCCGGAGCGTTTGGCTTCGGCTAATTGTTGAAAAAATATTTCCGGAGATTTTTTTAGTTTATATGCCGGCAAGGCGATACAGAGTTTTTTTATATCCTTGACCTTGGCCTTGGCATCTTTAACGTCCTTGGCAAAATCCGGTAATGTTGCCGGGTAGCTCATCAATAAAACAAAATCTACTATATTGCTATTTGCCCAGGATGGCCAATCCTGAAAGGCTTCGTAATATGCCCGGGTGTAAGGGGCGCAACCGGTCGCAGCGATCGCGATGCCGGGGTGGACCGAGCGCGCCTTTTCGCTGAGCAGCTCCAGTAAGCCGTTTACCTGTTCGCGTTTCCAGTTTTGCCAGGCCGGGCTATCTTTGTCGGCCTTAATCCCCGGATGCGCGGTTTTAAATCTGGCGATATTGCTTGGGGTATAACCATAATCCGGCTTGGTGTCGGGATAACGGATATAATCGAACAGGATGCCATCGAGATCGGAGTGAGTGGTGGTTAACTCTTCGACTAATTGCGATAGCTCCCGGCGCACAGTGGGGTCTCCCGGCTCAAGAAAATATTGGTCGCCGATCTTGTAATCTTTCGTTGTTACTTTTAAGCCACGATTACGCGTTAGAATATTGTTGCCGTGTTTTTTTAAGATCAACGCCTGCGGGTTGTTGCCGATACTCAGGAGATTCAGCCAGGCGTAAACCTTGATATTCTGTAAGTGGGCCTGTTTGGTCAAAAGTGCTAACGGGTCGCTGCCTACACCCTTGAGGCACTCCTGATAATGGTTGCAATCGCCGGTTTTCGATTCAAACCAGGCGTGGTTGCCGCGGTAGACCTGGATGAACAAAGTATTGAGCTTGCATTTTTTGGCGGTAGCGATTATTTTAGCTATGCCGTTTCGGCTTGCCAATACCGAGGGGTCGTCCAGCTGGGCGACTAAGAGGCAGCGGTTCTCGATCTCACAATGGGCACTTGCCGGGAACAGGACAACGGCGCAAAAAACTAAGATGAAGAATTTTTTCATGGGAAAGATTATACCACAGGAAAGATTATTTTTTTATTGCGGGCGTTTCTAGCCGGGATGCTTAGCCTTGTGGTTCTTGAGGTGTTTGGCCAGGGCGTCTCTTTTTTTAATTCGCTCCGCCAGCTTCTTATCCCTTAAAATGATCAAAGTTGCGAAAAGTGTTGTACCGATGATCCCGAAGAGTATCCAGAATATGTATTCTTCTGTTGTCTCGGTTTTTTCTTTGGGTACGGCAGCAACCGGCACCGGTACAGGGTTATGTTTATGGATTATCGGCCGGGGTTGTTCTTGTGTGCCGGCAGTATCGGCAACGGTCGGCCTCTCGGTGCTTATCCCGGTACCATAACAGCCGCAGAGAAAAATGAAGAGAATGAAAAATAATTTCTTCATGGAGATATTATATCACGATATTTCGTAGTGATAACTACATCTCTAACTCTCCCCGGCCTACCGGCCGGCCCTCTCTTTACAAAAGCGAGGGCGCCGTTAGGCGTGTGTTCTCAGAACCTCGAATAAAACGCTGTATCGCCGATAAGTTGTGCAGCCCTGGAATAACGCATAAATAATCGAGCCAGCGCCAATAAATTCCCGGCAAAGGCTTATTATAGGGATCAATCTTCTCTAAACCGTGGGCGTGAAGCCAGTAAAATTCGTAACCGGCTGTTGCTTGCAAATACGTGAAAATGTCTTTTGGATCATAACCAAAACTTTTGGTCCAATCGGCATAGGCCTCGATTAAAATTATGGGCGCAGTTTTGCTTTGCAAGAGCTGCTTTGCCCCCTTAAGCACCAAAAGCTCTGCCCCCTCAACGTCGCACTTTAAAAAATCAATATGCGGCAATTTTTTCTCGAAAATAAAATCATCTAAAGTAATTGTTTGACAGCTTTGCGTGAAGTAGCGGCTCGAGCCTTCGCTATAATTTTCCCAGTCTTGGCTGTGATGCGGCCGCAGTGAGGCCTGGGTTAAACGTTTGCGCGGGATAGTAAGGGTAGCCTGCGACTTTCTATCGGTTAAAGCCAGTTGATTTATTTTTATTACCGATAGTAACCGCGCTTCTCCCACACGCTGGGATAATTTTTGACACGAGTTTAAACACGGCTCAAAAGCGTAAACTTGCCCCGATTGGCCGGTTAAATAAGCCATGGGCAAAGTAAGCTGCCCGGTATTGGCGCCAACATCAATGATGACGTCGCCTTTTTTAATGAGTGCTGCTATTAACAATTCCGGGCCAAAAACAAAACGTTTTAAAATATTGGCCCGCATCAAAGGCCAAGAAAAAAACAAAAAGATCCTGGGCCAACGCCGACGCATTGCCTTAATAAAAAAATACATAATAGTTACAATATCTATTGAATCATTGTATCACATTAAACCCCTGCCGGAACTCTCCCCGGCCTACCGGCCGACCCTCTCTTTATCAAAGCGAGGGTTTCGAACCTCTAACTCTCCCGGCTTCGCCTGCCCTCTCTTTACAAAAGCGAGGGCGCCGTTCGCTCTCCCTCTTTTGTAAAGAGGGAGTTAGGTATATTCTTGGTTTGGTCATTGCGAGCGGCAGCGCGGCAATCTCGTAGGGGCGGTTCACGAACCAACCGTTATTTTATAAATAACAATATTATGCCCGGAATAATGGCAAGGATTGCTAGCACTAGGTGAAATGGATAGGCTATGGCAAACATATACAGAAATACGCCTACCAGAAATGAGGCGCATATAAATATAAGTTTTGGAAATAACGTTTCTTCGCGTGCATTCCTCCAAGCGATATAGGTGATAGCCATTATCGCCGCGATGACGATACCCCATATGCCGGCCAATGTATTCGCGATATCGGCGTAAAAGCGCGCTGTTTCGCGGTTTTTCATCCCATAGGTCGATTCGCCTAAAATAAAGGCAAATATACCTAAGGGCAAATAGATCGTAACGAATACCAAAAGTAACGCGCCAACATTTTTAAAAAACTTCGCCATATTTTAATCTTTTCAGTTTTCCGGGTCTGACACCGTTATCCACTAATCCGTGAATTTAAACGTCGCCAGGATCTGATTGAAAAATTCGGGGATTGTGGTTTTGTCTTTAGGAATCGAGGTGCTCAGCTCAAAAATTTTACGGTTATGCTCAAAAGGCACGACTACCGTATTCGCAGGATAAGCGCTGCCACCGGCATAGATGTCGACCCAGGCTTTCATTTTTTTACCATTAACTGTTGTCTCTTTTTCTACATATTCAGGGCGAAAACCCTTAGGCCAATCCTTATGTTTTTTAGGGTCGCGCTGATCATGCTCGAACCCGGCCAAGGTTTGGCCAGGCAAAAGATCGCCGGCATATAATATATTCACCGACGCCAATGCCCTATTTTTTCCGTTGCCGGAGCTAAAAACCCAGATTTTGGTGCCGATTTCGTTGATATAACTAAAACCCAGCTCCAGGTTATCCGGGTAATTGATCTCGAAATGATATTTACTATTTTGGTAATTATTCCGAACGCTCTGCGTGGCTGGTTGGGTCTGGGCACCTTTGGCATAAGCAGCAATATGACTGAAAAAAATGCAGCAGACAAAAACCGTTGAAAGATATCGCACAGGCACCTCCTTGCTTACAATCTTATCATATCACTTACAGGCCAAGCACCCGCGATGGCACATGCATTATTTTAAACCTTCAAAATCCGTAATCGGTGCGAGTTGCTGAGGTGAGATATCAAGCGGGTCGTGCTGCAACCTGGCGTTGGTTCCTCTATCGAGGAAAAGTTTACGGCCGCTTCCAAACTCAACCGAAATATTTGGTTCATTGTATTCTGCTATTTTGCTGTCTACCAGCTCGGAATATTCTTTATTAGCAAATTTCCGGTAAGTTCTGGTATCGAGGTTAAAAGCCGTTCCTTTCCCGTTTTCAGAATAGTAATATATTTCTCTTCGCTGATATCCATAGTATTGCGTAATCGGACAAGCTACAACGATCGGAGCGTTCCCGAGGTATTTAACGGCGACCGACGGTTTGGACATTTTAGGGTTTGCGACAGCATTGTTGACCAGCACTATGGTACCCTGACTATCTACCAGATGAATATTTACCGAATCATAACCAAGATCGCGAATATCTTTATCCATCGGCGCAGGCGTTAATCTTGCGGTTTTAAGATCGAACCAGCAATAATCATGGGGTTGGCGCATAAGTATTTTATCTCCTTTTACGCCGTAAATATACAATTCGCTATAATCATCGTGCGCCCGTTTATCCAGGATGTTTGCAGAAAATACAATCTTAACGTTTTTTGAATTAAGATCGTATGTGGCTATATATACTCTATTAACGATTGTCCTGGAGCCGCCTCCGTCAGGGAATGCGTTTAATCCCGCGGCGGGTTGATAGACGTAGCGGTTAAATGTAAATAAAACTGTATGTTGGTCGTCCAGCAGATTAGCCGACAAAAAGCGGCTAATATCATGCGGCTCGCCCCAGCCGATAAAAAAATTGCCATGGTCGACCTTCGATACCGCAAAAGAATATATTGGATACAAAAACAAGCCGGCCAACAATAAAGAAAATATTTTTTTCATTGCACGCGCCTCTCTTGGTTCAACAAGCGATTTTTTTGATGATACCCGTTGTGGAAAAACCGGGCTTGAGAGTAATGCGTACGACTTTGTCGACGAATTCGCGGCCGATGATCTGATCCAGCCTCCAATCCCCGCCTTTGGCTAAAATATTCGGCCGCAAAAACTTGATCAATTCGTAGGGCGTTTCTTCGTTGAAGACCGTTACGTAATCGACGATCTCTAAGGCAGCGACCATTGATGCGCGGCCTTTTTCGTCGATCACGGGCCGGGTCGGGCCTTTGATCTTTTTGACTGACTTGTCGGAGTTGATTGCGACAACCAGAATATCGCCTGAACGCTTGGCATCGGCAAAACTTTTTAAGTGCCCGGGATGCAAAAGGTCGAAACAGCCGTTGGTAAAAACGATCCGTTTACCTTTTTTCTTCAAGGCATCAAGGACTTTTTTTAGGGCAAAGCGCGAAAAAATCTTTTTACGCATCGGGATAAAGCGAGATTTCGATGATCTCGCAGATGATGTGCCCGGCTAAAATATGCATCTCCTGGATACGCGGGGTATCTTTAGAGTTGATTGTAAAAGCAATTTCAACTAGAGGCTTAAGTAAACCGCCGTCCTGCCCTAAAAGCCCAACCGTCCTGGCGCCGATCTCTTTTGCCTTGTTGATCGCATTGACCACATTTTTGGATTTGCCGGATGTCGAGATACCGATAACCACGTCTTTCGACGTAACCAGCGCTTCCACCTGGCGCGAAAAAACGCTATCGTAGCCATAGTCGTTGCCGATCGCGGTAAGGATCGATGTATTCACATTGAGTGCTAATGCGGCACAAGCTTTACGGTTCTTTTGAAAACGGCCGACTAATTCGGCAGCTAAATGCTGAGCATCGGCGGCGCTTCCGCCGTTACCCATGAAGACGATCTTGCCGCCTTCCTCCAACGCATCCACACAGAAACCGGCAATCGTTTCGATTGTCGCTTTTTGCGCGATCAAAAGTTCCAAAGCTTCCTTGTGTCCGGCAATCGACCTGGCAATAATGTGTTCCATAAGCCTACTCCGTGTAATTGGTTGGTAAAGACACTTCTTTTTGTACCGGTTTCTTTTTTGATAAAAGCATTTTACGTATTTCGATCTTAATGCGTATCGGTTGGTCGGAGCCCAAAATCTGTGTTAATTTTTCGTGGATATTACCCTGCACCTCTTTGGTTACCCCTAAAACATTTACATCGGCGGCGATATTCGTGCGGATCATTACCTCTAATTCGTTTTTTTCGGCAGTCACGCGCGGGCGGATATCGGATAATTCTACATTGGCAACCAGCGCTTTTTTAATCATATCTTCGATCGCGAATAAGGTGATATGGATCGGCCCATGCTGGGTGTTAAAAATAAGGGCTTTATCGCGGTGGGTGCGCGAGGCAGCCGTTTGGGTAAAACGGATCGCTAAAAGGATCATCAAAGCGCCGCCTAAAAAAAATATCCAGCGCACCGAAAGATTATTATCGGCTTGCGCAACAAAGGTATAATTATTGAAAATCGGTATTGTGACGCTAAACCATGTAAGGCCGGTAGCAATGCCGATAGCGACCAGGCCGAAAACTATCGACATAGCCAGGTAAACCAAAACTGTAATTATTTCCATAATCTATTGAACTTCTTCTTCGTCTTTTTTGAGGAATTTCTCGAGAAAGCCGGTATTATAATTCCCCTGGATAAAATCACGGTCCGTGATCACACGCTTACAGAACGACGCAGTGGTCTTGATCGGTTCAATGAGAAATTCGTCCAAAGCGCGCTCCATTTTCTTCAAGGCGTCTTTACGGTTGGCGCCGGTTGCGATTAATTTGGCGATCAGCGAATCATAATATGGCGGTATCCGGTAACCGGCATAGATATGAGTATCGACGCGGATGTCTTTGCCGCCGGGGATATAACAAAAATCGATCGAGCCCGGACAGGGCATAAAATTATTTTCCGGGTCTTCGGCATTGATGCGGCATTCGATCGCCGCGCCTTTAAAATGTATTTCGTCTTGTTTTAGTTTTATTTTCTCCCCGGCCGAGATCGCGATCTGCGCTTTGACCAGGTCGATCCCTGTCACTTGCTCGGAGATAGGATGTTCTACCTGAATGCGGGTATTCATCTCCATGAAGTAGAAGTTCCCTTTGGCGTCCATCAAAAATTCGATCGTACCGACACTGCGGTAACCGATATGCTTAAGCGCCCTTACGCACATTTCGCCCAATTTTTTACGCGCGCGCGCGTCGACCGCGGGCGAAGGCGTCTCTTCAATGATTTTTTGGTGACGGCGCTGGATACTGCAATCGCGTTCGCCTAAATGCAGGTAATTACCATAGTTATCAGCCATGATCTGCACTTCGATATGGCGGGGATTTTCGATATATTTTTCCAGATAGATCTCCGAATCACCAAAAGCGGCTTGTGCTTCGGCCTGAGCGGTCATCATGGCGTTAACCAAACGAACATCGCTGTGGCAAATGCGCATTCCCTTTCCTCCGCCGCCGGCCTTGGCCTTCACGATCACAGGATAACCCATTTTTTTAGCGACTACCAAAGCTTCATCTTTAGATTTTAAAGCGCCTTTACTGCCGGGGATGAGCGACAAACCGGCTTTTTGCATCGCTTCTTTGGCTTGGATCTTATCGCCCATCAACCGGATATTTTCCGGGCTAGGCCCGATAAAAGCAATACCGCAGGATTGACAAATTTCGGCAAAAGAGGCATTTTCGGCTAAAAATCCATAACCGGGGTGTATGGCGTCGGCATCGGTGATCTCGGCGGCGCTGATGATGCTGGAAATATTCAGGTAGCTTTCCGAAGATTTCGGCCGGCCGATGCAAACCGCTTCGTCGGCAAATTCCAAGTGGATAGAGTTTTTGTCGGCTTCCGAATAAACCGCTACGGTCTTCACGCCCAGCTCTTTGCAGGCACGAATAATCCTTACAGCGACTTCGCCGCGGTTGGCAACGAGCACTTTAGAAAACATAGTTTATACCGATTCGATTGTGAATAACACCTGGCCGAATTCTACCGGATCGCCGTTATCGGCGTTAATTTGAACAATCTTACCGGCTACTTCGGCTTTAATTTCATTCATCAGTTTCATCGCTTCAACAATACATAAAACATCGCCGGGCTTAATCGTTGTGCCTACTTCAACATAAGAATTAGCCCCCGGTGACGGTGCACGATAGAAGGTGCCGACCATGGGCGATTTTATCTCGATCGTACCTTCGGCAATAGCGGCTTTAACCGGCATTAGCGCTGCAGCACCATGGGGCGCAATAACCGGCTGGTTCGATATTGGGGCCAAAACCGGGCATGTATCTTTCTTAAGGCGTATCTTCTTGTCACCGTCCTGAACCTCCAGTTCGGAGAGCTCATGCTCTTTCATGAATTCGATATATTCTTTCAAATCTTTAATATTCATCCTTAACCTCCTGAATTATCGCTACTTGCGGCAAGCGCAGCTCAATAATTCGGCCTTATTATGTTTTACCGCTACCATATCCTCGATACGCACCCCAAAACGGCCGTTTAAGTAAATACCGGGCTCAACGGTTACCACCATGCCTTCTTCGAGGATCTCCTGACTGGTGGCGTTTAAGAACGGGGCCTCGTGGATGTCTAACCCGACACCATGGCCTAAGCCATGGGTAAAATATTTGCCGTAACCTTGTTTTTCAATAAACTGACGGGCGATCCTATCGATTTCACTGCATTTTGCGCCCGGTTTGATCTTAGCAATCGCTAACTCTTGAGCTTTTTTGACGATTCCATAGACCCGGTTAAACAACCGCGGCATTTTACTCGAAAAAGATACCCTTGTCAAGTCGGCACAATAGCCATAACGTTTTGCGCCTAAGTCAGTTAGGAAAAGTTCATCGCCGATGACTTTAAGCGATGCCGTATGGTGCGGAAAAGCGCTGTTTTTACCGGCCGCAACTATGGTGGGAAAGGCTACCGCATTATCGCCTTTAAGGCGCATAAACCGGTCGATCTCAATACTTAAGCCCTGTTCCGTGGTCGTATCGGTTTTGATCTCGCGTGCATATTCAATCGCTTCTATCGTAATTGCTAAGGCATCCTTTATGGCCTTGACCTCAAGAGGGCTTTTGACCGCCCTTAAGGCGCTAAGGGGGTTTTTAGCCTCAATAAAGCGTATCCCCGCACCATCGAGCTTGTCACCAAGGTTTTTATGGTCGCTCAAGGTTAAGCTGCCGGGGTCAAACCCCAGGGTTTTGATATGCAACTCGGTCAAGGCGTCGGTAATCTGTGCGCCTTGCGAACGTTTCTCGGCAAAAACCGTCCAACCGTTTATCTGCGCGGCAGAATCTTTATATAGAAGATTGGTAAAAAAAAGCATTTCGCCGCCGGCGGTCAGAACAAGCCGCCCGGCGTCGCCGTTAAACCCGGTCAAGTAAAAAATGTCGCTTCCGGCGTTGATCAGTAAAGCATCCAAATTTTTCTGCCGGATCAATCGGGACACTGCACCAAGGCGTGTTTTGTTCATTTCTGCGTTTTTAAAAATATTGCCGCCGCTTCGACGGCCAAAAGGTAACTTTGCATCCCCAGCCCGGTGATTACACCTAAGGCGACGTCGGAAACCAGAGATTTTTTACGAAATTCCTCACGCTTGTAGATATTAGAAATGTGCACTTCGATCACCGGCTTGTTGGCGGCTAAAATCGCGTCGCGGATTGCCACCGAAGTATGGGTGTAGGCCGCCGGGTTGATGATAAGAAAATCGTATTGTGAATTAGTAATGAACTCTACTATCTTGCCTTCGGTATTGGATTGTTCGATCGAAATGTTCAATTTGTATTGTGCCGCGGATTTTTTTAAGGCGGCATTAATTGTCGCAAGGGTCATTTTGCCGTAGATCGAAGTTTCGCGCTTACCCAGCATATGCAAGTTTGGGCCGTGGATGACTAATAATTTTTTTTGTGATTTCTTTGCCATTTTTACCTCTCGTTTTAATTTGTATCTTGTAGGGGTAGGCCCCTGTGCCTACCCTGGGCAACCACAGGGGGTTGCCCCTACATGAATCGTTGTTTACCCTTTGTTATCTTGTAAATACAACATGCGCAGATTATATAATGCCTCATCAAGAAGCTTATCTTCCTCCGGCGTTAAGTTACCTTTGGTTTTTTCTTTAAGGATGCCGATCGTGTCGATCAAAAACCTGCCCTGGTCGACATTCGTTTCGGTTTTGCCGGTCATGGGATTTTCCAGCTTACCCAGCGCGATCATCGCCTGCATCGCCAGCGAGGAGACAAAAATCGTAAAAGTCGGCTCATGGTAGGCGGCTTTCTTCTCTCGCGCGCTATTTTTTTCTTTCTCTACCTGATCCTTCCAGCTTTCGTCGACTTGTTTATTCTCTTCGCTCATTTTTACTCCTTATATTCTTATTGTACTATAATTCCCGCGTAGCCGACCACGGATTCGTAATCGTTGCTCGCCTCGGCGCTGGTCTGGTAAAGTGCGACCTGGGCCTTACGGCCCCCAAGGAGCTTCATGCAATATAAAAATACCGCGACCGGTGCCGCCCCGCACATTGTGATATGCTCTTTTTTGATTACATTCAGAAGGCCTTCAGGATCTAAAGCAAGAATGCGCTCGATTGCCAAAGAATCCTTTTTACGCACCCTGGCATCAGGTTCATAATGGGTCATGTCGGTAGAAGCCACAAACATTACATCGGTACGATTTTTTATCGCCGCGCAAATCTGGTTTGCTGCGGCCTCATATTTGGCCGGAATCGACGGCTGGCAGGCAATGGGAATTATTGAGATGTCACCGTCGGCTTGCTGTAAGATCGGCAGCTCTACCTCGATCGAATGTTCAAATTTATGCGCCAGAGTATCAGCCAAAATGGTTGTGCCGTTTTTTAGTATTTCTGCAGCGATCTCGGAATTTACCGGCACATTTCCCAGTGGAGTCTCCCACTCTCCATTACTCCAGAGCGCAAAATCCTCTCCTTGGCCGCTATGGTTATTGCCCAGAAGAATAATATTTTTTTTCAAAAATACTTTATTAACCGTGGTCACCGCGACTTTGCCCGAATAGACATAACCGGCATGAGGCAGGATTATGCCGCGCGCAATGGTCTTGAGTGCGGATTTTTCCGGCATCATCCCCAGGATAATTTTTTTAAGCTCCTTAGGATCGTCGGGATAAAATTGTCCGGCTACAACAGACTTTCTGATCATTTTATTAGGATAACATGCGATAAATCGGCGGTCAATCGTTTTTGAAGGAGATCGAAACGGAAAATTGCAGGCGCTCGTACTTTTTGAGTTCGTCGGGAAATTGCGGGAAAGGTGAAGCGTCTTTAATACTGGCGATAGCGATCTGGCGCAAAAATTCACTCCCCAAAGATCCCGCTTCTTTGACGGTAAGATTTTCCAGGCGGCCGTCGGATAAAATTGTAAAAGTCAGGTACATCTCTCCGGTGGTAGAACTATCATAATAACTGAACGCCTTAGCGCGGATCTTGTCGCGGATCAGATGGTAATAGTTGGCATAAGCGGGTATTTTTTTAAGCGCCTTCACGTTTTCCTCATCGGAAGGAGTCACTGCTTTTACGATTTGCGGTTTAAGGGAGACTCTGCCGGACGCAGCGGTTTGAGGTCCAAGGGCCGCTTGGGTGTTTATAGGAAGGTATTTAGGCGGCGGCGCCGAGGGTGCGGTGTTTTGCAAAACTGGTGTTTTCCTAATCAAACGTATTTCTCTTATTTTTTTAATATCGATAGCAAGGGGTTTAAGTTTTAAACCGGGAACGCCGAGAATGGCGGTCGTATGCAGCATAACCGAAATCCCGATCGATATAATAAAAATATTTTTCATAAACTAACACGCCCCCACCCTGAATCGAACAGGGATTTCAGCCTTAGGAGGGCCGCGCTCTATCCTTTTGAGCTATAGGGGCACCGGCTAATATTTTATCAGAGAATAAACCGGATAGTTTTTTAACTTATCTTTACCGTTAAGGAAAGTAAGTTCGATAACAAAGGCGATCGCGGCAACTTTTGCCCCCAATTTTTCCGCCAGATTGGCCATGGCCAGGGCGGTTCCGCCGGTTGCCAAGAGATCGTCGAGGATAAGCACTTTAGAATTTTTCTTAACGGCATCCTGGTGGACTTCCAACGAATCGGTGCCGTATTCGAGTGCGTAGACCGCTTTGTAGGTTTTGCAAGGTAATTTCCCGGGTTTGCGCACCGGAACAAAACCGCAATTCAATTTATAGGCCAAAACACTACCGAAAATAAACCCGCGTGATTCAGCGGCCATGATGTAATCGATCTTTTTGCCGCGCAGCATCCGGACCAGCTCATCGATCGTTTTTTTGAAAGCGATTTTATTATTTAACAGGGTTGTAATGTCGCGGAAAAGGATTCCCTTTTTAGGAAAATCGGGAATATTACGGATATATTTCGTAAGTACCATAACTGCTCTCCTTTTTTATGACTCGAGTTCGTGGTTCTGCTCTTCGAGAGCGTATTTGCGCAGTTTTTGCAGGGCATCTTTTTCAATTTGGCGGATACGTTCGCGCGATACCCTCATAACCTTGGCAACTTCCGCCAGAGTGTGGTTTTTGCCGTTAACAATACCAAAGCGCAAATTCAATACCTCTTTTTCACGTTTAGTAGCAAAATCCAGGAGGCGCTGAATACGCTCTTTATCAAAGATGCGGTCTACCTCATGAGCAGTGTCGGCATAATCCGGACTTTGCAGGAAATCGCTTAATTGCGACTCGCCGTCTTCACCTACCGGCGCATCAAGCGAAGCTTTACGCTGTATCCACATTTCGATTTCACCGATCTTTTCCGCCGGCATTTTTAGTTTTTTAGAGATTTCGCCGCGATGCGGTTCGCGTTTTGATCTCTGACGCAAGGTTTCCCGGATCTTCTTATATTTATTAATCATTTCGCTCATGTAGACCGGGATACGGATCGTTTTTCCCTGATCGATCAGCGCGCGGGTGATCGCTTGGCGGATCCACCACGCCGCGTAGGTGGAAAAACGAAAACCCTTAGAAGCATCAAATTTATCGATCGCGCGCATTAAGCCGATGTTCCCCTCGGCAATCAAGTCCATCAGCGGCAGGTCAAAATAAGCATAGTGCTTAGCGATATTGACGACAAGCTTTAGGTTAGCGTTGATTAATTTACGCCGGGATTCGCGGTTACCGCCCTTGGCTTTAGGAACCAGTTCCTCCTCTTCTTCTTTAGACAAAAGAGGAATTGCCTTGATCCTATTTAAATACGCTTTTATTGCTTCCATTTCACAAGTTTACTTTTTACCTTTTTTAGCTTTCTTGGGAGTAACCTTGTTCTTTAACGCCGCCTGTGCGGCCGCAAGTCTGGCGATCGGCACGCGAAACGGCGAGCAGGAAACATAATTCATCCCTACCCGGTGGCAAAATTCAATCGATTTCGGTTCACCGCCGTGTTCGCCGCAGATACCTACCTTCAAATCTTTCTTGGTCGAACGCCCGCGCTTGATACCGATATCGATCAATTCGCCCACGCCTTCCTGATCGATCGATTGGAACGGATCTTCCGGCAAAATACCTTTGTTAAGGTAATCCGGCAAGAACCCGCCGATATCGTCGCGCGAGAAACCGAAAGTCATCTGGGTTAAGTCGTTGGTACCGAAAGAGAAAAATTGGGCGACTTCGGCGATCTTATTGGCCGTTAATGCCGCACGCGGGATCTCGATCATCGTGCCGAACATGTGCGGAATCTTTTTAACATTGCATTTCTTAAGAGTTTCCTGGTAAATCTTCTCAAAGAGCGCTAACTGATCGCTTAATTCTTTGACGGTGCAGACTACCGGGATCATGATCTCCGGTTCTACTTTAATACCGCTTTTGGCAAGCTCTGCGGCCGCTTCCAAAATCGCCCGGACCTGCATTTCGCTGACTTCCGGATAGGTCACGCCCAAACGTACGCCGCGATGGCCCATCATCGGGTTGGATTCGTGCAATGCATCGGCGCGCTTTTTAAATTCTTCTGCATTGATTCCTAATGCGGCGGCCAGATCGGCCTGAGCTTTTTCTTCGCGCGGCACAAACTCATGCAGCGGCGGGTCAAGCAAACGGATCGTTACCGGAAAGCCCTTCATCGCTTCCATGGTGCCTTTAATATCGGCTTTCGCATAAGGGAAAAGCTCTTCCAACGCTTTACGCCGTTCGGCTTCGGTCTTGGATACGATCATTTTGCGTAAGATAAATAACGGTTGTTCGCCGCCTTTGCCGTAAAACATATGTTCAGTTCTGAACAATCCGATACCCTCGGCGCCGAATTGACGTGCCTTGTTGGCATCATCGGGAGTATCGGCATTGGTGCGCACCTTTAAAACGCGGATCTTATCGCAGAGCTTCAAGAAATCATTAAGGGTCTGGTTTTCGCTTGAAGCATCGATCATCTTTAATTGGCCTTCATAAACATTACCCTTGGTACCGTTTAAAGTCAGCCAATCGCCTTCTTTTAAAACTTTACCATCGGCTTTCAATGTTTTCCCTTCGACGTGCATGCCGCCGCAACCGACGATACAACACTTTCCCCAACCGCGGGCAACCAGCGCCGCGTGCGAAGTCATACCACCGCGGGCGGTTAAAATTGCCTGGGCTACGCGCATACCCTCGACATCTTCCGGGTTAGTCTCTTCGCGCACTAAAATTACTTTTTTGCCGTCTTTTGCCCATGCTACGGCATCGGCAGCGGAGAATACGATCATACCTGCAGCGCCACCCGGGCCGGCCGGTAAACCCTTGGTAAGCGGTTTGCGGCTCGCTTCTTCTTTTGGATCGATGATTGGATGCAATAATTCATCAAGCTGTGCCGGAGTTACGCGGGTTACGGCATTTTCCGGAGTAGTCAATTTTTCTTTTACCATATCAACTGCCATTCTGACAGCCGCGGGACCGTTACGCTTGCCAACGCGGCATTGCAACATAAAAAGCTTATTCTTTTCGATGGTAAACTCAATATCTTGCATATCGTGGTAGTGCTTTTCTAAACGCTTTTGAATATCATCCAGCTGTTTATAGCAAACTGGCATGCATTTTTCTAATGTTACCAAATTTTTGTTGTGTTCGCTTTGCGAATAGCTATTGATCGGTGCAGGTGTGCGAATACCCGCGACCACATCTTCACCTTGGGCATTGACTAAATATTCGCCATAAAAATTTCTTTCGCCGTTGCCGGGGTTACGGGTAAAAGCAACGCCGGTTGCCGAATCGTCGCCCATATTACCGAATACCATTGATTGTACGTTTACCGCCGTACCCCATTCATCAGGAATACCTTCGATTCTGCGGTAAGAAATCGCGCGCTTGCCGTTCCATGACGCAAAGACCGCGCTGATACCGCCCCACAATTGAGCATATGGCTCGTCGGGGAATTCAGTACCCAGAGTTTCTTTAATCTTAGCCTTAAATAATACGCAAAGCTTTTTTAAATCTTCGGCGTTTAAATCAGTATCGTTAGATACATTCTTTTCCTTCTTCATCACGCCCATGATCTTTTCCAACTGCTTACGTATGCCTTCGTCGTGCTCCGGCTCGATACCGGCGGCTTTTTCCATCACAACATCGGAATACATCATAATCAAACGGCGGTATGCATCATAAACAAAACGCGCATTGCCGGTCTGCTTGATCAATCCGGGAATTGTTTTTTCAGTAAGGCCGGTGTTCAAAATGGTTTCCATCATTCCAGGCATGCTCTTGCGGGCGCCGGAACGTACCGAAACGAGCAATGGGTTTTCGGTATCGCCGAATTTTTTGCCCATGATCGCTTCGACCTTCGCCATCGCTTTGTTTACTTCAGCTTTTAATTCAGCCGGATACTTCTTTTTATTTTGATAATAATAAGTACAGACATCAGTCGTGAGCGTGAATCCCGGGGGAACCGGTAAGCGTAAATTCGGATGTCCCGCCATTTCCGCTAAATTGGCGCCTTTGCCGCCCAAAAGGTTCTTCATACTTTCGTTGCCGTCGGCTTTCCCTCCGCCGAATGAATAAACATACTTCTTACCCATCTTCAAGCCTCCTCTTTAGTTGTGCTAAGCCTTTATTTTATTATTTACGTATTCCAACAACTTTTCGATCGGGATCCGGTCCTGTTTCATCGTATCGCGGTCGCGTACCGTAACGTTTTTATCGCTTAGGCTGTCGACATCGACTGTAACACAAAATGGCGTACCGATCTCATCCTGGCGCCGGTACAATTTACCGATCGCCGCCGTATCATCATATTGCGCGGTGATTTTATCTTTTATATCACAAAAAACCGTTTTTGCAAGGGTAACCAGCTCCGGCCGGTTGGTTAAAAGGGGTAAAATCGCCACGCAATGGGCGGCTAATTGCGGTTTTAGCTTTAAAACTGTGCGTATTTTGCCATTGACCTCCTCTTCGTGAAACGCATCGCAAATGATGGCAAAAAAAGTACGGTCGACTCCGGCTGAGGGTTCAATAACATAAGGAATAAATTTACGGTTATTTTTCTGGTCAAAATAAGAAAGGTCTTTTTTGCTGACTTTGCTGTGCTGGGTTAGATCATAATCGGTGCGGTTAGCAATGCCTTCTAGCTCGCTCCATCCAAAGGGAAATAAATATTCGATATCGGTACAACCGCGCGCATAGTGCGCCAGCTCATCTTTTTCGTGCGGGCGCTTCATAATATTCTCTTTTTTCAAACCGATCTTATTGATGTAGTAGTTGTAACGCTCTTCCACCCACTCTTCGTAAAGTCGGTCTGAATCTTCGGGAGCGCAAAAATATTCAATCTCCATCTGCTCAAACTCTTTCATGCGGAAAATAAAACTGCCGCCGGTTACTTCATTACGGAATGATTTGCCGATCTGGGCGATGCCCAGAGGGAGCTTTTTAAATGTCGAGCTTAAGACGTTAGAAAAATTACAAAAAATACCTTGTGCGGTCTCCGGGCGCAAATAACCCCAGTAAGGTTCGGTTTCGATCGCGCTCATGTTGGTGCGTAACATCAAATTGAATTTGCGGGGTTTGGAAACGGTTGTATCTATGTAATTGCCGCATTCGCAAACTACTAAATTATTTGGATTTTTAGAATCTGATGGTTGGACTAAGTTTGCTTGCTTAGAACTAAAACTTGTCAGTTCCTCATTATTTAACTTCCTTAGCTTATCCAGCCTAAAGCGTTTTTTGCATTCTAAGCAATCGACCAACATGTCGTTAAACCCCTCTAAGTGACCGGAGGCCTTAAAAACATCTTCGTGCATAATGATCGACGAGTCGAGGCCGACAATATCCGAACGATCCTCCACATAAGTTTTCCACCAGAGGTCTTTAATACGTTTTTTTAATTTTGCGCCCAACGGGCCGTAGTCCCAGATCGAGGAGATGCCGCCGTAGATCTCAGAACCGCCAAAAATAAAGCCACGGCGCTTGCAGAGCGAAACGATTTTGGAAAGTTTGTCTTCGGCCATAGATTGAGTATTAT
>Ga0265316_10002753_pt1 | contig 18010 bp, 16 predicted proteins | sample 4522metaG_FD_202092 | JGI IMG/M metagenome (GOLD analysis project Ga0265316, IMG submission 202092) | Rhizosphere microbial communities from Carex aquatilis grown in University of Washington, Seatle, WA, United States - 4-5-22 metaG | ecosystem: Host-associated > Plants > Roots > Rhizosphere >... | reverse complement strand
GCCGAGGCTGGTTCGGCGGACGCGCGCTTGTCGTCGATGGCCAGAGCCTGCCGGTAGCTCTCCAGTGCGGAGGCGCGGTCGCCGGTGTTCTTGTACGCATCGCCCAGGTTGCGGTAGCAACGCGCCAGGTACCGGATCTGTTCGGGTTCGCCCGGTTCGAGCGCCAGGACATCTCGTGCAGCCGAGAGCGCGTTCTGCCACGCCCCCAGGTTTTCGGTGGCTTTCCCGCCCTCGGCTCTCCCGCCTTCACCTAGCGTCCAGGCCCTGTCCCACAGGGCCAGAAACCGCAGCTTTCGATCCTGGGGATGCCGCGCGGCCAGGCCGGCCGAGATCTTATCGACTTCCGCCCGTAACTCGCGGTGTGTTTTTGTGTCGCCTTGCTGGCGGTAAACATCGCTGAGCGCGATGTCGATCTCCCGAAGCTGCCGCGATCCCCGCTCGTCGCCAGGATTCGCCAGCGCGGCCCGCGAGGCCAGACGCCTTGCGTTCCACTGGCTTTCGATGGCGGCGGCCGAATCGCCGGTGTTCGCGCGCCCCAGGTTGGTCTGCACGTCTCCGACGCGCATATAGGCGGCCGCCAGTTCCCAGTCGAGCTCGCGGTTGTTGCCGCCGGTAGCCTCTAGCTCCCTGAGATACTCCAGCGCCTCCTTCACCAAAAGCTCCCGCGCCGCGGTGGAACCCGGCAGACGCTCGATGGCGTCGTGAAGGTCGAAGAGAACCGAGTGCGCCAGACGCTTCACCTGCTGGAAACGCATTTCGGCCCGCTGCCGCTCCTGCCGGGCCTGGTGCGCCTGCCATAAGGCCACGCCGGAGCCGCCCATCATCGAAAGCGCCGCCAGCACAATCGCGGCGCTCAGCGCCCTATTCCTGCGGACCAGTTTCCGGGCGCGTTGGACCCATCCGGGCCGATGCGCGCGGACCGGCCTGCCATCGCGCCAGGCGGCTATTTCTTCGGACAGGTTGTGGACCGAACGATAGCGTTCTTCCGGGTCCTTCCGAAGGCATTGCAGCACAATCGCCTCCAGCTCGCCCCGCAGGGCTTTCCGCCAGGCGACGGGCGCCGTACTCGGCCGAGGCGGCTCATCCGTGCAGATGGCCCGCATCACCTCCAGCGAATCCTCGCTCCCGCTGGCGAAGGGCTGCCTGTCCGTCAGCATCAGATAGAGCAAAACTCCCAGGGCATGGATATCCGCGGCGGTAGTCACCGGCTGGCCGCGAACCTGTTCGGGGCTCGCAAAACGGGGTGAGAACAGACGTGTGCGGGTGCGGGTGAGTCCGTCCAATCCCGGGTCGAGCAACTTGGCCACTCCGAAATCGAGCAGCTTGGCCTCGCCCTCGGGCGTAACCATAATGTTGGCGGGCTTCAGGTCGCCATGTACCGTCAGGTGCCGGTGGGCGTACTCCACGGCGGGACAAATCGACAGAAACACCCGCAAACGCTCCGCGAGGGACGGACCACGCGCCAGCCATTCGTCCAGCCGTTCCCCTTCCACGTACTCCATCACCAGGTATGGCGAGCCGTCTTCCATCGCTCCGCCGTCGAGCAGGCGCGCGATACCGGGATGGCTCAGGTTCGCGAGGATCTGGCGTTCTTCGACGAATCGGGCGATGCCCGATGCGGATTGCAGGCCGGCCGAAAGGAACTTGATCGCCACACGCTGCTGGAACGCCTGGTCGTCGCGGAAGGCTTCCCAGACGACACCCATGCCGCCGCAGCCGATTTCGCGCTCCAGCCGCCATGGTCCCACCTGCCGGCCCACCAGCGGAGAGGCCGGCGCATCTCCCGAGGCGAGCCCCTGCGCGGTGGGATCGCGGCCCGCCGCCAGCGCGGCCGGTTCTTCGAGGAAATCGGGCCATTGTTCGTAGCACGAGATCAACTCGCGAACTTCCCTGGCGACCGCCTGGTCCGGGGCGTGCCGGTCTATCCACGACTGGCGCCCGGGGGCCGCGACCGCTAGCGCGCCTTCAAACAGAGCCCTGACGCGTGCCCACTCTTCACTGGTCAATGGCCGCGCGCCCTTCCAGCAGCCGGCGGCGCAGCCACGTTTTCGCGAGAAGCCAGTCGCGTTTCACAGTGCTCGGCGAAAGATGGAGCGCTTCGGCGGCTTCCTCGATCGACAGGCCGCCGAAATAGCGGAGTTCCACGATACGGCTCTGGCCCGCATCGAGTTTTTCCAGATCGTCGAGCGCGTCGTTCAGGTCCACCACATCCGCATCCATCGCGCCTTCGCCGGACTTGCTGTAGAGGGCCACGCGCAATTGTCCGGTATCGCGCTTGGCGGTGCGCCGGGCGCGCCCGTAGTCCACCAGGATTCCGCGCATCACCCGCGCCGCAAAAGCGAAAAAGTGGGTGCGGTCCCGCCACTCGCGTCCGTTGGGGTGGCGGATGAGGCGCAGGCAGGCCTCGTTGACCAGCGCCGTGCACTGGAGGGTATGGCCGGCGCGTTCGTTGCGAAGCCGCTGGATCGCAATGTCCTTCAGGGACGGATACGCCGCCTCCATGAGACGATCGAGCGCCCCGGGCTCGTCTTCCCGCCAAGCTCTGATGAGACCCGTAATGTCGGCATCCGGACTGCGCATTTCGGCGACGGGCGCTCTGGCCCGGCCACCGTAATTATTATCCCAGATCCGCCATTCGGCCAGAGATCGCGCCAGGCCGAATCTCGGGAGTCTCCCCGCCGGGCAGGCCCGGAAACTGCCTCCCCCGCCGGCTTGCCCCGTAACGCCCACACCGCCAATGCCCGGCAGTGAAGCCGAAATCGTGACGATTGAACCGTCCGCGCCAGCCGGAGCAGATCGGCGCAGGGAAGACGCCTCCGCCTGCAACCGGGGCCCGGAAGGTGGCGGGGCAAGGCTCTACCGCGCAATTGGGGGGGGCGCGACAGCCAGCTTCTCTACGTCTTCCAACGCCTTGCGCACGGCGGGAGCGTCCGGGGCTTGCGGCACTATCGCCAGGTAGCGGCGGTACGCGGCGGCAGCTTCGGGATACTGGCGGTGCAGCGTGAGGATGTCGCCCAGGAGGTGTGCGATCGGCGGATACTGGCGCCGCGTATCGAGGCTCTCGGCCGAGCGCAGGCTCTTCTCCGCCGCTTCCATTCGCCCGAGGTTGTAGTTGGCCAAGGCGTTGTAAAAGAAGACCCCGGGGTAGTCGAAGGAATTGAGGCGCAGAACCTGGCCGGTCACCTCCGCCAGTTCCTGCCAGTTGCCGGCGCGCAGGTCGAGCGCCGACAGTTCCAGAAGCGGTTCCGGCCAGCGTGGTTCGGCCTTGGCGGCCGCCTCGAACGATTGGTGGCCCTCCCCGGCGTGGTTGTGAGCCACCTGCAATTTGCCCAGTTCGCACCAGGCGAAGGCGAAGCCGGGATCCACTTTGACGGCCTCCCGCAGGCTGTCCATGGCCTCGTCGAATCTCTTCTTTTTCGCCAGATCCATGCCCTTTTCGAGAGCCTTGCGGGCCGGTTTGGAGGCCTTCAGGGCGGTGGCCGTTACGGTGGTTTCCTCCCCTTTGACGAGGCGATGCAGCAGGATGATGCCTACGTCCGGGTTAGCCGTTGCATCGTGATCGCGCAGGTTCACGGTTTGCGATCGGTAGCCGTTCAACCGGGCCCTCAATTGGCAGTTGGCGAAACGAGCGCCCAAATTGAGGCCGGCGCCAACCTCGCCCATGGATGCCATGTCCGCGCCTCCCGCGCCCGTGCCTGGCGGGAACGTCTGGCTGGAGCCGCCGGCCCCTTCGCTGGCGTCTACCACAGCCTGAGCGGTCTGGCCCAACTGAATCGAAAAGTAACCCTGGCCGTCGGTGTAGCCTTCCGAATGGGCAGCGCCGTTACACACGCGCTCGATCAAAACGAGTGCGGGCGGCGGACTGCCCCCCTCCAGCATTACGCGGCCGCTGACGGCGAGCGGGCGCGCCAGGTCCTGGGCCGCTTTGCAGGCGCTTCCGCTGGTCCCATCCTGCCCAACTTCCGTGCAGGCGCTGTTGGTCGATGTGATTTGGCCGAACGCGGGCAGCCACAGAATCGCGGCTATGGTTCGCGAGATCCCCCGCACCCAATGTTGCGGCGACATGAATGACCTCCGATCTGGCGAGCGGGCGCCGGTCTCCGGCCCCGGCAGGCGCAACTTCCGCCCTGCCGCAAAACCTCCGGAAATAGCAGCCATAAGCTCCGGCAACGACGGAGCCGCCACCCGGCCAGCAGTGAAGGGACGCTGGCGTCAAAAACCTCCGGGAGCGCCGGGAACGGCTGCGCGGGCGTTGCGAAGTTCCTCGACGGGAGCGGCGCCGACATGGCCGACATCGATTATACCCGCAACCGCCCCAATCGGAGCCGCTTTTCTCATCCTCTTCGTCCCGAACGACTCCAGGCCCAGGAAGCGGCCACCCCTGGCTCTTCCAGGTGCGCAAGACAGGTGAAAACTCGCCAGCCCCGCCGCCCCCGAATCGGATTATGCTGAAGGTGGAGCCGGCTGGCGGTACCTGCCGGCTCGGGCCGCTGCGCCACGCCGCGCCCACTTGAGGAGCCGCTCATGCAGTCCGTTTCCCATATTCTGCTGCCGGTCGATTTCTCGGAGCGCTCGGTGGGAGCCGCGCACTATGCCGGCTCGCTGGCTGGCCACATCGGCTGCGAGCTCACCCTGCTGCACGTGCTCGTTCCGCCGCAGTACGAGTTCGGCGCGGTGGATATCGCCGGCTCCATGCTGGTGGAGTTGTGCCGCGATCGCGCCGAGCAGGCCCGCCGGGGCATCGAAAGTTTTCTCGCATCCGACCTGGCCGGCTTGCGCGTCCGCCGGGTGGTGCTGGAAGGCGACCCGGCCGGCACGATCGTCGACTTCGCTCGCAATGAGCACGTTGACCTGATCGTGATGCCGACTCATGGCTATGGGCCGTTCCGCCGTTTCATTCTGGGATCGAACACCGCCAAGGTCCTGCACGATGCCGATTGCCCGGTGTGGACCGGCGTCCATATGGAAGACGCTCCCGCCGCGCCGACCATTGCGATCGGCAACATTCTGTGCGCCGTGGACCTGGGGCAGCAAAGTTCCAAGACACTGTTCTGGGCGGCCCGCCTGGCGCAGGAATTCGGCGCCCGTCTCACCCTGCTACATGTCACCGCCTGCGGTCCGGGCGTCAACCAGGCGGCCTCCGAGGAGTTGCGGCGATTGCAGAGCTTCGTGGGCGCCGAAGCCGATCTCGAGATCGAAAACGGGGAACCCGCCCGCATCATCTGCGCCGCCGCCGAGCGGCTGAAGGCGGACGTGCTGGTGATCGGGCGCGGCTCCGCGGCCGGGGTGTTCGGGCGGTTGCGAACCAATGCCTATGCGATCATCCGGCAATCGCCGTGTCCGGTGGTGAGCGTATAGGGCGCGGGGCGCCCCGGCGCTTCACCGCGCCAACGTGGTAAATTGCTTCCAGTGGCTACTCGCTCCGTCCCCCAGGTTTTGGAAGATTCCGCGCGCCGTTACGGCGATGCTCCGGCGCTCCGCCAGCCGTCCGCGAGCGGTTACCTGACGCTTTCCTGGAACCAGTACCTGCAGGCGATGAACGAAATCGCGGCGGGCCTGCGCCAGCTTGGGATCGCCAAGGGCGAGGTGGTGGCACTGAACTCGGAAACGCGCCTGGAATTCTACCTGGCCGACCTGGGCACGATGGCCAATGGCTCTATCGCCGCCGCGCTCTACCCCAGCTATCCGCCCAAAGACTTGCTGCGCACTATCGAATCGGCCGGCGCGTGCGCGGCGTTCGTCGAGAACCCGAAGACGCTGGCAGCCCTTCGCAGTGCGCCCGTGCGCCACTGGATTCTGCTCACCGGCCAGGCCGAAGGCGCGCTGACCCTGGAAGAACTGCGCGCGATGGGGCGCGATGCGCTGGCCGCCGATCCGGGGCTGGCGGCGCGGATGCGCGGCGAGGTCCACCCCGGCGACCCCGCCATCCTCTATCTCACCTCCGGCGCCACCGGTGAGCCGAAGATGGCGCTGGTGACCCATCAAGCCCTTGTCTCCAACATCGATATGGGTCCCATCGTGCTGCCGCTCACGCCGCAGGATTCCACGGTGGCCTTCCTGCCCTCGGCGCACATCGCGCAGCGCGTGGTGATCGAGCTTCTGCCCATCGACAGCGGCATGCCGGTGACCTTTTCCGAGAGCCTCCTCAAGCTGCCGCAGGAAATCCGCAAAGTGCGTCCCACCATTCTGCTGGCGCCGCCGCGCATGTGGGAGCGCATCTACTCCACCATCTGCACGGAGCTGCGCAAACGGCCGGCGCCGGTGCGCCAGGCTTTCTACGGCGGCCTGGCGTTGGGGCTGGCGGCGGCCCGCTACCGCCGGAAGGGGCAGCCGGTGCCGTTCCGCATCCGCGCTCTTCTCAAGCTGGCCGACCGGGTGCTGTTCCACAAGGTGCGCATGCGATTCGGCGGGCGCCTGCGCGTGGCCGCCTCGGGCGCCGCGCCGCTGAGCAAAGACCTGGCAGAGTTCTATGAAGCCGTCGGCATGCCCATCGTCGAAGGTTACGGCCTGACCGAGGGCGGTGTGGCCACGCTGAATCCGCTGGACCGTCCTAAGCCCGGCAGCATCGGTAAGCCGATACCCGGCGTGGAGGTGCGCTTCGCCGAGGATGGCGAAATGCTGCTCAAGAGCCCGTGCCTTTTCTCCGGCTACCACAACGATCCCGCAACCACCGCCGAAGTGCTGCGCGACGGCTGGCTGCACACCGGCGATATCGCCTACGCCGATGACGAAGGCTTCATCTTCATCACCGGCCGCAAGAAGGAGCTGATTGTCTCCTCCACCGGCAAGAAGATCTACCCCTCGCGGGTGGAGGCGCTTTTCAAGATGGAGCCCATCGTCAGCCAGGTGTTGTTGATCGGCGACCGTCTGCCCTTTCTGACGGCGCTCTTCACCATCAATCCCACGGCGGCGGAAGTGCTCAAGGGGATGGAACAGTGGGCGGGCCGGCCGGCGGAGGAACTGGTGAAGGCGCCGCCGGTGGTGGCGGAAATCCAGAAGGCTGTGAGCCGCGTCAACCGGCAACTGGCGCCCTTCGAGCAGGTCCGCAAATACCGCGTGCTGCCGCGCGATTTTTCCATCGAAGCCGGCGAGCTGACGGCCACCATGAAGCTGCGCCGCACCCGCGCCCTGGAGAACTGCCGGGACGACATCGCCGAACTATACGCAGGCCGGGAGTAGGCGCCGCGGCGGCCGTGCTTCAGCAGCAGATCCGCAATCAGGGCCTGATGTTTGTCCCACTATTCCGCGTCCTCGGCTTTCGACCGGAACTGGGGCGTGTCCACTACCACGGGCTTGGCCTTCTTCGCCGCGTGGGCATGCCCGGCTGGACCGTTGAATCCGCAAAGCGCGCCAGCCAATGCGCTCCCAGGCGGCCGGCACGCGGCGCGCTTGAGTTCGCCGATCGGATCAAGCACGACGAATTGCCGCCGTCGGCCCTCAACGCCTGGTTTCACGTGCTGAACGGCTGGCCATCGAGGCGATGGCCTCGTCACGCATCTGTCCGTAGGTCATGACGCCGGGGAGTTCCAACGCCTCCGCAATCCAGCGGCCGTCATCCAGGACGTGGCCCTTGGGCAAATCCGGAACCGCCACACGGAACCGAAGCCGGCCCCGCCCTCAGGCATGTGGCCCACCGCCAGATCAGCCCGATGAAAGAGGTCCTTCATGGACGGCCCTGCCGCAAGGCATGGTTTTCGGTGAGGAATTTGGTGGGCCCTGTAGGATTTGAACCTTCGACCAACGGATTATGAGTGCCAACGCTCGGAGTCCATACGGTCCACCAACACGACTATTCAAACACTTACGGGCGGCGGGTGTCCACTGATTCCACGGAATAGCGCCCGAATCTATCGCCATTGCCACCAGTTTTGCCACCAGAGGTTCGCGGACCGCGAAGCGGCGGGACGCATCCGGTTGACCATCCTGGTATCCTTGAATTGCGAGGCGAACGCGATGACGATTGCCGCCAGATACGAGGACGGGGTCTTCAAGCCACTGGAAGAAGTGAAGCTCACCGAGGGCACCAGGGTCGAGGTGCACGTCGCCGAGCAGCCGCGCCGCCGGCCAAAATCCGTGCGTGAGTTTGCCGCTTTCGGTATGTGGGCCGACCGCGAGGACATCCCCGACGGCGTCACGTACGTGAACCGCCTGCGGGAACCCCGGTTCTGATCGCTCGCGACTCCCGATGGCATACCTGATCGATTCCGACGTCATGGTAGATTTCACGCGCGGAAATGCCAAGGCCGCCGACTACCTGGACAGCCTCGGCGACGATTGCGTGCTCTCGGCGATCACGGCGCTCGAATTAATCGCCGGCGCCCGAAACCAGCGCGAAGTGACCGATCTCGACATCCTGATCTCGGCCTACGAACAGATCCCGCCGAACGAGGAGATCTCGCGCCGGGCGTACGCTCTCATGATGACCTTCGCGCGCTCTCACGGCTTGCAAGCGCTCGATGCCCTGATCGCCGCCACCGCCATCGAGAACGGCTTCACCCTCGTGTCGAAGAATCGAAAGCACTTCCAGATGATCGGCGAGTTGAGGCTGGAAGTGCCGAGTTACTGAGTTCGATTTCACGCGCTCAAAGTCCGGCCCGTGCCAACTAGTTTCAGCGCGGACCAGGGTGGGATGCAATGGGACACGCCGGTCTTGAGAACTGGTTCCCCGTCGTGGACACGTTTCGAACTTTTGCGGTTGCGCCTCCCACTCTCGAACTTCGAGCATAGCGCGTAGGCCACCGAGGCTGAAGGATGCTGACGACTCCCGATTCATCACCACATGTTTGCAGAGCGGTGGCAAGCTCGATGTGGTGCAGCAAATGGCCGGTCACAAGTCCGCCCGGACGGCAGGCCTCTACGATCCGCCGCACCGGTGGGATCTCGCTCGATGAGGTCGAGCGGGTCGGGATCTGAGAGGCTTTCACTGGGGTTCCCGATTGCACGGCGGAGGTGCTGGAGCGGGTGAAGCGAGAGGCCCGGCGGCAGGTCGAGCCTCGCGCGCAACGCTCATTCAAACACGTACATGGCGGCGACCCTACGGGCGTCGGATGCGGTCACCTTGCCGGCGAGGATTGCCGCCCCGTCGTCCCTGGAAATACTCACCGATCCGACCCGCTGGCCGTGTGAATCGAGGATCGGGAGAGTGTAGCGTTCGACTGGCGGCTTGCAGTTCGCGACATAGCCCGAGGCCAGCCCCCACACCTGGCCTACGAACTTTATGAAGTCGCCACTCTTGGATGCCGCGCTTCGGGTCGCGCTGGGAAAGGCATTCAGGTCCGAATCGGATTTTCCCGATTGAATGGCGGCGAAGAGAGTCCGGGTTGCAAGGTAGATGTCGCCAATGTCCGGGCGGTCGAACATCAGAGCGATGACCACAGTGCGCTTGTCCTTAGGAGAGGCGGGGGCAATGGTCACATCGGAGAGCGAGGCCCTCCACTCGCGGGGAAAAGAGCCAAACAAGGCCGGAAGAACGCGCTCCAAATCCGCTTTGGCTGCGTCGTCCGATTTGGTTTGAGTCTGAGGCTTGGCAGAAACGCCGCCCGGTTGAAGGCTGGCGACCATAGCATCGAAATCGGCGAGGACACCGGACCACTGTTCTGGCACGGCGGTGCACTGTACGATGAACGCGGTCCTGCCAGACAGGAAGTAGGTGTACCGGCGGCGCACCTTCTTACCCGTGTCGGTAAGATCGTAGGTGCTGTTGATGAAAATTCTCCCGGCCGGCTTGAGGGCGGTGCTTCCGACGCTATCGGCGTCTGGGTACTGATTGCGCACTACCGAGTCCCATTGCCGCACCATGTCGGACGTATCAGATGGTGGTTCTCCGGCGTCCGGCGGCATGACCTCGTAGTGGAAGAATAACGTGGCTTCGTCTCCCTGGGCCACCTTCTTCCGGAGCCCGACATTCATGCCCCGAGGCACATCCTCGGTCCGCATCCATCCCGGCCGCACCCCGATCTGGAACGCCTCGTTATTCACGACCTCCTCGAATGGGATCTCCGGCGGTTTAGTGCTGTCCGTCTTCGCACGCTGGGAAGCGGCATCGTTTCCTCCGTGGCTACACCCAAGGAGAGAAAGAATGGCTGAGACGAGCGCGGTCATAGCGACAGCTCGCCCCTTGAAGATCGTGGCTGGATTATTCATAGCTATTGCCGGCTCGATCAAGGCGTACCCTGGGAGCCGCCGGCCTCGACTCCAGCCTCCAATTGCGCGTTCCACCTACCGGAACCGAGATACCATCGGTCTCCTATACGGAACGCCTCACCATGCACCCTATACCGGTACGGACCCATTTTCACCGCTCGCTCATCCGGGTCGACATTTCCATCTTTCACTGACTTCGCATTGACCGAGAAAGTGACACCAACCACATACGGCGCATATGTTTCAGTCTCATTCAGAATGGTCGAACGTTCCACGTCAATTGACGTACTGTCGACCGAACGTTCCGACCCGGCTTCCTGCGAGGCTTGCTGCTTGAGTTCCTTCACGATTTCTTTGTTGACATCCTTCCAGTACTCACAAAACCCCTTCCACTGTCCGAGTTCCTGCTGTGCCCGGTTCAGCAGACACAGGAACGCGGCCAGCTCCATTCTGGGGTTAAACTGTCCAACAGGGAGTAAGACAGCCTCATAAAACTGCCGGATGGTTCGTTCGGCCGTGCTACCCGCCTTTGGAGGGCCCAGGAAAAGCTTTCTAATCTGGCTGATGGTAATTACTAAGCCGACGACAAAGAGAGCAAGGAATAGGAGCATGCCCAATGCCGTCCGGCCATCGAACCATGCGTTGGAAATCGAATCGACCAAATCTCTGTTAGGCCTTGCCTCAGGTTTGACGAGGAGAATTCCCAGAAGTGCGGCCACGGCAGCAACTCCGCCCCAGATGGCGATGACTATCAAACGCTGCTTCATCCACACGCTCGAATACCCCCTTCGGACTCTTTCAAGCGATTCCGCGGTCTCCATCTCCGGTGGGATATTAAGTTGAGAGCTGGGAACCTTGCTGCACGTCGTCTTATCCGTATCCATCAATGCCTCCGCTATGTCAACACTGGTCACTCACGCGAGTCGGGGTGGTCCAGCACCTTCTGGCCAGCGTGAGGGAGTCACTTTGCGGATCTGCTGAGTATCCCAACTAATCCAGCAACCCCAATCCCAATGCCAACGACCAAAGTGAAGCCCACACTGTAGATTCCCTCTCGAAAGAATCGCGGCCACGAGAATCGCATCAACTCTGGATGCTCTCGGACCAAATCCTCGGATATATGGTCCTTGAACGAAATGAAGCCAATCCCACTACCGACGCCATATGTGGACAAAATCGTAAGTGACAAGAGCCCCAGAACGCCTGAGACTGTTCCAGTGTCAGGGTCAATTGCACCGCCCTCCCTGATGACTCCCCCTGCCATGCAGCAGACAATCAGAATGGCGCCCCAGAAAACACAATATGCTATCCGCTCGAAGTTGGGACGCTCGACAGATTTGACGGGCTCCGTCTGCTTTGCGGAGTCCGGATCTGATTTCGGGACATGATGATCAGGCATACCTTCCTCCTTCACTCTTAGCTCCTCCAGAGTGGGCTTGCTTGCACGGGTCATCTACTTTGGTATGGTGGATTGGCTGTTAGGAACTGCAGTCAAGCGTACGCTGTCCATTAATCCCTGAAACACCGCCGCATCATCGCCGGTCGCATTGGAAAGGGTTACCAAATAGACCTCATTCGATCGGGTCGGTTGGGCAAGCGCGCCAGAAAACATGTGGGTTCCCCTGCCGTCGACGGAGTCGGTAAAAAAGCCATCAACACCGTCGTGGGTCACGGTGTGGACCTCTGATTGCGACTTGATGATCCCCTGCTCGACTGCCCATTTGGCCTTCTGGGGCAGTTCCCGCTTCAAATCACCAATCAAGTCAGCCTGAGGGGGTACGTCCAAGATGAACACGGTAAAAGTGGCTCCGTCGGCGCCCGAGTAGGCCGCAAGGTCGAGTTTCCTCGACGGATTGGGAACCCCGCGATTATAACGCTCGTAGAGGTTCTTCGACCCCTGTTCAAACTCTTGGCTGAGGGCGGCCAGCCGGTCATGCGTGACTGGCCTCCACGTCGGAGGAAGGACGAACGTCAATGCGCCGATTGTGAGGCTTCCCGGGTTCGTGCCGTCTGTCTTCGTGCGTTGGGAAGTGGCATCGTTTCCTCCGTGGCTACACCCGAGGAGGGAAAGAATAGCTGAGGCGAGCGCGGTCATAGCGACTACTCGCCCCGTGGAGATCGTGGCTGGATTCGTCATGGCGTCGCTGCACTTTCGAATCGAGACGATTATACACCTTTGGGTGAGGGATTCGGATCCGTATGGCGCATCGATTCGCATCGGCTCCTATCCGAAAGGTGTAACAGGCGTTCAGGGCCTTTGAATCCACGAAGTTGCGGAATGGCGCGGTCCTCGCAGGTTGGTGGTGCCCGAGCGAGATGGCCTTCAGTTTCCCCGCATCATGGAGCCCCTGGCCGGCCGCTCCTCGTCTCAGAAGGATGGGGTTTTGAGGTTCGTAGCAGAGAGCCGAGGCCGTGCGGCTTGCTCGGCAACCGGGTCGGAACGTGGATGGTTGGCACCACAGCGCAGCGGTCGCGCTTTCGGTGTCTCGGAGGCATGCCGGACTGCCGACCAGGTCCTAACTCAACAGAAATATTGCGCTTTTCTCCTAGCCTAGATCGCGCTGACAAGCAACCGGGGGCAATTCTCCTCACCAAGCGCGGCCCATCGGAGGTTGGAACCGGATACGTTCTTCGGTACACCGACTTCCGACGGCGACAGGACGACCGCAGCGCGCCATGATCACCGAGTCCGGAAGTCGCTGTATCGACAGGGCCTTGGCCGCAACTACACTTTTGGGAGAGGAACCCGAAAAAGGGCGACTGAACAACCACGTATCCACGACAATCAGGCCCCGAAACAGCAGGTCAGAGGATTATACTGCCTGTAGGCGGGCAGGAGCGCCGCGCTGAATGACGTCGAAACAGCTTCACACTCTTAGCAACGCATGCACAGTGGCTGCCTGCGCTTGGATCATTGGCCTTGGCTACCTAGGCTGGAAAGGTGCGTTCGGACCGGCCGACGAACCCGCTAACCCCCTGTGGCTATGCTTGTGGCTGGGAGGAGGAGTCGCTGGAATCGGGGGTGCGTCGAGCCTTGGCGATCGTGCCAAGGCTGCCGCGACCGCAGAAGCGCGTGAACGGCAGGAGGCGGGAGAAAGGTCTATCGGGGCCGCAAGTCAGTTGCCGCCATCGAGTACCTCGGCGGGCTCGGACGGCATCTTTTGGCCGATGCTCTTGAGGCGTCTTGAGAGCGCGGCCGCTCGCCTTGGACTCGCCGCCCTCGCCGGCGCGGGCGGCGTGGTCATGGCGGTGGTTGCAGAATACGAGGGCAGGGTGTTCAACCCTTGGTACGCCCAACTGCTAAGCCTGACCTGTTTTCTAATAGCGTTCGGCGTTCTCTGCTCTGCGGTGGTTGCGTTTTTGAGGCCGGTTGGCGCCGGGCTCACGCCCAAGGCGACTTGCGAGGCTTTCTACAAAGCGGTACTCGGTTCGTGGCCAAACTACCCCGCCGCCTTCGTCTGTCTTGTCGAGTCCGGTAGGACCGGCTGTGGAGGGTATAGCAGTTTCCGAGATCATTGGGTAGCTGTCCGTGCGGACCTGACTAGGGCTGGCGTATGGAATAAGGGCAAACTTTCACTGGCGGTTTCTGAAAGTGACGGGTCAGGATCCGAGGAATCCAAAGTAGCCTGCTCGGTGACCATTAGCTTTTCCGACGAGAGCAACAACGTCAACAGCGTCGTACAAGGTGTAACACTGGTAAACACCGGCCCGCGATGGCTCCTCACCCAGGGGACGTGGTCCAGCGCGCCGCTCAGGACGGTCGCCGCGAGCGGCCAAACACAGGAGACTCTGCCGTGACTCAGAATAAAGTGGTCTGGACCACCAGAACTTCAAGGAGGATACAATGTTTGCCGTGGGCTTATGGAGAAAACTGTTTGGCGGCCAGGAGCGAACCGTCAAATCTGAGCCGAGAGATCGGTCTCGGCATCCGGCAGAGATTAATGCAGGCCCTCGTATCGGCGAGGTTTCCTATCATCCAGAGAAGTCGATTCTTGTGCCATGCTGTCAGTGTGGGTTTCAGGTAGTGGTAGACAAGCGCAGACCGGTAAACAGCGTCTACTGCATGCAATGTGCAATGGACCTGGTAAAGAAGAACAACCTGAAGGCCGAGTTGCGCGTGCCGTTTGACTAACGACTATACCGGGTCTTATTGCTAACGGACGAGCAGTCTCAAATCACGATTCGATTCGCGCCTACTTTACGCCCGAAGACACCGGCTGACCGGATGTTGCGGCTATGGACGGGTCGGGCCTCGGCTTTGGCTCTTGCGGCCAGGATACTCCCCATGCTTCGCGGTAGATTTCGGACGTCCGGCGGTCGGCGCCTGCCAGTCCTTCCAGGTGAGCGATTTGAGTTGCGCTTCCATCTGCTTTACCGGTTCGAGGGCGGGCGGATGGCGGAATAGCGTTTTGAAATCTCCGGTCTGGAATGCGTGAAAATTGGGGCCGGGCAGCAGCAGCCCCGTACAACGCCACGTCCACCCTCAGCGCACAGGGCGCGTTGGGGGCGTCCTCAGGCCGAAGGTGGTAGCCAACTGGAGGCCGCCGCCAGATCGCATCGCTCGACGCGGACGTTAGGCAGGTCGACGACCAGCGGCTCGAACAGAGACTCCCTCCGGACCGGCATCCACCGGTCGAGGAGTTCCTGGGCGGCGCACGGCCCGGTGGCGCAGAGTTCCTGGCCGAGCATCTTCACCGCAGTCCAATGCCGGCAAAGCGGGACGGGAACGGAGCGAGCGCACTGACAGCCGCATGTCCCGGACCGGGACTCATCTTAGGAATTTCCTGAGATGCGTGGGGCAGCATCCGGCCGACACGAGCGGGATCGTTACTGCGGTCCCTGCCCGCGCGTTACTTGGCGGCCAGAGAGCGCGCTAGGCCGCCCGGCGAGGCCGCGAAGAAACGAGTTGCAGAACTTCACTGGCATCTCTCCGGTGACGGTGAAGAGTTGGCCCCGCGGCTGGTGGCGACGTTGGGAACCGACCGCGAGCGGTTCCGCCCGCGCCTTGACCGGATCGAGCTTGCCGTCGTGGGCCGGGAGCCTGCCGGTCTTCATCGCCTTCAACGCAGCCGGTGCCGGCCTCCTCGCAGGTCCCTGGATTCGGGCAGCGTACCGGCGCACCATTCCCTTGATGTGCGGGCCAAGTCGATCAGTGAATTGAGGGGCATGAACATCGACCATGCCGCGCTCTACTTAAACATGACTCTCGCCGCCTGCCGCGCCGCCGGTGCTCGCGGTGGCCGCCGATCCGCCCGGAGCCGCCGCCTACGAAAGGCCACTGCCATGCCGGTGAGCAGGATCACCGAGCCCGAACCGGAAACTGCCGCCGAGGCTATCGCGCGCATCGACGCGCTGTGCCCTTGGCTGCGGGGTGTCGAACGCCGCACCGTGCGTCGGCTGTCGGCGTAGGAAACGCCCACGTCGCGCCACGGGGCGCCCAGGAATGGGCCGGGGCGCCGCGGTGGAGCAAGGTTGCCACCACCGTCTGCAAACCCCACACCGGGACGCCAGGAGCGTCGGTTCCCGTCGATGGGGCGCCTCACAGATCCTCAGGCCGCAATCCCGTGTGCTTTGCGACACGGCTCAGGATCTTGCGGCCCAACTCGTCATTGTCGTGGAAGGCGAACTCGTATTCCGGCCAGCCTTCGCGGGCCAGAAGCTTGTGGGAACCACTCTGGCGTTTCACGCGCCAGCCGATGCGCTCCAGAGCAGCCAGCACGCGGCGTGCTTTAGTCGCCGGCCAGTTGCTCACTCAGCACCTGGAACGAGACGTTGAGGGCCGAAGTCGGCAGTTCGGCGTGCTTGATCCGATCGGCGATCACCTCGATGGCCAGCCGCTCCGTGTTGCTGATGGCTTCCTCGCGCGTTTGCCCGTAGGTCATGACGCCGGGGAGTTCCAGCGCTTCGGCAATCCAGCGGCCGTCATCCTCCCGGTCGATCTCGATAGAAAGGTGCACCTCTACATTGTAAGCCGGGGCCACTACCGAAATCCGCCCATGAACTCGCGGTTCGTCAGTTCCGCGGGCGGCGGCGCCACCTTCGGAACGTTCGGCATGGTCACCCGGAAGCGAACGCGGCGGCGGCCTTCGGGTAGGTCGGACCGCCGCCAGCCCGCATTGACCGGGTGGCGCGGATCGTTCAAATCATACTGCGCCTGACGCCGATCCGGCGGACGAAACAGGTCTTTCAAAAACGTCAGCATGGTTCACCCCTCCATGGGCGGGGGCGAGGCAGGAGTGGCCTCGGGACCGCCCTCCCGGCTGCTGGCGAAGAAGGAACAGCGGCCGGCCTCAACATCGCCGCCAGCGATCAACGCTGGACGATCTCAACTCCGGCAGCCCGCAACGTGTTCACCAACGCGCGGGCGTTGTGCTCGGCCCTGTAACGCGCGTAGACGTGTGGATCGGCTTCCAGTGCCCGCGCGATGGCCTGTTCCTTCGTGGGTGCGGTCGCGGCACCGGGGACATACAATCCCGGAAGGCTCGCACCGCGGAATTTGAGTGCCATAGCATCGCGGGTGGCCTCGGCTTCGATCTGTCTGAACGTTTTGGTTTCCACTTCGAATCTCCTTGCGTAATCCATCTGCTACGCACTCTGCGCGCGATCCGCCAGCCGCTCATCCGCTCCCGGCATCGTACCGAGCGCCGCCAGTTGTTCGGCCAGCGGGCGAAGATGCTCACGACTGCCGACGAACGCCGTCTCGATGTACGGACGCATGCCGGTAGCAAGCGCGGCCCGCGTCGTACAGCCTTTGAGCGACCGATGGAATGCGCCACCGGCCAACCGGTACTCGTTGAGCAGGCCTGCGACGGCCTGGAGGTGTTCCGCCGCCTGTTCGAAGATCCGGTCCACTGCGGCGGCATGCTGCGTGATGTTGGCGGCCACGGCTGCGCGCCGGGCTTGCTGCTGCTCGACCCTCTGCCTCCGCTCCTCGTCCTCCAGCCGCCGCACTTCCGCGCGGGCCAATTCGATCCCACAGCGGATTGAATCCAGCCTTCGTTCGGCTTCGCGTTCTTCTGCTTCGAGTTCGGCTGCGGCCTCGGGATTTGTCCCGAAGACCAGTGCCGACCCTGCGGCCTCGCGCCGAGCCGCTCGCTTTTCCATAACGGTCTGTTCCGCGCCAGACGCCTCTCTTTCCAGTTCGCCGATCCGCTCCCGCCACTCGGACACGGTTGATGGCGTCCGCATGAGCGGCTCATCCGTTCTTGCCTGTTTCGTCTTCATCTACGCTCTTCTCCTTTTCAAAACCATCCGACAACATGCTCAACACCGTTCGGATCTCGCCCGAGAGGATGGTCTCCATGGCGGCCAAGTTCAACCTGGTCGCCATCTCGCCGGGCATGCCCATCTCCTCAATCGCTCGCCGGATCTCGGCTGCCACTGCACCGCTGCACCGAACGGGAATGTTCATGCAGGCGTCGCGGATGCGCCGGGACGCGTTGAAGGCGGCGATCTTCACCTCGGCAGCCGGGAGTAGCTCGCCAGAGAGCCGCTTGAGCTGCATGTCCGCGAGGCGCGCCTTTGCCACCATGTAGATCGTTCGCGCCCGTAGTAGCTTGCCGCCGTCGCCCTCGGGCATGATGGTGTTACGCTCCCACTCGGCGTCGGCCAGATCCGAATCGATCCGGCCGTCGGGCGCGGTGGAGATGCGGCCTTCAGCGATGGCGCGCTGTACGGAGTAGCGGGCCACGCCACGGTGGGCCGCATATTGCCGCTGGCTCATCAGCGCCATGCGATCCTCCGTGTCCTTTCGGTAAGCCTGCATGACGTAGCCTGCCGGTAGCTGGTAACGTCGGTGCCAGTCCCGGCAAAGGGACGGAGGATCGACGATGACCACCAACACCAACACCTTGCCTGAAGTTCCGAA
>Ga0265316_10002751_pt1 | contig 18013 bp, 16 predicted proteins | sample 4522metaG_FD_202092 | JGI IMG/M metagenome (GOLD analysis project Ga0265316, IMG submission 202092) | Rhizosphere microbial communities from Carex aquatilis grown in University of Washington, Seatle, WA, United States - 4-5-22 metaG | ecosystem: Host-associated > Plants > Roots > Rhizosphere >... | reverse complement strand
CAGCGTCTGAAAATAAAAACCGAATCCTTGTCTCAGGGCCTCGGTAAAAACGGAAACGAGCGGCACGATAAGAAACAGCGCAATAAACGCCAGCGCGATGGTGATGAGCAAACGCCGCACAAACGGCGGTTCGCCGATGCGATGCGGGGCGTTGATTTTTGTGTCGTCCGTCATGCCAGGTTGGTGGCGTTGTAACGGTTGCTCCACCATTGCAACAAATTGATCGCCAGCAGCAGGGTGAACGAAATGACGAGCATCACGACCGCCAGCGCGGTCGCCCGGGCGTATTGAAATCCGTCCAGTTCACTCATGATGAGCAGCGGAACAATCTGTGTTTTCATCGGAATGTTGCTGGAAATGAAGACCACCGAACCGTATTCGCCCAGCGCCCGGGCAAACGCGAGCGCGAACCCGGTCAGCAGCGCCGGACTCAACATGGGAAAAATCACCCGCCAGAAAGTCTGCCAGCGGTTCGCTCCCAGGCTCGTCGCGGCTTCCTCAATTTCCGAATCCAGGTCGGCGAGCACGGGCTGAACCGTGCGGACAATAAACGGCAGACCGATGAACGTCAGCGCGACAAAAATGCCCAGCCGCGTGTAGGAAACCTTGATGCCGAGCGGTGCGAGCCATTCCCCAATCCAGCCGTTCGGCGCATAAAGCGTCGCCAGCGTGATGCCCGCGACCGCGGTCGGCAGCGCAAACGGCAGGTCCACAAGCGCGTCCATGATTCTTTTTCCGAAAAAATCGTAACGCACGAGGACCCACGCGACGATGAATCCAAAAATGGCGTTCACGGCCGCGGCGAAAAATGACACGCCAAAACTCAAACGATACGCCGCGAGCGCCTGCGGCGAAAAGACCGTGTGCGAGAATTGCGCCCACGAAAGCTCGCTGCTCTTCACGAACGTCGCCGCCAGGGGAATGATGACGATCAGACCCAAATAAAACAGCGTATAGCCGAGCGTCAGTCGAAAGCCCGGCAGCACGCTGTTTTTCTTGTATGCCATGCAGGTTGAATTGTTTCCCAGCGATATGGCCGTTGTCAATTGTCGCGAAAGAATTCTTTACGCGGCGGCGGAAATGAATTCAGCAAGGTTGTCGGAATTGACATCCACATCCGCGAACAGCCACGCGGAAAGGTAGCGCTCGGCCGAGGACGGCACGATGACAACGATGGTTTTGCCCTGGTTCTCCGGGCGTTTCGCCACCTGCAACGCCGCCCAAATCGCCGCGCCGCTGGAAATGCCGACGGGAATCCCATCCAGCCGGTTCACTTCCTTTGAAATCGGGCCGGAATCGTCCTCATTCACCTGGATGGTTTCGTCGAGAATTTTCACGTTGAGATTGCCGGGAATGAAGCCCGCGCCGATGCCCTGCAATTTGTGCGGGCCGGGCGCGCCGCCGGAAATGACGGGCGACTTGGCCGGCTCGACGGCAACGGCCTTGAACGACGGCTTGCGCTTTTTGATGATTTCCGCAACGCCGGTGATGGTGCCGCCCGTGCCTACGCCGGCGACAATAAAGTCCACCTTGCCGTCGGTGTCGCGCCAGATTTCCTCGGCGGTGGTTTTGCGATGTATTTCCGGATTCGCCGGATTGGAAAACTGCTGGGGAATGAAGCTGTTGGGAATTTGTTTGCTCAGTTCCTCGGCCTTGGCGATGGCGCCTTTCATGCCTTTGGCGCCTTCGGTAAGCACCAGCTTCGCGCCGAGAATTTTCAACAGCTTGCGGCGTTCCAGACTCATTGTTTCGGGCATGGTCAGTATCAGTTTCAATCCCTTCGCCGCCGCGACGAACGCGAGCGCAATGCCGGTATTGCCGCTGGTCGGCTCGATGAGCACGGTGTCCTGGTTGATCGTTCCGGCTTTTAGTCCGGCGTCAATCAAGGCGAGGCCAATGCGGTCCTTGACGCTGGAGAGCGGGTTGAAGAATTCGAGTTTGAGCAACACGTCGGCGACCGCGCCATGTTTTTTAGCCGTGCGGTTCAGCCGCACGAGCGGGGTGTTGCCGATGGTTTCGGTGATGTCGTTGTATATGCGTGACATAGGTTTTGGGGTTTAGATTTGACAGGTTTCAGTTTTTATTTTTCCGTTTTCCGCGTTCGCGGAACGTTTGGAAACTAATCCGGCCTGGAGCAGGCTGACCGCTTCTGCCGCCCGGAGATTGGGCAGGAAACGAACCGCGCCACGGGCGTTGAAATAGGCGTGGTTGACCTCTCGAATCCCGGTTTCGCGGCAGAAATCCTGAAAATCCAGGATGGAAAAAAAGTGGAGATTCTGGGTGTGATACCAATGTGTCGGCAAAAACTGGGTCATGGGCGTCCGCCCCCGTGACAACACCTGCAGGCGCACGGAATAATGGGCGAAATTGGTGTGGGCGATGATGACGTGATGCCCGACGCGGAACGCCTCATGGAGAATGTTCGCGGGTGAGACCAGTTCCTGAAAAGTACCGAGCAGCAGCACAAAATCAAAGGCGCGGTCGCCGTATTGGTCCAGACCATCCGCAATGTCACTTTGATGCACCACCAATCCACGTTCGACACAGCGGGCAACCAGGGCGGAATCCTTTTCCACGCCTTCGCCGGTCACTTGTCTGGTTTGAACCAGCCGTTCGAGAAAGTCGCCGTCCCCGGCGCCCAAATCCAGCACGCGGGATTTTTCAGGAATCCAGCGTAAAACGGTTTCGTAAATGCCGGGGTGCATGGTTCAATTCCGGGGGTGATGATATTCGTTTTCCAGATAGTGGCGCACGACGCCGGCAAAGGCGGGATTTTCGATCAGAAATGAATCGTGGCCATATTCGGTGCTGAGATTGATGTAGGTCGCCGGAATGCCGGCGCGTTTGAGCAGGCGGACGAGTTCGCGCGACTGCGCCGGCGGATAGAGCCAGTCGGACGCAAATGAAATGACCAGAAAGCGGGCGCGGACCCGCCGCAACACTTCTGTCGCCGGGCCGTTTTCAAAAGGGTCGAACCGGTCAATCGCCTTGGTGAGGTAAAGATAGGAATTCGGATCGAACCGTTTGACAAAGCTGTTGCCCTGGTGGCGCAGGTAATTTTCGACCGCGAACAACGCCGCTTCGTCCCCGTTCGCGTCGCGTTCCGTTTGCCGTTGCCGCCCGAACTTGTGGGTCATGGCAAACTCGCTCAGGTAAGTGACGTGCCCCACCATCCGCGCCACGGCCAGGCCATGCACCGGACGGCGGCCTTCGGAGTAATTACCGCCGTTCCAATCGGGATCGTTCAAGATGGCGCGGCGGCCGATTTCGTTGAATGCAATCTGCATCGCCGTGTGTGAAATGCAGGAAGCGATTGGAATGCAGACACGCACCTGTTCCGGGTGCTCCACCGCCAGCGACAGCGCCTGCATCCCGCCCATGGAACCGCCAATGACGGCAAAAAGCCGGGGGATGCCCAGATGTTCCAGCAGTCTGATTTGCACGGACACCATGTCGCGGATGGTCACGGGCGGGAAATCCATGCCATAAGGTTTGCCGGTATCAGGACGCAACGAGGCGGGGCCGGTGGTGCCGCCGCAACCGCCCAGCACACTGGCGCAAATGACGAAGAACCGGTCAGTGTCAATCGCCCGGCCGGGACCAACGTGATAATCCCACCAGCCCGGGCGGCCGGTGTGCGGGTCCGCGCCCGCCACGTGCGCGTCACCCGACAGCGCGGGACAAACCAAAATCGCGTTGTCACGCGCCGGGGAAAGCGTTCCCAGCACTTGATAGGACACGTCCACCTGCGCGAACGTGAATCCCGACTGGGTACGCAGCCCCGGCAGCGTGACCGTTTCTGTCCGTGTGACCCCCAGTGGCGACTGATAATCCGCAACCTTCTGATCCTGCAGATCGCCCCGGACAATATTGGTTTGCGACGCGGCCATTTGAATTTTACTGCGCAGCGGCGCGCAACGCCTGATCAATGTCCGCCTTGATGTCTTCCACGTCCTCCAGACCAACGGAGAGCCGGACGTAATCCGGCGTGGCGCCGGTTTCTTCCAATTCAGCCGCCGTCAACTGCGAATGTGTGGTCGAAGCCGGATGAATCACCAGTGATTTGGCGTCGCCGATGTTGGCCAGATGCGAGAGCAGCTTCACTGAATTGATGAATTTCTTTCCGGCTTCCAGTCCGCCCTTGACGCCGAAGCCGACCAGACCGCCGAAGCCGTGTTTCAGATATTTCGAGGCGACCTTGTTGCTCGGATCGTCCGGCAGGCCGGGATAAGTCACCCAGGTCACCAGCGGATGGGTTTTGAGCCAGCGCGCGATTTCGAGCGCGTTCGCCGAGTGCTGGCGCTGGCGCAACGGCAACGTTTCCAAGCCCTGCAAAAAGAGGAACGAGTTGAACGGACTGAGCGCCGCTCCGATGTCGCGCAGCAGGGTGACGCGCACCTTGAGGATGAACGCCACGTTGCCCAGACCGGGCACGTTGCTCAATGCGTCCCAATAAACCAGGCCGTGATAGCTTGGATCGGGTTCGGTGAATTCCGGGAACTTGCCATTGTTCCACTTGAACCTGCCGGAATCCACGATGACGCCGCCGATGGACGTGCCGTGGCCGCCGACGTATTTCGTGGCTGACGTGACAATGATGTCCGCGCCGTGCTCAAACGGTCGTACCAGGCCCACGCCGACCGTGTTGTCCACGACCAGCGGAATACCCGCTTCATGCGCGATCTTGGAAATGGCCTCGAAGTCCGGCACGTCGAGTTTTGGATTGCCGACGGTTTCGATGTAAAGCGCGCGGGTTTTTGGCGTGATGGCCTTGCGGAACGCTTCCGGGTCGCGCGAGTTCACGAACTTTGCCGTGCGGCCCAGCTTGGGCAGGGTGTAATGGAAGAGCTGGTAGGTGCCGCCATAGAGGTTGTTGCCCGCGACGATTTCATCGCCCAACCGGGTGATGGCGAGCAGCGCGAAAGTGATGGCGGCCGAGCCGGACGCCACACCCAACGCGCCGGTGCCGCCTTCCAACGCGGCGATGCGCTGTTCGAAGACATCGGTGGTGGGGTTCATGATGCGGGTGTAAATGTTGCCGAACTCCTTCAGGGCAAACAAATTCGCGGCGTGTTCGGTGTTCTTGAAGACGTAAGATGTGGTCTGGTAAATCGGCACGGCGCGCGCGGTGGTCGTCGGGTCGGGAACCTGACCGGCGTGCAGTGCCAGGGTGCTCAAGCCTTGGGATGTAGTGCTCATAATTTTGTTGTCAGTGGTTTGCTGTCAGTGATTGTGTGGTTGCGTTGGGCTGGAGGCGGCCCGGCGGCGCAAAACGGTGCGCGCGGAGGAACCACGTTGCCGCAAAAGCGGGCGCCGATGCCTCCCCCAGCCTGAATCGTTTTGGTTTTTAGAATTCCCATTTGGTCGTGATGCCCCAAACGCCGTTGGCTTCGTTGTTCAACACCTTGCCAAAGTGGCCGTAGCCCGCCGCGAGCGTCAGGTGCGGGTTGACGACATAAGCCGCGTCAATGGTCCACCAGTCGCCTTCTTTCTGGACCAAACTGCCGATGGGCTGGTAATCCCGCGGCTGCTGCTTGTATTCCGCCGCCAGCGCAAAATTGCCGGTAACGAACACCACCACGTTGCCTTCAAAGACGAAGTTGTAACTGTCGGTGAATCCGCCCAAACCGTCCCAGACGGCTTTGGTCGCGCGTCCGCCGGCTTCGAGCAGCACCGGCCGCGGCAGTTGCGTGAACAGTTTCGAGGCGTAGAGCGTATAGTCCACGCCCTGGTGACGCGAGAGGCCGGCATTGCCCAGCAAGTCCGCGCCTGCATCCCGTTTGACTTCACTTCTTACCTCGTCGATGCCATCGTTGTATTTGTAATGCACACCGGCGGTCAGCGCCGGAATCCATTTCTGGTCAAACTCGCCTTCCTTCAAAATCTGCAAGCGGGCGTTGAAGTTGTGCAGTTGAACCTCATCCTGGTGATAATTGACCAGCCCGGCGTCTCTCAACGCCAGCGGCAGGTTTCCCAAACCGAGATGATCCCAGCCGTAGCCGAGTTCCAGGCGGCTGAAGGGCGATTCCGTGAGCGTCAACGCTTCGAGATTTTTATCGGCGCCGAGGTTGACATAGGCAAATCCAATGGCCGGGCGGCCAATCGGCTCGCCGTTGCGCGGCGGATTGACGATGTAAGCCGACAATGTGGCGAAAATACCACCGTTGCCTTCAATCTGATGCAACGGCAACGGCGCGCCCTTGTTGTCGGGTTTGGCGGCGGGCGCCGGTTGGGCCGGCGGCGCATTGGTTTGAGTTTCATCCGCGTTCACATTCCAGCGCGCCGCAAGCAAAAGCGCGGCAAGAAAGATGGTAAAACGGATGCGTTCATATTGATGGGATGTTTTGACACGGACATATTGGCCGGTTTTCATATTTGCTGTTTATTTTTATCGCCAGCAAACGTCCGGTGGTCCGGTCAGTCTGGTGCGGGTTGATTGAGTCTTTCATTGCGCCTCCAGTTTTCTGGTGGGTGTTAAATTTTTCTTCATGTTGATTCAGGCCGCGCATTCGCCACGCTGCGCCTCCACTTTGAATTGCCGGCTCGCGCCCAAGTCGCGGTACAACGCCGGTTCGGTTTCCGGCGCGCCCACGCGCGTCAGCGGTTCAAGGCGCTGGCGCACCCGCGCCAGCCCGACGCGGTTCACGAAGGCCGCGAAGTTTTCCCCGGACGCGCGTTCGGTTTGATAAAGTTCCAGCGTCTGCTCCACCGCTTCCGTCACCCGCAACGCGGGAATTTCCGTGACGCGCGCGCCAAAAGCCTCCGCCGAACTCGCGCCGCCGAGCAGCAAAACGTAGTGCGGCACGGGCCGGCCATGAATTTGCCGGGAAACGCCGTAAAGCCCGATGTCCGCCGCGTGATGATGGCTGCACGAATTGGGACAGCCGGACACGCGGATGCGCAATCCCTGCAACAAGGGATCGCGCGCCAGGTTTTTTTCAATGGCCGCCACGATTTTTTCAGCGGCGGGTTTCGGATTGGTGATGGCGGAAAGGCATGCGGTGGCACCCACGCAGCGCGTGACATCCAGCAATTGTTCCGCGCAGTATCCGGCCAGGTCCGCCGGACTGAGGAATTCGTGGAGCGCGGGCAGGACCGGCTCCGGCACCCAGCGCAACACCAAATTCTGGTCAATCGAAGTGCGGATGCCGCCGGCAAACTGGCGGGCGGCTTCCGCCACGCGAAGAATTTGCGCCGGTTGCAAATCGCCCAGCGGACAACGCACAAACACCGTCGCAAAGCCCGGCTGCTTCTGTCGCCGGACGTTTGATTGCCGCCAGGTTTCGTAGCCCATCCGGCGACTGGGAATCGCGGTGGGCGCGTCCGCCGGGCCTCGTTCTTCGATCGCCGGCGGCAAAACCACCGGCGGCGCGCCTTGCGCCAGCAATCGGGTTCGTTCCGCCACTATTTCGCTTCGCAAACGGTCGATGCCCCAATCGGCCAGCAGCCATTTCAGCCGGGCGCGCGCGCGATTCTTGCGGTCGCCGTGCCGGTCAAAAACCCGGAGAATTGCCTCCAGTGTGACGAACAAGTGTTCCGCCGGAATAAATTCCTCGAACACCTGCGCCGCTTTCGGCGTGGCGCCCAACCCGCCGCCCACGACAATGAGGAAACCGTTCCGGCCATTCTTAAAAGACGCGCGCACGCCGATGTCGGCCACCAGCGTACGGACGTGATCCTTTGCGCAACCTTCAAACGCGATTTTGATTTTGCGCGGCATCCGCTGAAAATCCGGGTGCTCCCGGAAATACCGGTCCACCGCCAGCGCGAACGGCGTCACGTCAAAAATTTCGCCGGCGGTCACGCCGGCCTGCGGACAGCAAACCACCCCGCGCACGACGTTGCCGCCCGTGCGCGCGGTGGTCAGCCCCACCTCCTCGAGCCGCTGCAAAAAATCCACGACCCGTTCCGCGGGCACACCGGCAATTTCGATGCCTTGCCGCGTTGTCAAATGCGCGCCTTCCTCCCATCCCGCCGCCGCCGTCAGGGCGGCGACAGTTTCCAACTGGTTGGCAGTCAAAATGCCGGCGGGAACCCGAATCCGCACGACGTAGCGCCCAGGCTGTCCACGCACACTGTAAATGCCGTGGCGCACGCGGACGGCTTTGGTCTCATCCGTCGGAACGGATCCGGCTTCGTGCCGCAAAGCCTGCTCCAGTTGTTGGAAGGGATCAGCGCTCATGTCACAAGTTCGGCGCGTAGGCGATGAATTTGCGGTATTCGGCTAAAATGGTCTTCAGCGCGGCGACCAAGGCGATCTCCTTCAGATAGGCCGGCGGCGTCTGGGGTGTCTCCAGAATGATTTCAAACGGACGCGGGCGCACTTTCGGCGGCGCGCTTAACACGCCGTCGTAAGCGTCGCGGATGACGCCGTGACGCGCCGGGTAGCCGTCAATGACCGGACGTTCGTCGCGCGGCAGAAATTTCTCGGCGGCCTGCAACACCGGCTCAATCAAATGCTTTGTCAGCGTGGCACCGCGCACGATGCCATAGAAACCGTCGCTCGTGTCGTCGGTATGCAGCGAAATGATTCCGTGCAGGGAGCGGGCAACCAGTTCGGCCTGCAGGAGTTGAACTTCCGGCTCGGCGGAATTTTTCCAGAACTCGCGGTTCAAATCCTTCCCCCGGCGCGAGTGGCGCGTGCCGTCTTCAAAACCCGTGGGATTGCAAACCGGATAAAACGACAGATAATAACCAGCCGCCAGTTCCGGTTTGGCTTCAAGCAATTTTATAAATTGGACGATGGCGTATGCGCCTTCCGGTTCGTCACCGTGAATGCCGGCGAAAATCCCGACCCGAATCGGCGTGTCACCGCCGTTGGGGCCGACAAACAAATATCGGGGCAGATGGTATGTCTCGCCGCCGGGTTCAAACCGCGCGTCGTGATTGGCGACCAGATTCGGCGAATGCGCGGCGATTTGTTCCAGCGGCGCGAGCAAATCGGCGATGGAACGCCGGCGCACGCGCGGCGTTTGGGCGGTTTCAAATTGGGCATCGGTGATCGTCATAAGTTTTCAATTTCTGTCGTGATCCGCTTTTGCGGGGGTGGCGGCCGGCACCGGCCGGCCGCCACCTTTTGGGAGGAACCACGAACGCGTTTTATGGTTGATAAATTTGGTCAAAGACCCCGCCGTCGGCGAAATGAGTTGCCTGCGCTTTCGTCCAACTGCCGAATTCCTGGTCCAGCGTGACCAGTTTCAGCCGGCTGAAATTGGCGGCATATTTTTCAGCAATGGCCTGGTTGCGCGGCCGATAAAAATTTTCCGCCGCGATTTCCTGGCCTTCATCCGAGTAGAGATATTCCAGGTAGGCCTGGGCCACCGCCAGTGTCCCATGCCGTTTGTCCACCTTGTCCACGACGGCCACCGGCGGTTCGGCCAGAATGCTCAACGACGGCGCGACGATTTCAAATTTGTCCGCGCCAAATTCCTTGAGCGCCAGGTGCGCCTCGTTTTCCCACGCGAGCAACACGTCACCAATGCCGCGCTGGGCAAAGGTGACCGTCGAGCCGCGCGCGCCGGAATCCAGCACCGGCACGTTTTTGTAAAGCCGCTTCACAAAATCCCGCGCTTTCGCCTCGTCATGGCCGTTTTTCTCCAGCGCATAGGCATAAGCCGCCAGATACGCCCAGCGCGCCCCGCCGGAGGTTTTTGGATTCGGGGTCACAACGCTGACCCCCGGTTTTACCACATCGTCCCAATCCTGGATGTGCTTTGGATTTCCCTTCCGGACGAGAAACACGATGGTCGAGGTGTAAGGCGTGCTGTTGTCCGGCAAACGTTTTTGCCAGCCGGCGGGCAACAAATCCGCCTTTTGGGAAATGGCATCAATGTCATACGCCAGAGCCAGGGTCACGACGTCCGCCTCAAGGCCATTGATGACGGACTGCGCCTGTTTGCCGGACCCGCCGTGCGATTGGGAGACCACCACGTCATCACCGGTCCTGGCCTTCCAATGCTTCACGAACGCCGCGTTGTATTCCTGATACAATTCGCGCGTCGGATCGTAAGAAACGTTCAGGAGTTTGATTTCCTTGGCGCCTGCGGTAACAACCAGCGACGAAGCCAGCAGAATTTTTAGAAATGTTTTCATGAGTCATTAATTCAAATTCAAGTCAGTTAAAATGCCACTTGCACCCGGGTGAAAATGGTGTTTTCCGGTTGTCGGGTTATCGGACCCAGGCCAGCCGTGCCGCCGCCGCCTTCAAATGTTGTGCGTGAAAAACTCGCATCGATGCGAATGTCGCGATTCAAGTACCAATTCACACCGGCGGACCATGCCTTCGCCTCCGAAGCGGAGCCAGCGGTGGCAAATGTCGGGAAGGCGGCGTTGTCTATGTTCAAGTCCGCGTAGCGCGCAACGACTTGCCACGCGCCCCAATCGCCAGCTCGCGGATCAAATGGGTGACGCGGCGTCACGCCATTGTAAGTAGCGTCTTCACCGGTCAAGACCCAGCCGGCGGTAACTTCCCAGGCCGTATTGCGCAAATTCGCCGAAACCGCGCCAGCGGTAACGCGCTGGTCGGAAATGACGTATTCCCCGAGCAAACTGAACGGCCCGTAATAATAATAGCCTTGAGGCGAAATTCTCCAATGCACGCCGTTGGCAACGGTCCCGGCGTACGTAAAAAAGTTTTGCTGGCCATCCGTTTTGTAACCCGAAGTCAAATCAGCAGCGGTGCCACGGTCGGATTCATAACTGCCGCCAACGCCGAACCCCAGCCCTTGCAGAGGAACGATGCTGGTTGCTTTCCAGGGTTGAAAGAATAGCCGCCCGGCAAACGCCTTGTTATCGTCCACGTCCTGGGCCGGAGCCGTCGGCGTGCTGTAATCCGGCGCGCCGTTAAAAATTCCCGCCGCATAACTGACCGAGCCGGCGAACAAATCGCCGTGCAACTCGAAACCAATATCGCGGTTCGGCACCAGGCCCGTTGCGAGGGACCGCTCATTGAACGCCGTCCACGCATCCGTCTGCAACGACTCCAATCCAACCGGCGATTTGAAGCGGCCTCCCTCCACCTGCAATGCCGAATTGAAGCGATAATTCAAAAATGCGTCATAAATCACCACGCCACTGCCGCCAAAATCGGGGGTGAAATTAAAATCGAAATCATGGAAAACGGTGCCGGTGAAAATCGGACGCGCGCGACGGAGCAGAAATGTGTTCTTGCCCGCGGTGCCGCCGCCGTCGTTAATGAACGACCGGCTGTCCGCTTGAATCACGCCGTGCAACGAGGCGATAAAATTGGAATCCGCCGAACCGAAGCTGAATCCATTCTGTCCCAGCGTCAGTTTCGGCTGTGTCTTGGCGGCCGCATCGGCGGCTTCCTTGTCCAACTCGCGGCGGCGCTCGAGAATCCGGACCTTCTGGTCGAGTTCCTGGATTTGTTCCTGATTCGATTCGGCAACCGCCGGTTGTTCCACTTCGCGCTGTTGTTCGAGTTTTTGGACCTTTTGATCCAATGTCTGGATTTCCTTTTTCAGGGTTTCTATTTCCGCGGCTTCCGTGGAAGCGACGGTGGCGGAACCGGCGGCGGAACCGCTCGCATCGTCGGCGGGGATTTTAACCGGCGCGGCGTCGGCAGAGTTGGTGGTCTGGCCATGGGCGGCAGCTAAAAAAATGAAGGCGGCTGATGTCCCAATCAAGATTGTCGGCAGGATTCGACCCAGTTTCGATTTTTGTTTTGGATTCATTTTGATTTGCGCCTCCGTCGACCGGTTGGCGTCTTGTTTTGTTGGTTGTTTGGTTCAGTTATCTGTTCCCGGTTTTCAGGCCTGTGATTTTTTTTGCGGACGCAGTTGATCGAATCGTGTGCGCTCGGTCTTCTCCACCTGCGTGACTTGCGAATCGTGCACGACGATTTGCACCACGCCGTAACGCAGCGAAGTCACATGCTGCCGGACAATCTCCAGCCACTCGCCTCGATCACCTGCTTGATATATCGAATCCGGTTTTGTCGCGCTCATATTTTAATAATCAATAATTCTTTGAATCTAAATAACGACTAGTCATATCGTCTTTTAATATAAATAAAAATATCCCGCGTTTCCTTACAATACTTTATTAGCAATTTTTAAATGAAACACAGTTCTTGCTTTCAAAAGCACACTTCTATTAACGACCAATCGTATCGTCATTTTGACGCAAACCTGGAAATTGTCAACAGATTTTTTAAAAAAATTAAACACCCTCCCACCAATGAAAGCCGGAAAAGGTTCAGCCTCGATAACCTGTTTGTTCCAAATGCCTTGAGACCGGGAACTTTTTATGAGCCGACCGCGCTGATGTCCCGTGGCTGAAACAGAGACTCGACGGATTGGTTCGGATCGAGGTTGTGCTCCTTCAGCCAAACGGGATTGAACAGTTTGGACTGATACTTCAGCCCCGAGTCGCAGAGAAGGGTGACTATGGTCTGACCATACCCGTGCTCTTGAGCGAAGCGTACCGCCCCGGCGATATTGATGCCGGAGGAAAGGCCGAGAAACAAACCTTCCTCGCGCAAAAGTTGATAAATGATTGTGAGCGCAGGCTGATCCTCGATACGATAGGCATGGTCAACCACGATACCTTCCAGGTTTTTCGTCACGCGCATCTGGCCGATACCCTCAGCAATTGAATCGCCATCCTTTATATTGGTGTGGCCGTGGGTAAACCACGACCACATGGCCGCGCCATAGGGGTCGGCACAAACGGCGGCAATCTTGGGATTGCGCTCCTTCAAATACAACGCCGTCCCCGCCAGCGTCCCGCCCGTGCCGACGGCCGAAACAAACGCGGTGACTTCACCGTTGGTTTGCTCCCAAATCTCCGGACCGGTGCTGCGGTAATGTGCGAGCCGATTGGCGGTGTTGTCGAACTGGTTCGCCCAGAACCAGCCCCGCTCCTGCGCCAGGCGTTGGGCCACGCGATTGTAATTCCCTGGATCACGGTAGGGTTTTTCCGGCACGGTAATGACCTCCGCGCCGAGCGTGCGCAGCAGGTTGATTTTCTCCGGCGACTGCGTTTCGGCAATGACGATGACGGTGCGGTAACCCTTGGCGTGGCCGATCACGGCGAGACCGATGCCAGTGTTGCCCGCCGTGCCCTCGACAATGGTGTCGCCGGGTTTTAGCAAGCCTTTGTCTTCAGCGTCGGTGAGGATGCCGAGCGCGGCGCGGTCCTTGATCGAGCCGCCGGGGTTCATGAACTCCGCCTTGCCAAGGATTTCACACCCGGCAAGCTCAGACAACCGCCGCAACCGAATCAATGGCGTTCTGCCGACGTGACTTTCTATTCCGTGGTAATGCGAGGGGTTCATCCGTTTGCGCCCTTGCTCCCGGTTAAATTGTCCAATCGAAGTCTTCAACTTTCTTTTTGGCCGTCTTGTCGCGGATGATCAGCTGTTTCTCTTCGTAAACCACCAGTGAATTCGCCGGCACGCTCTGCAAGAGAAACACATTGGCTCCGATGGTAGAGTTCGCACCGATGATCGTTTCACCGCCGAGGATGGTCGAGTTGGGATAAATCGTGACGTTGTCCTCCACGTCCGGATGGCGTTTGCCGCCTTTGACAAGGTGACCGGACTCGTCTTTGACAAAGCTCCGCGCGCCCAGCGTCACACCGTGGTAAAGTTTCACGTGGTTGCCGATGTCGCATGTTTCGCCGATCACCACACCGGTGCCGTGGTCTATGAAGAAGTGCGTGCCGATGCTTGCCCCCGGATGAATGTCAATGCCCGTGCGGCTGTGCGCCCACTCGGTCATCATGCGCGGCACCACCGGCGCGCCGTAGTGATAAAGCAGGTGTGCCAGCCTTTGAATGGCGATGGCTTCGATGAACGGATACGAAAGGATGACCTCCTCGCGGTGCAAGGTGGCGGGATCGCCGTCAAAGGCGGCTTCGATGTCCGTGCTCAGCAGGTCGCGCACTTCGGACAGCGACTGGCAAAATTTCCTGATGATCGGCGGCGTGCGCCCGGTGGGTTTGTGGGGATTGCCAATGCGGACGCTCTTGCGCACCTGATCGGTCAGACGCGTAATCACACCAGCCAGCCGCGTCGCCGTCAGTTCATCGAGCGAACCATCATGCACTGCTTCGCTGTCGTGAAAGCCGGGAAATAAAATTTGCAGCAGGTCCTCGCAAATCCGGCCGACGGCGCGCTTGGACGGCATGTTGTGCGCGTCGCGATTGTTCAAACCGCCCGCCCGCTGGTAGGAGCGAAGCAGTTCCGGCACGGATTCCTCGACGAGCTCGCCCATCCACACCGCATCACGCCGCGCTTCACGTTGCGGGACCGGGAGGGGTGGTTCCTTTTCGAGCAATGGGGTGGTCATAAACTTAATGCGCGGCACGTTTGTTCCACGGCATCCGGGCGAGCAGCAGGCCCATGCCGCAAAAATCCGTGATGCCGGCAAAAACCAAGCCCGCGCCGACGAACGCCGACAGCCCGAAAAAACCGCGATTAACAAACCAGCCGAGCAACACGCCAATTAATACCAGCGACCCGGCGGCGACGCGCACCTGGCGTTCGAGGCTGATGACTTTCACAGCGCCGCGACTCACCGGTAATCCAGCCTCAACCCACGCCAGCGTGCCACCTTCGACAACGGCCGGCCGGGAGAACCCTTCCTTCGCGAATTTCTCCGCCGCCTTTGCCGCCCGCTGCCCGCTGCGGCAAAGAAAATAAACCGGCTGGTCTTTCCGAAGTTGCAGCGAATCCGGCTTCAGTTCATTCAGCGGAACATTCCGCGCCTGCGGCACGTGGATTTCGGCAAACTCCACCGGCGTGCGCACGTCAATCACCGGAAGCTCAGGTTGGGCGACGAGCAGTTTCTGCAGTTCAGCCGGCGTGACGGTTTTCATATCGCCGTCGGTCATCAGCTTCGACGCAACCAGTGGAGCGCGCGCACCAGTGCATCCACTTCTTCGCGTGTGTTATAAAATGCGAGCGACGGACGCACGCTGCTTTCCAGCCCGAAGTGGCGGAGGGCCGGCTGCGCGCAGTGATGTCCGGCGCGGACGGCAATGCCGTTCTTGTCCAGATGCCGGGCGATGCTTTCGTTCGGCAAGCCGGGAATGACGAACGCCAGCACGCTGGCCTTGCTGGCCGCCGTGCCGATGGGGCGCAAACCGGGAATCGTCGCCAGCGCCTGCGTGGCGTATTCGAGCAGCGCATGTTCATAGGCCGCAATGGCCGGAATCCCCACCTTGAACAGGTAATCAATCGCCGCGCCAAGGCCCACGACCCCGGCGATGTCCGGCGTGCCGGCCTCGAATTTTTCCGGCGCATGCTGGTAAATCGTTTTCTCAAAACGCACGTCCTTGATCATGTGCCCGCCGCCCTGCCAGGGCGGCATGGCTTCGAGCAATGGCGCCTTGCCATACAACGCCCCAATGCCGGTCGGGCCGAAAATCTTGTGCCCTGAAAAGACGAAGAAATCGGCATCAAGCGCGGTGACGTTGACCGGCAGGTGCGGCGTGGATTGCGCGCCATCCACGAGCACGGGCACGCCGCGCGCGTGAGCGAGCGCGATGATCTGTTCGACGGGATTGATCGTACCGAGAGAGTTCGAGACCTGTGCGACGGAAACGAACTTCGTTCGCGGACCGAGCAACTTCACATACTCATCAAGGATCAATTCACCGCGATCGTTGATCGGAATGACCCGCAGTGTCGCCCCCACCTGTTCGGCCAGCAATTGCCATGGCACAATGTTCGCGTGATGTTCGAGTTCGCTGACGATGATTTCGTCGCCCGGGCCGATGTTTTTGCGGCCATGGCTTTGGGCGACGAGGTTGATGGCCTCGGTCGTACCGCGAACAAAAACAATTTCCTTGGCGTCCGCCGCGCCGAGAAATCTGCGAACCTTCTCGCGGCCGGCCTCAAACAATTCAGTGGAGCGCGCGGCGAGCGTGTGCGCGGCGCGATGGATGTTGGAGTTGTCGCGGCTGTAAAATTGCGAGGTCGCGTCAATCACACCTTGCGGTTTGTGTGTCGTGGCGGCGTTGTCGAGCCAGATGAGCGGCCGGCCGTTGACGAGCTGGTGTAACGCGGGAAAATCACGGCGCACGCCTTCGAGGTCGAATTTCGGAACCGGCGCGGCATTTTTCGGGTACGACTGGCAGGACGCCGGCGACTTGCCGGAAACATTGCTGCCGCGCAGGAAATAATATTCCGGCGTGGCGGGTGACCCGGCCTCGGAAAGCCCGAGCAACGGATTCGCGTTTGCTGTTTTCGTTTCCGGTTTTTTGCTGTTCAACAAATAGCTGCCGTTGCAACGCGGTTCACCAAACGCATACGTCTCGTCCGATTTCAGCGCGTGACCGCCTGATGGAGTTTTTTCCGGCGGTTTTTCGAGTTTGGACGCGGTCGGCTGCGTGTTTGGATGAACCGGCGGCACGGCCGATTGCGCCTCTGCGACGGAAAGACCCGGCAAACCCGGAGCGACCGGCAATTCAGCCGGTGCCGCGGGCAACGTGCCCGGCGGCCGCACCCCGCGATTGAATTCTGAATATGCCTCGGCCACGAGTCTGGCGACGAGGTTGGTGTGGGCCGCGTCGGCCGGCACCGGTTCAGCAGCGGCACCGGCCGCCATATCGTTATTTCCAGTTGTACTCATGGTAGTGGCTTACCACAACGTTATCCAGGCGGGCGATGGCATCCGCGGTCAGCACGGTGGCCGAGAAATAGCGCGTGACGAGGTGTGACGCGATGGAGTGCTCGTTTGTGCCCATGTAACGGACGGACAGGCCGGGTTCGACTTCACCGGTGACGCCGGTTTTTTGGAGGCCAACGACGCCCTGCTCGGCTTCGCCAACGCGCAAAAGCAAAATACTCGTGGAATTTGATTTGGAATTTACTTCGAGTTTGTTGCTCGGAATCAGCGGCACGCCGCGCCAGGTAATAAACGGCGTTCCGAACAAATGAACCGTCGGCGGCGGAACCCCACGCCGGGTGGCTTCACGGCCAAAAGCGGCAATCGCCCGGGGATGCGCGAGGAAGAACGCGGGCTTCTTCCAGACCAGCGCGAGCAATTCATCAAGGTCATCCGGCGTTGGCGAACCTTTGCGCGTCTTGAGGGTTTGCGACGCGTCAACTTCTTTCAATAAACCAAAGTCGGAATTGTTGATGATCTCCCATTCCTCGCGTTCCTTGACCGCCTCGACCGTGAGCCGGATTTGTTCGCGGAGCTGGTCAATTTTGTTGCTGTAAAGATCGGTCACGCGGGTGTGTGTGCGCAGCACGGTCTGGATGGTGCTTAAATGGTATTCGCGAGGATCCTCCTCGTAATCCACGAAGGTGGTCGGCAACTTCGGTTCGCCGCCGTCCACGGTGAGCAGGTCCACCCTGGCCTCGCCAAATTCATTTCCGGGCTTTCCCTTCGCCGCCTTGGCCACGCGGTTGACGCGATACACGCCGCCATCCACGTCCACCCACGGGAGAAGTTTGTGCAGCCAGCGCGGCGTGATCTCCGCGAATTGCGGGACGGTGACGGTGGCGGTGGCGAGATTGCGCGCGGCGGTGGCGCTCAAGCTCAAGTGCGGTTCAGTTGATTCTTTGCTCATGGTTTGGGTTTAATTGGGTTGTGGGTAAAAGGAAAATTCAACGTGGATGGGGGTGCCGGAAAACGGGCGGAGAAACCTGGCGCCCGGCAAAAGCAGGGACGCTGCGCGGACGCGCAGAAAAATCAAGCCCTCCGACCGGGCCGGAGTTTGGACACAACTCGACATGAATATACTTTTACTTTCATGGGAGCCTCCAGTGGACCGGTCAGCACCTTGGAAATTTACAATTCAGCGGTGGAAAGCGTCGACGCCTTCGATTTGCGACATGCTACACACAGGCCGCACGATGTCAATTCCATATGAACAAACAATATTAGGCGGACATTTTTATGGCTTGGTCTATTCGGTGGCGAGGCCGACTTTGGTGATGTCCAGTTGCCGGAGCACGTCCAGCACGTAGATCATGTTCTGGTAATCCACGTCGTCGGCACCCTTGACCACCACCCGCACGTCGGGATTGTCGGATTGC